>Ga0207675_100006465_pt1 | contig 11097 bp, 11 predicted proteins | sample KBSSwiS42_FD_184305 | JGI IMG/M metagenome (GOLD analysis project Ga0207675, IMG submission 184305) | Switchgrass rhizosphere microbial communities from Kellogg Biological Station, Michigan, USA - KBS Switchgrass S4-2 (SPAdes) (version 2) | ecosystem: Host-associated > Plants > Roots >...
CCCGAAGCGACCGCGCGCCTGGTGCTCGAGGCCGCCGCGTCGCTGCGCGCCGTCGTCTGACAACAAGGGAGAGGGAGATGTCCATTTCCAACACACTCGCGCGGGTCGTGCTCGAACCGGAGTCGCAGGCGTTCGTCGAGGCGACCGCCGCGCCGCCGTTCCTGTACGAGCTGACCCCCGACGAGGCGCGCAAGGTGCTCGACGACGTCCAGGCGGCGCCGATCGACAAGCTGCCCGTCGACGAGCGCTGGGTCACCGTGCCGGCCGACGTCGGCGACGTCCGGGTGCGCATCGTGCGCCCGGCCGGCGCCGAGGGCACGATGCCGGTGATCCTGTACATGCACGGCGGCGGCTGGGTGCTGGGGAACGCCGGCACGCACGACCGGCTCGTGCGCGAGCTGGCCTGCGGGGCCGGCGCCGCGCTCGCGTTCGTGGAGTACGACCGGTCGCCGGAGGCCCGCTACCCGGTCGCCGTCGAGCAGGGCTACGCGACGGCCCGGTGGATCGTCCGCGAGGGCGCCGCGAACGGGCTCGATCCGGAGCGGATGGCGGTCGCCGGCGACTCGGTCGGCGGCTGCATGACCGCCGCGATCGCGCTGATGGCACAGGAGCGCGGCGACGTTCGCTTCGTCCAGCAGTCCATGTACTACCCGGTCGCCGACGCCGCGATGGACACCGGTTCCTACGCGCAGTTCGCGGAGGGCTACTTCCTCACCGCCAAGTCGATGGCCTGGTTCTGGGACTGCTACTGCCCGGACGCCGAGCAGCGCGCGGAGCCGTTCTGCTCGCCGCTGCGGGCCACCGACGAGATGCTCGCCGGGCTTCCGCCGGCCCTGCTGATCGTCGACGAGGCCGACGTCCTCCGCGACGAAGGCGAGGCGTACGCGAGCCGCCTCCGTGAGGCGGGCGTGCCGATCACCACCGTGCGCTACGACGGCATCACGCACGACTTCATGATGCTCAACCCGCTCAGCGGCACGCGTGCGACGCGCGCCGCGGTGGCCCAGGCCATCGCCACCCTGCGCCAGGCCCTGCACGCCGCATGACCTCCCTTCCCATCCCGCGCCGCGCCCACGAACGAAAGGACGACCGATGAGCCCTGCCCCGTCCACCCCTGACACGATCGTCCTGGTCCACGGCTTCTGGGTCACACCCCGAAGTTGGGAGCACTGGATCGAGCGCTACGAGAGCAAGGGGCTGCGCGTGATCGCTCCCGCCTACCCCGGGTTCGAGGTCGAGGTCGAGGCGCTGAACGCCGACCCCACGCCGATCGAGCACTTGACGGTCCCGGCCATCATGGAGCGCCTCGAGGCGATCGTCGGCGAGCTCGAATCGCCTCCGATCATCATCGGCCACTCCGCCGGCGGCGTGTTCACCCAGATCCTGCTCGACCACGGCTTCGGCGCCGCCGGCGTGGCGATCAACTCGGCGCCGACCGAGGGTGTCAAGCGCATCCCGCTGTCGCAGGTGCGCGCCAGCTTCCCGGTGCTCAAGAACCCGGCGAACCGCCACAAGGCCGTCGGCCTCACCTTCGAGCAGTGGCACTACACGTTCACCAACGGCCTCCCCGAGGACGAGGCGCGGCGGCTGTACGAGCGGTACCACATCCCCGCGTCCGGAGAGGTCTTCTGGGGCAGCGCGCTCGCGAACATCCACCCCGGCAAGGACGACACCTGGGTGAACTACGACAACGAGGACCGCGCGCCGCTCTTGTTCATCTCCGGCAGTGTCGACCACCTGATGCCGCCGTCGATCCAGCGCTCGAACGCCAAGCACTGGAACGACAACGTCGTCACCGAGGTCAAGGAGTTCGAGGGGCCGCATCTGCTGCCCGCGTCGCCGGGCTGGGAGAAGGTCGCCGACTACGCGCTCGACTGGGCGCTCGAGCACGCGGCGCCGCCGAGCACGCGCTTGCAGGCGTCCGGCTCATCCGCAGCGGCGGGCCGACCGTCCTGACACGACGTGGGCCGGCGACCGCCGGGCGCCGCGGCCCGGCGCGAGCAGAGTTGCTCGACGGGTCGATCGCAGCACGGCGCGAACCAGCTCGTGGAGCGCGTGCTCGAATGGTCGGTCGCCGCCAGGTCCCTCGCTGAGCGCGCCGAACGGAGTTAGAAGACCCCTCTGGGGATCAGGCCGTGCCTGCGGGCCTCGCGCTCCAGGTCGTCTCTGAAGTCGGGATGCGCGATGGAGATCATCGCTGTGGCTCGCTCGGGGACGGACTTGCCCTTGAGGTTCACGATCCCGTACTCGGTGACGACGTACATCATGTCCGCTCGGGTGCTGGTGATCACGTTGCCGGGGGTCAGGTCGACGACGATGCGGCTCGCGCGGAGGCCGTGGCGCTCATACGTCGACGACATGCAGATGAATGACTTGCCGCCCTCGGAGGCGTAGGCGCCGCGGACGAACTGGGCTTGCCCGCCTGTGCCGCTGATGTGACGGTGTCCGGCCGACTCGCTCGCCGCCTGGCCCTGCAGGTCCATCTGCGTCGTGCTGTTGATCGCCACCACGCGGTCGTTCTGCATCACGATGTGTGGCGGGTTGGTGTGGTCGACGGCGTGGCAGAGGAAGTCGGGATTGCGATCGGCCGTCTCGTACTGCATCGCCGTGCCGACCCCGAACGTGCAGACGACCTTGCCCGGGTACAGCGTCTTGCGGGCGCCGGTGACGATGCCGGCGCGATAGAGGTCGACGATGCCGTCGGTGAGCATCTCGGAGTGGACGCCGAGGTCGCGCACGCCGGTCTCGCGCAACAGGCAGCAGACGGCGTTCGGCATCGCTCCGATGCCGATCTGCAGGCAGCTGCCGTCCTCGACCTCGGCCGCGATCAGCTCCGCAACGGTGCGGTCGGCGGTGGTGGGAGCCGGGTTCGGGATCTCGGGCGGCGGTCCGTCGTCCCCCGCGATCACGTAGTCGACCTCGCTCTCGTGCACCGCGTTGCCGAGGCCGTCCACGTACGAGAGCCCGGGCGACTCCTCGACGATCACGGTCCTGGCACGCTCGACGATCGCGTGGTGCCAGAGCGCGGCGAGGCCGAAGTTGTAGAAGCCCTGCTCGTCCTTCGGACACGTCTTGAGCACGGCGATCTCGGGCGGGTCGATGAAGCGCCGGTAGTAGTCCGGGATCTCGCCGAGGTTGCACGGGATGTAGTTGGCCAGGCCGGCGTCGCCCTTCGCGCGGTCGTAGCCGGTGTAGTGCCAGTTGAACCAGTGAAAGTGCTCACGGCCCGGGTCGGCCTCGAGCACGGCGCGCGGGCGGACCGTCAGGCACGCGCGGATCTTCACGTTCTCGAGCTCGTCCACGCGCTCCGCGAGCGCGGCATCGAACACGTCCGGCTGGGCGAGGCCGGTGCCGTACTCGACCCAGTCGCCGGCGCGCACGAGCGCAGCCGCGTCAGCCGCCGAGACGCGTTTCGCCCGTATGCGGCTCGAACCGCCGACCGTCTCAGATGCCATGTTCTCGCCTCCTTCGCCACGCGATGCGCTGGGCCGCGGCGCGACGCTACCCGAAGCGGCGTGCCGCCGCGGGAAACCGCCGGTGCTCGGATGCCGGCCGCGCACACGCGATCGGGGCGTCGCGTCGCGGGTCAGAGCCCGATCTCGTAGGCGAGGATCACGGCTTGGACGCGGTCGCGCAGGCCGAGCTTCGCCAGCACCCGCGATACGTGCGTCTTGACGGTCGTCTCCTCGACCACGAGCCGCTCGGCGATCTCCGCGTTCGAGAGCCCCGCCGCCACGAGCCGTAGCACCTCGAGCTCGCGCGGCGTGAGCTCGTCGAGCTCGGGAGGTCGCGCAAGCCGACGGCGGCCGGCGCCGACGACGTCGTCGATCAGGCGGCGCGTGACCGACGGCGCCAGAAGCGCGTCGCCGGCCGCGACCACCCGGATCGCCTCGGTCAGCTGCTCCGGCCCCGCGTCCTTGAGCAGGAAGCCGCTCGCGCCGGCGGCGAGCGAGTCGTACACGTAGTCGTCGAGGTCGAACGTCGTCAGGATCAGCACCTTGGTGCTGTCGTTCGCGACCTCGCGCGTGGCCGCGATGCCGTCCAGCTCGGGCATCCGGACGTCCATCAGCACGACGTCGGGATGAAGCCGTCCGGCGCTGTGGATCGCCTGGGTGCCGTTCGCCGCCTCGCCGACGACCTCGATGTCGGGCTCGGCGTCGAGCACCATGCGGAAGCCCGTGCGGGCCAGCGCGTGGTCGTCGACGAGCAGGACACGGATGATCATGAGCCCAGCGGGATCCGCGCCCGCACGATGAAGCCGCGGCCGTTCCGTGCGTGCGCCTCGAGCTCACCGCCGTAGACCCGCACGCGCTCGCGCATCCCGACAAGGCCCTGCCCGCCCTCGCCCGAGCCCGACTGCCCGGGCCCGTCGTCGATGATCTCCAGCCTGAGGTCGTCGGTGCCGTAGATGACCGTGACGCGGGTCGGCACCAGCCCGGCGTGCTTGATCGTGTTCGTCAGCGCCTCCTGGATGATCCGGTAGGCGGAGCGGTCGACGCCGTCCGGGATCGCCCGCACGTCGCCGTCGACGCGCAGGTCGACCGTGAGGCCGGCGCGGCCCATCTCCTCGATCAGCGCGGCCAGGTCGCCGAGCTTCGGCTGCGGCACGAGGTCGGCGCGTGCGTTCTCGTCGCGGAGGATCCCGAGCGAGCGGCGGATCTCTTCGAGCGCGGTCCTGCCGGTCTCCTCGATCGCCTGCAGCGCGTCTCGCGCGCGGGCGGGATCCTGGTCGAGGATCCGTCGGGCGCCCTGCGCCTGCAGCACCATCAGGACGACACCGTGGGCGACGACGTCGTGCAGTTCGCGCGCGATCCGCTGGCGCTCCTCGCTCGCCGCGGCGCGCTCCGTCGCAACGGCGCGGAGCTTGCGCGAGCGGGTGACGCGGCCGGCCAGCCACGGCGACAACGCGACGAGCCCGGCGGAGAACAGGAAGCTCCCGAGGTCGACGTGGTGGGCGAGCACCACGGTCGCCCACAGGCCCGCGATGCCCGCCGCGAGCCCGGTTCGGGCCTCGCGTTCCGGCGCGTAGGTGCCGAGCGAGTAGAAGACGACAGCGCCCGTGACGATCGTGCCGGCGAGCGGCGGTGCGCTCTCGTACACGCCGCCGCCCGCTGCCGCCTGCAGCGCGGAGGCCGCTGCGAACGCGACCGCGACCGCGAGCGGATGGCTGCGCCGCCAGAGGATCGGGAGTGCCAGCGCCACTGCTCCGGCGATCGCGATCAGGTCCAGCCCGGGCGCATGGCCAAGCGCGAGCTGGAGCTCCATGACGGCGAGGAGCACGAGCGCGATCAGCGCATCGGTCCAGCGATCGGTCATGCCCTTGAAGGTAGTCGCGGAGGGCTACGCCGTCGTCCTCCTCAGGGCTACCCCGGATCATCCCTCGGCCGGATGAGCGGGAGCCGTGCCGCGACGATCCTGGCGGCATGGACTTCGTGATCGACACCCACGCCCTGACCAGGCGCTACGGCGAGGCGATCGTGGCCGTCGACTCCCTCGACCTGCGCGTGCGACGCGGCGAGGTGTACGGCTTCCTCGGCCCCAACGGCGCCGGCAAGACCACGACCCTGCGGATGCTGCTCGGCCTCGTCCGGCCGACGTCCGGCAGCGCCACCGTCCTCGGCGAGCCGCCCGGCGCGCCCGCCGCGCTGCGCCGGATCGGCGCGATGGTCGAGGCGCCCGCCTTCTACCCCTACCTCTCCGGCCGCGACAACCTGCGCGTCCTTGCGCGCCGCGGGGGCGTGCGGGAGGACCGCATCGCGCGGGTCCTCGCCCAGGTCGACCTCGATGCCCGCGCGGGCGATCGGGCGACCACCTACTCGATGGGCATGAAGCAGCGGCTGGGCGTCGCCGCCGCGCTGCTCAAGGACCCCGAGGTACTGATCCTCGACGAGCCGACCAACGGCCTGGACCCGGCCGGCATGGCCGAGATGCGCGACTTCATCCGCTCGCTCGCCCAGGGCGGTCGCACCGTTCTCCTGTCGAGCCACCTCATGGGCGAGGTCGAGCAGATGAGCGACCGCGTGGGCGTGATCCGCGAGGGCTCGCTCGTCGCCGAGGGCACGGTCGACGAGCTCCGCGGCCGCACCGGCCTGCGCGTGCGCGCCGAGCCGCTTCCGGAGGCGATCGACCTCGTCGGCAGACTGCCCGGCGTCGGCGCGATCACCACCGTCGACGGGGCGTTCGACGTCGCCGCCGACGCCGCCGAGGCACCCGCGATCAACCGCGCACTGGTCGAGGCCGGCATCGCCGTGTCGGAGCTGTCGCCGCGACGCGCATCCCTCGAAGACGTCTTTCTGGAGCTGACGAGATGACCCGCATGATCTCTGCCGAGCTGCTGGTGCTGCGCAAGCGCGCGGCCACCTGGATCCTGCTCGGCCTCTGGACGCTGCTCAGCGTGTTCTTCGCCTACGTGATCCCGTACGCGCTCGACCCCGAGGACGCGGTCGGCGGTCTGAACGAGCTGCTGCCGCAGTCGCTGGCCGGCCACCTGACCGCCGGCTTCCCGTTCTTCGGCGGCGTGTTCGCACTGATGCTCGGCGTGTTCGCGATCGGCAGCGAGTACGGCTGGGACACGCTCAAGACCCTGTTCACCCAAGGCCCGGGCCGGCTGCGGCTGTTCACCGCCAAGCTGGCGGCGCTCGGGGTCGCGCTGGTCCCGTTCGTGCTCGCGCCGTTCGTGGCCGGCGCGGTGGCGAGCTTCGTGATCGCGCGGATCGAGGACGCCCCGGTCCACTGGCCGTCGGCGTGGTTGCTGGTGCGCGCGCTCGGGGCGACCTGGCTGATCCTGGCGGTGTGGGCGGCGCTCGGCGCGCTGCTCGGTGTATTGACGCGCGGCACGTCCCTGGCCATCGGCGTCGGCATCCTGTACGCGCTCGTGATAGAGGGCCTGCTGAGCGCGTTCACCGACAGCGTCGGCGCGCTCGAGCCGCTCAGCAGCGTGTTCCTGCGCTCCAACGGCTACTCGCTCGCGCGGGCGCTCGGCGCGCTGCCGGAGGCGATCTCGTCGAACGGTCCCGGGTCGTTCGGCGGCCCGTTCGTGGCGCCCGGCCAGGCGGTCGCCGTTCTCGCCGCGTTCATCGCCGGCTTCGCCGCCGTCGCCGGACTCGTGCTGCGACGGCGGGACGTGACCTAGGCGGCGAGCCGGCTCAGCGAGCGCCAGCGGCCCGAGTGAGCTCGTGAGCGGATGGACATCGAGACCGTTCCACAAGCGCGGTCGTAGCCGTTCGGGCGGGTCGGACCCGGGCCCGCTCCGTCGCAGGCCTGGCGACCGCGTCGGTTGCGCGCGACCCACCCGATCTGGGACGGTCGGGAAGTCACCATCTATATGGGGGAGCCACATGGCCCAGCGGTCGTTGTTCATCGGGTTCGGGACGCCCGTCCGCGGACGGGAGGCGCGGGCGGTACAGGTCTTCAACGAGTTCATGGCGATGTTCGGCGGCATGAGTAGCGACGGCCGGATCGAGAGCGTCGAGGTCACGCTGCTCGACCCGCACGGCGGCGACCTCAACGGCTTCTTCCTCGTCCAGGGGACGACCGCCCAGTGCGCCGCGCTGCCGACCGACCCGGAGTTCCGCAAGGCGGTCATCGACGCGTCGCTCATCGTCGACAACATCGGCGTCGTACCCGCGTTGACGGGCGAGGCGGTCGGGCCGGAGATGGCCGACTACGCCGCGGCGCTCGGCAAGGTCGGGTAGGCCGACGCCGGAGGGCGCCCGCATATCTCCCGGGGGCCGGCGCCTCCCCCCGGTCAGGGCTGTCTATGCCGCCTTCAGCCACTCCTCGAAGCTGGGGCCCGCGAGCGTCGCGCCCGCGTTGGGCAGCGCGGCGCCGTCCGCGTAGGCCACGGCGTCAGGGTCGTCGGGCTGCGCCAGCAGACCGCCACGGGTCTCGCGGATCTCGACCGAGTCCCCTCGGCTGGCGAAGAGCATCGCTGCGACCTCGGCGAGACGCTCCGGCCGCGGGCCTGCGATCTCGGTGATCCTGCCGTTCTGGATCTCGGGCTCCTCGGCGGCATCGGCGAGCGCTTCGGCGACGACGCGGGCGGCCACGAGCTGCGTCCGCATCTCGGGCACGTGGGCGACGCCGTCCTGGATCGTCCACCCGACGAGCGGACCGACGAACTCGTGGAACTGGGCCGCGCGAACGATCCGGACCGGGAGCGGGCCCTCGAGCAGCGTCTGCTCCTGCGCCAGCTTCGCCGCGTTGTAGCCGCCGTGGAACTTGTCGATGCCGATGATCGAGACGACGACGATCCGCTTCGCCCCGGCGGCGGCGCCGGCGCGCTGCACGTTCCGCGCCGAGGCGGTGAAGAACGCCGTTGCGTGCTCCTCGTCGGGCGACGGTCCGGTCGCCGCGTCGATGATCGTCTCGACCCCGACGAGCGCCTGGTCGAGACCCTCGCCGGTGACCACGTCGATGCCCTTGGAACGCGCGATCGGGACCACGTCGTGTCCCCGCCGCGCGAGGATCTCGACGAGGTGGGGTCCCACCCGACCGGTGGCTCCCGTGACGGCAATCCTCTGGCTCCTGGGTTCGGTGTGCATGGTTCTTCCTTTCTCAGCGCCGGGGCTCGGCACCGGCGAAAATCGACTGTCACCCGGTTGACCCGCGGCGGCGCAGGAATGTGACCGATGGCGGGCCGCTCCGGGCGGTGTGGCGGTCGTCGTCCGCTCGAGAGATCGGCGGCAGACTCAGCCGGCGGTGACCCCGCCGTCCATCGAGAGCGTCGCGCCGGTCACGAAGCGCGCCTCGTCGCTGAGGAGAGTGGACCGTTCGGCACAGCGTTCGGTCGTGAGTGGCAAGCACGACCGCGGCCGGCGTGCCGAGGAGGGCATCGCAGAGTTCGTCGACGAGGGACCTGAACCTCTACCGACCTCGCGCGACCGCCCGCGAGTCCGGCCGTCAGGGGAGGTGGACGACTTCGAGCTTGAAGCCGTCGGGGTCGCGGCAGAAGACGGCGTAGTACCCGGGGGCGTAGTCGTACTCGGCGGGAGCGTCGAGGATGTCGGCGCCCAGCTCGAGGAGGACGTCGTGGACGCGGTGGACCTGATCTCGATCGGCGGCGTTGAGGGCGAGGTGATGAAACCCGGGCGCCACGAGGTCGTGCGGCGGCGCGTCACGGTGCCGGTCGGCGACCGGCGTCAGGATGAGCCACTGCGAGCCTGCGGACGGGTCGCGGCGCTCCCACGCCCGGCCATCGTCGTGGCGTGGGATCTGCACCCACCCGAGCTCGGAGAGCAGCGCGTCGTAGAAGCGCTCGCTGGCCTCGGGATCACGGACGCTGAGGCGCAGGTGATTGAGCGAGCCGGCGGCGCTCACAGCGCCGACAGCAGCTTCGGCGCGACCTGCTTCTTGCGGCTCATGACGCCCGGCAGGTCGATCGCCCCGTCGACCACCGGCTGGCCGAACCCGCGCTCGACCGGCGCGTGGTCGCCGGCGACGAGCATCTTCGTGCCCTTGGCCATGATGTCGGTGACCATCAGCGCGTAGAGAACGTGGCCGCGCGCCTCGCGCCGCGCGGCGAGCTCGTCGAGCAGCTCGTCGCGGCGGTCCAGCACCGCGTCCCCCACCGTCTCGATCTGCGCGATGACGAGGCTCTGGCCCTCGCCGACGGCGTACTCCTTGGCGTCGCGCGTGACGATCGCCTCCGCGTCGACCTCGGAGACGTCGGACGTGCTCTCGAACATCTGGCGTCCGAAGTCGGTGGCGTCGACGGCGAGCACCCGCTCGAGGTACTCGACGGCCGCGTGGTCGCGCTCGGTGGTCGTCGGGGAGTTGAGGATCACGGTGTCCGAGAGCGCCGCCCCGAGCAGCGCGATCGCCGTCGACCGGGTCGGCTCCATCCCGTTCTGGCGGAAGCGCTCGACGACGAGGGTCGCCGTCGAGCCGACCGGGTCGAACGTCGCCCGCACCGGGATCGTCGTCTCGATCGAACCGATGTGGTGGTGGTCGAGGATCTCGACGATCTCGGCGTGCTCGACGCCGCTGACGCTCTGCGCCTGCTCGGCGTGGTCGACGAGCAGCACGCGCCGCGGCTCGGGTGAGATCAGCTCGGCGTGCGTCACCACGCCGATCGGCCGGTCCGCGCCGTCGACCGCGACCGCCGCGCGGTAGTCGATGTTGCCGATCAGCGGCGAGACGTCGCTGACGAGGTCGTCGGGGCGGACCGTCAGCGGCTGGGCGTCCATCAGCGCGCGGCACGGCGCCGACAGCGTGACCATCCGGCTCGTCACGTAGCTGTCCCAGGGCGACGAGACGACCGTCGTGCCGCGCTCGCCCGCGAGCGCCAGCACCTCGTCGGACGGCCGCGTGCCGTTGCTCGTCAGCAGCAGCGCGACGCCGAGGTCGATGGCGCGCCGCTGGGCGTCGTCGCGGTTGCCGACGACGACGACGTCGCCCTCGCCGATCTCGTGGGGCAGCGAGCCGACGTCCATCGCCAGCACCCAGACGCGACCGTCGAGCTCGCGGTCGGCGTCGCCGTGCACGAGCTCGCCGTCGAGCTGCGCGACGATCGCCTTCACCGACGCGGCCGCGTCGGCGAGGCTCGTGACCTCGCGCGTCTCGCGGATGTACCGCCGTGCGAGCGTGCGCTCGGTCATGACGCCGGCGAGCGCGCCGTCGTCGTCGACGATCGGCATGAGCTCGAGGTCCTCGTGCGCCATCTTGAGGCCGACCTGGCGGATCGGGTCGCGGTGGCTCACGGTCGGGAAGCCGGCCTGCATGACGTCGCACACGCGCAGGAGGACGTGGCCGAGCAGCTCCGGCTCGGGGGCGCCGCTGCGGTCAAGGACCCAGCGCGTCTGGGCGTTGAGGTCGCCGAGGCGGACCGGGACGTACTCGTTGCGCGGGTCGAGCCGCCCCTTGAGCTCCGCGTAGCCGATCGCCGACGCGATCGAGTCGGTGTCCGGGTTGCGATGGCCGGTGACGTAGACGATCGCCATGCCGGCGGGAGTCTCTCACCCCGGGCGAGCGCGGCGGAGGCCGCTGGGCGACACGCCATGGTGCCGCCGGAACGCCTTGGCGAACTGGGCCGCCTGGCGGTAGCCGACGCGCTGCGCGACCTCGGCGACGCGCAGGTCGGTCGTCTGCAGCAGGACG
>Ga0207675_100006466_pt1 | contig 11096 bp, 9 predicted proteins | sample KBSSwiS42_FD_184305 | JGI IMG/M metagenome (GOLD analysis project Ga0207675, IMG submission 184305) | Switchgrass rhizosphere microbial communities from Kellogg Biological Station, Michigan, USA - KBS Switchgrass S4-2 (SPAdes) (version 2) | ecosystem: Host-associated > Plants > Roots >...
TCGCACGAGAGCTTGCGCAGCAGGGCTCTGATTCCGCCTTTCCATGGATTGCGAGCTACGAGCGCCTTACCGATCGCGCTTCTTGGTCCGGTCGACCGCTCCCACGGCCGCCAACTTCTTATGAGTTCTGCCTGGCGCGCCCTGCGCTCCGGTGTCCAGCCGTTCGACATCGTGTGCCTCCAATAGTTTGCTTTGCGCGGGGTGAGTTTCCAGCGCGGGCGCGAGCGGCTGTGTAGTTCCGCTTCGAATCAACTTGATGCAACGCAAGAGGTCAGAGCCTCCCCAGCTCTACGCTCGTCTTGCGCCATCAATCGGCGCGCGATTCGCGCTCACTCAACAGGGTTCACGGCCATGAAGATGTTCCTCCTCCTGCCTCACTTCTTATCGCCTCTTTCGCCTTTGTGGGCGTCGCGCAGGCACAGTCCGCTGCCGTAGCGCCCGCAAGCGGAAGCGCTTCGATGCCGCATGACTGTGCTCAGCCCATGGCCAAGCACAGCCACGCTACCGAAAAGGGGAACCCGGCCAATGCTTCCAAGTCCGCGGGTTGCGCTCGAGTCGCTTCTGCTTCGACCAAGAGGACAAGACGAAGCACGATCACGCCAAAGACGCCAAGTAACGAAAACTGGGGCCGAGTCAGGTTCGCCGGGTCATTCAACACTTCTGGCCTGGAGTGGAATTGGCGCCGATCTACGAATTGACGAAGATCAATTCGTGCCGTGGGAGCGGTCTTATCGTGAAACGTGCAGTTGTGGTGCACGTCTGCATCGCGAATCGATAGGCACGAACCATGAGCGAAGCCCAAACAAAGAGCGTTCGGTTGGCCCTGGTGACCGGCGGCACCGAGGGAATCGGCGCGGCGATCTGCGAAGCGCTGCTCGCCGCCGGCTATCGAGTCGCTGCCAACTACGCGAGCCAGCACGCTCTGGCCGATGCCTTTTCAACGCGCACGGGAATACCCGTCTTCGCCTGGAACGTTGCCGAGCTTGCGGCGTGCCAGGAAGGCGTGGAGCGGGTGCAAGCGGCTCTCGGGCCGGTCGAGATCCTGGTGAACAACGCCGGCATCACGCGCGACGCGATGCTCCACAAGATGAGCGCCGCGCAATGGCGCGAGGTGATCGACGTCGACCTCGGCGGCTGCTTCAACATGTGCCGGACCGTCATCGAGGGCATGCGCGAACGCCGGTTCGGGCGCATCGTCAATATCGGCTCGGTGAACGGCCAGTCGGGCCAGATCGGCCAGACCAATTACGCCGCAGCGAAGGCCGGGATGATCGGCTTCACCAAGTCGCTCGCACTCGAAGGCGCTTCTCGGAACATCACGGCGAACGTCGTCGCACCCGGCTATGCGGACACGGCGATGGTGAGCGCGGTCCGGGCCGAAGTCCTCGAGCAGATCCTCAAGTCCGTTCCCGCGGGCAGGCTGGCCACCCCGGCGGAAATCGCGCGCGGCGTGGTGTTCCTCGTCGCTGAGGACGCGGGCTTCATCAGCGGGACCACGCTGTCGATCAACGGCGGCAAGTACCTCGCCTGAGACCGCCCGCACGCGGAGGGAGCGAGCCTGCATGAACCACTCCGAACCGGCGACCGTCAGTCACGGTTCGCGCAGTCGCCGACTCACCCGCCGCAACGAGCTCGAGGAGGTCGCACCGCTCCCTTTGCCCCTCGCGCCACGCGAGCGCCCCGGCTCGCGCGAGCGCCCCGGCTCGCGCGAGCGCGCGGCAAGCCCGTGGCTCTCGGCTCCGAGCGGGCCGTCGGAGACCTTTCGCATTTTCCAGAGCGCAGAACGGCAGCTGGTGCCCTGGGGTCTGTGGCCTAGCATTGCGGTCGCGCCGGCAACCGCTCTCGGGGCGGGCCTCGACTGGGCGGTCCACTTGGCTTCTTCGCCGGCAAAACAGCTCGAGCTCGCGCATTTCGCCCTCGAACAGTCGTTGCTCGCATGGAAGGCCGCGGCCGACGGCGTAGCGGTTCATCCCCTGCCGCAGGACAAGCGCTTCGCCGACCCGGCATGGCAGCTTCCACCGTACCGTCAACTCGCCCAGCGCTTCCTGCTTCAGGAGCAGTGGTGGCAACGAGCGACCGAAGATGTTCCTGGCGTCGCGCGCCACCACGAGGAGATGGTTAGCTTCGCGGCCCGACAGTGGCTCGACATGCTCGCGCCGTCCAATTTCGTCTCGACCAATCCTGTCGTGCAGCAGCGCACGTTCGCGGAGTCCGGGCTAAACCTTGTGCGCGGCGCGACCGAGGTGCTCCGCGACCTCTCGGCCGATACGGCCGACCTGCCGCCGCCCGGCGCGGAAGCGTTTCAGGTCGGGCGCGATGTCGCCGTCACTCCGGGCCGCGTCGTCCTGCGCAATCGACTGATGGAGCTGATCCAGTACGCGCCGACAACCCGGCAGGTCCAGGCGGAACCGGTGCTCATCGTCCCGGCCTGGATCATGAAGTACTACGTGCTCGATCTTTCCCCGGGCAACTCGCTCATCCGCCACCTCGTAGACCACGGATTCACGGTCTTCGCAATCTCGTGGAAGAACCCGACCGGCGACGAACGCGACCTTGGCATGAACGACTACGAGAAGCTCGGCGTCGAGGCGGCGCTCGATTCGATCGGCCGCATCGTCCCGCGCGCGCGTGTGCACGCCACGGGCTACTGCCTCGGCGGAACCCTGCTGTCCATCGCCGCCGCAGCGATCGGTCGCCGCGGCGAGAAGCGGCTGGCAACCTTGACGCTGCTGGCCGCCCAGACCGACTTCACGACACCGGGGGAGTTGGGGCTGTTCATCGACGAAAGTCAGGTGGCCTTTCTCGAGAACCTGATGGCCCGGCGAGGCTATCTGGACAAGAAGCAGATGCAGAGCACCTTCCAGATGCTGCGCTCGAACGACCTGATCTGGTCCTACCGGGTGAACCGCCAGCTGCTCGGCGAGGCCCGCCCGATGAGCGACCTCATGGCCTGGAACGCGGACGGCACGCGTCTGCCCGAGCGCATGCATTCCGAATACCTGCGCGGCATGTTCCTCGAGAACGCGCTGGCTCGCGGCGAGTGGAGTGTCGACGGTGAGCCCGTGAACCTGAACGACATCCGAGTGCCGATCTTCAACGTCGGCACGGTACAGGACCACGTCGCTCCCTGGCGCTCCGTCTTCAAGCTGCAGGCGCTGACCGATGCCGAGCAGACCTTCGTGCTCACCGCGGGCGGGCACAACGTCGGCATCGTCAACCCGCCGGGCCAAGCCAAGTCGAGCTACCGCATGCGCACCTGGCACCACGGCGACCGTCTGCTGACTCCCGATGAGTGGCTTCAGGCCACGCACTCCGTCGCGGACACGTGGTGGACGGCGTGGCGCCATTGGCTGCAGGACCACTCCAGCCGGCGGGTCGCGCCGCCGTCGATGGGGTCGCGCGCTCGCGGCCTGAGGCCTCTCGATGCTGCCCCTGGACGCTACGTCCACGAGCGGTGAAGGTGCCGTGATCACCGGGAACACCGTCATGAAAGCCGACGGGCCCGGTGAGATCGTCTTTATCGCCCGCAACCTCGGCAAGACCTACCGCACCGGCGAGGTCGAGGTCCGCGCCCTGCATGACGTGAATCTGGAGGTCGGGCGCGGCGAGTTCATCGTCCTGCTCGGCCCGTCGGGCAGCGGTAAGTCGACCCTTCTCAACATTCTGGGTGGGCTCGACGTACCGAGCACCGGCCAGGTCGTCTTCGACGGCCACGACCTCAGCGCCGCAAGCGAAGCCGAGCTCACCGAGTACCGACGCCGCCACGTCGGCTTCGTGTTCCAGTTCTACAACCTGATCCCGAGCCTGACGGTGCGCGAGAACGTCGCACTGGTGACCGACATCGTCGAGGGGGCGATGCCGGTCGACGAAGCGGTCGATCGAGTCGGGCTGACGCCGCGGCGCGATCACTTTCCGGCCCAGCTTTCGGGAGGGGAGCAGCAACGCGTGGCGATCGCACGCGCGATCGTCAAGCGGCCGGCCGTGCTCCTCTGCGACGAGCCGACGGGCGCGCTCGACTACCAGACCGGCAAGCTCGTGCTCGAGGTCATCGCGCGCATCAACAGCGAGCTCGGCACGACCGCGATCGTGATCACGCACAACGCGGCGATCGCCGCCATGGCCGATCGCGTCGTCTATCTCGGTGACGGCACGATCCAGCGCGTCGAGAGCAACTCGCACAAGCTCTCGCCCTCGGAGCTCGCCTGGTGAAGGCGCTCGACCGCAAGCTGCTGCGCGACCTGCGCCGGATGTGGAGCCAGGCGCTGACGATCGCGCTGGTCGTTGCGAGCGGCGTCGGCGGCTTTGTCACCAGCCTGTCGGCGGTCGATTCGTTGTCTCTGGCGCGCGACCGCTACTACACCGACGGTCGATTCGCGGACCTGTTCGCGATCATGAAACGAGCGCCGAATTCGCTCGCCGAAACGTTGCGCGAGGTCGAGGGGGTCGCCGACGTGCAGACGACGCTCGAGCAGATCGTCCGCGTCCAGATCCCGGGCTCGCCCGACCCGATCATCGGCCAGGTGATCGGCATCGACCGCCGCCACCCGCAGCGGATGAACCGGGTCAGCGTCGCCAGCGGCCGGGCGCCGGACCCGGCCAACGACGGGATCCGCAGCGACGGCAGCATCGAGGCGCTGGTGTCGGAAGGATTCGCGCAGGGACGCGCGCTCAAGCCCGACTCCAGACTCCTCGCACTGATCAACGGCAAGCAGCGGACGCTCGTCGTCACGGGCACGGCGCTGTCGCCCGAGTTCATCTTCGCGGGCCTCTTCGGCATGCCCGACACGCGCGGCTACGGCATCTTCTGGATCGACCGCGAGGCGCTCGGCGCCGCCTACGCCATGCAGGGCGCGTTCAACCGCGTTGCCATCAGGCTGGCGCCCGGTGCATCGGCCGAGGCAGCCACTGCCGGTCTGGTGCGGCTGATTGGGCCATACGGCGGCCGTGACGTGCATGGCCGCACGGAGCAGCCGTCGCACGCAATGCTCGACAACGAGATCAAGGAGCAACGCGTGATCGGCACCGTGCTGCCGGCGATCTTCCTGGCGGTCGCCGCCTTCCTTCTGAACGTCGTCGTCTCGCGCCTGGTCGCGACCCAGCGCGAGCAGATCGCGGCGTTGAAGGCGCTCGGCTATCCGAACAGTTCGATCGCCGCCCACTATCTAAAGCTGGTGCTCGTCATCGTCGCCTTCGGCTTCGCGCTCGGGATCGTCGTCGGCGACCGTCTCGGGGCGATGTTCACGGGTCTCTACACCGAGTTCTTCCACTTCCCGAGCTTCGAGCACCGCATCGCGCCCTGGCTCCTGGTCACGAGCGGCGGCATCACGCTGACCACCGCGCTGGTCGGCACGCTCAACGCAATCCTCGCCACCGTGCGCCTGCCACCCGCAGAGGCGATGCGGCCCCCGGCGCCCGGCCGCTACCGGGCGACGCTACTCGAGCGCCTCGGCATCCAGGCGATGCCGCCGGCGCTGCGCATGATCGTGCGGACGATGGAGCGAAGGCCGCTACGCACCGGCCTGGCGATCGTCGGTGTCGCCGCGGCGGTGGCGATCGTCATCATGGGCAACTTCGTTCGCGACGCGATCGAGGTCGTCGTCGACACGCAGCTGCGTGTCGGCCTGCGCGCCGACATCTCGCTCTGGACCGCCGATCCGGTCGACGACAGCGTGCGTCACGAGCTGGCCCGGCTGAGGGGCGTGACGGCGCTGGAAGCGACCCGCTTCGTGCCGGTGGTCTTCACGCATGGTCATCGGCGCGAGCGGGGTCTGATCCGCGGCTACGCGGGCCGCGCCGAGCTCTACCGGGTGATCGACGTCGACCTGCGCGAGACCTTGCTCGAGGGCCGCGACCTCGTCCTCACCGACCGGCTCGCGGAGAAGCTCGGCGTGCGCGTCGGCGACACGGTGCGCGCGGAGGTGATCGAAGGCGGCGAGCGGACGCTCGAGCTGCGCGTCGGCGCCACCGTGCGCGAGATGATGGGGCTCAACGCCTACATGGACCGGCGCGCACTAGATCGCGCCCTTGGCGATGGCGACGTGTCGAACGGATACGTGCTCGCCGTCGACCGCGGTGTCGAGGCGGAGGTGCTCGAGGCAAGCAAGAATCTGCCGCGCGTCGCCGGCGCGTGGAGCAAGGCGACGATGCTGCGCAACATGGAGGAGATCACGGCGCGCAACATGCGCATCATGAGCACGGTGCTGACGACCTTCGCAGCGATCATCGCCGTCGGCGTCGTCTACAACAACGCGCGGATCGCGCTCGCCGAGCGCGCCTGGGAGCTGGCCAGCCTGCGTGTCCTGGGCTTCACGCGTGCCGAGGTCTCGGCCTTGCTGCTCGGCGAGCTGGCGCTCGTGATCGCGATCGCGCTGCCGATCGGCATGCTGCTCGGCTGGGTTCTGACCACGACGATCACCGAGCTGATGAAGTCGGACCAGTTCTATTTCCCGGTGGTGGTTCGCGCGCGCACGTACGCCTGGGCGGCATTGTGCGTGCTCGCCGCCGGTGCGGCGAGCGCGCTGGTCGTGCGCCGCCACATCGACCGGCTCGACATGGTGTCGGCCCTGAAGACGAGAGACTGAAAGATGAAGAAGCGGACCTGGTTCTATGCCACCGCCGCCGCGGTCGCTGCGCTCGCATTGGTCGTTTGGGCGTTTGCGCCGCGGCCGGTCGAAGTCGAGGTAGCGACCGCCACGAGCGGCCCATTCGAGACGACGATCGACGAGGACGCCAAGACGCGCCTGCGCGACCGCTACGTCGTCTCGGCGCCGCTCGCCGGGCTGCTCTCGCGCGTCGACCTGCGCGAGGGCGATCCGGTCGAGGCCAACGCGGTGGTCGCAACGCTGACGTCGGTGCTCTCGCCGATGCTGGACGAGCGCACCATGCGCGAGCAGCGGCTGCGCGTCGAGATCGCCGAGGCGCAGGTGGAGCGCGTCGACGCGCGCATCGAACGCGCTAAGGTGGCGGTGCTGCAGGCCGCCAACGAAGTGCGGCGCAGCGAACAGCTCGCGGCGCAGGGCTTCGTCGCTTCGACCAAGCTCGAGACCGATCGCTTGAACGCGCTCGCGGCTCAGAAGGAAGCCGACGCTGCGCTGCAGGAACGCCATGTGGCTGGCCACGAGGTCGAGCAGGCGCGCGCCGCCCTCGTCGCGGTGCAGAAGCCGGACCGGCTCGGACCGCGTGCCTTTGTCGTCCGCGCACCGGTCGCCGGAAGCGTTCTGCGCGTCCTGCAGTCGAGCGAGACCGCAGTCGCGATCGGCACCCCGATCGTCGAGCTCGGCGACGTGCGCGCCATGGAGGTTGTGGCCGAGCTGCTCACGACCGACGCGCTGCAGGCCAAGCCCGGAAGCGCCGTGCGGATCGAGCGCTGGGGCGGAGCAGGCACGCTCGAAGGCCGGGTGCGCCGGATCGAGCCGGCCGCGTTCACCAAGGTGTCTGCGCTCGGCGTCGAGGAACAGCGCGTCCGCGTGCTGATCGACATCGTCAGCCCGGCCGAGCGCTGGCGTGCCCTCGGCGACGGCTTTCGCGTGGGCGTGCGCATCGTGACCGTCTCGCTCGAAAAGGTCGTCAAGGTTCCGGTGAGCGCCGTCTTCCCGGTGACGAACGGGGACGATGGCGCAGGGATGGCGGTGTTCGTCGTCAAGGATGGGCGCGCGCGTCTTGTGCCCGTGCGGGTCGGCGCCCGCAACGGCTCAGAAGCATGGCTGCAGAGCGGTCTGGCGCCCGGAGCTTCGGTCATCGTCTACCCTCCCGCAACGGTGGGCGAAGGCGTTGGGGTGAAGATCCGCAAGGTGTAGCGCCGACGCTATGCAGACAGTGGCGTGCCATCTTCGACCAGCGAAGCAAGCGCGGCGCGCGAGCGGTCCTGCTTGCCGCTCAAGAACAAGCGCCCCACGTCAGGTGCTCCCATCGATGCGGGATCGAACTGGCAGAATCGCGCAGGTCGCTCGATGTGATCTGGCGGCGCGCGGCAGTCTTCGTCGACAACATCTTGAAGGGTGTCAAACCCGCCGATCTGCCGGTAGGGCAGCCGACGAAAGTTCACCCTGGTCATCAACATGAAGACCGCGAAGGTATCGGCCTCAGGATCCCGCAGGCGCTGCTGCAGCGCGCCGACGACGTGATTCAATGACGCATCGACGACGAGTCCACGCGCTGCTGCTGGGCGGCCTGTTCACAGCTTGCAGCGCCGCCTGGCCCCAGGCGAGCCCGCGCCGGCCGGTGGTGGGCGTGATGCTGACCGATGGCGTCAACGCGATGTCCACCTTCACCTTGCCTGCGTTCCTGCAAGGTCTGCAGGAACTGGGCTACGTCGACGGCAAGAACATAACCCTTCACGTTCGCTCGACCAGCGGCAAACCGCAAGCCCTACCGGGCATTGCCGCCGAGCTGGTGCAGCGCCAGGTCGACGTCATCTTCGTCACCGGCCCGGCGCCGATCCGCGCGGTGCTGGCGGCTACGCGCACCATCCCCATCGTGGCGCTCGACTTGGAGACCGAGCCGGTTCGCGCCGGCTGGGCGCAGACCCTGGCGCTGCCCGGCGGTAACCTGACGGGCCTGTTCCTGGACCTGCCGGCCATCGCCGGCAAATGGCTGCAGCTTTTGCGCGAGGCGGCGCCACGCGCCCAGCGCGTGGGCGTGCTGTGGGACTCGACCACCGGCACCGAGCAGCTGGACGCCGCGAAGGCCGCCGCCAAGGACATCGGCGTCGAGCTGATCGTGATGGAAATCCGAAGCCTCGAAGGCCTCGAGGCCGCTCTGGCCGCAGGCTTGAAGGCCGGTATGCGCGCGATGATGCAGCTGTCGTCGCCGCTGATCAGCCAGCTCTCGAAGCCAAGCGCCGGGTTCGTGGCCCAGCAGCGCTTGCCAGGCATCTCGGCATTCCGCCGCTTCGCCGACGAAGGCGGGCTGATGACCTACGGCCCCGTCCGCGTGGAGATGTACCGCCGCGCCGCCAGCTATGTCGACAGGATCCTCAGAGGGGCCCGACCCGGCGAGCTAGCCATCGAGCAGCCGGCGCGATTCGAGTTGGTGATCAACCTGAAGGCTGCGAAGGCGATGGGGCTGACGTTTCCCCAATCGCTGCTGCTGCTTGCCGATGAGGTGATTCAGTGAGTCGTTGTCGTTCGATCTCGATTCGTCGCATTGCGCGGCGACGCTGAGCACGACGCTAACGAACACCTGGACGTCTGGTTTGAGGACTGCAGATCAGTGAGCTGAACGTCTCAGATGGGTCGACTACTGGCCTTCCTGATCCCGATTGCGTCGCCCTCAACCTGCCGTTCGCATCGGCCCGCCCAGAGCTGACGCTCGCGTGCGCCTGCACCCGGCCAGCAGCGGTCGTCGGCTAGTGGCCGCACTATGGCATCTCATTTGGCCCTGCTCACGGCCGAAGACGACAGAAGTCAGTCAACAATAGATCGACACGCAGAGGCCTACCGCCGCCACGCGATGCGCGACTTGAGACCGCCCGGGCTCACAACCGCGAGGCCGGCTCCGACGTCTCCGGTCGCGCTCGTGTAGGAGTCACGGCTGCTGCGTGCTGGCCGCGACTGCGGGGGCCTTCGCCGCTTGCCCCGAGGCGTCGGGCTCGGGCACGACCTGCCCCGGCGTGTCCGTCGGCCCAACGCCCGCGGGAATGTGCGGCAGACGGTGCGCGATGCCCTTGTGGCAGTCGATGCAGGTCTTCTCCTTGTTGGCCAGATAGGTGGAGTGCATGTTCTGCGCCCGCAAGCTCTGCCGCGTGAAGTCCATCGACGCGTATTGATGGCAGTTTCGGCACTCCAATGAGTCGTTGGCCTTGAATCGCTCCCACTCGTGGCGCGCCAGTTCGAGCCGCATGTCGCGGAACTTCTCCTGCGTGTCGATGGTGCCGAAGATCTTGCCCCAGACCTCCTTGGAGGCCTGCATCTTGCGGGCCATCTTGTCGGTCCAGTCGTGCGGCACGTGACAGTTGGAGCAGGTGGCCCGCACACCGGAGCGGTTCGAGTAGTGGATGGTCGTCTTCAGCTCCGCCAAGACGTTGTCGCGCATCTCGTGGCAGCCGGTGCAGAAGGCCTCGGTGTTCGTCGCCTCCATCGCGGTGTTGAACCCGCCCCAGAAGATGACTCCGCCGATGAAGCCGCCGATCGTCAAGAAGCCGAGGCTGTAGTGAACACTCGGCCTGCGGACGATGTCCCAGTACCTCTTGATGCGCTGGAGCATGTCAGCTGCCTTCGCTCTACTTCTTGGGCACGGCCGCGGCGTCCGCGGCGTCGCCGCGGAATCCGTTGCCGACCAGCGGGGGGACGTTCTCCTGCGCCACGTGGCACTGCTTGCAGAAGTAGCGCCGGGTCGAGATGTGGTCCAACTTCTTGCCGCTGCGGTCGATGTAGTGCGTGCCGCTGACCGGGATCGCCTGTGAGAGGGCGGTGTTCTCGCGTGCATGGCAGTCCAGGCACTTGTTGAAGTTCTTGTCCACCTGGTAGCCGTCGATGCGGTGCGGAATGACGGGCGGCTGCTGGCTGTAGTTGCGCTGCAGCCGGTTGTCGTCGTTGACCTGGTTGCCTAGCCTCGGCGGCTGGGTCGTGGCGGCGATGGGCGCGGGGCCGCGCATGGCGTCGACGAAGGGCGCCGCCTGCGCGCAGACCAGCGCGACGACCATCGGAAGGCCGAGGAGGATGCGCAATTTCATGGCGGCTTGCGTCCTAGACCTTCACGATCTTCACGGCGCACTTCTTGAAGTCGGTCTGGAACGAGATCGGGTCGGTCGCGTCCAGCGTCACCTTGTTGATGAGCTGGCTGGCGTCGAACCAGGGCACGAACACCAGGCCGCGCGGCGGCTTGTTGCGCCCCCGCGTCTCCACGCGCGTGCGCATGCTGCCGCGCCGGGACGCGATTTCCACTTCCACGCCGCGCCGCACGCCGAGCGCCCGGGCGTCTTCCGGGTGCATGTAGCAAACCGCGTTGGGCACGGCCTTGTAGAGCTCGGGCACGCGCCGCGTCATGGAGCCCGAGTGCCAGTGCTCCAGCACCCGCCCCGTCGACAGCCAGAACGGGTACTCCTGGTCGGGCACCTCGGGCGGCGGCTCGTAGGGCAGCGCGTAGATGAGCGCCTT
>Ga0207675_100006467_pt1 | contig 11095 bp, 7 predicted proteins | sample KBSSwiS42_FD_184305 | JGI IMG/M metagenome (GOLD analysis project Ga0207675, IMG submission 184305) | Switchgrass rhizosphere microbial communities from Kellogg Biological Station, Michigan, USA - KBS Switchgrass S4-2 (SPAdes) (version 2) | ecosystem: Host-associated > Plants > Roots >...
CAATTCGATGCATCCCGCGGAAATCGCTTCGCTGATCGAATCGCTGCCGGCCGCTAAGCGTGAGATCGTCTGGGAGTTCGTCGATCCGGAAATCGAAGGCGATGTCCTGATCGAACTCAACGAGGAAGTGCGCGCCGAACTCATCAGCGGCATGGATGCCGACGAACTGATCGCCGCCACCGAGGACATGGAGGTCGACGACCTCGCCGACCTCATCGAGGATCTTCCCGAGACGCTGAACGAGCGCGTCATGCGATCGCTCGACGCCCAGGACCGCGAACGGGTGAACTCGGTGCTCGCCTTCGAAGACGACAGCGCCGGCGGCCTGATGAACCTCGACGCGGTGACGGTGCGTCCCGATGTCACGCTCGAAGTGGTGCTGCGTTACCTGCGCATGCGTGGCGAATTGCCGGATCGCACCGACCGGCTGTTCGTGGTCAATCGCCACGACCAGTATCTCGGCGGCATCGATATCACCAAGCTGGTGACGGAGGATCCGGAAAAGGCCGTCGGCGAGCTGATGGATTCCACGGTCGAAGGCATTGCGCCCGATACACCAGCGCAGGAAGTCGCCAAGCTGTTCGCCGATCGCGACCTGGTCTCCGCTGCCGTGGTCACCGCCGACGGCAAATTGCTTGGCCGTATCACCATCGACGACGTCGTCGACGTCATCCGCGGCGAAGCCGAACACTCGGTGCTCAGCATGGCGGGCCTCGCCGACGAGGAAGATACCTTCGCCGGCGTCATTCCCAGCGCACGCCGCCGCGCTGTCTGGCTGAGCATCAATCTAGCCACGGCGATTTTTGCGGCGAACGTCGTGGGCCTGTTCGAGGCGACCATCGAGAAAGTCGTGGCGCTCGCCGTGCTGATGCCCATCGTTGCCAGCATGGGCGGCATCGCAGGCAGCCAGACACTCGTGCTCATCATTCGAGGCATCGCGCTCGGCCAGATCGAACAGAGCAATGCGCGCTGGCTATTGGTCCGCGAGATCGCCGTCGGCTTGCTGAACGGCGCGGCGCTCGCCAGCTTCGTCGGTGTCGCCGCCGGATTCTGGTTCCATCAATGGAAGATCGGCGGGATCGTGTTCGCCGCGTTGATGATCAACCTGTTCGCAGCCGCGCTCGCCGGAGTGGGCGTGCCACTGACATTGAAACGGCTCGGCATCGACCCGGCCCTGGCCGGCGGCGTGGTGCTGACGACCTTCACCGATACGATCGGTTTCGCCTCATTGCTTGGCCTCGGCACGTTTTTCCTCACGTGACGGCAGCAGCCGCATTTTCCCGGTCGAGCCGCTCGAGGAGATTTCCTTGCCGCGGATGAAATCCAGCAGGTCCTCCGAGCGGCGCATGGCGTCCTGGTAGCCCAGCGCGATCAGTTCGCGCGTATACGAATCCTGGAACAGCAGGTAACTGATCAGTTGCCCGCCGCCAGTATTCATCGCGCCCATGGTTCGCAACAGCACCCGTAAGGCGCGAGGCAACGACTTCACGTGATGGCGTGCGATCTCCGACAAGTCGCGGCTCGGCAGGATGACCAGCATGTCGATCTGCTTGAGCTGCACGCCTTCCATCGAGATGGGCCCGAGCCGGCCGACGATTTCGTTGATCTGGCTCAAGCGTTCGAGATCGGCATAGACGCCGTCCGTGAACAGCGAGTCGAGCATGTAGCCGAAGATCTGTCCGAAGGTCGGGCACAGTGGCGGCACCTGAGTGGCCGGATGACTTTCGTTGCGCGTGCCGATGACCAGCAGGCGCTGGGCACCAAGGTGAATGGCCGCGCTGAAGGGATTCGATTCCCGCATCGCGCCGTCGCCATAGAATTCATCGCCCATCAGCACCGGCGGGAACAGGAACGGCACGGCGACGCTGGCCATCAGGTGATCCAGCGACAGGATGGCCGGCTCGCCTGAGCGGCGCATGCGCGTCCAAGGCGTGGCCCCTGCCTTGGCTTCGAAGAAAGAGACCGAACGCGCATTGATATAGCCGGCAGCCGATACAGCCAGGCCGTCGAGGTGACCGGCGGCGATGGCACGGCGGATACCGTCGAAATCGAACTGTTGGGCCAGCAGCGACCGCAGCGGCGAATTGTCGAACATCGATTTCGGCGGCGGCAGCAACCAGCCGCCGGACATCATCGCCAGCAGCCAATGCAGGCCCGACCGCATCATGCTGACAGTGTCGGACCGGAACACATGCCCTACTTCGAAGTTGCGCCAGACGCGCTCCAGGTTGCCTATCGCTCCCCTGAACCTGTCGGCATGCACGGCGATGGCCGTGGCGTTCAACGCTCCTGCGGACGTCCCCGTGAGCACCGGAAAGGGATTGGAGACTCGGGCAGGCAACAGGTCGGCAATCGCCCGCAACACGCCGACCTGATAAGCAGCGCGCGCACCGCCGCCCGGTAAAACCAGGCCGATGGTATCGGGCGTGGATGGTGTGCGATCGGTAGTCATCGTAGGGTCGGATGTAGATACCAGTATGGCACACTGTCCCCGTTAGCCTTGTCGTCAACCCGGGAGCGTGCATGACTCATGACATATTCGGGCGGCGCAGCCTGTCTTCCCTGCTGGTTCTCATGTCATTGGCCTGGCTGTCGCCTGCCCGCGCCGAAGGTCCTGCACTAGGCAGCACCGCTCCGGACTTCAAGCTCCAGGACCAGGGCGGCGCCTGGCACGAATTGAAATCCTATCGCGGCAAGTGGCTCGCGCTGTACTTCTACGCCAAGGACCAGACCCCCGGTTGCACCGCCCTCGCCCGGGATTTCCGCGACAACTTCGCTGCGTTCCGTGACGCCGGCGCCACGGTCGTCGGCATCAGCGTCGACGACGTCGAATCGCACAAGAAATTCGCAGACAAGAACGAACTGCCATTCCGCATCCTGGCCGATCCGGACAAACAAACCGCCCGCACCTACGGCGTGCTGAAAAGCTATCTGGGCGCGATGGAACTGGCCAAGCGCGACACCTTCCTCATCGATCCCGACGGACGCATCGTCAAACACTACAGCGACGTGGAGCCGAAGGGACACGCGCAGGTCGTGCTCAAGGATCTAGAGGGATTGAGAAAGAAATAGGGCCTGGGCCATGGGGCCACGGGCTTGGGCGAGAAAGACAGTTCGGGTATTTGTTCCGGCCCAAGCCCGTGGCCCCATGGCCCAGGCCCTCATCAACGGTGCAGCGCCTTGATCGCCTGGTCCAGGCCACCCAAGGTCAACGGGAACATCCTGTCTTCGACCAGCTCGCGGGTGAGCTGCACTGACGGCGTGTATTCCCAGCGCTGCTGCGGTACCGGATTCAGCCAGACATGATGGTGCCAGGTGCGGGTGAGGCGCTTCATCCACGCGGCGCCGGCTTCTTCGTTCCAGTGTTCGACGCTGCCGCCGGGCTGGACGATTTCGTAGGGGCTCATGGTCGCATCGCCGACGAAGATCAGCTTGTAGTCGGCCGCATACGTGCGCATCACTTCGAGCGTGGGGATCTTCTGCACGTGCCGGCGGCTGTTATCCTTCCACACGCTCTCGTAGACGAAATTGTGGAAATAGAAATATTCGAGATGCTTGAACTCGGTGCGGGCCGCGGAAAACAGCTCTTCGCAGACGCGCACGTGATCGTCCATCGAGCCGCCGATATCGAGGAACAACAGCACCTTGATGGCATTGTGCCGCTCGGCCATGAACTTCAGGTCGAGTAACCCGGCATTGCGCGCCGTCGAGCTGATGGTGGTGTCCAGGTCCAGATGTTCCTGTGCGCCTTCGCGGGCGAAACGCCGCAGCTTGCGCAAAGCGATTTTGATGTTGCGTGTGCCGAGTTCGACGGTGTCATCCAGGTTCCGGTATTCGCGCTGGTCCCAGACCTTCACGGCTCTGCGATGGCGCGACTCGTCCTGCCCGATGCGGATGCCTTCGGGATTGTAGCCATGCGCGCCGAACGGCGAAGTGCCGCCGGTGCCGATCCATTTGCTGCCCCCCTGGTGGCGCTCTTTCTGTTCCTCGAGCCGCTTCTTCAGCGTTTCGATCAGCTTCTCCCAACCGCCGAGCGCCTGGATCTGCGCCTTTTCTTCTTCGGACAAGGTGCGCTCGCCCATGCGGCGCAGCCACTCTTCCGGAATGTTGGCCATGATCGCCTGGAACAGTTCCTCGGCCCCTTTGAAGTACGCCGCGAACACCTGGTCGAAGCGATCGAAATGCCGCTCGTCTTTGACGAGGCTGGCGCGCGCCAGGTAATAGAAGCTTTCAGCGCTCGAATCCGCGAGACGCGCGTCGAGCGATTCCAGCAGCAACAGGAACTCCGAGATGGAGACGGGAACGCCACCTTCGCGCAGCCGGAAAAAGAACGGAATCAGCATATGGCTCCCCTCCCCCGGCGACCGGGGAAGGAAAATAGACATGCCTTCATCTGCCGCCCCGCCGATGCAGGAACACCAGCTGCTCGAACAGGTGCACGTCCTGCTCGTTCTTCAGCAGCGCGCCGTACAACGGCGGGATCGCTTTCTTCGGATCGTCCGTGCGCAGCGCTTCCGGTGGAATGTCTTCGGCGACCAGCAGCTTGATCCAGTCGAGCAGTTCCGACGTCGATGGCTTCTTCTTGAGCCCCGGCACGTCGCGCAGCTTGAAGAACGCACTCAACGCTTCCGCGAGCAGGTCTTTCTTCAAGGTCGGATAGTGCACGTTGACGATCTTTTCCATGGTCGTCGCATCGGGGAAGCGGATGTAGTGAAAGAAGCAACGGCGCAGGAAGGCGTCGGGCAGTTCTTTCTCGTTGTTGCTGGTGATGATGATGATGGGCCGCTGCGCCGCTTTCACCCATTGCCGCGTTTCGTAGACATAGAATTCCATGCGATCCAGCTCGTGCAGCAGATCGTTGGGAAACTCGATATCGGCCTTGTCGATTTCGTCGACCAGCAGCACCGGCTGCACCGGGCTGTCGAAGGCTTCCCACAGGCGGCCCTTGACGATGTAGTTGCCGATGTCCTGCACCTTCGCATCGCCGAGCTGCGAATCCCGCAGGCGCGACACGGCATCGTATTCGTACAGGCCCTGCTGCGCCTTGGTCGTCGACTTGATGTGCCAGCGATACAGCGGCTTGGCGAGCGCCTTGGCGATTTCCTCGGCCAGCTGCGTCTTGCCCGTGCCGGGTTCGCCCTTCACGAGCAGAGGTCGGCCGAGCGTCACGGCGGCGTTCACCGCCATCATCAGGTCCTCGGTGGCGACGTAGTCATCGGTACCGGCAAAGCGTGAGGTCATCAGGACTCCGAAAGCAAACTTGAATGGTCCGGGGACATTCCTCGCGGCAGCAAGGAATGTCCCCGGCCTAGTTTACAGGTTAGTACCGCGGCTGCAGCTGGAGCGTATATGCGGTTTTGCCAGGCAGCAGCGGTTGAGGTTGTCCCTTCACCCAGGCGTCGTGGCCGGCCCCGTAGAATGGCGACAACGGATGATCCACCGGGCCGCCCGGCACCTGCAGCATCCCCTCCGCCTCGCGGCCCGGCGACACGACCAGCCGTTCCGAAGCACCGAACGCCGGCCCCTGCACTCGTGGCATCGCTGCATCGCCCGGCAAGGCAGTGGCCGGCATGTCGAGCCAGGGCTGCAACCAGGGCACGGCACTCGCGATCGGATGCTTCATGGACAGCGTATTCAGACGGCCCCAGGTACAACTGCGCAGGTTGCCGCAGGTCTTCACCAGTTCCGCCAGCGTGCGGTCCAGCGAATGCAGCAACGCCTCGTTCCAGTTCGCGTGAACCGGAGATAGCAAATGGGTTGGCTGCTCGGTCACGAGTTGCCACAGGGGACCTTCGAACTGCGGTGACGGTTCGAATTTCAAGTCGGGATATTTCTGCCTCGCTGCACCGATGAGCGAGTCGAACACGGCATCGCGGACGGTCATGCGAAACGACCGCACGATGCGATAACCGGCATCGTCGACTGCAGCCTGCTGCGACCACTTGCTGACCAGTTCCAACGCCTCGGCGCGGCGGGCATCCGAACCCACTGCCTGTTTGGTAAGCAGCGTTATCAGCAAGTCCCGCCAGCGCACCAGGAACAGCGCACGATCGTCTAGTTGAATCTTGCGCATGTCATCGACCGTTGCGTGGTCGATAGCCAGCAAGTCGTCGCGAATCTGCGCAGCGCGGGCGCCGAGATCGTAGCCGCCGTCGCCGAGAAAATTGAGCCAGCTCTCCGCATCGATGACGCGATCGTTCGCCGTCCACAGCCGGCCCGAAGGCGGAGCGACGATGCGTGGATATTCCTCCGGCGTGCGCCATCCGATCCATCCGGTATTCGGCTGGCGCCAGGACGCGGCGAGCGCCGAATCGTAGTTCGCACGTACCGGCACCTGGCCCATCAGCGACCAGCCGATCCTGCCGGAGCTGTCGGCGACGACGATATTCTGCACCGGCCCGCCGGCGCGATTCGCCGCGTGCAGCGCTTCTTCGACAGTGCCTGCTTTTTCAAGATCGAACAGATGCAGGTTACTCGCACGCGCCTGGTGAGCAGTCCAGGCAAGCACGAACGAATTGCCTTGGGCGTCGCGATCGATGACCGGGCCCCAGCGCGTGGTCCAGACATTGAATTCGAGCGGTGCTTCGCCGCGAACCTGGATGATCTCGCGCCGCACTCGATACGGTTCCGAACCGTCGGCGTAGCGATACCGATCCTTCTTGCTGGGATCGGCTTCGGCGATCACCACGTCGGTCCAGTCGCCGTAGCTGTTCGTATAACCCCAGGCGACGTGGCCGTTGCTACCCACCAGCAGCACCGGCAGTCCCGGCAAAGTCACGCCCACGAGGTCGCGCTTCGCATCGCCCGCCGCATCGACGATCAGCCGCGCCCGATACCAGATATGCGGCAATCGCAGGCCGAGATGCATGTCGTTCGCGAGCAATGCGCCACCGCCTGCTGCGTGAGCACCATCGACTGCCCAGCTATTGCTGCCCACGAATCCCTCGGCGGTCGTGAACGGCAGATCGATACGCGCCTGCGACGGTCCCTGCGGGGGCCCGGTCGATGAAGCGGGCGCCGACACTTGCTGGCGAAGATCGAAGATTTCCACAGCGGGCACCGGTGGCGCCCGCCAGGTGCCACCAGTCAACGGCGCATCCCATGACGTGCCGTAGGGATGCAGGAACGCAAACATCTCCGGCGGAAGCGTCGCGTGCAGCGCCGCTCGCGCCCGCTCCACTGCACCGGTCGAATCGTTCAAGCTGAGATACATAGAGAACGCAGCGAGCAGGGAATCTTCGTCAGTCCAGGCGCGCGGCCTGCTACGAAGCAGGTGATATTCCCAGGGACGCGAATCCAGCGCATCGAGGCCCGCGTTCACGCCGGCGACATAGGCATCGAGCATTGCCTTCTCCGCAGGCTCGGTGGCTGCAACGACCTGGGCTGCGACACGGCGGAAATCGTGCAGTCGAAACCGCTGGTCGGTTTCGATCATCGAGTGCCCGAGCAGTTCGGCCAGTTCGCCGGCGGCGGCTCGACGCATCAGATCCATCTGGAAGAAGCGATCCTGCGCATGGGCAAAGCCGGTGGCGAATGCGAGATCGGTGCGCGACTTGGCTTTGATGGTAGGCGTCCCTGCCGCGTCGCGTTCGATGGATGCGGCAACCGCCAGGCCACGCGCTGGAACGGCAACCTCGCCGGAGAGTTGCGGCAAGCTGGCCCGGAGCGTGAACCAGGCACCTGCCGCTGCGAAAGCGATCAGCAGGACGATCGCGACCAGGGCGTAAAGCAGGATGCGCAGGCGAGAGGATCGTTGTCGATTCGCTCCCGCCGCCGCACTCACACCCTCACTTCCAGGATCTTCATCGCGTTGGTCTTGCCCGCGACGCCGGACAGTTCGCCCTTGGTGAGAATGATGCGGTCGCCGACCTCGACCATGCGCAGCTCGAGCATGACCTTGAAAATATCCAGGTACAACGCCTGGGCGTCGGTGTGGGTGATATCGAACGTCACCGGGTAGACGCCGCGATAGAGCATCACGCGTCGGCGGGTCGCCTCATGGCGGGTGAATGCATAGATCGGAATGTCCGCGCGAATACGCGACATCCACAGCGGCGTCGAGCCCGACTCCGTCAAGGCGACGATGGCTTTCACTTTCAGGTGATTCGCCGTGTACATGACCGCCATCGCGATCGCTTCGTCGGTCTTCTCGAACACGGTGCCTTCGACGCGATGACGAACCGGCGTATGCGACGACTCGTATTTTTCCGCGCCGAGAATCACCTGTGACATGGCCTGCACGGCCTTCACCGGATACTTGCCCACGGCGCTTTCCCCGGACAGCATGACCGCATCGGTGCCGTCCATCACGGCGTTCGCGACGTCCGAGACTTCCGCGCGAGTCGGCACCGGATTGTGGATCATCGATTCCATCATCTGGGTCGCCGTGATGACGACACGGTTGAGCCGCCGCGTCGAAGCGATGATGTGCTTCTGCAGGCCGGTCAGCTCCGCATAGCCGACTTCCACGCCAAGATCGCCTCGCGCCACCATGACTGCGTCGCTGGCGCGAATGATGCGATCCAGGTTCACCAACGCCTCGCTGCGCTCGATCTTTGCGACCAGGTGGCCATGACCGCCTTCCTGTCGCAACAGGTGGCGCGCTTCATCCATGTCGCTGCCATCGCTCGCGAACGATACGGCCATGTAGTCGACGCGCAATTCGGCAGCGAGCTTGATGTCGACGCGATCCTTGTCGGTCAACGCTCCCGCCGACAATCCACCGCCCTGCTTGTTGATGCCCTTGTTGTCCGAGAGCTCGCCGCCGACGACGACCTGCGTGTGGATGCGTGGACCCTCGACGCTGGTGACTTCGAGCACGATCTGGCCGTCGTTGAGCAGCAGGATGTCGGCAGGCCGCACGTCGCCGGGGAGGCGTTTGTAAGCGACGCCGACCGCGTCCTGCGTGCCGGCGGTCTTGCCCAATGACACGTCAAGGGTGAACGGCTGGCCGTCGACGAGCTGGATCGGCCCCTGCGCAAAGCGCTCGATGCGAATTTTCGGCCCCTGCAGGTCGCCGAGCACCGCGACCCACTTGCCTACCTGGTCCGCGACTTCGCGAACCATGCGCACGCGATTGGCGTGAAATTCGGGCTCGCCGTGGGAGAAATTGATACGCACCACGTCGGCACCGGCCTGGATCAGCTCGGCAAGCACCTTGGGATTGTCGGTCGCGGGACCGAGCGTCGTCAGGATTTTCGTGCGGCGGAGCATGGCAAGTCACTTTGCGTCAGGACAGTTGACGCTAGTGTAATCGTGGCGCGGCGTATCGCCAGTCGAAATATCCGCGAGGGGACTGCTCAGGGACTGGCTCCTAAAGCGTGAGCGTAAGGTGCCAGTCCCCGGATCAATCAGTCCCCGGTCAGCCAGCCGCCCGGGCCTCGAGCGCCGCAACGGCAGGTAACTTCTTCCCTTCGAGAAACTCCAGGAATGCCCCACCGCCGGTGGAGATATAGGAGATGTCGTCCTCGACGCGATACTTCTCGATGGCCGCCAGCGTGTCGCCGCCGCCCGCGATCGAGAAGGCCGAGCTGCGTGCAATCGCCTGGGCCAGCACGCGCGTGCCTTCACCGAACTGGTCGAATTCGAATACGCCCACCGGACCGTTCCAGACGATGGTGCCGGCGCTGGTGAAGCGTCGCGCAAAGCTCTCTGCCGTGTCCGGACCGATGTCCAGGATCATTTCCTCCGCGCCGACCTCGGAGACTTTCTTCACGTCGGCTTCGGCGTTCGCGGAGAATTCCTTGGCCACCACCACGTCGGTCGGCAGCGGAATATCCACGTTCAGCTGCTTGCCTTTCACCAGCAGTCCCTTGGCGATGTCGATCATGTCCGCTTCCACCAGCGATTTGCCGATCCGGTGGCCGGCAGCGGCCAGGAACGTGTTGGCGATGCCGCCGCCGACGATCAGCTGGTCCACCTTGCCGAGCAGCGCTTCGAGAATGGTGAGCTTGGTCGAGACCTTCGACCCCGCGACGATGGCGATCAGCGGCCGCTTCGGTTTATCCAGCGCCATTTCGAGCGCCACCAGTTCGTTCACCAGCAGCGGTCCGGCGCAGGCAACCTTGGCGAACCGGGCAACTCCATGCGTGCTCGCTTCCGCGCGATGCGCCGTACCGAACGCATCCATTACGTAGATATCGCACAGCGCCGCCATCTTCTTGGCCAGGTCTTCCTTGTCCTTCTTCTCGCCCTTGTTGAAGCGCACGTTCTCGAGCAGCACCACCTCGCCCGGCTGGCATTCGACGCCGTCGAGCCAGTCCTTGACGAACCGCACCTTGTAACCGAGCAGTTCAGACAGCCGTTGCGCCACCGGCGCCAGCGAAAACTCCTCGCTATACACGCCCTCTTCGGGCCGGCCGAGATGCGACATGAGCATGACGCGGGCGCCGCCATCCTTTGCAGCCTGGATGGTCGGCAGCGAAGCACGAATGCGTGCATCGCTGGTCACCGCGCCGTTCTGCACGGGAACGTTGAGATCTTCGCGGATGAGAACCCGCTTGCCGCGAAGGTCGAGATCGGTCATGCGCAGAAGGGGCATGGGAGGCTCCAGGTGGGACTACTTGGAAATGACGCGGGCCATTTCCAGGACCTTGCTCGAATAACCCCACTCGTTGTCGTACCACGACACGATCTTGACGAAGGTGCCGTCGAGCGCGATACCGGCTTCCGAGTCGAAAATGGAGGTCCGTGCGTCGCCCCGGAAATCGGTCGAGACCACTTTTTCTTCCGTGTACCCGAGCACGCCTTTCATTGCGCCTTCGGACGCCGCCTTCATCGCTGCGCAGATCTGCTCATAAGTCGTCTCTTTCTTCAGCTCCACGGTCAGATCCACCACCGACACGTCCGATGTCGGCACGCGGAACGACATGCCGGTCAGCTTCTTGTTCAATTCCGGGATGACCACGCCGACGGCTTTGGCTGCACCGGTCGATGAGGGAATGATGTTCTCGAGAATGCCGCGCCCGCCGCGCCAGTCCTTGTTCGAAGGACCGTCGACAGTCTTCTGCGTCGCCGTAGTTGCGTGCACCGTCGTCATGAGGCCGCGCTTGATGCCGAAGCTCTCGTGCAGCACCTTGGCCAGCGGCGCCAGGCA
>Ga0207675_100006471_pt1 | contig 11089 bp, 10 predicted proteins | sample KBSSwiS42_FD_184305 | JGI IMG/M metagenome (GOLD analysis project Ga0207675, IMG submission 184305) | Switchgrass rhizosphere microbial communities from Kellogg Biological Station, Michigan, USA - KBS Switchgrass S4-2 (SPAdes) (version 2) | ecosystem: Host-associated > Plants > Roots >...
ACCCAAATCCTGCTTCCGAACGCGTGGGGCGTGATCCATCGCGCCTTTTCCAGGGTTGGCCACTCCTCTCCCGGCGGCTGAGATTTGATCACCTGAAATCGATGGGAGATTCTGCTTAACGCTAACTCAAATCGATTTTGAGCTAGTGTGCCTGCCCCCTCGATTATGCCCGCAAATTCAATCCACGCCGGCACGGGGCGAAGGCTTGTAAAATCAATGTCATCGGACCGGCGCCCGAATCAGTGGGCGAAAAATCGGCAATCGTCACTTGGACGAGCACCACACCGCGGGGGCCAGCGCAACACGTCGGCGTCGTGCAATACGGCACGGATCCCAAGGACCTCAGTCAAACGGCTAAATCCCCCCTCAGGTTGAACATGGGCCACCCGAACACGATCTTCAGAGTGCGTATCGATGGTCTTAAGCCAGGCACGACGTATTACTACACGGTCGGCTCTGCTCGCCCCGACGGCACCAGCGACGGGGTGGAAAGTCCGGTAAACAAGTTCACCACGGTCTCGAAATAGAGGTCCAGAATTCTGAGCGGCGCTTCGGCACAGGCGGTCTCTCTTGGGGACAACAGAATGCGATGGCGGTGGCAGCTCGTACCACGCTCGACTTTTGACCCACACGACCAAGCCCGGGGGTGGCCGTTCGCACTGGGCAAGAGCGCGCTACTCATCCTTTGAGGTTATTTTTCAGTGAGGCGCTTTACGCCCTCCTGTGCCTCTTTAAATCAGGGATCGATTTCGACTGCCGCCTCAAAGTCCGCCAGAGCCTTATCACGCGCTGTGAGCGACGGGGACGCAGGTGGAAAAAAGTGTCTACTAAAGTTTAGGTCGCTCAGACCAATTGTGGTCATCGATCCCACCCTATGTACGATAGCGGTTTTACTCGGCTGGGACCTATCTTCTAGTCAACGACGCCGCGCCTACTTTGGAGGACATACACATGAGCAAACTTCTTCTCGTTATCGCCGTAACTACGCTCCTTTCAACGCCTGCCCTGGCAAACCGCGACACAGAATTGGCCCTTAACGCTTCGGTTCAATCTCACGCAGAATTAGGTGGAAGGGGGACCGCCCCACGGATCAGGGTTAGCCAAACTAGCCAACCACATCGGGAACCGTGCCCCTTCTGGCGGCGGACCGATAACTGCGCGGATTTGGAATAACTTCTGCGGACGGTTCCAATCATTTTTCGCGTGCTATCACGCGAAAATAGCAGCGGGGGTGTGCGTCAACCGATACAGGAGACTTGTCGCACTTGAACCAGACCATAATCGGCGCAGCACATGCCTCGTGCGGTCAGGTATAGTTGTTGTGTCCTCGCGGTCGATCGATAGCTTGGAGAGGTTATGCGACATATCTGGCAACTCTTCTTTATGTTGTTCGTGATGGCGGCAGGCACCGTCGGCGGGCTTGCTCAGGGAAAAGCACAGGAAGGGCCCAAGGATATATTGCCGCGCAAATCTTCAGCCAGGGTTTTGCCTGCGAGATAGGCCTCCAGCCCGAGCAGGCGTGCTTTGCAACCGAAGAAAGAGAGAGCAATGTCGAGTAAGGCCACGAGGAAAGTTGACATTGAGCCCTACCGCGGGCCGGTTGGTGGATGGGGATCGGTAAAGGGTGTTACGGAGATCCTTCTACGCGAGGCCATTCCGCTGAAGGGATCGCTCGCGCTCTGGAGACAGAATAAGCCGCAGGGCTTTGCTTGCGTCAGCTGTTCCTACGGCCGTCCTCAGCATCTCAGTCACTTCGAATTCTGCGAGAACGGTGCGAAGGCGACGGCATGGGAGATAACCGACAAGAGGTGTCCGCCGGAGTTCTTTGCCACGCACACCGTGACCGAGCTCGAGAGCTGGTCCGACCTTGAGCTGGAGGAGGTCGGCAGACTGACCGCACCAATGCGCTGGGATTCGGCGATAGACAAATACCTGCAGATTCCCTGGACCGAAGCCTTTGCCGGCATTGCAGCCGAGTTGAAGGCCCTTGCCCCAAAATCGGTCGTCTTCTATGCCTCGGGCCGCGCGTCACTCGAAGCGTCCTACATGTATCAACTTCTCGCCCGCATGTACGGCAACAATAACTTGCCCGACAGCTCCAACATGTGCCACGAGAGCACGTCGGTCGCTCTGCCGCAGACGATCGGAGTGCCGGTCGGCACGGTGAAAATCGAGGATTTCCCGCACTCCGACTGCGTGATGTTTTTCGGCCAGAACGTCGGGGTCAACAGCCCGCGCATGCTGCACCAGTTGCAGGAAGTCCGTGAGCGCGGCGTGCCGATTATCACGTTCAATCCACTACGCGAGCGTGGCCTCGAGAGCTTTACCAACCCGCAGTCGCCGATCGAGATGCTGACGCTGTCGGAGACGCAGATCAGCACCCAATACCACCAGCTCCACCCAGGTGGCGATCTCGCCGTGCTCGTAGGCATGTCGAAAGCCTTACTCGCCATGGACGAAGAGGCCAAGGCCGCTGGCACTGAACGCGTCATCGATGTGGATTTCATCGAGCAAGACACGAGCGGCTTCGACACCTTCGTGACGAGCATGGAGCACTTTCAATGGCCGGAGATCGAAGCGTGCTCGGGCTTGAGCCGTTCGGCCATAGAATCGGCAGCAGGTGTCTACCGCAACGCCAAGGCCGTTATCGCCTGTTATGGCATGGGCCTCACGCAACACCGTTCCGGTGTTCTCGCGATCCAGATGCTGAGCAATTTGCTGCTCATGCGCGGCAACATTGGCAAGCCCGGAGCGGGCATTTTTCCTGTACGCGGTCATTCAAATGTTCAGGGTCAGCGGACCGTCGGGATTACCGAAAAGCCTGATCTCGTCCCCCTCGATCGCATCGCTCAACAGTACGGCTTCGACCCGCCGCGCGAGCGCGGTCTCGACACGGTGGGGACTTGCGAGGCCGTGCGCTCAGGCAGCGTGAAGGCCTTCATAGGGCTCGGCGGCAATTTCATCCGAGCCGTTCCCGAGACCGACCTCATGGAGCGCGCCTGGCGGCAGCTAAGGCTGACGGTTCAGATCGCCACCAAGCTCAATCGCGGCGCACTCATCCATGGCGGGGCGGCCTATCTGCTGCCCTGCCTCGGCCGCATCGAAATCGACCGCCAGGCAACGGGCGTGCAGTTCGTCACAGTCGAGGATACGACGGGACGCTTTCATGCATCCCATGGTCAGGCCGAGCCAGCGAGCAAAGATCTCCTGTCGGAGCCGAAGATCGTCGCCGAGTTGGCAAAGGCGGTCCTGGCGTCGAACCCGAAGGTCGACTGGGACGCGTGGAGCGGCAATTACGCCCTCGTGCGAGATGCCATCGCAGAGACTTATCCGGCGATCTTCAAAAACTTCAACGAGCGCATCAAAAATCCGGCCGGGTTCGATCGTCCCCTGCCCGCGCGCGAGCGCAAGTGGACGACACCGAACGGCAAGGCCAACTTCATCTCGCCGCGCAGCTTGTCGGAGGATCCTGACCTACCGCGCACGCGGGTGGGTGTGCTCACGCTCATCACCTTGCGAAGCAACGACCAGTTCAACACGACCGTCTACGGCCTGGATGACCGTTTGCGCGGCATCAACGGCACTCGCATGGTCGTATTGATGAATAAGGCTGACATCGAAGAGCATGGCCTCAGAGACGGCGACGAGATCGATCTCCTCGGGGCAGCGGCGGACGCGGTTCCCCGTGTCGTGCGCGGCCTTCGCGTCGTCGCCTACAATGTGCCGCAGGGCTCGTGTGCTGGCTACTATCCCGAATGCAATCCCTTGCTGCCGCTCTGGCACCACGCGGAAGGCAGCCACGTGCCAGCAGCGAAGTCCATACCTGTGCGCGTCCACAAACGTAGTTGAGTCAAGGGCAACCTGAGGCGTCACTGATGCAATAACGCGGTGAGCCCATCGTGTTCATTCGGCTGGTGTCGGCCAAAGATCGGGAACCGGCAGGCCCATAAGATCGACCGGCCGTCAATGTGGCGGTGGCCGTCAACGTTGCTAAACCCGAAAGCGGACAATAAGGTCGTCGACCCCCCCGAGGAGTTTGGCGTGCAGCGCCGGCCCAGCGCACCCAGCCTCGATCGCGATCCATTCAATTGATCCCGATAGAAATGGCACCGCGCTCACGATCATCAAAGCCATGCTTCGCGCACATGCGTAAAGTGCCATAGTACGGGCAGTATCGGTCGCACCTAGGGCAGCCGCTATTGAAAATCCGAGGCTGATGATGGCGCTGATCGCTGTAACTAACGCGCAAAGGATGAACGGCGCGGTCATTCGAAATCCTATGATGTGAGTTCATGCACCGCTGCGCCGGCCTGTATTAGGCGCGCGGACCGCATCATCAGCTTTCGGATCTCTTCCGCCCTTTCCGAAATGAAGCGAAAGATAGAAACCAATGGCCAGGGCGCCAAAAACCAGCGCGAGGAAACCCGGCTCGAAACTGACCGTCACCGGATGCTTCGAAAGCAGATAGAGGGGGACGAGCAAGTTGAACGCCCCCCACAGGAAATTCATGATGGAGGTGGAGGGGCCTTTGCCGCGAGGATTTGCGAACGGTGTGGGAAAGGTTTCCCCGCGCAATCCGCAGGCCAGATGAGGGATGCAATTGCAGAGGAAAGCCGCGGCAAAAAAAGACGCGAGATAGTCCATGCGATAACCTCCGAGATGGCCGAAGCACGAGGCGTCGTTCGTTGAGCGCCGGTGCTCGAGTACTTGAAGCATTGCGAGCAGCATCGGTATGCTTGGCGACGAGCCGCGCCATGGTGGGGCCGAAGATCAGAACGGCGACGAAGGTGTGGCCATCTGTCTGGCTGAAGCGGCGCAGTCGTCCTGCTGTTTGGCCTATCCTCCCGCCTGAAAAAAGAAAGGAGTCTTACGACGGATCCCGAAGGCGTGAGCGCCTCTGCGCCGCCAAAGTGATGGGGTGCGCATCGCCTCTTTTAGCGTAATCCGCCGGACGCCGGCCAATAGCGACGGCAAGATCACAAAGCTGAGTGTCGCTCCTATGCCGCCGCGAGAGGTGTTGCGGGGACGACCGCAGGCTCGGTTGGATAATTCCTGTGGGGCAGGTTGCACAGTCCACCGCCCAGATAGAGGTGGTGCCAGAGTTGCGTGGCCACTACGCCGCACAAACCTAAGCTCGCGAAGGTACCAAACCCGCGCCATTCGCCCTCCGTGGCCAACAATTCGCAATCGCGCCGCACTTGCGCCACGTCGAAATAGCCGGTCCGTGCGAGACTCTCGACGCTAATGAGCTCGCGCACGAATGCAGGGGGTCGGACAAGAAAACTTTCCGCGAGGGGTGCCCGGAACATTCGCTTGGGCCGTTGTGCTACCACCTCAGGCAGCACGCGCTCCGCCGCCTGTCGGAGCAGGTATTTGTCGCGTAAGCCACGCCTCAGCTTCCAGCGCGGGTGCTGGCGAGAAGCGAAAGCGATCACGTCCTCATCGAGAAACGGGTAGCGCGTCTCAACGCTGTTGGCCATGGCCACACGGTCGCCCTTCTGGCTAAGTAGCAGGCCGGGGATTTGTATCTTGTAGCCGAGGTAGAGTGAACGGTTCAGTGGATGCCATCGCGCCATGCGCGCCAGGTCGAGATCGAGATCCTCATATGCAAGATGGCTCCCAAGTTCTTCCTTAAATCCAGCGCTGAAATAGCGATCTCGCGACATCGCCACGAGATGATACATAATAGATTGAGCATGCGGCCCGCCGATCATGGCGTCGATGCGCGCGAGGTCGCCAAAGCCAAGATTGGGTGTAGCCCATTTGCGTGCGACGCGACTCATCACCGTGCTCGGCCGGAAGGCGTCGCCTACGTCGAATACGCGTGCAAGTTCCCGGATCTTGAACCAGACATAGCCAGCGAAAGCTTCATCCGCTCCCTCGCCTGTGAGCACAACCTTGTAACCTTGTGATTGCACCTCGCGGGAAAGCGCCAGCAACGCGGCGCACGAAGTGTCCAGAACTGGGCTTTCCGCCGCGGTCGTGAGCGCAGCATAGGCGTCCATGATGCGATTTGGTCCAGCCTCCACCACGGTCGGGTTGCTGTCGCCGATCGCGCGGGAAGCTTCCAAGGCGCTGTCGACCTCGTCGAGATCTAGATCGGGGACGCGCACCGTGAAGCTCGGCAGCGCATGACCTGCAACGCGAGCTGCCGTGGCGAGGACATAGGCGGAATCCACCCCGCCGCTCAGATAACCGGCCACGGGGACGTCCGCGCGGAGCCTGATCTCGACGGCGCGCGCAAACACGGCTTCGAAGGCATCGATCTGCTGGTGCCCGTGCGTGCTGTCTTCTTCTTCACCCCAGTCGGGAAAGTCGAAATCCCAATACTTCCGTTCGACTGGCACCGCTGCCTTGCCATGATTAGGCAATGTGATCTTTATATAATGACCGGGCGCCACGGCCTGAACGCCGTCGAACGCGGTGCGGCGCGAGCCGAGCGCAAAAAAAGTAAAAAGATGATCGATCCCGAGGGGGTCGGCTGTTGGCCTCACCGCACCAGACGCCAAGAGCGCTTTAATCTCGGACCCGAAATAGATGAAGTCGCCCTGGCGCGACCAGAACAAGGGACAAATGCCGACGCGATCCCTCGCGAGCATTACGGTCCCACGCGCAAAGTCAACCAGCACGAAAGCGAACTGACCTTTGAGATAAAAGAACAACTCGTCGCCATGCTCCTCGTAGAGGTGTGCGATTAACTCACAATCGCTATGCGTGCGGAAGACACGCCCTTTAGCTTCAAGCTCCGCCCGTTGCTCGGGGAAATCGAACAGCTCTCCATTGCAGATAACCGCGATGCTCCGGTCCTCGTTGAAGATCGGCTGTCGGCCATCATTGAGCCCCACGATGCTGAGCCGGCGATGCGCGAGCCCAATCCCCGGCGCAAACAGGAAACCGGAATCATCCGGGCCGCGATGGACCAGAGCAGCGGCCATGCGCCGCACTAGGGCCTGATTCGGCTCTCTTCGAGCCGCGAGGTCGATTAATCCCGCAATACCGCACATGTTGTCCCGTTAAGTGTTCTCCGGAAGGAGGCTGACACCAAAAGCAGAACGGTCTCAGATTGGCTTTGGCCTAATTGCTGTGAACGGCTACTTCTTGCGGGGATTTTTGGGCTGCCGCATGTCCAAGCGACGTCGACCTCAATTCCCAAATGACTACCGCTCTAGGGGGTTAAAGCTGCCATGCAGCGGACGTGAGCGACACGGTCGAGAGTCGAACCCAACGCAGACGTCAGGGGTTTCTGGGTCGCGCACACTCCGCGATAGAACTGCTACAGATCTCGCTGGATCGACTGCAACAAAGCCTTCAGAAAGAACAAATTGTCGAAAGACTGCCAAAACCTTTGCTATTGGAAGGGGGCTAAATGGTTGAGATCATCGCAGGCGAGGCTCCTCAGCACCCCATAGAATAGCCCCACAACCGCAAACTTGAATCCTGCGACTTTCATTGTGGCGGCTCAAGCGGCTCAAGCGGCTCAAGCCAAAAGCGGCCCGACGGCCAACGAAAAGACCGATACTGAAAATTTCTGACTGCCGCCACGACGATCAGTGTGGTCAACCACAGCGGCAATTCGTTCACCACCAAAAGCAACTTTAATGGGGCTGCTACCAAAACGCCCTTTGGTAAATTCTTTCATCGTCGCTAGGCGATGGAGGTCGAGCACTCTTCCTGAAAATCTGATCTGCCCAGATTGGCGATAGCCGCACCGGGGCCCTTCGAGATCTAGCCACGCCTTTTGGATCTTCTGTCCGGCAGGCGTCTCCCCGATCGCTTCGATGGTGGTGATTGCTGAATCGCCTACGCTCTCGATGGGGTGATACAGGAGCGGATCGGAGAACCATTCGACTGAACTGTGCAGGCCCCACTAGCCCGCCGCCCATGTCGCCATTACAGGGCGCGCTCCTCGATCCAATCGACATAGAGCAGGCGCTCCGCGAACAGCCAGGCGCCGTCCGCCTTCACGAAGCTATCGAGGTAGCGAAGGGCCGCGATCATCAACTGGCGGCGGTCGCCGTCGATCGTGACGTGGTGGGCAAGACAATAAGCTTGCCCAGTCGCCTGGTTGTCCGTCAGCGAAGATATAGTGCTCTGCCCCAGGAAATGCATTGTGGCGTGATACTTGTTGAGATCAGCGAAGACCGAAGCGAGGGCTTCTCGCGAGTGCAGTTCTTGCGATGGCGTGGGGTTCTTAGCGTCCATGTAGACGACGAAGTGCGTGTCTGGCGTGAAGAGCGACATTTGGCCTTGCGCGTCGCGCCGGTCGGCGCAATAGGCGTAAGCTTCGACGAGTTCGCGGATCGCAAGCCGGTCGGCGGCTTCGCTGGACGAGATAGCGCCGTGTTTGCTCATGACGGTCACGCGACTTCGAGGATGGCGCGTGGTTCGAGAAACGCCTCGATGCCGTAGCGGCCATATTCGCGGCCAAGGCCAGAGAACTTGAAGCCGCCCCAGGGCGCCTGCGGATCGTCCGTCATGCCATTGATGACGACGCGGCCGGCCCGTAGCTGAGAAGCGATACGGCGCGCCCGCGCCACCTCAGTCCCAAGAACGGCGGCGTGAAGACCGTAATTGGAATCGTTGGCGATGCGGATCGCGTCCTCGTCGGAGTCGTAGGCGATGACGCTAAGCACGGGGCCGAAAATCTCTTCCCGCGCGATCGTCATGTCGTTTGACACGTTCACGAACACGGTCGGCTTCATGTAGTAACCGGCTTCGAGACCCTTCGGATGACCCTCGCCGCCGACCAGGAGTTCGGCGCCTCCTTCAATGCCCTTGCGGATGTAGGACTGCACACGATCGTATTGCTTCTGCGAAACCATCGGTCCGACGGCGGTCATCGGATCTGCGGGGTCGCCGACAGGGAAGGCGCGCATAGCGTCTTGGATTGCGCGTTTGACGGCTTCCAATTGCTTGCTTGGCACGAGCAGCCGTGTTCCCGCCGCGCAGGCCTGACCGCTGTTCAGAAACGCCATGCCGAGCGCCGCCGGGATTGCTTCCGCGAGATTGGCGTCGTCGAGCACGATCGTAGGCGATTTACCGCCCAATTCGAGCGTGACGCGCTTCATGGTCGCTGCGCCGTCGCGCATGATGCTTTGGCCGACGCCCACCGATCCCGTGAAGGAGATCTTGTTGACGTCGGGGTTGCGCACGAGTTCGGCGCCGACGCTATTCCCAAGGCCCGCGACGACATTCAGGATGCCCTTGGGAAGGCCGGCCTCGTGCCATGCCTCTACCAAGACTCGCGCTTGCAGCGAACTCATCTCGCTTGGCTTGATCACGACCGTGCAGCCCGCGGCGACGGCGGACGCGAACTTGAGACACATGAACAAGACGTTGGCGTTCCAGGCCGTAATCAAGCCGGCTACGCCGACTGGCTCCAAGGTCGCCGTCGTCTTATCCCAGCGGCGCGTCCACTCCATTTCACGGAGCGCCTTTTCGGCCGCCGAGAAGGCGAGGATGGCCGACTCCACGATAGGCCGTGCGAACCGCACGACGCCGCCATATTCTTCGACCATGGCGTCTGTCAGATCGTCGATGCGCGCCGATGTGGCCTCGTGCAACCGGCGCAACAGCTTGGCACGCTCTTCCGGCTTCGATCTGCCGTAGGTCTCAAAGGCGCGCTTGGCCGCGGCGATCGCACGCCGCGTGTCTTCTTCGTCGCCCAACGTCACGCGCGCGATGACCTGAGCGTCGGTGGGCCGGATGATGTCCATGACTTGGCTGCCGTGCGACTCCGCGAACGCGCCGTCGATGTAGTGGGTCGTATAAGTCTGGATCGTATTTGCCGGCATGGCGCGCGCTCCCACAAATGATGCTATCAGAATGAGGTGACGACGATCCGGTTGATCGCGCCTTCTCTCAGCGCGACGTACCCGTCGTTCACGTCACGCAACGCGATCCGTTTTGAGACCAGGTCGTCCAGATTCAGCCGGCCCTGCAGGTAGAGATTCGCGTACATCGGGATGTCGCGCTTGAAATTGGTCGAGCCGATATTGACGCCCTGAACGCGCCTTTGACCGCCGATCGTGTTGAAGATGTTGAGATCGATGCCGACCTCGGGCTCGGATACGCCAACGAGATAGAGGCCGCCGCCAAGGGCGAGCATGGACAGGCCCTGTTCGGCCACGGCTTTCATGCCGACGAAATCGAACACATGGTCCGCCCCTCGGGGCAAGAAAGTGCGGACGGCTTCGACCGGATCGTTCTTCGTTGAGTCGATGATGTCGGTCGCGCCAAAATGCTGAGCCGCTTGCAATCGGGCGGGCTGGATGTCGATGACGACTATCCGCGATGCGCCGGCGATGCGCGCGCCGCTCACGGCGTTAAGGCCGACGCCGCCTGCGCCGAAGATCACGACTGTGTCGCCTGCTTGCACGTTGGCGGTGTTGATGACCGCGCCCGCGCCCGTAATGACGCCGCACCCGAGCAGCGCCGCCTGCGCGAACGGCATGTCGTTTGGGAGGAGGGCAAGCTGGTTCTCGTGGATGAGCCCGCGTTCTGCGAAACCGCCCAATCCCAAACCTTGGAACAGACTGACGCCATTGCGGCTGAGGCGCGGCCTCTCAGCCGGGCGGCGCACAGTCGCTTCGGGATGCTGGCACTGGAAGGAGCGGCCCGATTGGCACCGTGCGCAGGTGCCGCAGGTTTGCGTGAGGCAGCCAACGACGTGATCGCCGACCTTGAACTGCGTAACGTCGGGACCCACCTCCGCGACGATCCCCGAAACCTCGTGACCAAGCACCGCTGGCAGCGGGACAACGCTATGTGTGGCGAACAGCAGATCGGTGTGACATAGCCCGGAGGCCTTCACGTCGATCAAAACTTCGCGTCCGATCGGCGTGGCAATATCGACGCTTTCGAGTTCGAATCCAGCCCCAAGGGCGTTGACAACAAGCGCTTTCATCTCCGGCCTCAAGCCATCTCGCGGGGGGCACAACTGCTGCCGAGCTGCAGGCGCATGCGAAGCGTTTCAAGAGCGTCAGATCTAACGACGAGGTCTGCACCTCGCGCTCAATCCGCCCGCTGAACTACGCGAAGCAGACACAGTTTCCGGCGGCGAAGCTTGAATGAATCGTACGGCTGTTGG
>Ga0207675_100006473_pt1 | contig 11083 bp, 8 predicted proteins | sample KBSSwiS42_FD_184305 | JGI IMG/M metagenome (GOLD analysis project Ga0207675, IMG submission 184305) | Switchgrass rhizosphere microbial communities from Kellogg Biological Station, Michigan, USA - KBS Switchgrass S4-2 (SPAdes) (version 2) | ecosystem: Host-associated > Plants > Roots >...
AGAGGATTTCTCGCCCAACACGCCGCAGGGCGCGTGCCCGAACTGCCACGGCCTCGGCCGCGTCTTCGAAGTGACCGGGAAATCGATGGTGCCCGACGAATCGCTCACCATCCGCGAGCGAGCGATCGCCGCCTGGCCACCGGCCTGGCACGGCCAGAACCTGCGCGACATCCTGGTCACGCTCGGCCACGACGTCGACACGCCGTGGCGCGAGCTACCGAAGAAGACGCGCGACTGGATCCTGTTCACCGACGAGCAGCCGACCGTGCCGGTCTACCCCGGTTTCACGCCGGCCGAGACGCGCACGGCCCTGCGCAGGAAGACCGAGCCCGCCTACATGGGCACCTTCATCGGCGCGCGCAAGTACGTGCTGCACACCTTCGCGACGACGCAGAGCCCGCTGATGAAGAAGCGCGTCTCGCGCTTCATGGTCGGTGCGATCTGTCCGGTCTGCCGCGGCAAGCGGCTCAAGCGCGAGGCGCTCGCCGTGACCTTCGCCGGCCTCGACATCGGCACGCTGGCGCGGCTGCCGGTGAGCGAGATGGCCGAGGTGCTCAAGCCTGCTGCCGCGGGCCGCTTCGAGGCGAGCGATGGCGCCGACGCGCGGCGACGATCGAGCCGCGCCGATGCGACGCTGACGCGTGCCGCCGCGCGCGCAGACAGGGCACGACGCGTCGCTGCCGGCGGCTTGGCACACGCCGGCGCGCCGGACGTGCGCCGCACGCCGAACCTGTCGGAGGAAAAGCGCATCGTCGCCCAGCGCATCGCCGCCGACCTGGTCGCGCGGATCGGCACGCTCGAGTCGCTCGGCCTCGGCTACCTCTCGCTCGACCGCAGCACGCCGACGCTCTCGCCCGGAGAGCTGCAGCGCCTGCGCCTGGCGACGCAGATCCGCTCGAACCTGTTCGGCGTCGTCTACGTCCTCGACGAGCCGACCGCGGGACTCCATCCCAAGGACGGCGCCGCCCTGCTCGAGGCGCTCGATTCGCTCAAGCGCTCGGGCAACTCGATCTTCGTCGTCGAGCACGATCTGGCGACGATGCGCCGCGCCGACTGGATCGTCGACGTCGGTCCCGATGCCGGCGAGAACGGCGGCCGCGTCCTCTACAGCGGGCCGCCCGACGGACTCGCCGCCGTGCCCGCCTCGCACACCGCGCGCTACCTGTTCGCTGCCCCCGAGCCGCGCGCGCGCGCAGCGCGCGAGCCGAGCGGCTGGCTCGAGCTGCGCGGCGTGACCCGCAATAACCTCGTCGATCTCGATGCGCGCTTTCCGCTCGGCGTGCTGACGTCGGTGATCGGCGTTTCCGGCTCGGGCAAGTCGAGCCTGGTCAGCCAGGCGCTGGTCGAGCTCGTCTGCCGCCACCTGGGGCACGAGCCCGCGGCCGACGACGACGAGCCGGCGAGCGACGAGCCGACCGTCGCCGAAGAGACGCGCGGCCACCTCGGCGCCGGCATGGAACGGATCCAGCGGCTCGTTCGCGTCGACCAGAAGCCGATCGGCCGGACGCCGCGCTCCAACCTCGCGACCTACACCGGCCTCTTCGACGGCGTGCGCAAGATCTTCGCGGCGACGCCGGCGGCGCGCTCGCGCCGCTACGACGCCGGCCGCTTCTCGTTCAACGTCGCCAAGGGGCGGTGCGAGACCTGCGAGGGCGAAGGCTTCGTCAGCGTCGAGCTGCTCTTCATGCCGAGCGTCTACGCGCCCTGCCCGACCTGCCACGGCGCGCGCTACAACGAAAAGACGCTCGAGGTCACCTGGCGCGGCAAGAACATCGCCGACGTGCTGCGCATGAGCGTCGACGACGCGTGCGCCTTCTTCGCCGACGAGCCGTCGGTGCTCAAGGCGCTGGCGCTGCTGCGCGACATCGGCCTCGGCTACCTTCGCCTCGGCCAACCCGCGACCGAGCTGTCGGGCGGCGAGGCGCAGCGCATCAAGCTCGCCAGCGAGCTGCAGAAGCAGCAGCGCGGCCGCTCGCTGTACGTCCTCGACGAGCCGACGACCGGCCTGCACCCGGCCGACGTCGACAAGCTGCTGACGCAGCTCGAGGGCCTGGTCGACGCCGGCAACACCGTGATCGTCGTCGAGCACGAGGAGCGCGTGATCGCGGCGAGCGACTGGGTGATCGAGGTCGGGCCCGGCGCAGGCCACCAGGGCGGCCGGATCGTCCGCGCCGGCCGCCAGCAAGCCCCGGGCTGAGACGCGGACGCGCCTCGCGCCGACCGGCGCGGGGCGCTACCTTCCGTAAGTCGCGATGAACGACGCCTTGCCGAGCAGCGCCGGGCCGACGCCCTTGTTCATCACGAAGCTGTACAGCGCCGCCGTGCCGGTCTTCGGAATTGCGCCGGCCGCCGCGACCTTGTCGACCGCCAGAGCGTAGAGCGTGAACACGTAGCGATGCGGCCGGTCGCCTTCGGGCGGGCACGGCCCGCCGTAGTTGCCGTTGCCGCCGGTCGCGCCGGTGTCGACGAAGTCGGTGTTGCCGCCATAGGCGCCCGCAGGCAGCGATCCCGCCGCGTTGCCCGCGCCTTGCGGCAGGCCGGCGGTCGCGGGCGGCATGTCGTAGACGGCCCAGTGCCAGAAGCCGCTGCCGGTCGGCGCATCCGGGTCGTGCACCTGCAACGCGAGCGATTTCGTTCCCGCCGGGACGTTGCTCCAGACGAGCGCCGGCGACGTGTTGGCGCCGGTGCAGCCGAAGCCGTTGAGGATGAACTTGGTGGGGAACACGTTGCCCGCCAGGTCGGGGCTCGACAGCGTAAACGATGCCGCTTGAGCGTGCGCCTCATCGACGCCGGCTCCGACGAGCGCGAACGAGGCGGCGGCCAGCGCGGCAGCCAGCGGGGAAGGCGTGAGCTTCATTGAGTGTCTCCGTGTCTCTTCGTCGTGATTCGATGTCGCGCGGAGGCGTCGCGCGGCGATTTCCTGCTTGCAGATTGTTGCCAGCCTCGCGCAAAGTATCCGCGCGCACACGCGGCGAGGCAATCGGATGACCTCGGGGTGCGGTAGAACGGCGGCTTGGCGATCGACAGAACCATTCCTTCCTCGCTCGACATCGCGAAGCGACCGGGCGCGCCGCGCCGGTCGTGGCCCGTGGTGGCGCTGTTCGGCTTCATCATCGCCCTGCAGCTCGTCGTCGCCGTCGTGAGCATCGACGTGCTGTCGGCAGTGCGCGCCTACGTGACCGGCGAGAGCCTCTATTCCAAGGGCCAGAAGGACGCGCAGATCTACCTGCTCGACTACGCGCAGTACCACAAGGAGGACGACTACCGGCGCTTCCAGCAGGCGCTGGCGGTCCCCCTCGGCGATCGCATCGCGCGCGAGGAGCTGCAACGGCCCGACCCCGACCTCGCGGTCGCGCGCAACGGCTTCCTCCAGGGCGGCAACCACCCCGACGACATCGACGGCCTGATCCGCCTCTTCCGCTGGTTCCACGGCATCAAGTTCATGGCCGACGCGATCTCGACGTGGACCGACGGCGACGTCGTCATCCAGCAGATGCGCGAGCTCGCCGAGCGCTCGCGCGAACGGGTCCTGCGCGGCGACGTCGAGCCCGCGTCGGCATCGGACATGCGCACCCAGGCGCTTCATCTCAACAACCGCCTGAGCCGGCTCGAGAGCAAGTTCTCGGCGCAGCTGGGCGAGGCATCGCGGCAGACGCAGCAACTGCTCCTCGTCGTCAACGCCGCGCTGGCCGCCTTGCTGGCGGCGAGCGGCGTCGCCTTCGTGCGTCGCGCCGCGAGTGTCCAGGCACTGACCGAGGACCAGGTCCGCGACCGCCAGGAGTCCTTGCAGCGCCTGCTCGACTCCGCCGCCGAAGGCCTGTTCGGCGTCGACACGCAAGGCAAGTGCACGTTCATCAACCGCGCGGCGCTGCAGATGCTCGGCTACGGCGACGAAAGCGAGCTGCTCGGCCTCGAGATCGACGACCTCGTCCAGCCGTCCCTGCCCGGCGGCGCGTCGGCGGCGCTGACGATGCGCCAGCCCAATGCGGAGCATCAGGAAGTGCACATCGCGGAGCTCACGTTCCGGCGCCGCGACGGAACGTCGTTCCCGGTCGAGTACTGGTCGCACCCGGTCGTCCAGGCGGGCCGGATCCACGGCGCCGTCGCGACCTTCTTCGACATCAGCGAGCGGCTGGCGATGCAAGCCGCGCTGCGCCAGGGCGAGCTGCGCATCGCCAAGCTCGTCGACGCGGTCACCGACGGCGTCATCACGGTCGACAGCGACGGCCGCATCGTCCTCTTCAACCGCGCTGCCGAGGCCCTGTTCGGTGTCGCCGCCGCCGCCGCGATGGGCGGCCCGATCGATCGCTTCATCCCCTATCGCCCCGAGCGGCGGAGGGATCCCCCACCGCCCGGGTTCTCGCTCGGCGCGAACGGCAGCAAGCCTTCCGGCACCCTGCACGAGCTGATCGGCAAGCGCGCGAACGGCGACGAGTTTCCGCTCGAGGCCTCGCTCTCGAGGCTCGACACCGATCGCGGCGTGCTCATGACGGTCGTCCTGCGCGATGTCACCGAGCTGCACCTCTCGCGTGCCGAGCGGCACGCACGCGCGTCGCTCGAGGCCGCGAATCGCGCCAAGACCGAGTTCCTGTCGCGGATGAGCCACGAGCTGCGGACCCCCCTCAATGCCGTGCTCGGATTCGCGCAGCTGCTTCGCCTCGACGCGGCGCGGCCGCCGACCGTCGAGCAGCTCGGCCGCATCCAGCACATCGAGAACGCCGGCGCGCACCTGCTGGCGCTCGTCAACGACGTCCTCGACCTGTCGCGCGTCGAATCGGGCCAGATGATGGTTTCGATCGAAGCTGTCGATCTCGAGGAGGCGGTCGCCGATGCGCTCGCCATGGTCTCGCCGCTGGCGGCCGAGGCCGACGTTCACTTGCGAATCTCGAATCCCAGCGCCGGCACGGTCGACCTCGGCGCGGTCCGCAGCGGGGCGCCGCGTCATCCGGCTTGGGTGCTCGCCGACAAGCTGCGGATGCGCCAGGTCCTGGTCAACCTCCTCAGCAACGCGGTGAAGTACAACCGGATCGGTGGCAGGGTCACGGTCAGCTGGCAGGGCGACGACGAGCGGGGGTCGGTGCGCATCGAGGACAGCGGCCTCGGCATGACGTCGGAGAAGCTGGAGCGCCTGTTCGAGCCCTTCAATCGGCTGGGCGCCGAGAAGTCGAACGTCGAGGGCACCGGAATCGGCCTCGTTCTTTCCCGTCGACTCGTCGAGCTGATGGAGGGCGACCTCCTGATCTCGAGCACGCTCGGTCTCGGCACCGTCGCGACCCTCGTCCTCAAGGCCACCGAAGCGCCCGCGACGGCTCTGCGCCCGCAGTCGCCGCCGAGCCAGCACGGCTCGCTGGGCGGGACCTTGCGCGTGCTCTATGCCGAAGACGACGAGGTCAACGTCGAGCTCATCCGCCAGGTGGTCGCCCTGCGTCCGACGGTCGACCTGAGCGTGGCGACCAACGGCGCGCGCGCCCTCGAGATGGCGCGCCGCGACCCGCCCGACCTGATGCTGGTCGACATGAATCTGGGCGACATGACCGGCATCGAGCTCGCGAGCGCGCTGCAGGGGAACCCGCAGACGGCCGGCCTCAGGCTGGTCGCGCTCTCGGCCGATGCGCTGCCCGAGCAGATCAGCGCGACCCTCGCCGCGGGCTTCGAAACCTACCTGACGAAGCCCGTCGACTTCCGCAAGTTCCTCGACGTGCTCGACAGTCACTTGAACGCCGAGGTCTGATTCTCCGCATCGACCCGCTGCGCGGCGCGTGGTATACAGCCGCGAGGGACCGCTGCCCAACCTCCACCGGAGAATGTGGATGACCCAGGAGTTTCGCCGCACGGGAGAGCTGAAGGACATCGCGAGCTATCCGGTCTGGTTGCAACGCGTCGTTGCCGAGACTCGGCGCGACAAGATGCGGGTCGTCGACCACGAGCTGTTCTCCCTGATGCGCGACGCCAAGCTGCCGGCGCCGGCGATGCGGCGTTTCCTCAAGGGCGTGTGGCCGACGATCGAGCAGTTCCCGCAGTTCATGTCGATGAACCTGAAGAAGGTCAGCCACGGCGCGAGCGCCGGAGAGGACCTGGCGCGGCGCTACCTGATGCACAACATCCGCGTCGAGCAGAAGCACGCCGAGTACTGGGTCGAGTGGGCGCGCGCGGTCGACATGAGCGTCGACGACCTGCGCGAAGGCAACGACGTCGAAGGCCTGTCCGCGCTCGCGCACTGGTGCTGGTACATCTGCGATCGCGCCAGCCTGGCGGTCGCGATCGCGGCGACCAACTACGCCGTCGAAGGCGCGACGGGCGAATGGTCTTGCGTCGTCTGCTCGTCGTCGGCGTATGCGCAATCGCTGCCCGACGCCGTGCGCGGCCCGGCGATGCGCTGGCTGCGCGTCCACGCCGAATACGACGACACCCATCCCTGGGAAGCGCTCGAGATCGTCGCCACGCTGCTCGGTCACGCGCCGGCGCAGCAGGAAGTCGATCGCGTCCGCCAGGCGATCAGGACGAGCTACATCTACATGGAGATGGCGCTCGACCACGCCATGACGGCGCTGCTGCACGGCAGCTTCGACGAGACGGCGTCGAACGCCTCGGTCCTCGGCGCGCTCGACGCCGCCTGAATTCGCGCTTCTCGCGCGCGACCTCCTCGAACCGGGGCGATCAGCGCTCCTCGAGCGCGTCGCCGCGACACGAGCGCCAGAGCGTGAGGTCGTAGCAGATCTTCAGGACGCCGCAGGCGACAAGCGGCGCCGAGATCCACCCGGCCGCGAACAGCGCGCCGCTGAGGGTCGGGCTGAGCGCACCGGCCAGGCTGCGCGGCACCGCCGTGAAGCTCGCCGCCGACGGCCGCTCGGCCGGCGTGACCACCGCCATGACGTAGGCCGTGCGCGTCGGCACGTCCATCTGCGACAAGGCGCTTCGCACGAACAAGAGCGCCAGCGCGACCGGCAGGCTCGGAGCCCAGGCGGCGAGCACGAGACAGACGTTGGCCGGGATGTGCGTGAACACCATCGTGTTGAGCAGGCCGATGCGCCGTGCGACCACCGGCGCGGCCAGCTGCGAGGCAGCGCTCAGCAGCCCGGCCCAGAAGAAGAACGCACCCGCTTGCGCGAGCGACAGGCCGAAGCGCTCGAGCAGCCAGAGTGCGAGCAAGGAATTGACGACCAGGCCGCCGGCGAAGGCGTCGACGCTGAACAACGCCGCGAGCCTGACGACGATGGCGCGCGACGGCCCGAGCGGCGCGGGCGGCGACGCGTCGGGCTCATCGTCGCTTCGTGGCTGCGGCTGGCGCCGATAGAGCAGCCAGACGAGCAGGCCGACCGCGCCGTAGAGCAGGAACATCGCGCGCAGCGCGACGAGGTCCGGCACGCCGCGGTCGACCAGCGCCGCGGGGACGGCCGCGGCGAGCGCCCCGAGCGCGGCGGCGACCGCGCCGAGCAGGCTGTAGCGCGCGAACAGCGCCGTGCGCGCGTGGCCGCGCGCCGCGCCGGCGAGGCGCGCGTGCTCGAGCGGCAGGAAGACGCTGACGTCGCCCGAGCTCGGATTGAGCGTGCCGACGAAGGCGACGACGAGCAAGGGCCAGAACGACGAGAAGGCGGCAAAGCCGACGCCGGTCAGCGCCATCAGCAGCGCCGCGCCGCGCAGCAGCCGGCTGGAAGCGAAGCGGTGGCCCCAGGCGCCGACGGCGACGGTCGCCAGCGCCGAGCCGAGCATCGTCGCCGTCGCGACCACGCCGACCTCGAGCGTGCCGAGGCCGATCGCGAGCAGGTAGGCCGGCAACAGGATCGCCATGTAGCCGTCCGCAACAGCGCGCAGCGCCCGGGCGGCGAGCAGCGGCCCGGCGGCGGCGTCGACGCCGGTCGGAAGCAGCAGGCGCCTCCAGGTGATCATGTCGATGACTCTACATCAATGTATGATAATCTACATGACTGTCGTCGACGACACCTGGCACCTGCTCGTCATGTCGCTCCCCACGTCGAGCGCGACCGCGCGCATGCGCATCTGGCGCGCCCTCAAGGCGTCCGGCTGCGTCGCCTTGCGCGACGGCGCCTACCTGCTGCCGAGCGGCGGCGAGCGTGAACAGGCGCTGCGCGCCCTCGCCGACGAGTGCATCGGCGAGGGCGGCAACGCCTGGCTGATGGCGGTCGTGCCGCAGTCCGGCGACGAGGCCGCCGCCTATCGCCGGCTGTTCGACCGCAGCGCCGACTACGCCGGCTTGCGCAAGTCGTGGAAGTCGGCGCAGCGAAGCTTGTCGTCGCTCGCGCCGGCCGAGCTCGCACGCTTGCGTCGGCGCCTGCAGCGCGAGCTCGACGTCGTCCGCAGCGTCGATTTCTTTCCCGGCGATGCGACGGTCGAGGCGGAGGCCGCGTGGCTCGAGTTCGCCAAGCGCGTCGACACCCTGCTCGCGCCGGACGAACCGCACGCGACCCGGGGCCGCCTGCCGCGCCTCGACGCCGCCGACTACCAGGGGCGCGTCTGGGCGACGCGGCGGCGTCTCTGGATCGATCGCGTCGCCAGCGCCTGGCTGATCCGCCGCTTGATCGATCCGGGCGCGCGCTTCCGCTGGCTCGCGCGACCGGCCGATTGCCCGAAGCGCGCGCTCGGCTTCGACTTCGACGGCGCAGCCTTCAGCCACGTCGGCGAGCTCGTCACCTTCGAGACCTTGATGGCGTCCTTCGGCCTCGGCGACGACCCCGGCCTGCGCCGCCTCGCCGCCCTCGTCCATGCGCTCGACATCGGCGGCGAGCCGGTCGCCGAAGCGCGCGGGCTCGAGGCGGTGATGGCCGGCGCGCGCGAGCGCATCGACGACGACGACCTCCTTCTCGCGGAGATGAGCACGGTGCTCGACTCCCTCTACGCGCACTTCTCGTCCGAGGCGCAGCGCGGCGCCCAGCGCAGATCGAAGGGATTGCCATGAAACCTGCCTCCATCGGCGTCCTGACCTCGTTGCTGTCGACGAGCGTCATCGCCCAGACCGTCAACTTCGACACCGACGCGGTCGGCGCGGCGCCGTCAGGCTGGACCTGCGGCGTCACCGGGCGCGGCAGTCCGCGCTGGGAGGTCGCCGCCGAGCCGGGCGCGCCGAGCGGCGCCAACGTCCTGCGCCAGTCGGGGAGCGGTACCTTCCCCTGGTGTGTTCGCACCGGCACGTCGTTGAGCGACGGCTTCGTCGAGGTGAAGTTCAAGCCCGTCTCGGGCCGTGAAGACCAGGCCGGCGGGCTGGTCTGGCGCTGGAAGGACGGTCAGAACTACTACGTGGCGCGCGCCAATGCACTCGAGAACAACGTCTCGCTCTACTACACCGAAGGCGGCAGCCGCAAGACCCTCCGCTACGTCGACGCGCCGGTGGCCGCGGAGGCCTGGCACACGCTGCGCGTCGAGTTCGTCGCGGCGCGAATCGCCGTCTCGCTCGACGGCAAGCGCTACATCGACATCGAGGACAGCCACATCGCCGGGCCCGGGGCGGTCGGCGTCTGGACCAAGGCCGACAGCGTCACCGCCTTCGACGACTTCGCCTACGGCGCGGCGCGACGCTGACGGTGAAGGTGGCGTAGCAGCGCCGCCATCGCGACGGCGGCGCTCTTGGCGCGCGGGCCGCTCAATGCGCGCGCGGCCTCGAACTGGCGGCTTTCGATCGCGTGCAGCACCGAAGGATGGGTCCGACCGAGCTGCGCCGCGAGCAGCCCGGGCGGATAGCCTTCCATCGCCGTCGCCATCCGTCTGGCGTAGAGGCGGTAGGCGAGTGCGTTCATCGGTGTGGCGCCGATTTCCATCGCCTCGAGGCGCCCCGCGAGGTCGGCGATGAAGAGGCGCTTGCCGGAAAGTCGAACCGAAAGTGCGTGCATGGTCGAAGCGATCAGGACGATGCGGCGAGCATGCCCGCAGCGGCCGATGCCGGTCGCTCGATCAGTCGGCGCGCGGCGCCGTATTTCGGCGAAAAGGCACGCTGGACCGGTCTTCGTCGCCACTCGGCCGCCGCGCGCGATCCATCACCTCCCGCGCGGGCCTCGCGGCACCGGCAAGAAACCCGCATGGGCCGGGCGCCGTGAGCGTTGCAGAATCGCCGCACACCGCGCCGCGCCCAGCGGCCGCATCGGAGACACCATGACCTTCTCGATCGCGCGCGCCTGCGCTCCCCTCGCTGCCCTGGCCTTCGCGTTCGCGGCCCAGGCGCAGAACATCTCGATCGCCACCGGCGGCACCGGCGGCGTCTACTACCCGATGGGCGGCGGCATCGCCGCCGTCCTCTCGAAGCACGTGCCCGGCATGCAGGCGACCGCCGAGGTCACCGGCGGCTCGGTCGACAACCTCAAGCTGATCGGCAGCGGCAAGCCCTACATCGCCTTCGCGATGACCGACGCGAGCCAGGACGCGTTTCGCGGCGAGGACAAGTTCAAGGGCAACAAGGTTCCGCTGCGCACCTTGATGGTCCTGTATCCGAACCGGATGCACGTCGTCACGGTCGAGGGCCGCGGCATCGCCAAGATGGCCGACCTCAAGGGCAAGCGCGTCTCGACGGGATCGCCGGGCAGCGCCACCGAGGTGATGGCGTTTCGCCTGATCGAGGCGGCCGGGCTCGACAAGGACAGCGACCTGAAGCGCGAGCGGCTCGGCGCCGCCGAATCGGTCAACGCGATCAAGGACGGCAAGATCGACGCCTTCTTCTGGGTCGGCGGCCTGCCGACGGCCGCGGTCACCGACCTCGCCAACACGCCCAACACCAAGCTCAAGATGATCGACCACGCCGATGCGGTCGCGGCGATGAACAAGAAGTACGGCAACCTGTACGTCCAGGACACCATCCCGAAGGACACCTACAAGGGGATGGATGCCGACAACCACCAGGCGACCGTGATGAACATCCTCGTCAGCCACGAGAGCATGGACGACAAGACCGCCTACAACATCGTCAAGGCGATCTTCGACCGCAAGGACGACATCGTCGCGGTGCACAAGGAAGCGCTCAACTTCAAGCTCGACAGCCAGAAGGCGGCGGCGTCGCCGATCCCGTTCCACCCCGGCGCCTTGAAGTACTTCGCGGAAAAGGGCATCAAGGTCAACTGAGCGCGGCGGCGACGTGACTGCG
>Ga0207675_100006474_pt1 | contig 11082 bp, 3 predicted proteins | sample KBSSwiS42_FD_184305 | JGI IMG/M metagenome (GOLD analysis project Ga0207675, IMG submission 184305) | Switchgrass rhizosphere microbial communities from Kellogg Biological Station, Michigan, USA - KBS Switchgrass S4-2 (SPAdes) (version 2) | ecosystem: Host-associated > Plants > Roots >...
GGAAGCAGCGCGCCCTGCCCGTCCAGGCGCAGGCTGTACAGCTGCCCGGCACGCAGCCCGGCAACCAGCCCGCTGAAATAGCCGTCGTCGCCGCGCTCGAGCAGGTGGCCCTTGCCCGCGGCCTCACTCGTCGCGCTGCGCTCGACGACCTCCAACCGGCGCGCCGCCGGTGCCCAGACGCGGAAGTGGGTGCCTGCTTCGCCGGGCTCGGCGCCAATCGGAAATTTTCGCATCCTCGCTCCGGGCACCGACGAGAGCAAATGTCATTCCCGATCTCTGCTGACGCGCGCCGAGATCGGCGCAGGCGGCACGCGTCCCAAAAGCGAGCGCTCGCGCGCGCGTCGAGCGACACAGCCCCAGCGTGGCAATGCGCCTCGCTGTTCAACATTGGCGTGGTGCGTTTGCGCGTGACCCGAGGCGATGGCTCGTGCCATGCCCTCCGGCATGCCCTCGAGCGCCCCACCGCCCTCGCCCGGCAAGGCCCTGAACCCGGAGCAGCCTCTGAACCCGGAGCAGCCTCTGAACCTGGAGCAGCAGAGCCCAGCCTGGTGGCAGAGCGGAGTGATCTACCAGATCTATCCGTTATCCTTCGCGGACTCGAATGGCGACGGCATCGGGGACCTCGCCGGGATTCGCGCGCGGCTCGGGCACCTCGCCGCGCTGGGCGTCGACGCCGTGTGGATCTCGCCCATCTATCCTTCCCCCATGGCCGACTTTGGCTACGACGTCTGCGACTACTGCGCCGTGGATCCCCGCTTCGGTACGCTGGACGACTTCGCTGCGCTGGTCGCAGAAGCGCACGCGCGCGGGCTGCGCGTCCTGCTGGATTTCATCCCCAACCACAGCTCCGATCAGCACCCCTGGTTCGTCGAAGCTCGAAGCTCGCGGCAGAATCCCAAACGAGACTGGTACCTCTGGCATGATGCAGCACCGGGGGGAGGGCCACCCAACAACTGGCTGAGCGAGTTCGGCGGGCCTGCCTGGCACTGGGACGAGGCGACGGGCCAGTACTATCTGCATTCGTTTCTGAAGGAACAGCCGGACCTCAACTGGCGCAACCCGGAGGTTCGGCGCGCCATGCTCGCGGTGCTGAGCTTCTGGCTGGAGCTGGGCGTCGACGGCTTTCGCGTGGACGCGATTCATCATCTGTTCAAAGACAGCGAGTGGCGCGACAACCCGCGCAACCCCGAGTATCGGCCCGGCATGGCGCCGCGCCGACAGCTGCTCCGGCGCTACACCACCGACTTGCCCGAGATCCACGACGCCGTGCGCGAGATGCGCGGGCTGCTCGACCGCCAGGGGGGTGAGCGGCTGCTGATCGGCGAAGCGCACCTACCCTTTGCGCGCCTGGTCGCATACTACGGCGAACGGCTGGATGGCTTCCACTTGCCCTTCAACTTCCACCTGATCGGCGCAGCCTGGGAGGCCGGCGCGCTGCAGGCGCTGATCACGCAATACGAAGCGGCGCTGCCGGCCGGCGCCTGGCCCAACTGGGTGCTCGGCAATCACGATCGTTCGCGCATCGCGAGCCGCATCGGCGCCGCTCAGGCGCGCGTCGCGGCGCTCTTGTTGTGCACACTGCGCGGCACTCCCACGCTCTACTACGGTGACGAAATCGGCATGCGCGACGTGCCGATCCGCCCCGACCAGGTGCACGACCCGTTCGAGAAAAATGTGCCGGGCCTGGGCCTGGGGCGCGATCCCGAGCGCACGCCCATGCAGTGGTCGGCCCAGGCTCACGCCGGCTTCTCGAGCGCGCCGCCCTGGCTGCCGGTCGCCTCCGACTACGCGCAGGTCAACGTCGAGCGACAGGAGCAGGATCCGAGCTCATTGCTCGCGCTCTACCGCGCGCTGCTCGCGCTACGCCGCAAGGAAACGGCCCTGTCACTCGGTAGCTATGCGGCGCTGGACGTGAAGGCGCCGCTGCTCGGCTATCTGCGCACGCACGGCCAGCGCCGCATCGGTGTGCTCCTGAACACGAGTGCGGCTCTGCAACGCCGCGGCGTGCCGAGCGCGTTTCGCCGCGAACGCGTGCTGCTCTCGACGCATGTGGGCCGTTCGGGCGGCGCGCTCGGCGCCGACCTGCTGCCCGACGAGGCGGTCGCCTTTTCCCCTACCTAGTGCAGCCAGCGCGGGGGCCGGGCACCGGCCGTCGCAGGCGGGCATCGGGCACGCCGATTGCACTCCTCGCGCGCGCATGCACATTCTGCCTGGCCTGCCCTATCCTCTGGGCGCCACCTGGGACGGGCGTGGTGTCAACTTCGCTCTCTACTCGGAGCATGCCGAGCAGGTCGAGCTGTGTCTATTTGACGAGGAGGATACGGAAACACGCGCCCAGCTGACCCATCAGAGCGCGTTCGTCTGGCACGGCTACGTTCCGGATCTCCGTCCTGGTCAGCGTTACGGCTATCGGGTTCACGGTCCGTACGCTCCCGCGCGCGGGCTGCGCTTCAACGCCAACGTGGTGCTGCTCGATCCGTATGCGAAAGCGCTCTCGCGCAGCGAGGACTGGCAGCGCGGTTGTTTCGCCTACGACGTCGTCGCGGGCGACGACCTGAAGCTGCAGAAGGCATCGGCAATGGGCGTGCCGCGCGGCGTGGTCATCGATCCCCAATTCGACTGGGAAGGAGACGCAGCGCCGCGCACGCCGCTGCACAAGACGGTCATCTACGAAGCGCACGTACGCGGCTTCAGCATGCGTCACCCCGACGTGCCGGAGGCGCTGCGCGGCACGTACGCGGCGTTTGCCGTGCCGGCCGTGGTCAAGTACTTGCGCGATCTCGGCGTCACCGCCATCGAGCTGATGCCCATCCACGCCTTCGTCGACGAGCAACATCTGCTTGAGCGAGGGCTGCGCAACTACTGGGGCTACAACTCGATCGGCTTCTTCGCCCCCGACGTACGCTACAAGAGCCGGCCCGAGCCCGGCAGCGAGGTGGTCGACTTCAAGCGCATGGTCAAGGCCCTGCATCGCGCCGGCATCGAAGTGATCCTGGATGTGGTCTACAATCACACCGCAGAAGGCAACCACCTGGGCCCGAGCTTCTCCTTCAAGGGCATCGACAACAGCGTCTACTACCGCCTGGTCGAAGGCAACCAGCGCTACTACTTCGACTACACCGGCACGGGCAACACGCTCAACGTGCGGCACCCGCAGGTGCTGACACTGATCATGGACTCGCTCCGCTACTGGGTGGAGGAGATGCATGTCGATGGCTTCCGCTTCGATCTGGCAGCAGCGCTGGCCCGGCAGCTGCACGAGGTCGATCAGCTGTCGAGCTTCTTCACGCTGATCCACGATTCGCCAGCGCTGCGCGAGATCAAGATGATCGCCGAGCCCTGGGACGTGGGCGAAGGCGGCTACCAGGTGGGCAACTTTCCGGTCCGCTGGGCAGAATGGAACGGGCGCTACCGCGACACGGTGCGCGCCTTCTGGAAGGGCGACGCTGGCACTGCCGCCGACCTCGGCTATCGCCTCACGGGCAGCAGCGATCTGTACGAGCTCACTGGGCGCAAGCCGTCGGCCAGCATCAACTTCATCACCGCGCACGACGGCTTCACGCTCAACGACCTGGTGAGCTACGACCACAAGCACAACGAGGCCAACGGCGAGCACAACCGCGACGGCAACGACCACAATCTCTCCTGGAACTGCGGCGTGGAGGGGCCGACCCAGGACGCGGGCGTGCTCGAGCTGCGCGCGCGCCAGCGGCGCAACCTGATCGCCACGCTGCTCTTCTCCCAGGGCACCCCGATGCTGGTCGCAGGTGACGAGCTCGGCCGCACGCAACACGGCAACAACAACGCCTACTGCCAGGACAACGAGCTCAGCTGGATCGACTGGAACCTGGACGCGGAGCGGCGGCGGCTGCTCGAGTTCACGCGCCGCGTGCTGGAGCTGCGGCGCCTGCACCCGGCGCTGCACCGCTCCAAGTTTTTCCAGGGCCGGACCATCCAGAACTCGAACCTGAGCGACCTGGCCTGGTTTCAAGAGAACGGTCAGCCCATGTCCAACGAGGACTGGCAGGACCCCGAGACGCGCTGCCTGTGCATGTTCCTCGCGGGCCGCGGCATCGGCGACGTGGACGAGCACGGCTGGCCGCTGATTGACGACGACCTGCTGCTCGCCATCAACTCCAGCCACCTCGATCGGAAGCTGACACTGCCCAACGTGCAATACGTGGACGAGTGGGAGTGCGTGCTCGACACGGCGGAGGGCACGACTGACATGCGCGTCCCGCGCCAGGGCACGAGCGAGCTGCGCGCTCGCTCGCTGCGCCTGTTCCGCTCGCCCTCGCGCGCGCTGCGGCAGGGCGGTGCGCTGCACACCTTCGGAGCGACCTACCGCATGCAGCTGCACGCCGGCTTTGGGCTCGCGGCGGCGCTCGCGCAGGTCGACTACTTGCACCGGCTCGGCATCACCGATCTATACCTTTCGCCGATCTTCGCCGCCACGCCCGGCAGCATGCACGGCTACGACGTGATCGATCACGGTCGGCTGAACCCAGAGCTCGGCAGCGAGCAGGATCTGGAGGCGCTCTCCGCGCGGCTGCAGGCGCACGGCATGGGCGTGCTCCTGGACTGGGTACCCAACCACATGGGCAACACCGCCGGCCAGAACAAGTGGTGGGACGACGTACTGGAGAACGGCCTGAGCTCGATCCACGCCGTAGCCTTCGACATCGACTGGCAGCCCCGCAAGAAAGAGCTGCGCGACACGGTGCTCTTGCCCGTGCTCGGCGATCAGTACGGGCGCGTGCTCGAGCGCGGCGAGCTGAAGGTCGAGCGCGACGGCGGGCGCCTGTTCGTTCGCTATTTCGAGCAGCGCTTCCCGCTGGCGCCCAAGAGCCTTGCGGAGTTGCTCGCCGGCGTCGCCGCCGCAACCGGGCTCGCAGAAGATCAGCCGCTGCAGCAAGAGATCGAGAGCCTGAGCGCATCGCTCGCTCACTTGCCCGATCGCCATGCCACGTCCGACGCCGACCGGCGCGAGCGCGCGCGCGAGAAAGAGGTATTCAAGCGCCGGCTCGAGCACCTGCTCGCTCACTCTGCCGAGGTCACCAGCGCCTTCGAGGCGGCGCTGCTGCGCCTCAACGGCACGCCGGGCGACGAGACCAGCTTCGACGAGCTCGACCGCCTGCTCGGCGAGCAGAGCTATCGCCTCGCGTCCTGGCGCGTGGCCGCGCAGGAGATCAACTATCGCCGCTTCTTCGACGTCAATTCGCTCGCCGCCCTGCGCATGGAAGAGCGGGTGGTGTTCGAGCGAGCGCACGCGTTGCTCTTTCAGCTGCTCGATCGGCGCTGGATTCAGGGTCTGCGGCTCGACCACACCGACGGGCTGTTTGACCCGCTCGCCTACTTCGAGAGCCTGCAGGATCGGTTCCGCAGCAACCTGGCCCCCAACCCCGAGAGCTCCCCGGACGACGTGGCGCGCCCGCTGCCCATCCTGCTGGAAAAGATCCTGGAGCCACATGAAAAGCTGGCCGCGGCCTGGCCAGTCGACGGCACCACCGGCTACGAATTCGGCGCTTCCTCGCTCGGCGTCCTGGTCGACGCTGGTGCGGAGGCCGCCTTCACGGCGTTGTATCAGAAGTTCACGGGCGACGAGCGTTCGTTCCAGGGCCACGTCTACGAGTGCAAGCAGCGCATCTTGAGAGATTCGCTGGCGAGCGAGGTCATGATGCTCGCGCAGCAGCTGGAGCGCATCGCAGCCAGCAAGCGCCAGTGGCGCGACTTCACGCTCGCGACGCTGACCCGCGCCCTGATCGAGATCCTGGCCGCGTTCCCCGTGTACCGCACCTACCTGCGGCCGGGCGCCACCGCCACCCAAGAGGACGAGCGCGTGGTGACGCGCGCGCTGCGCGTGGCTCGCTTTCGTTCCGCCGGCACGCTCGACACCAGTGTGTTCGAGTTCATTCAGGGCATGCTGCTGCTCACGAACGCGAGCAACGAACAGGAGCGGCGAGTCCACGAGTGGTTCGCGCTGCGCTTTCAGCAGCTCACTGCTCCGGTCATGGCCAAGTCCGTGGAAGACACGGCCTACTACCGCTACAGCCGCCTGATCGCCCTGAACGAGGTCGGCGGCGATCCGGCGACGTTCGGCATCTCGATCGAGCGCTTTCACGCCGAGAGCGCCGAGCGCTTCCGGGCCTGGCCGCTGTCCATGGCGTCGACCTCGACCCACGACACCAAGCGCGGAGAAGACGCGGCAGCCGCCATCGTGGTGTTGACCGAAATGCCGGAGCAGTGGCAGGACGCCGTGAACAGCTGGTCAGCTCGCGCGGAGCAGTACAAGGGCAGCTGGCACGAGCTCGCGGCTCCGACGCGCAGCGACGAGTACCTGTTCTATCAGGCGCTGGTCGGGGCCTGGCCGTTCGGCTGGGACGGCAAGCAGGGGCTGGAGGAGTTCATCGGGCGGATGCAGGCGTTCATGTGCAAGGCGCTGCGCGAGGCCAAGCGCGAGACATCTTGGCTCTCTCCCGACGTCACGTACGAGCAAGCCGTGCACACGTTCATCCAGCGCAGCCTCGAGGACGAGCAGTTCCGGAACGGCGTGCGCAGCGTGACCGAGCGGATCGGCACCTATGCCGCCATGAACGCCCTCACCCGGACCCTGCTGCGCCTCACCGCTCCCGGCGTGGTCGACACGTTTCAGGGCTCGGAGCTCTGGAATCAGAGCCTGGTCGATCCGGACAACCGCAGGCCGGTGGACTACGGCCACCGCCGCCGGCTGCTGGATGAGCTAGACGGCACGCCTCTGGAACGGCTGCTCGCCAGCTGGTCGAACGGCGCGCTGAAGCTGTTCGTGACGCGCACCGTGCTGCGCACGCGAAAACGACTGCGCGCGCTGTTCGTACAGGGCGAATACGCGGCCTTGCCCGCCGGCGATCACGCCATCGCCTTCACGCGCACGCTGGCAGGAAGGATCGTATTTTGCTGCGCACCGCGCTGGTCGCTGCGGCTGACCCGCGGCGAGCGCCCGTGGCCCATCGGAGACGTGTGGCAGACGCAGACGGTCGTGCTGCCGGCGGGCCACTATCGGGACGCTTTCACGGACCGCGAGATCTATTCCCCCGGCACGCTGCGGCTCTCGGAATGTTTCGAGTCCTTTCCGCTCTCGTTGCTGGTGGCCGAAGGGGCCGCCGATCCGGAGCCGCGCAACAACCTCGACGACGATGACGACTGAGGCCCGCCGCTGCTGCTTCTGCCTGGCGCTGTTGCTCGCGAGCTCGTGCGCGCACGGCTCGAGTGGAGCCGAGCGCCCCGACGCTCGGGCGGTCGCTCGGGCCCCGGCCGCGCTCGCCCCGGCGCCCGCGTTCTTCGAAGAGCTCGCGAGCCAGGCGCGAGCGCTGGCAGAGCAGCCCGCCACCGCCCCCCGCACGATCGAGCTGCCGGGCGAGCTGCGAGACATCGACTACGACGCTTATCGCAACATCCGTTTTCGGCCCGAGAAGAGCTTGTGGCGGGGCGAGCCGGGCCAGTTCGAGGTGCAGTTCTTTCACCCTGGTCCCGGCTACCGAGAGCCGGTCTTCATTTCGGTGTTGGACGGGGGACAGGCGCACGCGCTGCCCTTCTCCACCGAGCTCTTCTCGTATCAGGGCTTTGCCGCGCCGCCGCCCGCCACGGGTCTCGAGTTCGCGGGGCTGCGCGTGCACGCAGCGCTCAACCAAGCGAGCTACCGCGACGAAGTCGTGGCCTTCCACGGCGCGAGCTACTTCCGCGCACTCGGCAAAGGCAACGTCTACGGTGCCTCTGCGCGTGGGCTCGCGCTCAACCTGGGAGAGGCGCAGCCCGAGGAGTTTCCAGTCTTCACTCGCTTCTATCTGCTGCGTCCCGGCGCACGCGACACGAGCCTGTGGATCCTGGCCTTGCTCGAGAGCCGCGCGGCGACGGGCGCCTATGCATTCCACGTGCAGCCCGGTGCCACCACCTGGGTCGACGTCAGCGCACGGCTCTTCGTGCGCGACGCGCACGCGGCGCTCGGCCTCGCGCCCTTCAGCAGCATGTACCTGTGCGGCGAGGAGGCGCCCAACTGCTTTGGCGATTTTCGCCCGGAGATCCACGACTCGGACGGCCTCTCGCTCTGGGCTGAGAACGGCGAACGGCTGTTTCGCCCGCTCAGAAACCCGAAGCGCACCGTGACCTCCAGCTTTCGACTGGACTCGCCGCGCGGTTTTGGTCTCTTGCAGCGCGATCGCGAGTTCGATCACTATCAGGACCTCGAGGCTCGCTACCAGGATCGTCCGAGCCTCTGGGTCGAGCCCGTTGCCGGCTTCGAGCGCGGCAGCGTGCGCCTGCTGGAGATCGCGGCGCGCTCGGAGTTTGGCGACAACATCGCCCTGGCCTGGATGCCGGAGACTGCGCCCGCGCTGCCCCAGGCCTTCGATCTGCGCTACCGCCTGCACGCGGGGGCGAGCGTCGAGGGCGGCGCCAGTGCTGGGCACGTCCAGAGCACGCGGCTCGCCCGCAGCGAGCGTGGCCTGCGCTTTCTGGTCGACTTCGCACTGGCCCAGAGCGCCGAAAAGCCGCTCCCGGAGCTCGTGATCTCGGGCACGGGCGCTCGGGTGCTGGAACAGCACGTGGAGAACAATCCGCATGCGCACGGCCTGCGCGCCTCCTTCGAGGTAGCGCCGGAGCCGGGCGCGCGCGAGCTCGAGCTGCGCGCCTTCTTGCGAGCCGAGCACGACACGCTCACCGAAACCTGGAGCTACGCGTGGCAGCTGGACTAGAAGAAACGCCCTCCGCCCGCGCGGCGGCGCCGACCAGCTCCCCGGCAGCGAGCCAGGGTCGCACGGCTGCGTTTCGCGCGGTCCGGCGCGTCGCCAACTACCTGCGCACGCTGGGTCTGAGCGAACGCGCGCGCGTGCGCGAGCTCTCGCACCGCATCGTGCTGGACGTCACCGAGGAGGATCCGGAGCAGCACGCGGCGCGCGCCGTGGCTCTGGCGCAGGCGCGCTTCGAAGCCTGGCGCGCGGGGCTCGAACTGCCGGCAGGCGTCGACCCGTTGTGGCTGCGCGCCTTCATCGGCGCGCACCCGGCGCTGTTCCTCGGTGACGTCGAGCGCGCCCGCGCCGCAGCAGCGAGCTTCGGCGACCCGCTCGCTGGCAAGCCGCCGCGCTATGCGCGCTTCCGGCCCCAGGAGTTCGAGCCGGCGCGGCTGCCGAGGTGGGTGCGCGGCTTGCTGCCGGCGCTCGCGCTCACGCTGCTCGCCGCGCGCGCTCTCGGGCGCGTGCTCGGAGCCGACGGCTGGAGCTGGGGCGAGATCGGCTGGCTGAGCCTGTTCGCGTTCTTGTTCTGCCAGGCGGCCATCGGGCTCTCGACCGCGGGCTGGGGCTTCGTGCTCGGGCGGCGTGCGCGTCGAGCGGCGGCGGGCGCCTCCGCCCCGGCAAGCGTCTCGCCCGCACAGCTTGGCTCAGCAGCAACTGCCTCGCCGCAAACTGTCTCAGCCGAAACGGTCTCGGCCGCGGCCGCTCCAGCAGCGGACCTACCCCGCACGGCGCTCTTGATGCCCATCTATCACGAGAACGTCGACGACGTGTTCGCGGCGCTGGCGGGCATGCGCGAGGCCCTGGCGGCCGCGCCCGGAGGCGAGTCGTTCGAAGTGTTCGTGCTCAGCGATTCCCGCGACGCGCAGATCTGCGCCGACGAAGAGCGCGCCTTCCGCAGCGTCGCGGCCGCGGGCGGGGCAGTGCCCATCTACTACCATCGCCGCGCCCAGAACGAACGCCAGAAAGCGGGCAACCTGGCCGAGTTCTTCGAGCGCTGGGCGCCGCGCTACGAGTACGCCATCACGCTGGACGCCGACAGCATCATGACGGCAGAGTGCCTGATCGAGCTGGTGCGGCGCATGCACGCCGACCCGGAGCTCGGGCTATTGCAGGCGCCGATCGCCCTGCACCGCGCCGAGACGCTGTTCGCGCGCGTGCAGTCGTTTGCCGCCAGCGTCTCCGGCCCCAACTTCACGCGCGGGCTCGCGGCCTGGTCTGGCGCCTGCGGCAACTACTATGGCCACAACGCCGTGCTCAGGGTACGAGCGTTCCTCGACTGCTGCGAGCTACCGCGGCTGAACGGCGAGCCACCCTTCGGCGGCCACGTGCTCAGCCACGACTTCGTGGAGGCGGCGCTCTTGTGCCGCGCCGGCTGGCACGTGCGCATGGCGGCGGACATCCAGCGCGGCAGCTATGAAGAGCTGCCTCCGACCCTGAACGAATACGTCGCGCGCGATCACCGCTGGTGCCAGGGCAATCTCCAGCACCTGGCCATCGCGCGCATGCGCGGCTTCAGCGCCATGAGCCGCATTCACCTCTTGCTGGGCGCCTTTGCCTACCTGGCAGGGCCGGCCTGGCTCGTGTTCCTGGCCCTCGGTCTCTGGCTCTGGCACATGACGGGCCCCGGCTTCGATCGCGCCGCGCACCTGGTGGGCCTGAGCACCTTCGCCGTGCTGCTCACTCCCTGGCTGCTCGGCGCGTGGGACACGGCGAGCGATGCGGCGCGCCAGCGCGCGCACGGCGGCCGCTGGCCACTCCTGCGCAGCACCCTGTTGGGCCTCGTGCTCGGCGGGCTGCTCGCGCCGCTCTTGATGCTGCACCACACGCGCATCGTGGTCTCCATTTTCATGGGCCGCGCGGTGGGCTGGGGCGCGCAGCGCCGGCACGCAGCGAGCGAGCTCTCGCAGGTGCTGCTGGCGGAGCTGCCGGCGACGCTGCTCGGGCTGGTTGCCGCAGCGCTCGCCGTGTTCGAGCCGGCAGGCCCCTGGCCTCGGCTCGCTCCGATCTGGGTGCCCTGGCTGCTGTCGATTCCGCTCCACGCTGCCGTCTCCAGCGCGCGGCTCGGCCAGCTCGCGCGCCGCTCGGGCTGGCTGCTGACCCCGAGCGAGAGCGAGCCCGAGCCGCTGCTCTCGCGCATCGACGAGCTGCGCGCGCTCACGTGCAGTGACGCTTCGGCACGCTTCCGCGAGTTGGTGTTGGATCCGGTGCTGCTGGCAGCGCACCTCGAGCACCTGGGCGAGGACACGGCGCCCACCTCGAGCAGGGGGCTCGAACAGTTGCGCACTCGCGCCATCCAGGAGGGCCCACTGAGCCTCTC
>Ga0207675_100006475_pt1 | contig 11082 bp, 14 predicted proteins | sample KBSSwiS42_FD_184305 | JGI IMG/M metagenome (GOLD analysis project Ga0207675, IMG submission 184305) | Switchgrass rhizosphere microbial communities from Kellogg Biological Station, Michigan, USA - KBS Switchgrass S4-2 (SPAdes) (version 2) | ecosystem: Host-associated > Plants > Roots >...
AAGCCGATGACGCGGTGCTATTCCGGCCGCTCGCCGGCGCGCATGACGTAGCTCGCCTCGCCGCCGCACAGCTCGAGGACCAGGCGCGTACCGACCTCGATGCCCCAGTCGGCGGATTCCGGATCCACGCCGCGCTCGAACCGGTAGCGCGCGTCGGAATTGATGCCGAGCTTGCGCCCGGTGCGCGCGGTGACCACGGGATCGAACAGCGCCGCTTCCAGGAACACGTTGCGCGTCTCGGCAGTAACGCCGCTCAGCTCGCCGCCCATGATGCCGCCGATCGCCTCGACCTGATGGTCGTCGGCGATCACCACCATGCCGGGCTCGAGCTCGTATTCGAAGCCGTCGAGCGCCAACACCTTCTCGCCGGCCTTGGCCATGCGCATGGTCGGGTTGCCCGTCACCTTGTCGGCATCGAACACGTGCAGCGGGCGGTTGAGGTCGTAGGTCACCAGGTTGGTGATGTCGACCAGCGCGGAGATGGGCCTGAGGCCGATCGCGATCAGGCGCTCCTGCAGCCATTGTGGGCTGGAGCCGTTCGTCACGTTGCGGAAATAGCGGCCGACCGCGAGCGGGCAGGCGTGCCCGACATCGGTGCGCTGCCATTTCAGCGGCGGCTCGAACGTACCCTTGATCGGCGTCTGGTCGAACGGCTTCAGGGTGCCGAGGCCGGCGGCGGCCAAGTCGCGCGCGATGCCATGCACGCCGAGGCAATCGGCGCGGTCGGGCGTCAGCTTGATCTCGAACACCGGGTCGTCATAGCCCATGTAGCCGGCAAAGCTCTTGCCCACCGGCGCATCGGCAGCGAGGTCGATGATGCCGTCATGGTCCTGGCCGAGGCCCATCTCGCGCATCGAGCACAGCATGCCGTTGGAATCGACGCCGCGGATCACGCCCTTCTTGAGGTCGAGCTTGGTCCCGGGGATGAAGCTGCCGACCGGTGCGAACACGCCCTTCATGCCGGTGCGCGCGTTCGGCGCGCCGCACACCACCTGCACGACGCCCTGGCCGGTATCGACCTTGCAGACCCGCAGCTTGTCGGCATTCGGATGCTGCACCGCTTCGACCACGTAGCCGATGGTGAAGGGCGCCAGGTCCTTGGCGCGGTCCTCGATATGCTCCACCTCGAGCCCGGTCATGGTGAGGGTGCGCGCGATGGTCCCGACATCGGCATTGGTGTCGAGATGCTCCTTCAGCCACTTCAGCGTGAACTTCATCGCGTCAGCCCCCCGGTCATCGAGGGCACGTCGAGCGGCACGAACCCGTAATGCTTCAGCCAGCGCAGGTCGGCGTCGAAGAAGGTGCGCAGGTCGGGGATGCCGTATTTCAGCATGGCGATGCGCTCGATCCCCATGCCGAAGGCGAAGCCTTGGTACTTGGCGGGATCGATGCCGCAGTTGCTCAGCACCTTCGGGTGCACCATGCCGCAGCCCAGGATCTCCAGCCAATCCTTCCCTTGCCCCAGCTTCAACTCGCCGCCGGAGCGGTCGCAGCCGATGTCGACCTCGGCCGACGGCTCGGTGAAGGGGAAGAACGAGTTGCGGAACCGCACCGGCAGATCGTCGATGCCGAAATAGGCGCGCACGAAATCGATCAGGCAGCCTTTGAGGTGCCCCATGTGCGTGGTCTCGTCGATCACCAGACCCTCGACCTGATGGAACATCGGCGTGTGGGTCATGTCCGAGTCCGAGCGATAGGTGCGGCCCGGGCAGATCACGCGGATCGGTGGCTTCTGGGACATCATGGTGCGGATCTGCACCGGCGAGGTGTGGGTGCGCAGCACCATCGCCTCTTTCTCGTCCGGCTTCTTGGGCAGGTAGAAGGTGTCCTGCATCTGGCGCGCCGGATGGTCCGCCGGCATGTTGAGCGCGGTGAAGTTCTTGAAATCGTCCTCGATGTCCGGACCTTCCGCGACCGCGAAACCCATTTCGCCGAAGATCGCGACGATCTCGTCGATGGTCTGGCTGATCGGGTGCAGGCGGCCTTCCGGCTCCGGCCGGGCCGGCAGCGTCATGTCCAGAGTCTCGGTCTTCAGCCGCTGGTTCAGCGCTTCGTCCTGCAGGGCACTCTTGCGCGCCTCGATCGCCTCGGTCAGGGCGTCCTTCAGCTGGTTCAGCGACTGGCCGGCATTCTTGCGCTCCTCCGGCGACAGGCTGCCCAGGGTCTTCATGAGGTTGGTGACCTCGCCCTTCTTGCCCAGCGCCTCGACCCGGAGGTTCTCCAGCTGATCCAGGGCTCCAGCGCCGGCGATCGCCGCCAGCCACTTGTCCTTGAGCCCACTCAGATGTTGCATCGATCCCATCCTTAACTTTCGCGCCATCCAGATACGAGAAGGGGAGGTCCGGAGCAAGTCCGGCCTCCCCTCCATAAAGCGTATGGTCGGCCGGCTATTGCAGCTGCAGCTTAAACTGGTCCAGGAGCATGAGGTTGAGGGCGCCGGACAGCAGGTCCTGGCGCGCGCCGTTCAGGCGCAGCTCCTCGAACGACACCTTCTTGGTCTGGCGGTTGTGCAGGTACACCAGTTCCACCTTGCTGCGTTGCCCGGCCTGGCCCAGCCGGTTGATTTCCGCCGTCACGGCGATGATGTCGTCGCTATCGTAGACCTTGGAGCGCTCGGCCGTCCATTCGATCGAGGCGCGGGCCCCGGCGAGATCCATCACGAGTTCTTCGTTGGTCTCGCCGGGCAAGGTCTTGGCGCGCTTGACGGCTGCGATGTCGGATTTGTAGTTGTCGCACCCCAGCAGGGCCAGGGCAGCGGCCAGCGGTACTAAGAGGAGGTATCGCCGAACGCAGCCCGCCAGCATTGCGCCCCTTACGCCTTCTTGAGTGCCTCTTGCGCCTGCTTAGCAATGGCCGCAAACGCCGCCGGTTCCCGGATCGCGAGATCCGACAGAACCTTGCGGTCCAGTTCGATCCCCGCGCGCTTCACGCCGTTGATGAACTGAGAATAGGTCAAACCGTGCTCGCGCGCACCGGCATTGATGCGCTGGATCCACAGGCCGCGGAAATCGCGCTTCTTGGCGCGCCGGTCGCGATAGGCGTATTGCAGGCCCTTTTCGACCTTCTCGAGGGCAATACGGTAGTTGTTGTTGGCCCGGCCGACATAGCCCTTGGCCATGTCGAGGACCTTCTTGTGCCGCGCATGCGTGGTAACGCCGCGTTTGGTACGTGCCATGATCTGTCTCCGTCGCGCTAAGGAAGTTTAGAGGCCGTTGGGGAGGAAGAAACGAATCACCTTCTTCGCGTCACCCTCGAACATCACTTCGTCGCGACGGCTCTGCCGCTTCATCTGCTTCGGCCGGTTGACCAGGCCGTGGCGCTTGTTGGCGGGCTTGAACTTCACCTTGCCGGAGGCGGTGAGCTTGAAGCGCTTCTTGGCGCTGCTCTTGGTCTTCATCTTGGGCATTTTCATTTTCCTTCAATAGGTTAACTGCGGCGATGGCGCTTGGGCATGCCCATACATGGCCCAGAGGCGGTTTCCGCCGGACGCGCGGTTATACAGATGAGGTTTCCCCTTGGCAAGGCAGGGCTTCCGGGGCGGGAAGGCGATCTATTAACGCAGCCGGGGGCGCTTCCTAGAACGGGGCGCCGGGCTTGCCGGAGATGTCCCAATACATGCCGAGCACGCGCCGCCGCATCCAGTCGCGGTCGGACCGGCGCTGCAGGTTCTCGACCACCTGGGTGGTCCGGGCCTGCCGCTCTTCCGACGGCAGGTTGAGGGCATCGCGGATCGCCCAGGCCAAGGCCTGCGCGTCGTTGGGCGGCACCAGCCAAGCCATGGAGCTGCCTTCGACCAGCTCGCGGGCGCACGGATAGTCGCTGACCACCAGCGGCCGGCCCAGTGCCTGCGCCTCGATCACCACGCGATTGTAGGTGGACGGCGTCAGGTACGGCGCCACCACCAGGTCCGCCAGCATCAGGGCGGCCGGCATGTCGCGGCACTCGTCGGCCAGGTATATGCGGTCATCCAGCCCCATCATCGTGATCAGCTTGTTGAGCTGGTCGCGATAGGCCCCGCCATCCGACGACGGGCCGACCATCAGGCAGCGCAGCTCGATGTCCTTCATCTCGGTCAGGGCTTCGAGCAGCAGCGCGTGGCCTTTCTGCGGCACATAACGCGCCGGCAGCATGAGGACCGGCCTGTCGTCGGGCAGGCGCCAGGTCTGCGCCATCTGGATCATGCGCTGCGGCGTCACGCGCTGCGGATCGAAACGCGTAAGGTCGACGCCGTACGGCACCACGCTCACCCGTTCACGCAGCTCCGGCAGCGCCTCGGACAGCAGGTTGGCGGTGAGGTACGAAAGCGTCAGCACGTGATCGGAATTGAGCAAGGCGGTGCGTGTCTTCTTCGACAGCGTCGCAACCTCGCCTGGGCCGTCGCAAAAGGTCGTGATCATCTTCGCGCCGGCCTTGCGCGCGGCCGCTTCGCCGACCGCCGCCAGCGTCGCGTTCTGCGCGTGCACCATGTCGACCTTCTGGTCGCGGATCACCTGCGCCAGCCGCCGCGTCACGTTGTAGCCGGAGATCGGATTGCGGCTGGTCAGCGCCTCGGTGATCGGCGTGATCTTGTGGCGCGACAGCTCGTAGGTGGAGGTGGCCTCGCCGTCATAGGCGATCAGCGCACGGCCGCCCGATTCCACCAGCCCGCTCGACAGGTCGATCGCCAGCCGGGATCCGCCGCCGCCATCCAGCCGGCTGACCAGATGCAGCACGGTCGGCGCGTTCGGGTTCGGCTTGTCTTTGCCGCGGGATTGCAGGACGGAGGTGTCGCTCGACATTCAGCAACCAGAGAGGCACTTTTGGATGCGGCACCATACGTGCCGAAGAACAGGGCGGCAACTGAATTGGCAACCGATATTTCACATGGCGCCGGGATCGGCGCCGAAGCGCCGCGGTTTCTCGAACTGCCCGGCCGGCGGCTCGCCTATCGCAAACGACTTGCGACCGATCGCACACGGGATTGCGCAGGAATCCTATTTCTTTCCGGCTTCCGCTCCGACATGGCGGGAACCAAGGCGACCTTCCTCGATGACGTCTGCGCCGCGCGCGGCCTTGCCTATGTGCGATTCGATTATTCCGGCCATGGCGCATCGAGCGGTCGGTTCGAGGATGGCACGATCGGTGCCTGGGTGGAGGATGCGATCGCCGTCATCGATCATGTCGTCGATGGGTCGCTGGTCCTGGTCGGCTCCAGCATGGGCGGCTGGATCATGCTGCTGGCCGCACTGGCACGGCCCGACCGCATTGCCGGTCTGGTTGGCTTGGCGCCGGCGCCGGATTTCACCGAGGCGCTGATCTGGAACCGACTGTCGGATGAGGAGCGCGAGAGGCTGCTCAGCGCCGGCCGTCTCGAAACGCCATCGGCCTATTCAGAGGAGCCGACCATCATCACCCGCGCGCTGATCGAGGAAGGGCGGCGGCATCTGCTGCTCTCGGCGGCCATCGGTATCCGCTGCCCGGTGCGGTTGCTGCACGGCATGGCGGACCCCGATGTGCCGCACCGGCTCTCGCTCGAGTTGGCCGAGCGCATTGTCGGCAACGACGTGCGCGTGACCCTCATCAAGGACGGCGATCATCGCCTGTCGCGCGCCGAGGATCTCGCGTTGCTCGGCGACACGCTCGACGACTTGATCTGGCCGCCGGCCGCGACGATTGCCGGCAGGCCGACGCGATAGCTCGGGTATTGCAGCGCCACGCCCAGCTCGCGCTTGATGCGGCTGTTGCTGACGCGCTTGTTGTCCTCGTAGAAGCTGCGCGCCATCGCCGACAGGTCCGCCTGCTCGAACGGCACTTCCGGCGGCGGCGGCACGTTCAGCAAGGCCGCTGCGAAGGCGATGACATCCGATGGCGGCGCGGGATCGTCGTCGCACACATTGTAGGCGGCACCCGGATGCGGCCGTGCCATCGATGCTTCCAGCACCCGCGCGATGTCGGCGACATGGATGCGGCTGAAGATCTGGCCAGACTTGACGATGCGTTTGGCGCGGCCCTCGCGCACGGTGTCGAGCGCGGAGGAGCCCGGCCCATAGATGCCGGCGAGGCGGAATAGATGGGCCGGCTGGCTCAGCGCGAGCCATCCTGCTTCCGCCGCGGCGCGCCGGCGGCCACGCTCGCCGCTCGGCTTGATCTCGCTCATCTCGTCGACCCAGCCGCCGTTGCGATCGCCATAGACACCGGTGGTCGATAGATAGCCGATCCAGTTGAGGCGCTGCGATACGGCGTCGATCTCGGCGCGATGCAGATCCAGCACCGGATCGCCGCCTTCATCCGGCGGCACCGAACTCAGGAGATGGGTCGTGGGCTCCAGCAGCGCGGACAGATTGCCGATCCGGTGATCGCGATCGAACAGATGCGCTTCGATGCCGAGGCGGCTCAGCTCCACCTGCGTGTCGCGGCTGCGGCAGGTGCCGGTGATGCGCCAGCCTTTCGCGAGCAGTTGCCGCGCCAGGAAGGTGGCGCTGTAGCCCAATCCGAAGCAGAACAAGTGGTTCATAGAGGAACGGACGATCGACGTGCGCTTTGGCGGACTTGCAATTTGCCGGCACCCGAATGATGGTTCGCCACCGTACTAAAGCACAGTCGAACCCTGGCAAGCGATGCCTCCTTTGGTCTTACGCGCGTTTTTCTGGTGTATGGCGACAATCGCCGGTGTTGCCCTCGCGGCGCCGGTCTGGTCGATCGACAACCAGGCTCAATACCAGGCCTGCATGAGTCTGCTCGACCGCGATCCCGCCGGCGCGCTCGATGGCGCCGTCGAGTGGGAACGGCAGGGCGGCGGCGACGCCGCGCGCCATTGCAAGGCGCTGGCGCTGATCCGCACCGGCGAGGTCGAGGATGGCGCATTGGAGTTGGAGCGCGTGGCCGAGGCGATGCCGCAGGCGCAGGCGCCGCTTGCCGCCGAACTGTTCGCCCAGGCCGGGCAGGCCTGGATCAAGGCCGGCAACCCGCAGCGCGCGCTCTATGCCCAGAACCAGGGGCTGAAGCTCAATCCCAAGGACGTCCAGCTGCTGATCGACCGCGCCATGACCTACGGCACGTCGGGCATGTATTTCGAGGCGCTCGACGATCTCAACGTCGCCGCGAAACTCACGCCGGAGGATCCGGAGGTCTATGCCATGCGCGCAGCGGCCTATCGCCAGCTCGAAACGCCCGACCTGGCCGAGGAGAACATCGACCAGGCCCTGAAGCTATCGCCCAGCCATCCCGGCGCTCTGCTGGAGCGCGGCTATCTGCGCCGTGAAAAGGGCGACATCGAAGGCGCCCGCACCGACTGGCTGACCGTCATCCAGGTAACGCCGGGCACCGACATCGCCAACGAAGCGCAGAAGAACATCGAGAAGCTGGATATCAAGGGGAACTGACGCGTTGTTTTTTCCGGGCGGTGGAAGCGGTCAGAAATCCAAGTTCGCGTAGTGCGCCGGCGGAGGGGTGCCCGGCCAATTGTCGGCAAGCAGCGGGCGGAAGCTGGGGCGGGACTTGAGCCGGGCGTACCATTCCTTGGCGACCGGATGCTCGTCCCACGGCACGTCGCCCAGATAATCGAGGCACGACAGATGCGCCGCGGCGGCGAGGTCGGCGGCCGAGATCTCCTCGCCCGCCAGCCAGTTGCGCCGGTCGATCAGCCAGCTGATGTAGTGCAGGTGAACGTGGATGTTGGCCTTGCCGGCGCGCAGCGCCTGGGAGTCCGGCCCACCACGGCCGAAGAGCCGCTTGATGACCTTCTCCTCGAGCAGATGCTGAGTGACTTCGCGCTGGAACTTGCCGTCGAACCAGGCGATCAGGCGGCGCACTTCGGCCCGCTCGACCTTGGCGCGGCCCAGCATGGCCGGCTCTTCGTACGACTCTTCCAGATATTCGGTGATGGCATAATCGCCGCTGAGGGTGAGGCCGCTGTCCTCGGTCAGCACCGGCGTCTCGCACGCCGGATTGAGGCGCAGGAACGCCTCGCGCCGCTCCCACGGCCGCTCCAGCACCAGATCGCAATCGAGGTGCTTCTCCTTCAGCAGCAAGCGCAGCTTGCGGGATTGCGGTTGCAGCGAAAAGTGATAGAGGGTGCGCATTGGCCCGGTAAAATCGATGTCCGCCGCAATCTAACAGCGCGCGCCCGCGCAATCCAGATGCAGACGGTCAGGTCCGGATCAGCCGGAACTCCGGCGGCGCGCGGTCGGCGAAATCGCGCTTGATGTGCGGCAGGGCGTCGCGCTGGCCGGCATAGGCAAGGGTCTCGACCGCTTCGGCGAAGCTCAACCAGCGATAGGCCAGATGCTCGTGGTCGAGCCGCACGGACGGCGCGTTGTCAAAGAGGGCGACAAAGATCGGCATCATCTCGATCGTATTGGCGCCGGAATTGAAGAAGGTGTCGACGCAGCCGGTGGTATAGAGCGCCTCGACCGTGACGCCGGTCTCCTCTGCGATCTCGCGCCGGATCGCCTCGGCCGCGCTTTCACCTTTCTCGATCCCGCCCATCACCAGGCTCCACAGGCCGCGCGAGGTGTTCTTGGCGCGTTGGAGCGCCAGGACGCGCGCCGCCTCGCCGCGGCCGGCAAGGATCACCGCCGCGACCGCGCGGCTGCGGATCGGAATCTGCGCTGAACTCGATTTCACCGGCGACCCCTGCGTACTGCTGACGGCCGGGTTATGGCGCTTTGCGGGATGGCAGGCAAGCCGCGCCGCCGATTCGATCTTGTCAACATCGCCGCACTACCCTTAGTATGTGTGTCAAAAGAACAGCAATCCTGGGTTGCTGCGGCCATGGGGTCAACCTGTGGGGGGACAAGGAGGCTGGGGATGAGGGTCTCACGCTTGGTGTGCCTGGTCAGCGCCTGCTGTCTGGCGGTGCAAGGGTGTGGCGGTACGGCATTCGAGTTGCCGCCGGTCAGCGACCGGGAAGCACTGCTGGCGGCGCAGGAAATCGATGCGGATCCGGACCTGCCGCAATTCCCCCGCAGCCGCGCCTACTACCGCGATACGATCAGCCGGCTCGAACGCCGGCTCACCGAGCGGGTCGCATCCATCTGCATGCGGGCCGAGACGGAGGAGTGCCGCTTCGTCTTCCACTACGTCGACAACGACGAGGTGAACGCCTTCACGGACGAGGCGGGGCACATCTATCTTCATCGCGGCCTGCTGGATTACCTGGAGAGCGATGAAGAAATCGCCGCCGTGATGGCGCACGAAATGAGCCACCAGATCGCCGGCCATGTGGACGAGAGCACGCGGAGCGTCCTGCTCGGCGCCCTGATCGGCGGCCTGCTGATGGGCGGCGCGGCGGCGGCCGCGGGTGCCGATCAGGACGGCGCCGATGCGGCGACCGGCATGGGCATGAATTATGGCGGCCGGATCGGCCTGCTGACCTTTTCCAAGGAGCAGGAGCGCGAGGCCGACCTGCTCGCCGCCTATGTGCTGGCGCGGGCCGGCTTCGACCTTCAGCGCGCCGGCCGCACGTTCGAGGTGCTGGCCAAGCTGGACGGCTACGCCTTGTCGAGCTGGCGGAACACGCACCCGGCCGGCGCCGAGCGCATCGTCGCGTGGCGCAAGGCCGTCGCCGAGGTCGACGCCAGCAGCGACAAGCTGCCGACGATGGCCGAGCCCTAACGGAGCGGCTTGGTCAGGCGCAGCGAATCGTCCAGGTAGCCTTGCCGCGAATAGAAGGCGCGGGCGCGCTGTTTGTTGGCGAACACGTCGAGACAGATCAGGCGAAAGCCCTGCGCTCGCGCCCAGTCCTCCGCGGCTTGCATCAGCCGCGCTGCGGCGCCCGGCCTTCGGCGGCTGCGGTCACGGCCAGTACTGTGACATAGGCGCAGGGCTCGAGAGTCACGAAATCGGTCGAGGCCTCCGCATGCACGTAGCCAAGGCGCTGAGATGCCTCGTCCTCGGCGATGAAGCAGGCGGTCTCGGATGCCGGCCGCGCGAACGCCGCGTTCATGTAACGGTGCTGGAAGGCGAGCACGTCCCGCTCCCCATGCCACGGAAGCTCCGCAACCGAAGCCAGGCGCGCGGCCTGGTCGAACATGAACTCGCGGTCCTCGATGGTCGCGGCGCGGATGCGGGTCCCAGTCACGCTGCGGCCATCATGCTTCGGTGCTTTGCGGCGCGGTCAGCATCTCGATCCGCCACGAAGTTTCGCCGACTGGCGCCACATGGGCAGGCCGGCAATTGGCCAGCGGCGTGAACGGCGACTTGCAAAGATGCTGCAATGCCCAGAACACGCCGCCATGGGCAACGATCAGGACGTGGCTCGCCGTGCCAAGCGCGCGATTAGCCGCGTCGGCGACGCGCTTGCGCACGTCGGGAAACGGCTCGACGCCGCTGATCGCCTTGTCTTCGCGCCAAGGGGCAACCCACGAGTAGTCGGCGACGCCCTCATAGGGTCCGACGTCCATTTCCTCCAGCCCGGTCACGTCGACGACCGGCAGGCCGAGGGCCTTGCCCATGATATCGGCGGTGGCGCGGGCGCGCTGCAACGGGCTGCAGCAAATAGCGCTGATGCCGAGGCCCTTGAGCAACGGCGCGGCGGCATGCGCTTCGGCCTCGCCGGCCATGCTCAGCGGCACGTCGCGCCGGCCCTGGCAGCGTCCGGTGCGGTTCCAGTCGGTCTGGCCGTGGCGCAGGAACCAGAAGGGCTGTCTCGTCAGCATCGCAGTCGTTTCCCTAAGTTCGCAATGGCGCGCGGCCCTTCCTATCATCCTAGCCGCGCTGCGCGCCAGCCTTCGTCAGTTACGGTGCGGCCGCACAGGCGCTAGGGTGGCGAACCTTGCACGGCGATAGAGGCAGAACTATGCGCAAGCCCGGTTCCATGACGGCGCTTGAGGATTTCAGCCGCATCCGGCTGTCACCGACCTTCTTCATGCGCGATTTCCTCTATTCGGAGATCGCCGGCTTCCATGGCATCCCCAACCTGCCGGACGATCCCGATCTCGCGATCGCCGCCGGTCGGCAGCTGTGCGAAACACTGTTGGAGCCGTTGCAGGCGACGTTCGGCCGTCTCGGCATCCGCTCCGGCTTCCGCTCGCGCCGCGTCACCGAGTTTGGTCACCGCCGCCGCGAGCGGAAGCCGGAGCGGATGCCGAGACGGCCGAACGT
>Ga0207675_100006477_pt1 | contig 11081 bp, 5 predicted proteins | sample KBSSwiS42_FD_184305 | JGI IMG/M metagenome (GOLD analysis project Ga0207675, IMG submission 184305) | Switchgrass rhizosphere microbial communities from Kellogg Biological Station, Michigan, USA - KBS Switchgrass S4-2 (SPAdes) (version 2) | ecosystem: Host-associated > Plants > Roots >...
CCCACGAGCTGGTGTGGGAGCGCTACACCAACGACTGGCCGCGCACCTCGGTCTCGACCTACTGGTACAAGGCTGACGGGCTGATCACGCTGGCGCCGGATCCGTCGGCGCTGCTCGGCACCACGTTCGTCAATGGCGGCCACGTCAGCGCCAACGGCCTCGAGCTCGAAGCGCAGATGCGGCTGACCGGCGGCCTGCAGGGGCTCATGAGCTATGCGCTGCAGCGCGCCAAGGATCGCGACACCGGGCTCGGCCTGGTCAACTCGCCGGCGCAGATGGGGAAGATGCGCGTCAGCATTCCGGGCCCGATCAAGGGCTCGTTCCTCTCGACCGAGCTCCTGGCGATGAGCAGCCGACGCACCGTGGCGGGCGGCATCCTCGGGCCGGCGACGACCGCGAACGTCACGCTGGTGGCGCCGGTGAACAACCGCTTCGAGCTGTTCGGCACGCTGCGGAATATCTTCGACGTCCAGTACGCGGACCCCGCGTCGGACTCGCACCGGCAGGACTCGATTCCGCAGAACGGCCGGACGGTGAGGGTGGGGCTGCGGTGGAAGCTGTGGAACGGTCGCTAGGCCGCGCTTAGCGCGGCCCGCGCGTGGGGTCGCGCTTCGCGCGTTGGGTCGGCGCTTCGCGCCGTTGGGTCGGGTGGGTTGGTTGGGTTCGAGTTTTACGGGTTCGAAGCGTAGCGGCGAGAGTCAGCGAGTCCCTAATCCCTAATCCCTAATCCCTAGTCCCTAGTCCCTAGTCCCCAGTCCCCAGTCCCTACTGCTTCCACTCGCTGACGCGCTGGAAGGCCTGCAGCGACGCTCTCTCGAAGCCCTCCGCGTTTCCCCTCGCCATCATGTCGGCGCGAAATTTGGTTTCGGCCTGTAAGCGGGCGTCGGCGTCGGCGTTCTGCTGGCCGCGGCGCGGATCGGGGCTGGTGCGGCGGATGACCTCGGCGCGCGCGCGCCAGCTCTTCGTGCGCAGCGTCAGATACTCGCGCGCGTCGGCGACGATGCCCTGATGTTCGGCCGGCACGTTCCGGAGCGCCGAGAGACGCGCGTCGACCGTCTGCAGCTCGGTCACGTTCGAGCGTTCCGCGACCTGCGCCAGCGCCTCGGCGTTGATCTTTCCCTTCTTGAACGCCTCGAACGCGGCGCGATACCTGGCCGCTGTCCGCTCCTCGGCGGCGACGACGCGGGTGATTTCCGGCTTGACGTCAGCGATGTTGCGCAGCGGCATCGCCGAAGCCACGGCCGCCACGAGGACGCCGGCTGCCGTCGCGCCGACCAGCCGCGTCGCCGGGAGCCGATCGGTCACGCGCCAGCCGACCACGAGGCCGTACATCAGGCCGACGCCAAATCCCGCCAGCTCCGCGCTGGTCAGCGACCCGCTGACGGCGGTGTAGAGCCCGAACAGGATGCCGACACCGCCGAGGCGCTTGATGGCGATGAATGGAATCTGCGCGGTCGATGGCGCGGCCTGGCCGTCGGCTGCTTTGGCCGGAACGACCTTCTGCCAGGCGAGCGCCGCGACGAGCAATCCGTAGAGGCCGAACAGCGCGCCCGAGCCGCTGAGCGTGACGTCGACCGGGCGCGAGGAGATGTTGACCAGGCCGGCGAAGACGCCCGACGCGAGGTAGACCGCCGCGAAGGCCCAGCGTCCGACCAGCCGCTCGAGCGCCGCCCCGGCGTGCATCAGCACGGCGGCGATGCACGCGAGGTGCATCAGGCCGGCGGGCAGGAAGATCGCCGTCAGGAGCCGCCACCATTCGCCGTTGGTCGTCCGCGTGCCGACGCTCGCGCCGTAGCTGACGAGCGTCGCCGGATCGGACATCGCGCCGGGACCGGACACCATCGCCGCGTAGAAGGCGGCGTTCAGCGCGACGAACGCGGGCGCGAGGATGACGTGCGGCGTGCGCGCGCGCAGCGCGCTCTTGAACGCCTCGTACTGCGGCCGGCGCACCGTGAAGGCGGTTTTCACCTCGCCGACGAGCGCGATCGCGCTGCCGAGGTACTTGATGCGATCGGCGGGCGACACCAGGCGATAGGCCACCGCGCCGAAAACTGCCAGCAAAATAAGGAAATTCACGGCGTGGGATGGTCAAGACGTGTGCCAGCCGCGGGCCGCCGGGGTTGCGGCCCCGACCCGGGGCGGACGCCCCTTCCGGTGACGTTTCTGTCGCTGGAGCGGCGTTCTGGTCAGCGGCGCCGGCCGCGGACGCCGGACCAATAGGCGTAGGCCGGGAGGCCGAGCGCGACCAGCACCACGCCAATCGCCGATTCGACCGGCCGCTCGAGCACGGTGTTGACGACCAGCACGCCGAGGCCGGCGACGAAGAGCGCCGGCACGAACGGGTAGCCCCAGGCGCGGTACGGGCGCGGCGCGCCCGGCTGCAGCCGCCGCAGCCTGAAGATCGCGACGCCGCCGAGGACGCCGAATGCGACCGACGCGAACGTCACCCAGGTGAACAGCTGCTCGTAGGTGCCGCTCAACGTCAGCAGCGCCGCCCAGCCGCAGGTCATGACGATCGCCACGTGCGGCGTGCGATAGGTGGGATGCACGGCGGCGGCGGCCTTGAAGAACATCCCGTCGGCGGCCATCGCGTAGCACGCCCGCGAGATCGCAATCACCGCCGCGGCGTTGCACCCCAGCGTCGACACCACGACGGTGGCGGCGACGAGCCGCGCGCCGGAGGGTCCCACCAGCGCGGTGACGGCTTTCTCTGCGATCCGCTCGACGCCGCGGATCTCGTCGAGCGGCAGCGCCAGCATGTAGGCCACGTTCACCGAGAGATAAATCGTCACCAGCGCGGCGATGCCGATGAGGAGCGCGAGCGGGATCGTCCGCCGCGGATCCTTGATCTCGCCGGCGCAGAACGGCAGGTAGTACCACCCCTCGTAGGCCCACATCACCGCGATCATCACCACGCCGAACGCCGCCGCCGGGTTCGCGATCGGCGGGACAACGGGCGTCAGCGTCAGCGACACGGGGCGCAGCGCGATCGCCACGATCGGCAGCGAGGCGAGCGCCACGATCTTGACGATCGTCAGCGTCGCCTGGAGGCGGTTGCCGTTCTTGACGCCGGCGTAGTTGACGGCGCCAATGGCGAGAATCGACACCGCCGCGACCACCTGTCCGGCGGAGATCGTCAAGACGCCCCACGGCATCGGGATCGCCGCGAGCTGATTGGTCGTCGCCAGCGACGGCACGAAGTAGCTGAAATAGGTGGCGAAGCCGACGGCGACGGTGGCGACGCTGCCGGTGAGAATCACCAGCATGCCCGCCCACCCGAAGAGGAACGCGACCAGCGGGCCGTACGCTTCCTCGAGGAACACATACAGGCCGCCCGAGCGCGGGAACATCGCGCCCATCTCGGCGTAGGTCAGCCCGCCGCACAGCGCGATCACGCCGCCGGCGATCCAGGCCAGCAGCAGCAGCGGCTCGGAGGGCAGCGTGGCCGCCATCGTGCCCGGCGTCAGGTAGATGGCTGAGCCGATCACGTTGGTGATCACGAGCAGCGTGGCGCTCGCGGGGCCGATGCCGCGAACCAGCCGTGCGTCGGATTCGGCCTTCGCGGTGTCGAGGGTGTTCATGCGGGCGTGGCAGCCTACCGCATCGGAGAGGCGCCTGTCATACTACGCGGCGCCGCGAGGGCAGGTAGGGCAGGTGGGGCAGGTAGGGCGGCAGGTAGGGCAGGTAGGGCATGTGGGCTTGCCCACCGTAGCTCGCAGAGGAATGCAGGCGAGCGAAGGTGGGTGGGCTTGCCCACTGTAGAGGGGCATATGAGGCGCGCGCTGTTCGTCGTGCTGTTCATCTTCGTTGCGGCGCGTGCGATCCCGCAGCCGGCGCCGCTTGCCGGCTTCGACGTCTGGGTGTCGAAGGCGATGAAGGACTGGCGGACGCCAGGGTTGGCGGTCGCCGTCGTCAAAGACGGCAAGGTCGTGTTTGCGCAGGGCTTCGGCGTGCGCGAGCTGGGGAAGCCACAGGCGGTCGACACCCGCACGCTCTTCGCGATCGGGTCGACGACCAAGGCGATGACCGAGGCGCTCCTCGCCATGCTGGTCGACGAGAAGAAAGTCGAGTGGGACGCGCCGGTCACGCGCTACCTGCCGTGGTTCGCGATGAAGGACCCGGCGGTGACGCGCGAGCTGAGCGTGCGCGATCTCGTCACCCACCGCGCCGGTCTCGGCAACGCCGACTACCTCTGGTACGGACACCGCCAGTCGACCGAAGAGATCCTGCGCCGCGTCCGGCTGATCGAGCCGGCGTATCCGGTGCGCTCCGGCTTCATCTACCAGAACATCATGTACGCCGCGGCCGGCGCGGTGGTCGAGGCGGCATCCGGCAGGCCGTGGAGCGAGATGATGCGCTCGCGCATCTTCCAGCCGCTCGGCATGCGCGACACGATTGCCACCGCCGCGACGCTGGCCTCGCAGCCGAACGTCGCCTCGCCGCACGCGCTGGTCGGCAACGACGTGAAGGTGATCGAGAACGTCAGCGTCGATCCGGTGGCGCCCGCGGGGTCGGTGTGGTCGAGCGTCGCCGACATGTCGAAGTGGATGCAGATGCTGCTCGACGGCTGCCGCATCGGCGGCGCCGGCGGCACGGCGATGCTCTCGAAGGCGAGCTGCGCCGAGCTGTTCACGCCGCAGACGATCGCGCCGTACGAGATGTATCCGACGACGCGGTTGACGAAGCCGCACTGGATGACCTACGGCCTCGGCTGGTTCCAGCAGGATTACCGCGGGCGCGCCGTCGACTTCCATACCGGCAGCATCGACGGCATGGTGGCGATTCACGGCCTGATCCGCGACGAGCGCCTCGGGGTCTACGTCCTCGGCAACCTCGATCACACCGAGCTGCGGCACGCGATCATGTACGCGGTCTTCGATCGCTACGCCGGGAAGACGACGAATCAGTCGCCAGTGGCAGTCAATGAATCGGATCGCGACTGGAGCGCGGACTTCCTGAAGCTCTACGCCGGCCTGCGCGAGGAAGCCGACAAGGCGAGAGCCGAGAAAGAAGGCAAGCGTGTGGCCGGTACGTCGCCATCCTTGCCGGTGAAACAGCTGGCAGGCGATTATGCCGATCCGCTGCACGGCGACGTGCACGTCACCAGCGAAGGCGAGAAGCTGACGCTGCAATACGGCGCCGCGTTTGTCGGCACGCTCGAGCACTGGCACTACAACACCTTCCGTGCGGTCTGGAAGGCCGCGTGGCGCACTCCCGAACTGGTCACCTTCGTCGTCGACGAGGATGGCCGCGCGAGCGGCCTCGAACTGATGGGGGCGCGGTTCGTTCGCCGGGCCCGGGACTAGGGACTGGGGAGTAGGGAATAGGGAATAGGGAGTAGGGAATAGGGAGTAGGGAATAGGGAGTAGTCAGTCGAGGGATAAGCGGGTCAGGGAATAGGGGATCTCGAACGGTTGGGAATCGCCCCGGGCTTGGTATCATATTGACCCCCGGTTCCGGACCGTAGGTCGAGATGCACGAGGCAGATAAGGCAACAACCACACGATGGCGGCTGGCGGGCGTCGCGGCTGTGCTGGCGCTGTGCGCCGGCGGCGCCGGCGCCTCGGGACAGGCCCCGAGCGCGGCGGCGATCGACGCCGGGCAGTCGCTCGTGAAGACCACCTGCGTCGGCTGTCACAGCGACCGCACGCGCAGCGGCGGGCTCTCGCTGCAATCGTTCGACCTCGCGACCGCGGGCGAGCACAGCGAAACGGCGGAAAAGATGATCCGCAAGCTGCGCGCCGGCCAGATGCCGCCGCCCGGCGGCCGGCGGCCGGACGAAGCCGCGCTCGCGTCGCTGGCCTCGGTGCTCGAGCAGCAGGCCGATGCACGCGCCGCGGCGCCGACGCCCGGGCGCCGCACCTTCCAGCGCCTCAACCGCGCCGAATACGCCAGCTCGATTCGCGATCTGCTGGCGCTCGACATCAACGCCGGCGACTACCTGCCGCTCGACGCGAAGAGCGCCAACTTCGACAACATTGCCGACGCGCAGCTCCTGTCGCCGACGCTGATGCAGGGCTACCTGACCGCGGCGGCCGAGATCAGCCGCCTCGCGGTCGGCGATCGCGCGGCGACGCCGCGTGAAGCGACCTATCCCGTCTCGCGCTGGACCTCGCAGCGCGAGCACGTCGAGGGCGCGCCCTACGGCACGCGCGGCGGCGTGTCGGTGGTGCACACCTTCCCGGCCGACGGCGACTACCGCGTCCGCGTGTCGTTCTACCACGAGACGACGGGCGCGCTGTACGGCAACGGCCGCGCGGCGCTGCACACCGCCGAGGCGCCGGAGCAGATCGAGATCTCGGTCGACGGCGCGCGCGCCGCGCTGCTCTCGATCGATCGCTGGATGAACACCTCGGATCCGGACGGCGTCAACCTGCGCACCGAGCCGATCCGGATCACCGCCGGGCCGCATCGCGTGTCGGCCGCCTTCATCCGCCGCTTCGAGGGACCGGTGCAGGATCTGATCTCGCCGCTCGACTGGTCGCTGGCGAGCACCAGCATCGCCGACGCCTACGGGATCACGACGCTGCCGCACCTGCGCGACATGGCGATCACCGGTCCGTTTGCCGCGACCGGCGTCTCGGAGACACCCAGCCGGCGCAGGATTTTCACCTGCCATGCCGGCGCCACGCCGAAGCCCGCCGCGGGCGGCGCCGGCAGCGAGATGGTCTGCGCCCGCGAGATCATCAGCCGCCTCGCCGCGCAGGCGTTCCGGCGGCCGGTCGCCGAGCGCGATCTCAACGCGTTGATGGCGCTCTACTCGAAGGGCGCGGCCGACGGGTTCGAAGCCGGCGTGCGGATGGCGCTCGAAGGGATCCTCGCCAGCCCGCGCTTCGTGTTCCGCTTCGAGGAGCGCCCCGACGCGGTGCGGGCCGGCGACGCGTACGCGCTCAGCGACGTCGATCTCGCCTCGCGCCTGTCGTTCTTCATCTGGGCCAGCGGCCCCGACGAAGCGCTGCTGCGCCTGGCCGAAGCCGGACGCCTGTCGGCGCCGCAGGAGCTCGAGCGGCAGACGCGCCGGCTGCTGGCCGACGCGCGGGCCGACGTGCTGGCGACGCGATTCGGATCGCAGTGGCTGCGGCTGCAGGATCTCGACAAGATCAACCCGGACGTCCGCTACTATCCCGACTTCGACGAGCAGCTGAAAGGCTCGATGCGGCGCGAGACGGAGCTGTTCTTCCGCCACCTGGTGCGCGAGGATCGGCCGATTGCCGATCTGTTCTCCGCCGACTACACCTTCGTCGACGAGCGCCTCGCCACCCACTACGGCATCCCCGGCGTCGTCGGCACGCAGTTCCGCAAGGTGCAGTATCCCGACGGCCGCCGCCGCGGCCTGCTCGGGCACGGCAGCGTTCTCACGCTGACGTCGCACGCCGATCGCACCTCGCCGGTGCTGCGCGGCAAATGGGTGATGGAGGTCCTGCTCGGCACGCCGCCGCCTCCGCCGCCGCCGGACGTGCCCGACCTCGAGGCGACCTCCGAAGCGGGCGAGGGACGCCTGCGCACCGTGCGCGAGCGGATGGAGGAGCACCGCAAGAACCCGGCGTGCGCCTCGTGTCACAAGATGATCGATCCGATCGGCCTCGCGCTCGACAACTTCGACGCGACCGGCGCCTGGCGGATCCGCGACAACGGCATGCCGGTCGACGCCGCGAGCACCTTCTACGACGGCACGCCGCTCGCCGGGCCGGCCGATTTGCGCGCGGCGCTGCTGAAACGATCCGACTCGCTGGTGCGCACGTTCACGGAGAACCTGATGACCTTCGCGCTCGGCCGCCGTCTGTCGCACGAAGACATGCCGGCCCTGCGCGGCATCGTCCGCGAAGCCGACGCCGGCGGGCAGCGCCTGTCAGCATTCGTGCTGGCGATTGTGAAGAGCCCCGCGTTTCGAATGAAGGCCGCCGAACCTCAGAGGAGCAACGATGTCGTTCATAACCGGTAAGCACATCGGCCGGCGCACCATGCTGCGCGGTCTCGGCGCAACCGTCGCGCTGCCGTTCCTCGACGCGATGGTCCCGGCGCGCAGCCTGTGGCGGAAGACCGCGCATGCCGCCTCGCTCGATCGGCCGCGCCTGGTCTGCATCGAGATGGTGCACGGCGCGGCCGGCGCCAGCGACTGGGGCGCGAGCCAGCATCTGTGGTCGCCGGCGGCGGCCGGCCGCGCGTTCGACCTCGCACCGAGCGCGCTCAGCCCGCTCGAGCCGTTCCGCAAGTACATGACCATCGTCAGCGACACGGACGTGCGCGGCGCCGAGGCGGTGACGCAGCCGGAGATCGGCGGCGATCACTTCCGGTCGAGCGCGGTGTTCCTCACGCAGACGCACCCGAAGCAGACCGAGAGCTCGGACGTGCGCGCCGGGATCTCGCTCGACCAGATCTACGCCGGCAAGTTCGGGCAGGACTCGCCGATCCCGTCGATGCAGCTGTGCATCGAGAACGTCGATCAGGCGGGCGGCTGCGCCTACGGCTACTCGTGCGTCTACACCGACATGATCAGCTGGGCATCGCCGACCGAACCGCTGCCGATGACGCGCGACCCGCGGATGGCGTTCGATCAGCTGTTCGGCGCCGGCGGGTCGACGAGCGAGCGGGCGTCGCGGCGGCGCGCGACCTCCAGCGTGCTCGACTACGTCACCGGCCAGGTGGCCGATCTCAGCCGCCGGCTCGACGCGAGCGACCGCCAGCGCATGGAGCGTTACCTCGACGACGTGCGCGAGATCGAGCGGCGGATTCAGAAAGTGGAAGCGCGCAACATGAGCGGCGACGCGCGCGAGCTGCCGTCGGCGCCGGCGGGCGTGCCCGATTCGTTCGACGAGCACGTCAAGCTGATGTTCGACCTGCAGGCGCTCGCCTTCCAGGCCGACGTGACGCGCGTCTTCTCGTTCAAGATGGGACGCGACGCCTCGAGCCGCGTCTACCCGGAGAGCGGCGTCGCCAAGGGCTTCCACCCCGCATCGCACCACGGCAACAAGCCGGCGAACATCACCGACTTCGGGTTGATCAACAAGTACCACGTCAGCCTGCTGCCGTACTTCCTCGAGAAGCTGCAGTCGATCCAGGAAGGTGATGCGTCGCTGCTCGACAAGAGCGTGATCATCTACGGCTCGCCGATGGGCGACGGCAACGTCCACAACCACAAGCGCTGCCCGCTGGTCATCCTCGGCGGCAGCCACGGCGGACGGCTGCCGGGCAACGTGCATCTCAAGGCGCCGGCGGGGACGCCGATGGCGAACGCGATGCTGACCGTGATGCACACGATCGGCCTGACCGACGTGCAGCAGTTCGGCGATTCGACCGGCGAGCTCTCGCTGAGCGCTCCGGTGTCGACCGACGTCGCCTGATTCCGTAGGGGCCGACCTTGGTCGGCCCCCGGGGCGGAGCAAGCTCCGCCCCTACGGAGGGATAGAGTATGAAACGTCGCTTGATTGCAGGTTTTGCCTTTGCGGTTTACGTGACCGCGCTGGCCGTCGCGGGTATCGGCCGCGTCGCCATCAGCGCGGCGGAAGCCACCGTCGACACGCGTGTCGCCGACGCGGCGATGCGCGAGGACGCGCCGGCGGTGAAGGCGCTGATCCTGCAGCGCGCCGACGTCAACGCCGCGCAGGGCGACGGGATGACGCCGCTGCACTGGGCCGCCGAACATGGCGACCGCGAGCTGACCGCGGCGCTGCTGAAAGCAGGCGCCAGGCCCGGCGCGGTCACGCGCATCGGGCGCCACACGCCGCTCCACATCGCCGCGAAGAACGGACAGCCGCAGGTGGTGAAGCTGCTCCTCGACGCCGGCGCGGACGCCCGCGCGTTGACGACGACGGGTGCCGCGCCGCTGCACTTCGCCGCGGCGGCGGGCAGCGTCGAAGCGGTGACGATGCTGCTGGACCGCGGCGCCGAGGTGAATGGCCGCGAGCCGCAGTGGGGACAGACGCCGCTGATGTTCGCCGCCGCGCTCGGCCGGACCTCGGTGGTGAAGACGCTGCTGGCGCGCGGCGCCGACGTGGCCGCGACGGCCAAGGTCGTCGACATCAGCGCGCGCAACCGCAGCGACAGCGCCGAGAGCCGCGAGCGCAACGCGCGCGTGGCGGCGGTGCAGCGCCGGCTGGCTGCTGCCAGGGCGGCGTCGGCGAGCGCTGCCGGCGCGCCGGCGGCGCGCCCTCCGGCGCGGCCGCGCGCCGTCGATCAGGACGCCGGCAACGAGCCGGAGCCGCTCGGCTATGCCGATCTCGTCGGCGCGCAGGGCGGCCTCACCGCGCTGCTGCTGGCGGTGCGCCAGGGGCTGCCGGAGACCGCGTTCGCGCTGCTCGACGGCGGCGCCGACATCAACCAGGTGAGCGGCTCGGATCACACCAGCCCGCTGCTGATGGCGTCGATCAACGGCCACTTCGACCTCGCCGCGGAACTCCTGGCGCGCGGCGCCAACGTCACCCTGGCGAGCGACGCCGGCGCGACGCCGCTCTACGGCGTGCTGAACATGCAGTGGGCGCCGAAGGCGCGGCATCCGCAGCCGGCGCACTACATGCAGCAGAAGATCGGCTACCTCGAGCTGGCCGAAGCGTTCTTGAAGGCGGGCGCCGATCCGAACGCGCGGCTGCGCAAGACGCTCTGGTACACCACCTACAACCGCGATCTCCTCAGCGTCGATCGCACCGGCTCGACGCCGTTCTGGTGGGCGGCCTACACGCTCGACGTGCCGGCGATGAAGCTGCTGCTCGCCTACGGCGCCGATCCGTCACTCGGCACCGCGAAAGTTCCCGAGCGGTATGAAGAAGGCGGCCCCGAGCCGAACGGAGCGGATCGCTCCGGCCTGCCGCCGATCCCGTGGTACGGCCCCGCGGTGGCGCCGATCCACGCCGACTCAGGCGTCGGCTACGGCCTCGGCTTTGCCGGCAACACGCATCGCCACGTGCCCGACGGCTGGCTGCCGGCGGTGAAGTTCCTCGTCGAGGAGCTTGGCGCCGACGTCAACGCGCGCGACCACAACGGCTACACCCCGCTGCACCACGCCGCCTCGCGCGGCGACAACGAGCTGATCAAGTACCTCGTGTCGAAGGGCGCGGACGTCAAGGCGGTCAGCCGCAGCGGCCAGA
>Ga0207675_100006478_pt1 | contig 11079 bp, 11 predicted proteins | sample KBSSwiS42_FD_184305 | JGI IMG/M metagenome (GOLD analysis project Ga0207675, IMG submission 184305) | Switchgrass rhizosphere microbial communities from Kellogg Biological Station, Michigan, USA - KBS Switchgrass S4-2 (SPAdes) (version 2) | ecosystem: Host-associated > Plants > Roots >...
ATCCTCGGCGCTGTACTTGCCGCTCGCCAGCACAACGTGCCGGTGCTGCTCGACGGATTTGCCGCGACAGCAGCCGCGGCACCCCTTGCGCGCCTTGCGGCCGACGCTCTTGACCATACCAAAATCGCGCATTGTTCGGCGGAAGCTGGGCATCGGGGTCTCTGCCAGCAACTCGGCAAGAGGCCGATCCTCGATCTCGATATGCGGCTCGGCGAAGCGACTGGTGCGGCGCTGGCGGTCCCAGTGCTAAGAGCGGCCCTCGCCTGCTATTACGGCATGGCCACGTTCGAGGAGGCGAATGTCGATGAGCGGAGTTGAATGGGCCAAGGCCAGGCTTGCCGAGACCGTCGCGGCTTTCGCGCTGCTGACCCGGCTTCCGGTTGGCCTGATGCCTGTTCCCTGGATGCGTGAGCTGCGCCACGCCGCTTGGGCCTATCCGCTGGTGGGTGCTGCTGTCGGTCTCATCGGCGGCCTGACCTATTGGATCGTCCAGGGCCTGGGCGTGCCGCCGGTATTGGCCGCCATCTTCGCGATCTTTGCCACCATCCTCGCCACCGGCGCATTGCACGAAGACGGCCTCGTCGACGCCGCTGACGGCCTTGGCGGAAAATCGCCGGAGGATCGTCTCGCCATCATGCGCGATCACCGCATCGGCACCTATGGCGCGCTCGCGCTGGTGCTCTCGCTGGGAGTTCGCAGCGCTGCCATCGCGCTTCTGGCCGAGCCTGCGCTCGTCATAGGCGCACTGATTGCGACTGGCGCGGCAAGCCGGGCGTCCGCCACGGCGCTAATGGCTGCCTTGCCGCAAGCTCGTGACGACGGCATGTCCATCGCCGCCGGGCGCGCCTCGACAGGTTATGCTGTTACAGCCTTCACGCTCGCCTTTGCGATCGCATGGCTCGCCCTGTCCTTCGTATCCGCGTTAGGCGTGATCATAGTCTCGTTGATCGCGACCGCGATCGTTGGTCTTCTCGCGCGCGCGAGACTCGGCGGTCAGACCGGCGACGTGCTCGGCGCCTCCTGCCAGTTCGCAGAGTGCGCCGCCCTCACGTTGATTGCGGCGCTCGCAGTCTGAATTCCCTCGGATGATCGTCCGGGCCGGCGGCTGCGCCGAAATAAAGCGCATCGAGGAATTTTGCTTCGCGGTCGTCGGCCATCGGCGCTCGGGGTGCTGTGGGCGCACCGATCTTATCGCGGTTATTTCGATAATCGAGAGGCTAAATCCGCGCGGGATTAATGCGCCCAGCGGCGGGCGTGCTGGGTCGCCACCTGCATGCAGGCTTGCGCCTCTTCCGGCAGCAATCTGGTGATGACCCCCATCGCCAGCTCGACCGAAATATCGGTCGCCCCACATTCTTTCAGCTGATCGCGGAGCCAGCCGAAAATCTCTTCATCGCCGGATTTCAGCCCAGTCGCGATCTCTTCCAGCATTTCGCTTAAGGATTCCGTCGCCACCGCCCCCTCCATTCTGCCAAGGCCATCGGCTCGTGGCTTACGCTTTACGCAACTCCTGCTGTGGCACTCCCCCGCGACTCAGTATGATACTGGCGAATGCCGCAGGTGCGAAAGTGCGCGAAAGCCACAGGTGTGGTCTTTCTTTCACGCGGCTAATAAAGGTCTCCAGTAAAAGCCAGGGGTTTTGGGCGTGGGGCGGACGGCTCCGTGTCGCTCAAGGAGGCGGTCGGTGTGTCCTCCGCGTTGCCGCCGGGCAACGGCCTGCAATAATGCCGGCCCCCTTTGGCGTTGGTCAGCAGCAGATCGACATGGAAATGGTTGGAATGGTAGCGGTCGCTCCCTGGGCCGAGCACCGTATAGAACTCGGCGCAAGCCGAGGTGAAGGCGGCCCGCAAGAAAGCTTTTTCCTGTGGGGTTCCGTGGCCCCATCCCTGAAGCACGGTGATTTCACGGCCGTCTGCGAGGCGGAATGCGGCAATGTCCAGAGCGTTACCGAAGGCATGTTCCGAGAGCGGGCCGAAATGGCTCCCGTTCCGGCCCCGGCAACCATAGGACGCGATCTGTTTGATGCCGACCACGCGCTGGCCGAAATAACCCCGCCCGGCCTGCTGCACCGGGCCGTCCATCCAGCGGTCGAGCGCCGCGGTCATCGGGCAATTGATGGTGGCCGGCGGCGCCACGACGACCGCGCCGTCGCCGAAGCCCGAGACCTTGAGGGGATGGTCCATCCCGCAGGAGATGCCGCCAACCTTGTCGGCCGATTGAACGTAGGCTGAGGCCCTTACTGCGCCGCTCGCCAGGCACTGCTCCTCGGCATCGGCGCGCCAGCTCGCGCGAGGTTCGGCGTATCGACCGACAGAGCAAGCTGCGACGATGAGCGAAAGTGCGCTCGCCGCAGCCACCACCAAGCACGGACCCCGTCCCACCATGGGGGAGCAGGATGCGGGCGAGGCGCTAAACGATGGTCAATGCGGGGAGCGGAAGCGACTTATGGTTAATAGCCGGTAACCAATCTAGTCCCGGCTCGTCTTGGCGCTGAACGAGCGCACCGGCGATTTGGTGCCGTCCACATAAGTGAGCTGCACGTTCATGCCGGCGGTCTTCGGCGGCACCTTGATCAGGATCGTCGCGTCTTCCGGCACGCTATGCGGGTCCAACACATCGCAGGGCGGCAGCTTGAAGACCTTGTCCGGCGGCGCCTGATCGAGCCCGTAGCGCACTTCCTTGATCGCGCAGCGATAGGTGATGAGGTGACTGAAATAGACCAGGCGCCCGTTAAAATCGCGGAACGAAACCCAGGCCGTCCACAGCTCTTCCAGAATTTTCTTCTGCTCGTTGGCAAGCGCGCCTGACGGGTCGAAATTGATCGGGAACACGTCTGCCTGCTCGCCGCGTTTGTCGCGCCAGGTGACATAGAGTTTGGTCTTGCCCTGATCCGGCGGCAGCTCGAAATAAGTCTTCGGCATGCGCTGCCCGGTGCGCTGATCGAGCACATCGAGCAGGCCGGCGTCGGTGAACTCGCCTTGCTCGCCGACGCGATAGCCGAATTGCGTCGCCGCCTCCGGCAATGAGACGTTGACCGTCCAGCCGCTGTTCGAGCGCATGAAGCTCGCGAGCGGCGAGGGCGCGCTCGTCTCCACCCCGATCTTCCGCTCTGCCGGCGGCAGCACGCCGGCGTCACCGCCCTCTTCAAGCGAGGCGATAGTTCCCGCCGCGCCGTTCGCGGCACCGCCCGGCACGAGATAGAGATCGCCGACGATTTGATCGTAATAGGCTGGCACCTGCACATGGTCGACCTTGGCGGCAAGCTCGCGCACTTTGCTCTGCGTCTTCTTCGCGATCTGCACCATGGATTGGCCGGGCGCCGCCATCTCGGTGAGCAGCGTGCGCGTGAACACCGAATTCGGATTGGAGTCGGTCTCGCTCAAACGATCGAGCGCCGATTGTCCTTGCCCTGCCGAGAACAGCACGAACATGCCTTCGGTCGGGTCCATGCGTGAAAGCCCGCGCGTGAGCCCGATGCTGCGGCCACCCTTCAATGCAAACGGATTGTCGCGGCACGCATCGAGAATGAGAATGACAGTGCCGGCGCCTTTTTGCTGTAAGCGATCCGAGAGGCCGGTCGCCGCGAACGACGCATCGCGCACGATGCCCTCTTCGCCCGGACCAGCTTCCGGCACATCGACCGGCAACAGATAATTGGTGCCGTCGACGGCAAACCCATGGCCGGCGAAATAGAACAGCACGGTGTCGCCGGAGCCGATCTTGGTCTCGAGTTCATTGACGGCGCGGCTCATCGCCTTCTGCCCGACATTTTCCGCCTTGACCACATCGAAGCCGAGCTTGGAAAGTTCGGCCGCCACCGCGTCGGCGTCGTTCACCGCCTTCTGTAGTTTGGGCACGTTCTCATAGTCGTTGTTGCCGATGACGAGCGCCACGCGCTTGGCGTCTGCGAGGGCTGGGGAGGCCGAAACGGCCGCCGCAATGAGGATCAAACAGGCCGTCACCAGGAATTTGGCGCGTTTCACGCTCGACATTGACGATCCTCCCTCAACCCGATTTCGGCGGAATCTAGGGTGCCGACCAAGCCCCTGCAAGCCTTCGAGGCCTCAAGGGAAGCTCACAACTTCGAGGTTGAGCGGCAGCTCATTCTTGTGCGGGCCGGCCCATACGGCGGGGTCGACATTGGAGACCCCCCCGGTGAACAGCGGCTGTTCGTCGGTAATCCGGCCCTGCCCGGTGAACGATGTGAACACGTAAGGCAGTCCATTCGAAAGCAGCGGCGAGGGGCCATCCATCACATGAAAATGCAGATGCGGTGTATCTGTGTTGCCGCTATTGCCGAGCAGCCCGAGGACCTGTCCTTGCTTGACAGTGTCGCCCTTCTTAACTTTCAAACTTCCCGGCTGCATATGGGCGTAGAACGCAAAGCGCCCGTTGCTGATATCGACGACGACGTAGTTGCCGCCAGCCATCTGGATCGTCGCGTCTTCCGGAAGCTTGCCGGGGATTTGTTCCGGCAGTCCGTCCTGGACCCCAACCACGGTACCGCCGGCGACCGAATAGATTTCGTCGCCGAAATATTCGTAGTCCGACACTTTCAGCATGTCGCCCGTGAACAGCATGCTCTTGTCGTTCAACTGCACGAAATCGATGGCGAAGCGTTCGGCGACGTGGATCGATCCGTTGATCGGCAGCGTGGCGCCACGATGATAGCTCGGCGGCGAGCAGCACCCGCCGCCGACTGCCCAGCGCGGGCCTTTGAGTGGCGGCGCCACCACGACCGCCGCGGGGCCGACAGATAGCGGGTCGCTGGTGAAAACCACCTCTTGCGGAGGGGCAGGTGTTGGATCGTGATCCCCTGATACGTCTGCTTTTGGAGCGGTGGCCACGCTCAGCGTGAAGCGATGCAAGAGTTTCGCAGGCACCGCTTCGTCTTTGGCGAGCGTGACATCCATGAACAAGATGCCTGACCCGCCGGCGCCGAGCTCGACTCCTTTGATCCCACCGTTCAGCCGCAGCATCTTCGCCAGTGCGTCGCCGTCCAACGTGCCGATGACTTTGCTTGTCGCCGCATCGAGCGTCTCGACCTTCTGAATCGTGACTCCACTCGATGCAAAGCTCATCAGCGCGATTTCGTAGGCGAGATGTTGAAGATCGTCCGCGCCAAGCACGGGATTGGGTGAGGCGAGGGGGGTAACTACGAGCGGCGCCACCACGTCGGTAGCGGCGACCGTGTCCGACCGCGCGGCGGGCGCGCTGAGAGTGATCATCATCGTGACAAGAATTGAAAGGAATCCGCTCGTTACTCTGTTCATGCCCCGCTCCTAAAGCCAGCGTTCTGGGCCGGAACTAGGGCACAATCTTTTTGCCTTCGCAACGCGCGATTAATCTACGCCGACTGCCTTGATCGCCTTCGCAGTGATCGATTGCCGCGTCGAATGAAACCCCACCCAGGGATCGGCCTTCAGCGATTTCAGCCGCGTAGGCAGTGTCTTGATTGTGTAGGGCGATGCCGATTTTAGGCCCTTCAATTCGTCCCATCTGAGCGGGCAGGCAACTGGCGCACCTTCCTTGGCGCGCGTCGAATAGACGACGATGGCCGAGCTGCCGCGCTGATTGCGCAGATAATCGACGAAGATTTTGCCTTCGCGGGTACGCTTGAGCGGGTTCGCCGTGTAGCGGTCGGGCCGCGCGGTGACGAGCGCATCCGCGATCCCTTTGCAAAAACCTTTGACCTCCTCCCAGCCGCGCTTCGGCGCGATTGGCGCCACGAGATGCAAGCCTTTCCCCCCGGTGGATTTCAGGAAACTTGTCAGTCCAAGATCGGTGAGAAACTCTCGGACTTCCACCGCCGCAGCCTTCAAAGTCGCGAGCTCCAATCCTTCATCCGGGTCCAAATCGAACACGATTCTGTCGGGCTCGCTCACATGTTTCAGCGACACACCCCAATCGTGAATCTCAACCGCGCTGATTTGCACGAGCGCGAAAAGACCGGCAGCGTTGGCGACGTAGATATAGTCCTTGTCGCTCTCGCCTCCCGGAATTGGGATTTCCTTGATGGCCTTGTTCATCCCTCGCATGCCGTGGCGCTGGAAAAATCGCTCGCCATGAATGCCTTCGGGACAGCGCACCAGGCTGATCGGGCGCTTCACCAGATACGGCAGCATGTAGGGCGCGACGATCTCATAGTATTTGGCGAGATCGAGCTTGGTGAGTCCCGCATCGGGATAGAGCACCTTGTCCGGGCTTGAGAGCGTGACGCCGTCGAACACCGGATCACCGCTGCTTTTGGTGCGTGCCATCTCGTTCGCCTCCGTGTCGCCTTTCACCTCGCGCGCCGGCTTATCCTGACGCAAACCCTGAAAGCTCGGATGCCGCAAGCGCCCATCCGGCGTCCGCTCCGCGAAATTGACCGCACAGACCAGTTTCGGTTCGAGCCACTTTGCGCCTTTTTTTTCGATGGCGGGAACGTCGATGAAAGGCGGAGTGGCGCGCTCGAGCGGCTTGAAGCGCTTAGCCAGCATCGTCATCGTCGCACTGTCAAAACCGGTCCCCACTTTGCCCGCAAATTTCAGCGCGCCGTCCTCGAAACTGCCGAGCAGCAGCGAGGAGAAAGGCTTTCCCTTCACATCGGAACGGCTATAGCCGCCGATCACGAATTCCTCGCCATGATGGCATTTGATCTTGAGCCAGTCCTTGAAGCGGCCGGAGCGATATCCCGAGTCCGCGCGCTTCGAGATGACGCCCTCGAGCCCCGCCTTGCACGCGCCCTGATAGACGGCGGGCCCGTCGCCGACGAAATGATCGGAATAGATCAGCCAGTCCGAGACGCCCTTCCCCGAGAGCAATGATTTCAGTTTGTCTTTTCGCGTCGAGAGCGGGAGCTTCCGCAAATCCTTCCCGTCGAGCTCGATCAGATCGAACACATAATAGCGGATGGCGGGATTCGGCGTGTCGATATGCTCTTGCAGCGATTTGAAGTCGGTAATGCCGGAAGGCAGCACGAAGGCGATCTCGCCGTCGATCAGCGCATCCTTGCAAGGCAGAGTTTCCAGTGCCGGCGCGATCGCCGGGAAGCGCACTGTCCAGTCGAGCCCGCTGCGACTGAACAAAGTGGTCTCGTCCCCGGCTTTGCGCCCGAGGATGCGATAACCGTCATATTTGATTTCGTGCAGCCATCCAGGCCCGGTCGGCACATGGGTGTCGAGCGTGGCGAGCTCCGGCTCGACGAATTCGGGCGCTACCGCGCGGCGCGACTTCGGCGGCTTTTTGCCGTGCCAGCGGAAGCTTTTGCCTTTGGCTTCGGCTTCGGAGTTTTTTTTTGAGCCTTGGCCTTGGAACTCCACACGGCACTGTCGCCGTGCTCGATCTGGTCCATGGTCCGGCCGCTCTTGACGCTGGTCTCGAACTCTTCCGTCGGCTCGTTGCCGTCGCCCGCATATTCGTCGCGCTTCTTGATCAGCAGCCAGTTCTCCCGCTTCTCGCCCTTGCGCGGCTTCATGCGGACCAGAACGAAATCGCCGTTGAGCCGGTCGCCATGCAGCCGGAATTTGAGATCGCCTTTGGCGAGACCCGCATCAGGATCGCCGATCGGCTCCCAGGTACCGCGGTCCCAGATCATCACCGGGCCGCCGCCATATTCGCCCTTGGGGATCACGCCCTCGAACTTGCCGTATTCGAGCGGATGATCCTCGGTCATCACCGCGAGCCGCTTCTGAGATGGGTCGAGGCTCGGGCCGCGCGTCACCGCCCAGCTCTTCAGCACGCCGTCATGCTCGAGACGAAAGTCGAAATGAGTGCGGCGGGCAGCATGCTTCTGAATGACGAAACTATTGCCTTTGCTGCGGGCCCGCTTCGCCGTTGGTTCGGGCGTCTTCTTGAAATCGCGCTTCGCCTTGTAGGTGGCAAGCGGATCGCCGGCAGCCCGCGCCATCGCTTAGGCCGATTTCCGCTTCGGCGCGGACTTTGACGACTTCTTCGCGCCACCACGTGCTGCGCCGCGCTTCGGCGTGGGCGCGCTCTTGCCTTTGCCTTGCGCTCGCACGCTCTTTTTCAACGCATCCATGATGTTGATGACTTTGGCGCCGCTCGGCGCTGCGGTGACGATCTCGGGTGCCCGGTGCTCGATCTTGGCGTTGATCAATTCCCACACCGCCTCGGCATAGTCGTCTTTTAATTTCTCCGGCTCGAACTTCCCGGCCTTCCGCTCCATCAGCTCGACAGCAAGCCCGAGCGCTTCCTTGTCGATCTTTACCGTTGGAATCTCTTCGAACAATTTTGTCGCCGGCTTCACCTCGTTGGCGTGACGCAGTACTTCCAACAGCAGCCCGCGTTCGAACGGCTTGATCGCAACGATATTACCGTGTCCGCGCAAGATGAATTGGCCGACGCCAATCTTGTTCGCTTGCTGCAGCGCCTTCTGGATGACAACATAGCCCTCCTCGGCCATGTCGCCGTCCGGCATCAAGTAATATGGCTTCTCGAAATAGCGGGTGTCGATCTGTTCCGGCTCGACGAAGCGGACCAGCTCGATGGTCTGTTTGCTCTCGAGCTTGAGATCGTCGATCTCGTCTTGGTCGATCAGGACATATTTGCCCTTCTCGTATTCGTAGCCCTTGGTGATGTCCTCGTCTTCGACCGGACCGATCCCGGGCACGACCTTCTGGTAACGGATGCGCTGGCCGGACGGCTCGTGGATCTGGTTAAGCTCGATCCTCCGCTCGCTCGTGGTGGCCGGGTAGAGCCGGACCGGAACGTTGACGAGGGAAAGCCGCAAATGGCCAGTCCAATACGCGCGCGGTGCCATATATCTTACTCCTACCTGGGCGCCGGCCGGCTGGCCCCAACGCCCCTACAAAACCGGCGCCGGTCCGCGCTGGTTCCAGCCCATAACCGGCCTCGTTGGGCTCATTTCTCTACCTTATAGCCATTTTCGTTAAGCATGCGTTCGAGCGCGTCGGGGAAGCTCAAGAGCTCGGTCTTGACCGGGCATTCGCCCTTGTCGTTGACCGGCTGGCCGCAAGTCTCGAGCCCCCAGTCTGAATCCTTGTCGTAATGGGCGAGCATCAGCTCCCAAGCCTGCTTGCCTTCGCCGAGCAAAATCTTCTCCCCGACATATCCGGCGAGAAACCCGTTCACGTCCTCGTCGGGCACGTCCGTGATCATGTCTTTCAGCCAGAGCTCATGCTCGTGATGGAAGCGGGGATCTGTCGTGATGTTCTTCACCGCGCCGTCTTGCACCGTGAGTACCTCTAGCGGCGCCGACGAACAGGCGTAGCAACCGAACGTGTAGAGGAAGGCGTTGTCGCGGGTCTCGAATTCATAGACGCCGTCGCCGTCGAGATCGCTCGCGGTGAGCGGCCCGCCGTCGAACTGTCCGAGATCGACCGTCTGCCAGTCTGCGCCGTCCTTGCTGCTGGTGAGGATGTTGGTATCCGAGCAGCAATGCGCGCCTCCCGTGTAGAAGGAGACGATGACCTCGGGGTGAGGATTGCCTGGATCGAGATTGGCGATCTGCACGCTGACCGACGGATCGCCAAACCCAGCTTCGCCTTCGAACTTGCCGATCTCTTTGCCGTCGAAGGTCACAGTGACGATCGGCGCGCGCATGGTCTCGTCGCTATCCTCAGCCTTGCTCTCAGTGTAGGTGAGCGCCGCCTTGAGCGATCCGTCGCTGATTTCTTGGGCCGTTGGCTCGGTACCTTCCTCGCCGCCGCCGGCCTCGATCTTTTTCGACTTATCTTCGGTCTCGGTGTCCTTGAGATCGAGATATTTGGCATCCGCCTTCTTCACGGCGTCGGGAAGAGTTGGATCGGCTTGGGCTGTGCCGGTCCAAACCAAGAGGCTAACAATCGCCACAAATGCAAATCGCAATAGCCAAAACATGGGCATTGAAAGTTTCCCTAAAATGAACCTCACGCCAGCTGGCGCGTTGCCATTGTAGCGCGGTCGAAGCCTGAGTTCCCATATCCAACTTTTGCCTTGCGCATCGTAATTCGGCCAACCGTTTGAATTAGGTAATTTTCTATGTTTCGCCGGACTAGGCGTATCCGTCTTGGGCGGTTATGGTGAGTCCAGAGCTTGTGGGTCGGGCCCTTTTGGAGCCCCAAATTCTTGGTATTCGATGAACGACGTCCATTTGCAACGTGAGACCGGAACCGCCTCCCCTTCCGTCGTAATCACTGGAGCCACCGAAGGCATCGGTAGGTGCCTCGCGGAGGAATTCGCCCGTGGCGGCCACACGCTGCTTCTTGTGGCGCGAGACGAATCGCGGCTGGCGCTGACGCGGGCAGAACTCGTGCGCGCTCATGGCATTCGCGTCGAGATCACCTCGCAAGATTTGAGCACGGTCGAAGGCTGCGCCGGCATCGAGCTCGCGTTACGCCGTTTCGGCCTCTACGCCGATATTCTGGTCAACGATGCCGGCATCATGGGATCCGGCTTTTTTCAGGACGAGGAGCTCGACAGAGTTCGCCACATAGTCGACCTCAACGTTCGCGCCATCGTCGATCTGACGCTGCGCTTTCTGCCCGGGATGATCGCGCGCCGGAAAGGTGGCGTGCTCAATATCGGCTCCATGATGGGCTTCATGCCCGTGCCTTACGAGGCAAGCTACGCGGCGTCCAAGGCCTTCATGATCTCGTTCTCGAAGGCTCTGTCTTATGAAACCATGGGAACCGGCGTCACCGTTTCGGTGATCACGCCGGGCGCGGTCGCCACCGAGCTTCACGCCAAGGCCGGCACCAGCAATTCGCTTTACCTCAACGTCTTCCCGCTGATGACCCCGGAAACCGTGGCGCGAGCCGCCTATCGCGGCTTCAAGCGTGGCCGGAGTGTCATCCTACCCGGTTTGCTCAATCCGCTCGGCGCTTTTATCATGCGCTTCGTCCCCGACGCGCTGCTGGTGCCGCTGATGGGTCTGCTGTTCCGTGTCCGTGACGATGACGGCAACCCGCAAGATCCTGGGCCATTGCCCAAGGTTGATGTCGAGCCGAAGCCTGCCGCTCGCCGCTATTCGCCCAATGAGCCGGTCTCGCCCGGCGAGTGATTTTGAGGAATGGTGGAGCCGGACGGGATCGAACCGACGACCTCAGCAGTGCGATTGCTGCGCTCTCCCAACTG
>Ga0207675_100006487_pt1 | contig 11069 bp, 9 predicted proteins | sample KBSSwiS42_FD_184305 | JGI IMG/M metagenome (GOLD analysis project Ga0207675, IMG submission 184305) | Switchgrass rhizosphere microbial communities from Kellogg Biological Station, Michigan, USA - KBS Switchgrass S4-2 (SPAdes) (version 2) | ecosystem: Host-associated > Plants > Roots >...
CGGAGCGCGTCCTTGCGGAGAGGCGCCAACAGTTGCTGGCGGGGCGAGTGGATGCAAAGCCCACCTCGGTCAGCCTTGACACGAAACGATGCGATACGCTCTGACGCGCGTCTCTCTGGTCGTCATCGCGCTGCCGGCTCTGGCCGGAGCAGTGGGGTCGCGGTCTTTCAAGGAGGTCGAGCATGGGACGATTCAAATCCGTATTGGCGATTCTATTGGTGTCGGCTTCTGCGGGCGCCGACGGCAACGATGAGGGGGGCAGCGGCGCTCGCGGAGTGCGAGTGCCGACGCCGCCATGGCCCGACGGCGATGAACGAGGCATGGGTAATACTCAAGGCGTCGCGACTCGGATGCGTTGCGCCGAGCACCTCGCCAATCCGAGAGCCCGCGCGTACGAGCTCTCGCACGAGCGCTCCCCGACGATGCCCGTATCCCCATTCGGGGTACCGCTCGTTTACAACTATCATCCCACGAGCGGAGTCAGCTTCACCCGCCACGTCTTCAACGGCGAGGATGTGTGTGGGGAGCCCGCTGCGCAGGGTACGCAGATGGACGCGATCGGTCACTTCGGCGTGCTGCCTGCTGCCTGGGATCCTGCAAGCGGTCCCGTGCCGATCCAATCGATCAGCTACTACGGCGGTTACACTCAGGCGGACGTGAAACCGACGCCCGATTCGCCGCTCTTGCGGCTGGGCATCGAAAATGCGCCGCCCATCGTCACGAGTGCGGTGTTGCTCGATGCGCGCACGTATCTCGGCAATGGAGACCGCCTCGCCGCCGGCCAGCGCATCACCGCGCAGGACATCAGAGGCATGTTGCAAGCGCAAGGGCTCGACCGGCGTGGCCTGCTGCCGGGGGACGTATTGTACATCTACACGGGCTGGGAAGATCTCTGGCAGGACCCGGACGTTCTCGGCGAATATTACACGAAGGGGCCCGGGCTTTCGGTGGACGCGGCGCTCCTGCTCGAGCAAGAGGCGATCGTGCTCGTCGCGCTCGACAATCCATTCACGGATCCGGTCGCCGAAGGGCAGCTGCAGGGTCAGGCACCGCCGCCCCCGGACACCCCGCCGGGCCTGCCGTTCTTCGTGCACCATCACAACCTGACGCAAGCGGGCATCCATCAGATCCAGAACGCCCATCTCGAGGAGCTCGCCGCTGACGAGGTGTGGACCTCCTGCACGATGATCCTTCCGCTGCTGGAGCGGGGCGGGTCAGGTTCACCGGTAAGGCCGGTGGCGTTCGGCGCGCCGCGCCGCCGCTGAGGGTCGCAAAGGCACGCGGGCAAGCGCCCCATCGGGATTTCGGGCCCGCGTCGCAGCCGCGGGCCCGGTGTTCCGATTCCGCCCCCGAGGGTTGCTTCGTGTATAAGGCGATCCCCCGATCCGGTCTGTCCGCGAGCGCGTGGGGGAGGGCGTTCATGAAATTCACGAATCGACTCATGGTCTGCACGCTGTCGCTGGTGCTCGGAGGGGGAGCGCTGGTCGGCAATCATCTGCAATCCGGTCGCGGTCGTAGCTTCGCGCTCGTGACCGGCCGGCGCCAGCCGCTGCTCTACGCCATCGATCTGCGGGAGGCGCTCGAGCCACGCAGTCAAGGCACGTCCCGGGCGATCGTGGCGCGCTCGAAGACAGCGCTCGATCGGCTCGACGGGCGCCCGCTGGGCGACCCCGCCAATCTGGCGCTCAGCGAAGACGGCGCGACCGCGTACGTCGTCAACCATCACGGCGCGATCGACAACGCCGAGTTCACTCAGCATGGCGGCCGCGGCAGCGTGGCGGTGATGGATGTGCGGCTGCTGCTCTTACCGCAGAACGACGGTACGGCGCGCGCGCTGCAGCGCGTCCTGGACAGCGGCGGCTTCGGCGCCGTGGGCATCGTGCTGCTGCCCGGGTTGCTGGCCCTCGGCACCGCCGAGGGCCATCTGAGCGAAGACGGCGGCAATCGCATCACGTTCGTCGACCGGAGCACCGGCAGTTTGCGCGGCCAGGCGGAGCTGGAGCTCGGACATCCAGGCTTTGATTGCCCGGCGTTTCCGGTTCCGTTTGTCTCTCCCAATGGCCCGCCCGCGCCGCTCGCCGTACTCTCGCCGGACGCGAGCTGGGGCTGTTTTCCCGATACCAACGGGCTGGCGCTGGGGCACGGCAGCGACGGCAAGGCGTACCTGTTCGCCGCCAACGGCGGCACGGATGATGTGTCGGTGATCGATCTCGAGGCGGCGCTCGCCGGCGACAAGACGCCCGAGATCGCGCGCGTGCCGACCCAGATCGGCCCTTGGGGCATCGTTGCGAGCCCGGACGGCCGCCACATCGTGGTGGCCAATCGGGAGAGCCAGCAGCGCAGCTTCGAGGGCAACACCATCTCGATCCTGGACGTCGATCTGGCGCGCAGCGCCGCGCCCGGCGCCGAGGCGGCGCGAGTGTTGGTCGGCACCAGCGATGCCGCCGTGCCGACGCGGCCGTTCATTCCCTCGTTCACGCCCGACGGGCGCGAGGTCGTCGTGCCCAACTTTCGCAGCAACAATGTATCGATCGTCGATCTGGCGCTAGCCCTCGCCGGAGATCCGCATGCCGAAGTGGCGCGCATCGAGCTGACGCGGCCCGCGGACGCGGACGGCGAGGTGCGACCCGCGCGGCCCAAAGGTTCTGCCGTCACCGCCGATGGTCGCTACGCGGTGATCTCCGGCGGTCCGCGCACCAGCTTCGACGAGAGCGGCACGGTCTGGATCATCGATCTCGCGCGCCGCCAGGTCGTGGGCACGGTGACCGGCGTGGGCAATGACCCATATGGTTTGGCGATCGTGCAAGAGTAGGACTTGTCCGAGCTGCCGGGACTGGCGTTCGGCCGTCGGGTGGTGCATCCTGCGCCGCCATGAAGCTCCGTTCCACCTCGGCCTGGCTCGTGTGTCTTTCGCTGAGCGCCGCGCCCGCGCTGGCGCAGAACAATAACGACCCCTCGAAGGTGAAGCTGGTCGTCAACACGCTCGCGCCCGGCATCTCGATGATCGAAGGAGTGGAGGGCTTTGCCGGCGGCAACGTCGGAGTCTCCTCCGGCAACGACGGCGTATTCATCATCGACGACGAGCTCGACACGATGACCCCCAAGCTGCAGGCCGAGCTGGGCAAGCTCTCGAAGCAGCCCGTCCGCTTCGTGCTCAACACGCACTGGCACGCAGACCACACGGGGGGCAACCCGGCGTTCGGCGGCAGCGGCGCGGTGATCCTGGCGCACGACAACGTGCGCATTCGCCTGAGCGCGGCGGAGCTGGAGAAGGCCAAGGACAAGGTGGTCGCCAGGCCCGGCGCGGGCCTGCCCGTCGTGACCTTCGCGCAGGACGTCACCTTGCATCTGAACGGAGACGACGTGCATGCGTTCCACGTGCCGCCCGCGCACACCGACGGCGACGTGGTGGTGCAGTTCACGAAGGCGAACGTGGTGCACACCGGCGACCTGTTCGTGATCCCCGGCTACCCCTTCGTGGATCTTGACAGCGGCGGTAACTTCGAGGGCTTCATCGGCGCCGCCGACGCGATCCTGGCTGTGTGCAACGATCAGACGCAGATCATTCCGGGCCACGGCAAGATCTCGCGCAAGGCCGATGTACAGGCCTGGCGCGACCGGCTGGAACAGATCCGGCAGCGCGTGGCCAAGCTGATCAAGCAGGGCAAGACGCTGGAGCAGGCGATCGCGGCCAAGCCGACCGCGGATCTGGACGAGAAGGCGGGCTCGGGCTTCATCTCGCCCGACAAGATCGTCGAGGCCGCGTACAAGTCGGTCACGGCCGGCAAGGCCAAGCCCAAGGGGTCCGGTGCCAAGCCCGTGCCGCCCAAAACGCCGGCCCCGCCCGCCCCACCCGCGGCGGCCAAGCCACCCGCCGCTCCGCCGCCACCCAAGCCCTAGTCTCTCCGGCGGCGGCGCGCGCCCGAAGCGGGCCCGGCTGCGCAGCGCGACGCCGCCGATGGGCCCATGGCCTTCGCGATCTTCGTGAGCCAGGGGCGGTGCTTGGTGTGACCGTCGGGCATGACACTTGTCACCTCATCCGCCTGATCTCCGGCACTACCGGCGTGCGCTCGCGCTCGGCACTCTGAAGGCAGCTGGCCCCCTTGGCTCACGGAGAGCTGGGGTGGCGCCGGCGAGAGGAGATTGGAAGATGTCGAGCGAGTCCGTCCCCGTTGCCACTCTGGACGAGGTCAGCCATCGCTATGGCTCGGTCGAGGCGCTCTCTCACCTGTCGCTGGCGCTCGCGCCGGCACAGGTGACGGCGCTGCTCGGTCCGAATGGCGCCGGCAAGACCACGGTGGTTCGACTCCTGACCGGGCTCACGCGGCCCACCGAGGGCCGCGCGACGCTGTTCGGGATGAATCCGCAGCGTCCCGAGCCACGCCGGAGGCTTGGGGTGATGCTGCAGGTCGGCCGAGTTCCGGAGACGCTCACGGTGCGCGAGCACGTGCAGCTGTTCTCGAGCTACTACCCGGCGCCCTTGCCGCTCGCCCGCGTGCTCGGGCTGGCCGGGCTCGAGGCACTGAGCGAGCGCCGCTATGGGGCCTTGTCGGGGGGCGAGCGCCAGCGCGTACAATTTGCGCTGGCGATCGTGGGCGACCCGGCGCTCTTGTTTCTGGACGAGCCGACAGTGGCCATGGACGTGGAGTCACGCCGTCGCTTTTGGTCCGGCATTCGCGAGCTCGCGGACGCGGGCCGCTCGATCCTGCTCACGACCCATCAGCTCGAGGAAGCAGACGCGATCGCCTCGCGCGTGGTGGTGCTCGCCCGGGGGCGCATCCTCGCGGATGACACGCCGGCGGGCATCAAGCAGCGCGCGAGGGGGCGCAAGCTGCGCTGTCACACCCGGTTGAGCTGCGCCGAGCTGCACGGGTTACCCGGTGTACAGCAGGTGATCGAGCAAACGGGCGGAGCCGTCTCGATCCACTCGCTGGACTCGGACCGTACCGTGCGCGCGCTGCTCGAGCGCGATGCGAGCGTTAGCCAGCTCGAGATCCACAGCGCCGGTCTGGAAGAGGCGTTCCTGGCCTTGACCGGTGCTGGAGAGGAGCAGGCCCATGTCGCGTGAGCGCGCGCTCGCCTCAGACTTCTTGCCGCTCTCCGCTCCGGCGACATGCTCGGCATCATTGTGGCGCATGTGCTGGATGGAGGGCAAGTGCGAGTTCCTCAAGCTGCTGCGCACGCCGCACTACGCCCTGCCCATCCTGGCTCTACCGGTGATGTTCTATCTGCTGTTCGGCGTGAGCTTCGGCGCCCGCGGCCCGACCGGCAGCGGGGGCAGTGAGTATCTGCTGGCCGGATACGCGGTGTTTGGCGTGGTGACAGCCGCTCTGTTCGCGTTCGGGGCGGGCGTTGCGCTGGAGCGCGCGCAAGGTTGGTTGCTGTTGAAGCGGACCACCCCCATGCCGGTCGGGGTGTACCTGGGCATGAAGGTCCTGTCCTGCATGCTGTTCGGTGCGCTGATCGTGGTCCTGCTGGCGACGTGCGCGGTCGTGCTCGGCGGCGTCCGCCTGCCGATCAGCGCGTGGCTGAGCCTGCTCGGCATCATCACCGTGGGCTCGGTGCCGTTCTGTTTGTTCGGGCTCCTGATCGCGCTCGTGGTGCCGCCGGCGGGGGCTCCGGGTATCGTCAATCTGATCAACCTGCCGCTCGCTTTCGCCGGCGGGCTGTGGATGCCCGTCAGCGCCTTGCCGCGTCTGTTCCAGTCGATGGCCCCGGCGCTGCCGCAGTATCATCTCGCGCAACTGGCGCTCGGCGCGATAGGAGTGCCTCCCGCGGCCAGCGTGGCGGTGCACGGTGCAATGCTCGCGCTCACCTCCGTCGTGCTCGGCGGGGCCGTCGTGGTCGCGTGGCGCCGGGCGGACGCGAGGGACGGCTGAGAGCCTGCACTTGCCGCCGGACGCCAGTGCCGGATAATTGGAGCTCGCCATGGATGCATCGACCCTTCCGCGCCAACGGGGCATGGGCTGGACCAAATATGTCTGGCTCGCCTACCTGATCTTCTACTTCGGCGCGCTCGGTCTCGGCAGCGCGACGGCGCGGCAGTGGCTGCTCTCTGTGCTGGCCGCCGCGGTGTTCGTGCCCCTGTACCTGTATGAGTTCAGAGCTCACAGCACCCGGCGTCTGGCCGCCGCGGTCGCCATCTATGCGCTCGGTGTGCTGATGATCCCGATCAATCCGGGCGCGAACTGCTTCTTCATCTACGCGGTGGCGTTCGTGCCGTTCTCGGCACCGGCGCCGATCGCGCTGCGCTGGGTGATCGCCATGGTCGCGGGGGTCGCCTTGCAGGCCTGGGCGTTTCACTGGCCGTTGACACTCTGGATCCCGACGCTGCTGGTGTCGGCCGTCGTGGGCGTGACCAACATCAGCCTGGCTGAGCGGCGCCGCTACGCCGAGCAGCTGAGCACGGCGCACGATGCCATCGAGCGCATGGCGCGCATCGCCGAGCGCGAGCGCATCGGCCGCGACCTGCATGACCTGCTCGGTCACACCCTCTCGGTCATCGTGCTCAAGAGCGAGCTGGCGGCGAAGCTCTTCGAGCGCGATCCCGCGCGCAGCCAGACGGAGCTTTGCGACGTCGAGCGCATCGCGCGCGAGGCGCTCGCGGAGGTGCGCAAGGCCGTGAGCGGCTTCCGCTCCGCGGGGCTGGCCGATGAGCTCGCCAATGCCGAGCGCGTGCTGGTCAGCGCCGGCGTCGAGCCTCTGCTGAGCGTCCAGCGGCCCGAGCTCTCGCAGGCAGAAGAGCGCGCGCTCAGCTATGCGCTGCGCGAGGCAGTGACCAACGTGGTGCGCCACTCCCAGGCGCGCCGCTGCTGGATCAGCCTGTCGGCGCGCGACGGCCAGGCCGCGCTCGAGGTGCGCGACGACGGTCGCGGCGGCGAGGCCCGTGAAGGCAGCGGGCTCCAGGGCATGCGCGAGCGGCTGCGTGAAGTCTCCGGCACGCTCGCGCGCGACGGCAGTGAAGGCACTCGCCTGCTCATGACCTTGCCGCTCGCCCGAGCCGGGGAGTGCGGGCGATGATCCGGGTCATCCTCGCCGAAGATCAAGCCATGGTGCTCGGCGCACTTGCCGCCTTGCTCGAAATGGAAAGCGACCTTCAGGTCATCGGCAAGGCGCCGAGCGGAGACCAGGCCCTGGCACAGGTGCTGGCGCTCGATCCCGACGTGGTCGTCACCGACATCGAAATGCCAGGCCGCAGCGGGCTCGAGCTCGCGAGCGAGCTGAAGCGCCTGGGCAAGCGAGCACGCGTGATCATTCTGACGACCTTCGCCCGCCCCGGCTACCTTCGCCGCGCGCTCGACGCGGGTGCCAGTGGATATCTCCTGAAAGACGCCCCGTCCCACCGCCTCGCCGAAGCCATCCGCCGAGTCCACGCGGGCGGCCGCGCCGTGGATCCCGAGCTCGCCGCTGAAGCCTGGTCGCAAGCCGATCCGCTCACCGATCGCGAGCGCCAGGTGCTGCGCCAGGCCAGCGAGGGCAGCTCCACGGCGGACATCGCCTTGGACCTGAAGCTCTCCGAAGGCACGGTGCGCAACTATCTGTCCGAGGCCATCAGCAAAGTAGGCGCGAAGAACCGCGTCGAAGCGGCGCGCATCGCCAGGGCCAGAGGCTGGCTGTAAGGTTCAGCAGCCGTCAGCACCACCTTATGCCCTTTCGGTGGGCCGGGCTGGCTCGGCTGGGTCGCCAACGCACGAATTCGTCTCGTGCACTTGACGGCGTCGTCGGCGTGCACAGACAAAGGATTGGGTCCCGCGAAGGGAGCCAGGCCGATGAAGTTCCGAAAGAAACTTCTCAGACCGGCGCGTCAGAGGGCAACGCTCTCCTGAACGAAATCAGGGTCCGTCTGTCGATGACGGCAAATAGGCCCGCTTCGGCGGCGGTCGATGGCGCTCGGCTCTCCTTCGCGGGCCGTCGACTACGGACTATCACGATTACCCAATGGCCGGGCGACCCGGCGGGCCTTGATGTCGAAGGCTCGTGGCAGTCTGTCCCACCTCGTTCGACCGTCGCTGCGCGACTCGCGATGGGTGTGTGCATTGCCGGCAACCAGCCGCGGGACGGAGTACCGCCGGGCACTCCCAGGCACCCGACCAGGAGATTGAAATCACATGAGCAAGATCATTGGAATCGATCTAGGCACGACCAACAGCGTCGTCGCCATCATGGACGGCACGGAAGCCAAGGTGATTGTGAACGAGGACGGCTCCCGCCTCACACCTTCTGTCGTCGCGTGGGACAACAAAGGGGAGATTCTCGTCGGTACCATCGCCAAGCGCCAGGCCGTGACGAACCCCGAGAACACGGTGTACTCCGTGAAACGCTTGATCGGCCGCCGTCATGAAGAGCTGAGTGACGCCGACAAGCGCGTGCCCTATCAGATAGTCGAGGGCAAGAACGGCGCTGCTTGGGTCAAGATCCGCGGCAAGGAAATGGCGCCGCCAGAGATCAGCGCCAAGGTGTTGCAGAAGCTGAAGAAGGCGGCCGAGGATTATCTAGGAGAGCAGGTCACGGCGGCCGTGATCACGGTCCCCGCCTACTTCAACGACTCGCAGCGCCAGGCCACGAAGGATGCCGGCAGGATCGCCGGGCTGGACGTGAAGCGCATCATCAACGAGCCGACGGCGGCAGCGCTCGCCTATGGCTTGGACAAAGACAAGAACCACACCATCGCGGTCTACGACTTCGGCGGTGGTACGTTCGACATCTCGATCCTCGAGGTGGGTGACAACGTCGTGCAGGTGATCTCGACGAACGGTGATACGCACCTCGGTGGTGACGATATCGACAACGAGATTATGGCCTGGCTCATCGCGGAGTTCCGCAAGACCTCCGGCATCGACGTCAGCCAGGACAAGATGGTGATCCAGCGCCTGAAGGATGCAGCAGAGCAGGCCAAGATCGAGCTCTCCTCCAAGATGGAGACGACCATCAACCTGCCCTTCATCACCGCTGATGCGAGCGGCCCGAAGCACCTGCAGGTGACGCTCACGCGCGCCAAGCTGGAGCAGATGATCGCGCCGCTCATCGAGCGAACCATGGCGCCCGTCCGCAAGGCCTTGGCAGACGCCAAAAAACAGCCGAGCGACATCCAGGAAGTAGTGCTCGTCGGTGGCTCGATCCGCATCCCGATGGTCCAGCAGACCGTCTCGAAGTTCTTCGGGCGTGAGCCGCACAAGGGTGTGAATCCGGACGAGGTGGTGGCTATCGGCGCGGCCGTCCAGGGCGCGGTGCTCTCCGGGGAAGTGAAGGACGTCGTGCTGCTGGACGTGACGCCGCTGTCGCTCGGCGTCGAGACGCTAGGTGGCGTAATGACCGTCATGATCCCGCGCAACACCACCATTCCAACGCAGAAGAAGGAGATCTACTCCACAGCGGCCGATAACCAGCCGTCGGTAGAAATCCACGTGCTGCAGGGCGAGCGCGCCGAGGCCAACGCCAACCGTACACTGGGGCGCTTCAACCTCGAAGGCTTGCCGCGGGCACCGCGTGGCGTACCGAAGATCGAGGTAACGTTTGATATCGACGCGAACGGCATCCTCTCGGTGATCGCCAAAGACATGGCGACGGGCAAAGATCAGAAGATCACCATCACCGCCAACAGTGGTTTGTCCGAGAGCGACGTCAAGAAGATGGTCGAACAAGCGGCCAAGCATGAGGCGGAAGACAGGCGGCGCCGCGAAGAGGTCGACCGTCGCAACAAGCTCGACAGCATGTGCTATACGCTCGAAAAGCAGCTCAACGAGAACCGCGACAAGCTCCAGGGCGCTCAACTGCTCAAGCTAGAGGGCATGATTCGGGACGGTCGCGACGCGGTGGAAAAGCAGGACGACGAGCGCGTCAAGCGCATCCTCGAAAACCTCGAGAAAGAAGCGCATGACCTGGCAAGCAAGCTCTACCAAAACGCTGGCGGCGCCAACGGCGGCAACGGCGCTCCGAGCGGCGGCCCGTCAACGACCGGAGGTCGCGACGGTCACAAGCCGAAGGACGATGTCATCGACGCCGAGTTCGAAGAGCAGGGCCGCGGCTGAGTCTGTTTACCTTCCGGCCCAGGGCGCCGGCCGAATCACCCCCAGACACAGGGTTATGGGAGAATCCAATAGATCACGATGGCAAAGATGCGAGCGATCGTTGTTAACGAAACAGGGGGCCCCGAAGTTCTGAAGCTCCGCGAGGTCGAGCGGCCCGTTCCGATCCCGAGCGAGGTGTTGATCCGAGTACGAGCGGTCGGTCTGAACCCGATCGAAGCGTTCATTCGCTCCGGAGCGTTTCCACCTGGGCAAGGCGCCGCCATCGAACCGCCGTTCATTCCAGGCTGGGACGTTTCCGGCATCGTCGAAGCCGTCGTCCCGGGCGTGACGCGCTTCCAGGTCGGCGATGAGGTCTTCGGCATGCCGTTCTTCCCGCGGGCGGCAAATGCATATGCCGAGTATGTCGTTGCACCGTCGCGGCAAATCGCGAGGAAGCCACGAGGGCTCGACTTCCCTCAGGCGGCGGCTCTTCCGCTCGCTGGGCTCACCGCCTGGCAGGCACTCGTGGATGCCGCCGGGGTGAAGCCCGGTCAGCGCGTCCTCGTGCACGCCGCGGCCGGAGGTGTCGGCCACCTCGCGGTGCAAATCGCCAAGGCGCGCGGCGCGTACGTGGTCGCGACCGCCAGCGCGCGCAAGCACGATTTCGTCGGTACACTGGGCGCCGATCAGCTCATCGACTACGAAGCCGTCGATTTCACGAAGGCAACGGGCGACCTCGACGTGGTCTTGGAGCTAGTCGGGCGCGACTACGGCCGGCGCTCGATCGAGGTGTTGCGCCCCGGCGGGCTCTTGATCACTGCGGTCGAACGGCTCAACCAGGCCTTGAAGCAAGACGTGGAGGCGGCGGGCCGAAAATTCATGGGCATCACGGTCGAGCCTGATGGTCCCGGCCTCGAGGCTCTCGCCCGCCTCGTCGATGAAGGCAAGCTCCGCGTCCATGTCGAGCAAGCGTTTCCACTCGCCGAGGCCCCACGCGCGCATGCCGCGTTGACCGGAAGCAGGACCGGCAAGCTCGTCCTCCTCGTGTAAAGCCGGGCGCAC
>Ga0207675_100006488_pt1 | contig 11067 bp, 11 predicted proteins | sample KBSSwiS42_FD_184305 | JGI IMG/M metagenome (GOLD analysis project Ga0207675, IMG submission 184305) | Switchgrass rhizosphere microbial communities from Kellogg Biological Station, Michigan, USA - KBS Switchgrass S4-2 (SPAdes) (version 2) | ecosystem: Host-associated > Plants > Roots >...
AGATTCAGGTGAATAGCGCGTACCGACGCGGCGTGATCGACGCCGAGCCAAGAGCTCACGATGGCGCCGTAATCGCCGCCTTGAGCAAGGTACTGCGGATAGCCGAGGACTGTTGTCATCAACTCATTCCACATTGCAGCGGTGGCGCGTTGACCCATCGGCTTGGCGGGTTTGCCGCTGAAGGCGAATCCGGGAAGGCTCGGCAGTACGACATCGAATGCGTCTTCGGCGTGCCCACCAAATCGGGATGGAAACGCGAGGGATTCGACCAGGTGCCAGAACTCGTAGTGAGATCCTGGCCAGCCATGAGTCAGGATCAACGGTCTGGGTGTGCGGCGTTCGCCACGCACATGCACGAAGTGGATGTCGAGATTGTCGATGCGCGCTACGAATTGCGGGAAGCGATTGAGGCGCGCCATGGCTGCCTGCCAATCGAATCGGGTCAGCCAGTATTCGCGCAGGCGTTCAAGGAAGTCTGCATCGCAGCCGTAGGTCCAGCCTGAAGCCGTCGGTGCGGGCGGCAATTTCGCCTCACGCACCCGCGCTAACACGGCGTTGACCTCGAGCTCTGACCAAAGGACGCGGAAGGGCTTCATCGAGTGCTCCTCACTCTGAGGTGGCCTGGTAGTGATGAGTGCATCACTTGGTTATAAATCGCGGCACGGCTTCACGCATGTGCCGCTCGACTTCCGGACCGAACCACACATGTTCGATGTAGTGCCCGAGAAGCGCTCGGTCGTCCGTGTACACGAAGCGCGCGCCTGGCCCGACATCGCCGTCATAGTAGATGGGTCGATCCTTGGGCAACTCCGCCAAATGTCTATCCCAGTCGTCCAGCGTGCCGTTCACTTTGACGCAGATGTGATGAAACACGTTGGTGTGGACGCCATTGGCCGGCAAGACATCGCGATAGATCGCATCGATACCGGGACTGGCAGGTTCGATGAGTTCGAGCTCCATACCATCAACATTGGCCAGTGCGATTCTCAGTTTCATCTTGCCGCGCAGTTCGCCGACGCGAGCATCGAACTGTTGTTCCATGACGAGGAAACGCGGAATGCCATAGACGTCACGATATTGTGCGAGGCTGCGATCCAGATCGGGAGTGACCCAGGCCATTTGGTGAAAACTGCCGAAGGCGGGCTTGTGCATAGGTTTCAGTAGGCGATTAGAAGAGGATGAAAGCGCTTGCCGTTACCCATCATGAAACGCGCACGTCCCACACCAGGGGGAGGGAGTCCACCTGAATGATTGGCCCGATGTGCGAGACGATTTCAACGCCCGGCTTGATGCGAAATTCTGGTAGACGCGTCAGCACTTCTTGTAGCGCGATGATCAGTTCACGGCGCGCGAGCGGCGCACCGACGCAACGATGGATCCCCGTAGCAAAGGCCAGGTGACGCGGATTGCGGTCAAGCCGTACCTCAAGTGGACTCTCGAATACGCTGGCGTCGTTGTTCGCCAGCGGTGTCGGTAATGCGATGATGTCGCCGGGCATCAGTCGCACATCGCCCACGGTGACCTCTTTGATACAACGGCGGTTTGGGGTGACCGCCGCATACCGTCGCAGCAATTCCTCTACCGCGACGGGGATCTTGCTGGGATCCGTGCGCAGGGTCGCTTGATGATCCAGATGTTCGGCCAGATGGCGCGCCTGCCAACCCATGTTGGTGGTTACGGTGTCGAGGCCGCCTATGAACAGATTGAAACAAAAGCCGAGGAGTTCATCCTCGTCGAACCGTCGACCATGCAGTTGCGTGGTCAGGCCATAGCTGATCAGATCGTCGCTCGGATTCTTGCGACGCGCTTCAATGACCTCGCGCAGAAAGCCCACCACTTCGACCGTTGCGTTGCGCGACTGTTCAAGCGTGCTGGCCCGTACCAGCCCTGTTTCCCACTCGAGAAACTGATCGACCTGGCTCATCGGCAGGTTCATGAGGTTCAGGAACACGGCAATCGGAAATTTCAGCGCCATGTCGGCCATGAAGTCGCATTCGCCGCGATCTTTGAATGCCTCGATGGTCTCGATAGCCACTTCGCGCACGCTGTGTTCCATCTCGGCCATACGCTTCGGTGTGAACAGCGGATTGACCATCGCACGGTGAAACGCGTGCGCAGGCGGATCGCTTTCCGATGGCACCAGATGCCAATTGCCGCCTTCTAGCTCGGAGAAGGGTGCGTTGTCCTTGCAGGAGAAGTGCTCGGTGTCTGAGAAGAGGGTGGCCACGTCGCGATAACGGCGGAACACCCACAGGGGGCCCATGTGGTGATATCCATCCAGAGTGTAAAAGGCATCAGGGCCGTCGAGCAGTTTCGGAATCAAGCCATGGAACGGATGCTCTGTCGTGCTCTGGCCCTCATGAAATGGGAAGGGCCTCACCATGTCCGGTGACACATGGGAGGGCAGGGTAGCCATAGTCAAAGGGCCAGAGGTTCTGGACATACAGGCACCTCAATCAGTGTGAATCGACCGGCACGATTGCGTTAACTCGGTGTGTAAATGAGGATACGTCAGTTAAGAAGCGAACTGCCGAGCTTTCCGTTTAGGTTGCTCATAGTGTGGAACTCGACCTACTGCTTCGCAGGCCATGCCTGCGTCAATCAACCGATTGCGGCACGAGCCTCGGCGATGGCGTTCTCGAGCCACCCCAATTCGTCGAATATCTTGCCGCCGTTGGCTTCGATCAGTGCTTCGAGCGCTGCGATTTGTGTTTCGCGTACTGCGCGATCGTGCGGCGAGGCCGAGATCGCAATGTCGAGGAAGTGCAGCGCTTCGACCGGCTGCCCGGCGGCAAGACGGCGACGGGCGGCATCGAGCAGCGCGTCGGTACCGCCCGCGAGTTGTGTTAGTTCCGGCCAGATCGTGCGCTCGGGTGTCGCATAGAGCTCGGTCGTCGACCCGCCGCGAAACCAACCGGTGTATTCCTCCCACACGGCACGAACATACCAGCTCACCGGGCTGCGTCCGGGCACGGTAGCAAGCTCGGGCGGCAGGCGGATCTCGTTCATCAACGTCCACAGATCCTTTTGTGCATTCATTCCCTTGACGGTTTCGTCATGGATGAACCGCACCGCATCCCGGATCTTGGTGAAGTAGGCGGCGATGTGGTCGGCACCGACCAGAGGTTCGTCGTGGCCCGTGATCACGATCTCGGGACGCAGCGAAATCACGGCATCGACTTCGCCGAGCCAACCGACGACGCTGCGGTCACGGTCGCCGCGTGCCGTGTAAAAGTTCGGCAGCGCACCTTGAATTGCACCCGCCCAGTTGCCCGTGAACAGGGTGCGCTCGGCCGGCAACCAAACCAGCAGGGAGTCCAGCGTTTCGCCCGAAGGTGCCGAGATGAGCTCGAAGCGGCGACCTCCCACGCTGAAGTCGTAGCGGTCAGCGAACAGCGTGAGCGGCGCGGGATCGCGCGTGCCGCTGTACCACGCATCCGCGTGCTCTTTTTTAGGCGTCATGGCCTTCAACACACGCGCCGATCGGGGCTGAAAGTAGAGCGCCAACAGCTTGCGCTCGCGGCTGATGCGCGGGAATTCCCGCTGCACGATGGTTTCGGTGCTTGGACCCGCGAAGCTAGCCCAGCCCCCGATGTGGTCGGGATGGCTCTGTGTGAAAACGATCTTGCTCACGTTCAACGGCCGGGCGAGCAATTGTTCGAAGCGCTCCCGGGTGCGCGCGCCCTGATAAGGCGTGCCCGTATTGATCACAACATCGCCTTCGGTGTGAGTCACGACGTAGGCATTGCTCGTGCTCCGCGACATCACGATGTGATCATTGATGCGCTCGGCAGGTTTCTCCGGCTCCCACGCGATGCTCTTGAGAATGATGTGATCTGCGGTGCTGAAGCGAGGCATCGGCCGTCTCCCGAGTTACTTCACTTCGGCTTTGATCGCGAAGCGTTCGAAGTAGAAGGCAAAGCGCTGACGGATCTGCTCGGGCTCCAGATTGAAGTCGCGTCGCAGGTTGTAAACGATTTGGCCGTTCTTACCGCGCTTGTGATGTGCCAGCGACTCGGTCATCAGCGCGCGCATGCCCTCGCTCAGCGGCAAGCCCGCTTTGGCGTAGATCTCGCCGAGAATCTTCATGGGATCTTTCATCAGCTCGTGAAAGTAAACGTCCACGGTGCGTGCCTCATCTAATACGCCACGATCGCGCACGCAGGCGCGCAGGAGCCGCTCGTAGCGCTCGATCCAATACTCGGCAATCTGATCGGGCCGAATTTTCGTGCGCTGGATGCGCGCGGAATAGGCATAGCCGGTCATGGCAGATTGGATCGATGCCACCGGATCGCGATGGTTGATGATGATGGTGGCGTCCGGGAACACTTCGTTTAGAACCACGAGCTGTTCCATGTGTTGCGGGCATTTCAACAGCCAACGTTTGCGGCCTGTGAGGAAGGTGAGCACCTGCAAGCACTTTTTCATGTACCGGTACACCGGCCGATGATCCAGTTGGAAGTAGTAGTCGCGCCACACGGTCGCATAGGTTTGCCAGTCGAGGTAGTACGAACCGAACTCCGGCGTTTGGAACTCGATGTCCTCGGAAATATGGTCTGGTGAAAATTCGTGGATGGCTTTGACGTAGGGCAACAAGGCGTCTTGTTTTACCCAATCGGCCGCGCATTGGGCGCGACGTGGGTCCTCCTGACCGGCCACGCAGCGTTCTTCGGGTGCCGGCACGGGACGCACCGCTTCCCAGTACGGCAGAGCGCGCAGCCGTGGATCCGCAGCAAGGAAATTCTGCAGATAGGTTGTGCCGGAGCGCGGCAAGCCGGCGATGATCAGCGGGCGCTCGATATCGATATCCAGAATTTCGGGAAAACGCCGCACCATATCTTCGATGCGCAATCGCACGCCGGCGGTGCGCACCATGCCGCTGAAAATGCCGAGGCGGCCGAGCGCCGTAAGTTCCGTGTCCGCCAAGGTCGATTCGATCCACTTGGCCATGTTCTTGCGAAAACCCTGATCGCCAAAGTCGCTCAATCCGGTCGCCTCATGGGCCGCTGCAAGAATGCCTTCTTCATTGAACGGCACCGGATTGGCTTCCGCCCACGCCATGATTTGCTTTTGCAGTTCGGTCAGCACCGGCGCGCACAAATCGGCGATATCGATGAACTCGGGATTGTCCGTCGCCCCGGCAGCTTGCACAGAGGCGGCATCGAGTTGTTGTCCGAAACTCCAGGTCATGGAAAGGTCACCATTACTTTGGCTGAGTGTTGGGGATCGCGAGCGGTCGCGAATGCCTGGGGGAAGTCCGAGAAACCAAAGCGATGACTGATCATTGGCTCGAGGTCGATCGCACCCGTGCTCAGCATCTCCACAATTTCCGGAAATTCGACGGGATAGCCGATGGCCATGGCCAATGTGATTTCTTTGGCCAGCATCATGCGCATGTCGATGGGCACGGGTATGCTGTAGACGGCAGTTACTACAATGCGCGCACCCATGCGGCACATCTCGATGATGCTTGGAATGAGTGGCGGCGCGCCGGCCATATCGAGGAAAGCGTCGGTGCCCACCACATCCATACCGGTGAAGTGACGCTGCGTGCCGTGCAGTTCGCCCAGCGCTTTACGCACATCGCTCTCGGCCGGATTGATGGTGGCGCGCGCGCCTAGACGGCGCGCGCGTTCGAGACGGAAAGGCGAATAGTCAATGACGACGATGTCTTCAACGCCACGACGGCGCAGCCCCACCACAGCGCCAAGGCCGATCGGACCTGCACCGAACACCGCCACCTTCTGACCGGGCTGCGGCTCAGCGCGGTTCACGCCATGCAATGCCACCGCGAGCGGCTCAGCGAGTGCCGCGTGTTCCATGGACACATTGTCAGGAATGGCGAGCAAGGTGTCGTGCTCGCGTAGTGCATCACGCACCAACACGTAATCGGCGAAGGCCCCTTCCGGACCGCCGTTACCGATCTGGTTGGGGTATGGATTGACGATGACGCGTTGTCCGCAGGCCGCGCTGCGGATGTTTGCGCCGACCGCGGCGATGGTTCCGGCCAATTCATGACCGATCGGCATGGGAGCGCCGGGCCCGGCGAGACCACCGAGCTTGGCATAAGTGATGTCGCTCCCGCAGATGCCGCAAGCAGCCACTTTCACGACGACATCGTACGGGCCGGGCTTGGGGATTTCATGTGTGTCCAGACGAATTTCGCCCGGGGCATGAATGACAGCAACTTTCATGGCGGCAGCCTCAGCCCTGAATGGAAAATCCACCGCAGACATTGATTGTCTGACCGGTGAGGTAGGTGGCGCCGCCGCTGGTGAGGAAAAGCACCGCATCCGCGATCTCTGTCGCCTCGCCGAATCGTTTCATCGGTGTGCGCGCGAGCATTGCAGCGCTGAACTCCGGATGATCGATCGCCGGCTGTGTTTGCCGCGACTTGATCAGGCCGGCTGCCACCGCGTTTGCGCGGATACCCCGCTTGGACCAGGCAACCGCCATGGTTTTCATCAGCTGCACCAGACCGCCCTTGGCAGCGCCATATGCCGGCACGATTTCCAATCCGAAGTACGAGCTCATCGAGGCGATGCCGATCACCGCACCGCCACCCGCAAGTCGGCTGTCCGCCAACTTGTCCAGGCAGCCGTGCGTGAGGCGGTAGACCGAGGTGAGATGCATGCGCACTGCGAGTTCGAAATTCTCAGGCTCGTATTCACTGATGCCCAACGAAGCGAGCCCGACACCTCCGCAGTGCACGAGAATGTCGAGCTTCGATTGCGCCGCGGCCACAGCATCGACTTGAGCGTTGTTGGTGACATCGAGTTGGAGGTAACGGCTGTTCCCAAAGTCCGCGTCGTAGTCCTTTGCGCTCGAACGCGTACCGGTGATCGTTACCGTCGCGCCCGCTTGACGATAGGCCAGCGCCACTGCGGCGCCGATGCCGCTAGTGCCGCCGGTCACGAGGACATGAGCGCCAGCGTAGTCGTAGCGGACAGTGCCCATCTGCTTGGGAGTAGCGCTCATGGCAGCTCCTGCGGTGCGCGAGATGCAGCTTCGTGTCGAAGACGCTTACTCGCCGGTGAATTTAGGTTCGCGCTTCTCAATAAAGGCCTGCGTCGCTTCCTTATGGTCTGCGGAGTAGTTGGTCAACGCTTCGAGGGACATTCCGGCATCCATGGAAATCGCGGCGAGCTGCTTCAGCGCGATGTTGGCAGCGAGTTTGGAGGTTTCAATCGCGCGGCGTGGGCCAGTCGCCAGACGTCTGGCGTATTCCTCGACCACCGTATCGAGTTCGGCTGCGGGCACCGCCTTATAGATCATGCCCAGGCGTTCGGCCTCTGGCGCGGAGATCCAGTCCCCTGTCATTAAATAGTGCTTGGCTTGGCCGCGCAGCAGGTATGTCCAGATCATGGCGCCCCCGTCACCTGCAGTGAAACCCATCTTCACGTGCGGATCGGCGAAGCGGCCGAACTCGGCGGACGCAAATACGACATCGCAGGTGAGCGCAACGGTTGCGCCCAGGCCCGCCGCCGCGCCGTTTACCTTTGCGATGATGGGCTTGGGACAGTCGAGTATGTTGCCGATGATGCGTTTGGCATTAACCATCGCTGCGTAGAACACGCGCGGGTTATCGATGATGTAGCGGATCTGGTCGACGTCGCCGCCTGCGCTGAACGTCTTGCCTGCACCGGTGAGCACGATGGCGCGCGTCGCGTCGTCTGTGGTCACGTCGTAGAAGAACTTCGCGATTTCCACCTCGCCGGGGCCGCTCAAAGCGTTGCGCCGCTCCGGATTGTCGATGGTCACATTCAGCACGCCGCCGTCGCGCCTGAATTTCAGGATCTCGTAGCCATCTAAGCTCATGGGTGGCTGCATCGCGCTCGGTTTATGCATCGAGTTCTCCAATCAGACGTTCAGGGGGCTGACGGCATCGGCAGCGTCGCTGCGGCACGAGCCGACTGCATTTTATAACTGACAGAGTATCAATTTAGAGAGCTGAGCGCCACCGCAACAGCGCGGACGGCCAGCAGGTCTTCGGCTCAGGGTTCGATGGAGTGGCCTGAATGGGCTGTTCAGACGCCGTTGATTAAATATCCGCCGTCCACAGGCAGTACCACGCCCGTGACGAAGCTAGCCTGCGGCGAGGCCAAAAAGGCGATGCTCTGCGCCACTTCTTCGGGTTTGCCCCAACGCCCCATCGGCGTACGGGAGATCACGCGGCCGTAGCGTTCGCCGTCCGCTTGCATGCTCTGTGTCATCGCAGTGGAGATCCATCCCGGTGCTACGGCATTGCAGCGGATGTTTTCGGATGCCCACGCAATGGCAAGGCTCTTGGTGAGCTGCCCGATACCCCCCTTTGCGGCAGCGTAGGCAGGACCCGTGCCGCTGCCAAAGAAACTCATCATGGAGGCGATGTTCACGATCGCTCCCCCGCGCTTTGCGAGCAGCGCGTGCGCCGCATAGCAGCAGCGCATGGTGCCGCTCAGATTGATGTCGACGGTGCGCAGAAAGCCCTCTTCGGTGAACTCGTCATTGCCGCGCGGTATGCCGGCCGCATTGACCAGCACATCGAGACATTCGAGATCTGCAAATGCGTGTTGGACCGCGCTGTTATCGGCCACATCCAGGCGTAACAATTTGATGCGCGCAAAGGCTGGGTCGGCACGACAAACGTCCAACTCGTGCTCAAAGAGCCCTGTGGCAATCACTTCTGCGCCTGCGGCAGCCAGCGTCAAGGCAGTCGCGCGGCCAATGCCGCTGGTGCCTCCGGTGACGAATGCTTGCGCATCCGAAAAGTCGTGCTTCAGCACGCTCTCACCGCTTGGTTCCTTGCGATGCTTTCTTGCGTCCGCCCGCGGGTGGGTTGCTCGCTGTGGTTGGCGCGGGATGGGCGCTGAAGCTGCGGGCCAGCATGGTTGCCATGACGCTGGCCAGGCGTGCCGCGCCGATTTGCCACTGCTCGACATGCACCGGGTCGGTTGCCGCAATGCTTTCCATGGCCGCGTGCAGGATAGCGGCCTCGGCGTACGCGTGACCGCGCGGGCGCCGGTCGTCCTTGGGATAAGCGGCCAGAATGCGCTCGGCAAAACGATCGATGATGCGCACCGATTGGTGAATGCGCTGCTCGGCAAAAGCACGATCGCCTCGATCGGCTTCGAGATTGCGGAAGCGCAGCACGTCGCGGTGCCGATTCCACACGGCGTTGAATGCGTCGACCACGCGCTGCGCATGGCCCTGCTCGATGTTGTCGGGATCCCAAGGCTCTTCAAGAATGCGATGCACTTCGACGAAATCGGCACCCGCCGCTTCGCCGAGCGAGAGCAGCAGATCGCGAATGTCGTTGAAGTAGATGTAGAAAGTGGGGGAGGACGTCTTCGCGACACGCGCGATGGCAACGGCCGTCAGCTCGACCGGCGACTGGCTGCTGAGTAGGCGTCGAGCGGCATTCATCAGCCGCTCACGCGTTTGATGGCCTTTCCGACCGAGCGCCTGACCCTGTTTGTTGATGCGTATTGGCGTGGCTTTGGCCATTTCGGCGATCGTCATGACCCTGGTTCTCGCGGCCTCCTTCATGCGCATTCCCCGACCATTGCTGCTGATATTGTAAGGAATCATACCAGTTCGGTGCAGGGCGACGCCCTCGAAACACGCCTTGACTTACGGCAAATGACCTGCTTCACGCAATGTAGCGATGATCGTGCCCAACGCGGACGTTGCGGCCGGAAAGCCCGCGTAGCCGGACGCCTGGTACAGCACCTCTTCGATTTCCTGCACTGTGGCGCCGTTGCGCAGCGCCGCGAGCGTATGGATCTTCAGTTCTTCGCTCTGACGCAAGGCAATCAGGATGCCGAGCGTCACCAGGCTGCGATCGCGGCGACTGAGTCCTGCACGCGTCCAAACCTTGCCAAACACAAGGTCGAGGACAACTCCCCGAGCTTCGCGCCGAATCCGTTGGAGCCAACGGATCCCTGCAAACGGCTAAACACAGAGTCGTCGAGCATCTCCTTGGCAGTCTGTAGTCCAATATCGCTGGCATCGCTCATGCACCGCTCCTGTTTCTGAACTGACACACTATGAGGGTAACCGAGATGGAGCCGCTTCAAGCTCGATGTCGCGGGCACACCCTTGAAAAAGTGATGATAAGTCAGTTTTAATAGAACGAGACCATTCTTTACCGAGCGCACGTGACAGCGAACGACGACACAGCGGACCTCCTGCGCGAAAGCGCGGCGGAGTTTCTGAACGAGCGGCACGAATTTGGTGCCCACAAACTTGGGGAGGCTGCGAGCCCTGAATTCCCGGCCGATTTGTGGCGCGAACTGGCGCAGCTGGGTTGGCTGGGTTTGGGCCTGCCGGAGGCTTGCGGCGGACCTGGATTTGGAATTCGCGAGGCCAGCGTTCTATCCGAGGAGTTCGGCCGCGTCGCCTCGCATCTGCCGTACGTTGGCGCCAGCGTCTTGCCGGCTGCATTGCTCGAGCATTGCAGGCGCTTGGATGAGCTCACGCCGATGCTCGCGAGCGGTGAGCGCCCGTTCGCCGTGGCATGGCAAGAGCAGCTGCGGCACCGTGCTGAAGATGCGGTGCAGACCCGCTTCGAGGACGGGTATGTCTCGGGTCGAAAACATTTCGTCGTGGCGGCCGCGGCCGACAGCGTGTTGTTAGTGAGCGCAGTGCGCGGCGCCGATCTGGTTTGGGCGGCCGTCGATGCGCGGTCACCGCAGGTGCGCCTCGAAGCCTGCGCGGCTGGCGCGCACAGCGTCTGGACAGTGCACTTCGATCGCGCTCCGGTGATGTTCGATGAACCGCTGGCCGCAGGGGTTGCGGCTCAGTCGGCGCTCACACGTTTGCTGCAAGCAGGCCGCCTTGCCGTGGGCGCGCAGCTTGTCGGTGTGGCGAGCGCGTTGCTCGACAAGACACTTACGTACGTCAACGGGCGCGTGCAGTTCGGGCAGCCGATCGCGAGCTTCCAATCGATCCGGCATCGCTGCGTTGATCAATACATCGCCACCCGTTTGGCAAGGGCCACGCTGAATCATGCGCTACGATGCTTCGAAACCGCGCCGCAAAGTTCGATGGCAGAGGCGGCGATCAGCGCTGCCAAAGCACGCTGCG
>Ga0207675_100006493_pt1 | contig 11063 bp, 7 predicted proteins | sample KBSSwiS42_FD_184305 | JGI IMG/M metagenome (GOLD analysis project Ga0207675, IMG submission 184305) | Switchgrass rhizosphere microbial communities from Kellogg Biological Station, Michigan, USA - KBS Switchgrass S4-2 (SPAdes) (version 2) | ecosystem: Host-associated > Plants > Roots >...
GAACAGCGTCTCGGCATCGATATCCGAAATGTCGTCGAGCGATTTCGCTTCCGCGATCGCGCGCACCGTTTGTGTCTGTCGCGCCTGGTCGTCGCCCTTGGTCTCGCGTGCCGCTGCGCCGGCTGCCGCTTTTGCCGCGGCGGCATGCGGTAGGGGAGTCGTGGTCGGCGGCGGTGCCGCCGGCGGCTTCGGGGCCGGGCGCGGCACGGAAGGAGCGGTCTCGAGGCGGCTTGCCGGTTTCGCGGCCGGTTTGGATGCGGTTGAGGCAGCGGGCGCCGTCGTGGCGGCGGGGGCGGGCGGAGCCGGCTTTGTCTGAGGCGCGGGCGTCGGAGTCTGCGCGGCTTTCGCGGGCGCCGGAGCCGGCGCCGGGCGCTTCACAGGCTCGATAGCGTCGGTCAGGACCGGAAAGTCCGCGACCGCGACGTCGGCGACATCCGTGATGCTGCCGTCAAAGTCGATCTCGACGGATTTCGGCGGCGACGCGGGAGTTACCGCCGCGGCCGGCGCCGGCGCAGGCGGCGGCACCGGACGCGGTTCGGGCGGTACCGGCGAAATCGGCGGAGCAGGCATGCGCGGCTCGGAACGCCGCTCGAAGATCGGCGCGGTCGCCGCCGGCCGCGGCGCGGGCCGCGCCTCGACGGGCGGCGCGACAGGACGCGCCGGCGCCGCCGCGGGCTGAGCCGAGGGAACGGGCTCGGAGAGGCCGAGCAGAGTGACTGCCGTCTTCGCCACGAGCTCGCCCGTCAGCTGCTTTTGCTGCTGGACGGCGGCGATGTCGAGCGCGCTTTCGCAGATCGTGTTCGCAAGCCGAGCAACCCCTTTCGAGTAGCGGTGCAACGCCGCGACGGCGCCGGGGGCGAAGATTCGTTCGTAGTTCCCGCCCGCGGACGCGACCTGGTGCCGCAAGTAGTCCTGCAGCTCGGCTTCCGTGAACGGCTCGAGCGCGGTGCTCAACCTGATGCGCTGACGCAGAGAATCGATCAGCGGCGCCGCCAGGTGCTCGAAGATGCTCGCGTGGCCGAGCAACACGACGTTCGCGCCGCAATTGCCGGCCGCGTCCGGCGCCGTCAGCTGGTCGAGCGCGTGCAGCACCTCGGGCGAGAGATCCTCGGTGCGCTCCACGACGACGAACAGCCGCGAGTCCGTGGCGCGGCTCTCGGCCTGAAACTGCCGCCAGAGCTGCAACCGCTCCATGCGTGTCGTCCGCAACGTGCTGACGCCGAGCTCGACGAGCAGCAGCTCGAGCAGCTCGGAAGCGTTCGTCGCCATGCCGCCGAGCCAGGCGATCGCGAGCCGGGTGCTGGTCGCGCGCAGCGCGGCCGAGGTCACCGTCGTCTTGCCCACACCGGCGGGCCCATGAAGCACGATGCACGAGCTTGGGCTGGCGAGCGCGAGCTTGAAGTGCGCGATGAGCCGGTCGTGCTTCGCGGCACGAAAGACGTCGGCGTCGGCCGCGATGCCTTCGCCGCAGAGACCGTGCTCGAGACCGAAATGCGCGTGGTACATGGCCGCCCGTGCCCTTCGCTGACGGTTTGGCAGGCCCTAGAGTGTGCCCGGCCGGACTGCTCGGTTCGTGAAACGGCGTCACAACTTATGCAAAACGGCGGCCGGTAGCGGCTCTATTTATAATCGGCTGACAGGAACGACAGGAACGGCCCCTAAGATGGCGATTCGCCCCGTTTTGCGTCTGGGTCACCCGGTGCTGCGGCAGGTGGCGGCCCCCGTCACGGAGTTCGGCACGCCGGCATTGCGTGAGCTGGTTCACGACATGCTCGAGACGATGCGAGCCAACGACGGCGCCGGCCTCGCGGCCAACCAGATCGGCGTGCCGACGCGCGTCGTCGTCTTCGAGCTGACGACAAACCCTCGCTACCCGGACGCCGAGCCCGTGCCTCTGACCGTGCTCGTCAATCCGGAGATCGAGCTTCTCGATGCCGAGCGTGAGGAGGGATGGGAGGGCTGCTTGAGCGTCCCCGGTATGCGCGGTCTCGTGCCCCGGTATGTCCGGTTGCGCTATCGCGGCTTCGACGAGCAGGGCGCTGCGATCGACCGCACGGTCGAAGGCTTTCACGCGCGCGTCGTCCAGCACGAGTGCGATCACCTCGACGGCATCCTCTATCCGCAGCGAATCGAGGACATGACGGCGTTCGGCTTTCAGGACGAGCTCGTCGCGAGCGGCGTGTTGCCGCTCGCTGCGGCCGCCGCCGATTGAACCTCTGACATGCGAGCCAAGCTCGTCACGCTCGCCGTTCTCGGCGCCGCCGCCCTCGGCCTCGCGGCCGCGCTCGCAGCGCAGACCGGCAGGCGCACCGTTCGCGACGGAGTGTTCTCTACGCCCCAAGCGGAGCGCGGCGCCCGCGTCTTCGAATCGATTTGCACGAACTGTCACGAGATCGCCGAGTTCACGGGCGTAGGCGCGTATCTCGAGGAAGTCGAAGGCGAATCGCTCTGGGAGACGTTCGACTTCGTCTCGTCCGAGATGCCCGAGGACGATCCGGGGTCGCTGCGGCTCGAAGAGTACGCGGCTGTTCTTGCGTACATCTTCAGCATTTATGGGTTGCCGAGCGGCGACGTTGATTTGGCCGCGGATCAGGAATCGCTCGAGGCGATCACGATCGTTGGCCCCGCGCTCCCGGGCAGCTGACTTACCCTATACTGACCGCCTTTTCGAGCCGACGGATACAATGACGATCCAGAGGAGCGCACGCGACGATTCGCGGCTGTCGGTCGCCTCTGTGCCGGCGACTCATCGACAACGCAAGATCGCGCTCGCTTTTGCGGTGGGTGTTGCGAGTGCAGGGTTCCTCATCGCTTGGATCGGGCGAGTCCCGATGCCGCGCAGCGATGGTTTCGTCCCCGGCGTGCAAGGCGTCGTTGCGGCCGTCGAGTTCATCACGGCCATGTTGCTGTTCGCGCAATACGCGACCGAGCGTTCGCGCGCCTTGTTGGTTCTCGCCGCGGGTTACTTATTCACGGCGTTGGTCGTCGTCGCGCATGCCTTGACATTCCCGGGAGCGTTCTCCGCGACGGGCCTTCTCGGCGCCGGGCCGCAGACCGCGGCATGGCTCTACGTCGTGTGGCACGCGGCCGTACCTGTTGCGGCGTGCGCGTACACGCTGCTGAAGACGCAGCAGCCGTCGGCGGCCGGCGTCGACGCCGTGCCCGCCGTCGCGATCTGGCTGACGGTGCTCGTCGTCGTCCCGGCTGCCGTTGTGTTCACATGGGTTGCCATCGTCGCGGCCGACGCGCTGCCGACGCTCGTCATCAGCACGACGACGTTCGCCTCGACCGCGCGCGTCGTGACTGCGCTTCCGCTCGCGCTCAGTGTGCTTGCTTTCGGCTTCCTGTGGCGGCGTCGCACGTCCGTGCTCGACGAGTGGCTGCTCGTCGCGCTCGTTGCGGCCGTGGGCGAGACGGCGCTCGTCGTCTTTATCGGCGCGAGCCGTTACACCTTTGCGTTCTACGCGTCGCGGCCCCTGGCGGTCGTCGCGGCAGGAGCTGTGCTCGTAGCGCTGCTTTCGGAGATGACGGGGCTGTACGTGAGGTTGGCGAAGGTTGTCAACGCGCTGCAGCGCGAGCGCTCGAGCAGGCTCATGAACCTGGACGTCGTCGTGAGCTCGATCGCGCACGAGATCAAGCAGCCGCTCATGGTCATCACGACGTGCTCTACGGTCATCGAGAACCTGCTGCGCAAGCCCAAGATCGACGTCGAGGAAGTGCGGCTCAATCTCCGCGACGTGACGAGCGCGAGCGCCCGCATCGCCGAGACGATCGACGGTCTCCGCGGCCTGTTCCGAAACCCGCGGGAAGCTCAGCAGCCGATCGACGTGAATTCACTGTGTCTCGACTCCTTGAAGGCGCTCGAAGCCGAGCTGTCGAGCCACGATGTCGCGGTCACCACAGAGCTCACGCCGGACCTGCCGCCTGTCGCAGGACACAAGGGTCAGTTGCGCGAGGTGCTCGTCAACATCCTACAAAATGCGATTGACGCGCTGGCGCCGCTCGCCGATCGCGCGCGGACGCTGCGCATCCGCACGGGCTACGCGCAACGAAACCGGATCTCGATCCTGATCGAAGACACGGGGGTAGGCATCGAGCCCGAGCGCTTGCCGAGCCTGTTCACGGCGTCCATCACGACGAAAGAGCGCGGCATGGGCTTGGGATTGAGCCTGTGCCAGATGATCGTGGACCGGCACAACGGTCAGCTGTCCGTGTCGTCCGACGTAGGCAGGGGGACGCGTTTCGAAGTCACTTTGCCCTTCGACCCAACCGCCCCGGTCGTGCCACCGCAGGTCGCGGCCGGCTCCGTCAACGCCGGACCCTGAAGTCGACGCCGTAGGTGCGCGGATCCGCGTACGACACGCGCGATGAGGCGCTCTGGACCACTGCGTCCTCGTAGTAGCTCGAGTCGGTCAGGTTCGTGCACCAAACGCCGATCTCCCAGCCGCCGCCGGCGCTCGAATATGCAATGCGCGCGTTCAGCACGTCGTAGGCCTCCTGCCTCAGCCACTCTGTCTCGGGGACGGGGGAGAAATCGAAGTAATAGTCGCCTTTGTACGAGTAGTCGACGCTGATCGGCATTCGAGCGCCGCGTGGGAGTGCGAGCTCGTAACGGATCGCGAGGTAGGCGGCTTCGTCGGGCGAGCGCAGCAACGACTGCCCGCGCACGTCGAGACCGCCCTGCAACGGTGCGCTGCCGTAGGGTGGGGTGGTCAACGGCACCAATACGCCCGCGATGTAATCCGTGTACTCGCTGTCGACGAGCGCGGCGCCGGCCTCGAGAGACAGAGCTGCGGTGACGGCGGCGCTCAAGTCGATCTCGAGTCCCTGGACCGTCGCGCTCGCCGCGTTCTCGGTCGTGATGAATGCGCCGGGGCCGCCGCGCGACACCTGGAGATCTTTGAAGTCGTAGTGGAACAGCGCGGAGCGCAAGCGCACGCGATCGTTTGCGAGCCCCGCCTTGATTCCGAGCTCGTAGCTGTCGAGCGTTTCGGGGTTCAGCACCGGATTCACGGACGCCGGATAGTTGTAGCCCCCGCTCTTGAAGCCGCGGGAGTAGCTCACGTACGCAAGCCCGACGTCGCCGCGGTACTCGAGCGCAAGGCGCGGCGTGAAATCGTTCCAGCCGCGCGCGTCGGCGTACGGCGTCGGCGCATTGGTCACGGCGCCGGCGGCGGCTTCGAGGGTCGCGGACTTGTCCTCGCTGCTCCAACGGCCGCCGAGCGTCACGGTCCAGCGATCGCGGAACGGATACGCGACTTGCGCAAACAGCGCATGCGCTTCGGTTAACACGTGCTGTAGGCCGTTCGAGATGTCGGTGCCCGGGGGAAATGCCGGCTGCGCCGAGACGGCGTCGGCGAACACGTAGAGGTTGCTCGCGTCCTGGCGATAAAAGTGCACGCCGGCCAGCCACGGAAGGCGCGCAGACTCGGGCGACACGAGCTGAAAGTCTTGCGTCCAGGTGTCGCTGGGCTCGGTCGCATGGAGATCGATCAGCGTGACGCTCGAGGCGTCGACGTCGAAGGTCTGCTCGAAGTTGCTGTCCGCGTACGTCGTCACCGACGCGAAGTCCAAATGGCCGAGCTGCACGTCGAAGCGCAGATCGGCCGCAGCCTCCCGCAGGTCGTTGTTGCCGGCGAGCGCCGTCGCGAACTCGTCGCGCTCCCGGCTCGTGACGCCGCCGTACAACGCGACGCCGCGATTCGCCTCCGGTATCCCGGCGGCCGTGAGGTCGCGTCCCGCCCAATCCGTGTATCTCCACCACGACAGGCCGAGCTTGGCGTGCACCCCGTCCGTGACGTCGAAGAGCAGCTTGCCGCGAACCGCGCGCCGGTCGAGATCGTCCGCCGTCGCGCGCCCGCTCGGGACGAGATTCGTCGCGAAGCCGTCGCGTTGGTCGCTCGCGGCCGAGATCTGCCCGCGCCATCGGTCCGCGAGCGGGCCTCCGGCGACGATGCCGAGGCGACGCTCGGAATAGTCGCCGGCTTTACCGACGATCTCGACGGAGGGACCGGTCGGATCCTTCGTGATCGCGCGGATGGCGCCGCCGGCGGCGTTGCGTCCGTAGAGCACGGCCTGCGGACCCTTGAGCACCTCGACGCGCTCGACGTCCTGCAGGTCGAACATCGCGGCAAACGGCCGCGCCACGTAGCGATCGTCGATATAGGTCGCGATCGACGGTTCGAGTCCGACCGTCGACTGCCGCGTGCCGATCCCGCGCAGATACGGCTGCGCCATGTAGCCCGTCGCGACGTAAGTGAGGCTCGGCACGACGGTTTGCAGTTGCATCGCATCGGTGACGCCGGCGTTCCGCAAAACGCCGCCGTCGAACGCGGACACCGCCATCGCGACGTCTTGGACACTCTCGGAGCGCATCTGCGCAGTGACGACGATCGTCTCGAGTGCCGCGCGGGTCGGCGCGCCGTGGGCAGGTGCCGACTCTTGCGCCCCAGCGCCGAGCGCGGGCACATGGGCGCACATGAGCAGCACGAATGCATGCGCCGTGAGCCTCGAGGTCGTGCTCGTTGTGGGCTCGGCTCGAGACGCCGGAGTAGGGGTGCTCTCTCGCATTCGAACAGCTCCGCGGGAGCCGCACTGTAGCGCCTGTGCGGAGCCGCGCCAACGACGCTTCACCGAGCGCGTCAATGGCACGTTCGGCTACTACGGGAGGTCTCGCCGCCGAGACATAGTCGGTCTTAACCCGGAGACCTGCGTGCCCAAGTCCAAGACGAAAGCGCCGTTCATTCGATCGGTCGTGCACGCGACCGACTTCTCGGCCGCCGACGAGCGCGCGTTCGCGCACGCTCTCGGCGTCGCGCTGCTCACGAGAGCGAAGCTCACGATCCTGCATGTGTCATCGGACGCGCCGAGCGACTGGCGTGGGTTCCCCGCCGTGCGCGAGACGCTCGAGCGTTGGAAGTTGCTCGAGCCCGGGAGCAGCCAGGAGGCGGTGTTCGATAAGCTCGGTGTGAGCGTAGCGAAGCTCGCGCTCAAGGGCCGGTTCCGCGCGCTGGCGGTGACGCAGCGCCTCGAGGAGGAGCCGGCCGATCTGCTGGTCGTTGCGACCGAAGGCCGTGAAGGCGCTGCGCGTTGGTTGCACGGTTCCGTGGCCGAAGCGATCGCGCGGTGGTCCGGGACGATGACTTTGTTCGTGCCGGCCGATTCGGAGCGCAACCTCGTGGCCTTGGAAGACGGCAACCTCACGCTCGAGAACGTGCTCATCCCCGTCGATCGCACGCCGGATCCGAGCGCCGCGATCGAGTTCGCGCGCCGCGCAGCGACGGTCATGAGCGACAAGAAGGCGACGATCACGCTGCTGCACGTCGGAAACGGGGAGCATCTGTCGAGCGTGCACGCACAGGACGGCCCGCAATGGACCTTCATGCGCATGTATCGCGAAGGCGAACCCGTCGACGAGATCGCGGCAGCCGCGGATCTGGTTCGAGCGGAGCTCATCGTGATGCCGACGGAAGGCCGGCACGGCGTTTTCGACGCATTGCGCGGAAGCACGACGGAACGCGTGCTTCGCCGCGCACGGTGCCCGCTGCTCGCGGTGGCGGCTCCTCGCGGTTAGCCCGTCGCGGTCACTCCTCGCGTTTCCAGCTCGGGTCCGGATCGAAGGTGGTCATTTCCACGGCGAGCTTCGTGGTGTCGGGTCCGAGGTCCTTCGAGAAGACGACGCCGTCATGATTCACGATGAACGTCATGACTCCGCTCGTGCCGCGCTCGGCGGGATACGCGACCAAGCCGAAGCCGCCGATCAGGCGGTCGCCAACGAGATACTCATAGGCTCCGCCCGCGGCATGCTCACCCTGCGCCGTCAGCGAATGAAAGTGGTAGCCGTAGTACGGGACCGGTTTGGCCGTTCCGTCGACGAGGTAGCCTTCGGAACGCGCGGCGGCAAAGAGCTCTCCCAGCGGGCTCGGCGCTTCGCCGTCCGAAGTCTCCCAGAACAACCCGTCCTTCGTGCCCGGCGTGCTGACGAGGTGGCGCGCGTAGTGCAGCAGCGGCTCGCCGTCGGGATTCGACCAGTAAAACTCGCGTTGCGCGTCGACGTAGGCGAGTGACGCCTGGATTGCGGCGAGCTCGTTCTCGCCGATGCGGCGATCCAAAATTTCCTCGATGCCGACCGTGGTGTCGAAGCGCCAACCGTCGTCGTCATTGACGAGCGGAAACGGGAACGGCCAGTCGTTGTCGCCGACGATCAGCGTGGAGACTTCGGGCGTCTCGCTGACCCAGCGATGTGTGGCGTCGTAAAATGCGACGAACTCGTTCCGGTTGTTGGCATCCTCGACCGCATCGCCCGATTCGACGACCGGCTGAGCGTCTTCGCCGAGCACGCGCAGGATCTCACTCGTCTCGCCAGACCTCACGGCGGCGATCAGAGCCTCACCGGCCTGCTCCGGGGAGTCGAAGGCGGGCTGCTTGGCGCCGAGGAAGTCGCACCCCGCGAGCAGCGCGAGCGCCGCGACGGCGACAATGCCGCCCAATGGGTTCCGGTCGATCATCAGCGTCGCCCCCCGCCGCCGCGGGCGCCGCCTCCGGAAAAGCCGCCTCCGCGAGACATGCCTCCTGCGCTACGGCTCGAATATCCGCGTTGGCCCGCCGAACGCGTCGAGCTACCGCTGCTCACTCCGCCGAACGCCGAAGAGCTGCGGCTCGACGAGCTTCGATTCGACGTGCCCGTCGACGGTCGCGTGGAAGCCGCGCCGGTACCGGCACGGTTGCCGCCGGCCGGTTGCGTGCCGGCTCGATTACCCGTTCCCGCTTGTCCGCCGCCGAGCCGATTGCTGGCGTTTCCTCCGCCGAGCTGGTTGCCGGCGAGATCGCGCGTCGCGCCGCCGGCCGCGATGTCCTGCCGCCCTTGCTCCGCGCGGCCGCGGAACTGCTCGCGCGATTGCACGGAGTTCGAGCTCTGGCCGCGACCGAACTTGTCTTGCGTCGCCGAGTCACGGTACTGCGCGCCCTTGCGATGCTCGGGGTTGTGCGACCACTTGGGGTTGCCGGCCCCGCCGCCGACCCCGCCGGCGCCGCCGCCGACGCCGCCGGCGCCGCCGACACCGCCAGCACCCCCGACCCCGCCAGCACCGCCGACTCCGCCGACTCCCCCGACGCCGCCGGCACCGCCGATACCGCCGGCACCGCCGATACCGCCGGCACCGCCGCCGTTGAAGTTGTTGTAGCGGTTGACGTTGATGTTGACGTCGCTGCCGCCCCAACCCCAGCCGCAGTTACCCCACAACGCGCCGCCGACGATGATGCCCGCCGTGAAGCTGAAGAACGCCGCGCCGGGCGGATACATCGGCGGGTAGTAGTAGTACGGCGGATAGGCCGGGTACGGCCACGCGCCATACACGACGGTCGGGTTATAGGTCGGCACGTAGACGACCTCGGGGTCGGCCGGCTCGATCTTGATGATCGTCGTCTGCTGGGCGGGCGTCGCCGCGGTCGCTGCCGGAGCCGGCGCATCGGCCGGCGGTGGAGGCGCGGGCTCGACGACGACGTTTTGCTCCTTGCTCGACATCAGCGTGCCTGCTTCCTTGGCGCGCGCGCGCAGTATCTGCACGGAGTCCATCAGGGCGGCCTGCTGCGCCAGGAACGCGTCGCCGAGCTTCTGCGTCCAGTCGATCTTCTCGTCCATCATGGCGAGGACGTCGGGAAAAGTGGCCAGCGATTTCACGCTGGGATCCCAGTCCTTTTCCTTGAGGGCGGCGGCCACGGCGTCGCCGCTCACGTCGGGATTGGCTTTCCTCCAGCGCGCCGCTTCGACGATCTCGAGCGGATACGTCGATGCCATCAGGACTTGCGCGAGCAGCGGATCGGGATAGAGCGCGATCGGCGCCGCCATCTGCTCGAGCTCTTCCTGCGAGAACGTGCCGGCCTTGGCCGGCGTCGGCGCGGCCGCCTGTGCGGCCGGCGGTGTCGCCGCCTGAGCTGGGGGCGGCGTCGCGGGTTGCTGCGACCACGCGGGGTGTATCGCGAGCAATGCCGCAATGACGCCGAATGGCGCGGCGGCTCGAATAGGGGCGTAGCTAGGGGCTCTGGGCATCATTTTCTCCCTTCGACACTATCGCCACGGTGCGCCCGCGACGGTAATAGGACTTTAGGCCACAAGACGACGTGGCGGTCCGCGCCAACGGTGCGGCTAGTCCGGCAGCGCGAACACGAACAGCTTGTTCGCGCTCTCGGCCGGCGCGGCTTCGGGCGCGAGCCGCGTGAGACCGCCCGTCACGTTCGAGCGGCCCGTGCTCACGGCGACATACTGCTTGCCGCGCACGGAGAACGTCACGGGATGGCCCGTGATCGAGGCGCCGAGGCCGTACTGCCAGAGGACCTCGCCAGTCGTGGCGTCGAACGCGCGCAACAAGCCCGCGACGTCGCCGCCGAACACGATGTCGCCGCCCGTCGCGAGCAGCGCCATCAGCGCCGCGCGCTGGTCGTAACGCCACGCTCCCTTGCCCGTCTCGACGGAAATCGCGCGCAGCGTTCCAACTTTGCCGTTCGCGTCGGGCGCAATGACGTTGTCCGTGGCGATCGCGTACAGCATCTCGGGAGTCGCGGTCTCCGCCGCGGCCGACGTCGTCCACGCGCACGTGTTCGCCATCGCGAAGTACATCGTCTTCGTGCGCGGGCTGTAGGCGCCCGCCGGCCAGTTCTTGCCGCCGTTCGTCGTCGGGCAGATCAGCCGGCTCTGGTCGGGCTCGGTGAACAGCGCGTCGCTGCGAATCGTGACGGCGCCGGTCGCGCCGTCGATACGCTCGATGACGTTCTGCGTGATCGTCGGCCGCGCCCAGAGGAACTCTCCGGTCGCGCGGTCGAGCGTGTAAACGAGGCCGGTCTTGCCGGGGATGCCGGTGACGACGCGCCGCTGCTCGCCGGGTACCAAGCGCGGATTGATCCACGGCACCTCGCGCGGGTCGGGCGCCACGGCGGTGTCGACGAGCATGCGCTCGAACGGATGATCGAGGTCCCAGTGATCGACGGCGTGCTGGTAGTACCAGACCGTCTCGCCTGTCTTCGGCCGAAGCGCGAGCGTCGAGTTGTGATAGAGGTACTGCTTGTCG
>Ga0207675_100006496_pt1 | contig 11061 bp, 8 predicted proteins | sample KBSSwiS42_FD_184305 | JGI IMG/M metagenome (GOLD analysis project Ga0207675, IMG submission 184305) | Switchgrass rhizosphere microbial communities from Kellogg Biological Station, Michigan, USA - KBS Switchgrass S4-2 (SPAdes) (version 2) | ecosystem: Host-associated > Plants > Roots >...
GAATTCAAGGTCGTCACCAACGCGCCCCCCGCTGAGTTCGGCCGCTTCAACGGCGGTGTCATCAACCTCAGCACCAGGGCCGGCGGCAACGAGCTCCACGGAGCCGGCTTCGGGTTCCTGCGCAACGAAGCCTTGAATGCGCGCAACCTCTTCGCGCCCGCCACCGCGGACAACCCGGACAAGCCCGACTTCCGCCGGAACCAGTTCGGCTTCGTGCTGGGCGGACCCATCGCCAGGGACCGCACGTTCTTCTTCGTGGATTACCAGGGGACGCGCCAGAGCATCGCGCGCGTGCGCATCTCCACCGTGCCCACCGCCTTGCAGCGCCAGGGGGTCTTCACCGAAGCCGTCGGCGGCCGCGTGGCCACCATCTACGACCCCGCCACCGGGCGTCCGGCGCCCAGCGGCGGCGGCACCACGCGCGACCCGTTCCCCGGCAACGCGATCCCCTCCGCGCGCATCGATCCCGTCGCGTCCTCGCTCCTCGGCCGCTATCCGCTCCCGAACCTGCCCGGGACCGCGAACAACTACCGGCGCGTGGCCAACGAAGACGACGACCAGGACCAGTTCGACCTCCGCCTCGATCACCGGACCTCGCCCAGCCATCAGCTCTTCGCCCGCTTCAGCTACTTCCGTGACCTCACGGACCCGGTCACGCCGCTGCCCGATGGGAGCGGGAACCTGACCACGGGCGTCATCGGCCGGACGGACACGCGCACGCAGTCCGCCGTCCTCAGCTACGTGGCCGCGATCGGATCACGCCTCACGAACGACCTGCGCCTGGGCTACACGCGCCGCTCCGTCGGCCGTTCGGGCCTGCTCCTCGACGGCCCGCCGTCGGCGGCCCTGGGCCTGCCCGGGATTCCGACGAACGCGGCCTACGAGGACGCGCTGCCGACCTTCACCATCGACGGCCTGCAGCAGCTCGGTTCGCCCGCGAACACCAACTCCGATTCCGCGACGGACGTGACGCAGCTCGTGGATACGGTCTCCTGGGCGCGCGGCCGTCATGCCTTCAAGGCCGGCCTCGACTTCCGCTACGAGCGGCTCGACATCGTGCAGCCCCCTTCGCCCACGGGCCTCTTCCGTTTCACGACGCAGGGAAGCGATCTTCCTGGCACCACGGGCACGGGCTCGCCGTTCGCCAGCTTCCTGCTCGGGCAGGTCCAGAACTTCGCAATCGACCTGCAGAACGGTGAGTTCCGCGAGCGCGCGGCCGTGCTGGAGTCGTTCGTCCAGGACGACTGGCGGGTGAGCTCGCGCCTGACCGTCAACGCCGGCCTGCGCTACACGCTGAACTTCCCCTCCACGGAGACGGATGACCAGAGCGCGATCTTCAACCTCGAGACCCGAAAGCTCGACTACGCGGGCCAGGACGGCAATCCGCGCGCAGCGCGCGAGCTCCACTGGGACAACTTCGGGCCGCGCTTCGGACTCGCGTACCAGCTCGGCCGGCGGACGGTCGTGCGGTCGGGCTACGCCCTGGTCTGGATCGAGCAGGCCGGCATCACCACGCCGTTCACCCAGCCGCAGTTCCCGTTCCTGCAGAACGTGACCCAGCGCTCTCTCGACAGCGTCCGGCCCGCGTTCGTCCTGGCCCAGGGCCCTTCCGTCGCGCCCGTCGCTCTCGACGGCAATGCCGGGCTCGGGCAAAGCGTGTACGGCGTGACGCGGGACCTGGGCTCCGGGTACGCGCAGCAGTGGAACCTCGCCCTGCAGCGCGAGCTGGGCGCGAACCTGGCCGTCGAGATCGCCTATTCGGGAAGCAAGGGCACGCACATCGGGGTGCCGGACACGAACATCAACCAGCTCACGGCGTCCCAGCTGGCGCTCGGCAACCCGCTGCTCGAGCGGGTACCGAATCCCTGCTTCGGCGTCGTGCCGCCGTCGTCTTCGATCGCGACCCCCACCGTGCCCCGGGCCCAGGCCCTGCGGCCCTACCCGTGCTTCAACACGGTCAGCCTCTACCGCAACAACGTCGGGAACACGAGCTACAACGCGCTCGAGGCCAAGGTCGAGAAGCGGCTCTCGCACGGCCTCGCCTTCCTCGTGAGCTACACCTGGTCCAAGCTCATCGACACCGCCTCGTCCGTGTTCGACGCGAGCATCCTGGCCGGCCCCGTGGCGAACTTCCCGGTCGCGGACAGCTACAACCCGTCCCTGGAGCGCGACGTCTCGACCGGGGACATCCCGCACAACCTCGTGGCGAGCTTCGTGTGGGACCTGCCCTGGGGCAAGGGCCGCCGCTTCGAGCCGAAGGGAGTAGCCGGCGTCCTCCTGGGCGGCTGGCAGCTCGCGGGCATCGGCACCATCCAGTCCGGGATCCCGGTCGCGGTCACGCAGGTCACGAACTTCAACGCGTTCGCCGGCTTCGGCACTCAGCGGCCGAACCGGGTCCACGATCCGGCCCTGCCGTCATCGGAGCAAAGCACCGCGCGGTGGTTCGACACCAGCGCGTTCCAGGTGGCGCCGCAGTTCACGCTGGGCGACAGCTCGCGCAACCCCGTGCGCGGCCCGGCGTATCGGAACCTCGACCTCGCGCTGATCAAGCGCACGCCCATCGGCTCCGGCCGCACCACGCTGGAGCTGCGGGCCGAGGCCTTCAACCTCACGAACACGCCCCCTCTCGGCGCTCCGAACGGCGTGCTCGGGGCGCCGGGCTTCGGATCCATCACGAGCGCGGGAGACCCGCGTGTCGTCCAGCTCGGCGTCAAGGTGATCTTCTAGGCACGCGAGACCGGACTACAATCACCCGGGGCCTGCGACGTCCACGAGGTTGGACATGATCTTCGAGCTGAAGCAGGCTCTGCGTTCGCTCGCGCGTGCGCCCGGTTTCGTGGCCGTGGTCGTCCTGATCCTCGGTCTCGGGATCGGGGCGAACACCGCGATCTTCTCCGTCGTGCGCTCCGTCCTCCTGCGGCCGCTGCCCTTCCGCGAGCCCGGCCGCCTCGTCCGGATCTTCGAGAGCTTCCGCGAGGGCGGCGACGAGGCGCAGCTCGCGCTCGCTCCGCTGACCTGGCAGCGCTGGCGCGCGTCCAACACGGTCTTCGAGGACATCGGAGCGGCCACCGGCACGAGCCTCACGCTCGGGGGCAGCGGGGAAGAGGCGCAATACGTGCCCGCGGCGCGCGTGTCCCACAACTTCTTCTCGGTCCTCGGAGTCCGGCCGATCCGCGGCCGCGACATCCTGCCCGAAGACGATCAGCCGGGACGTCCGGGGGTCGTGCTCGTCGGCCACGGGCTCTGGCAGCGCCGCTTCGGGGGCGCGGACATCGTGGGCCGTACCGTGCTCCTCGACGGAATTCCGCACACGATCGTCGGCATCATGCCGGAAAGCCTCCGTCACCCCTACCGAGCGGAGCTGTGGGTGCCGCTGGCCCTCCGCTTCGAGGCGGTGGCGACCACGGGGCGGTACCTCTACGCGCCGGCGCGGCTCAAGCCCGGTGTCGGGGTCGAGGAGGCCCGGCGCGCGATGACGGACCTGTGCGCCCGGATCGACCGCGAATTCCCGGCTCCCAACAACGCGAAGGGCGCGTCGATCGTTCCCCTGCGCCAGTCGTTCGTGCGCGACCTCCAGCCCAAGCTCCTCGCCATCACCGCCGCCGCCGCCTTCGTGATGCTCATCGCGGGGGCCAACGTGGCGAGCCTGCTGCTCGTGCGGCTCGTGCAGCGGGAGGCCGAGACGACGCTGCGGGCCGCTCTGGGGGCTTCGCGCGCCCGCCTCGCGGGGCGCTTCGTATTCGAGAGCCTGTGGCTCACCGCCGCCGGAATCGTGGTGGGGGTGCTCCTGGCCGCGGGTCTCACGGAGCCGCTCTACGCCCTCTCTCCGATGGCCAGCGATGCCACCGGGAACGCGATGCGCGAGTTCGATCATTCCGTCCGTATCGACGTCCCCGTCCTCCTGGCGTCCGCGGGGCTGGCTCTCGCCGTCGGCCTCGGAGCCAGCCTGGTCGCGGCCCGGCGCGCGGCGCGCCTCGATCTCGAGCTGGGATCGAAGCTGGGGGCGCGCGGCGCCAGTCTCGACCGGGGAACGCGGCGGACATTCGGCGCGCTCGTGGTCTGGGAGATCGGCGTGGCCGCCGTGCTCCTCACCGCGACCGGCCTCGTCGTCCGCAGCTTCCACAACCTCGTGCGCGAGGACTGGGGTTTCGCAACCGAGAGCCGCCTGGTGTTCGGCGTGACGTTCTCGGCCCACCTTCGTCCCGAACACGCGCAGCGCGTCGGGTACGTGGAGGAGGCGCTCGCGCGCCTGCGCGCGCTGCCCGGCGTTTCATCCGCGACGGCGACCACCCCCGACATCGTGAACCTGGGCCGCAGCCTGGCCGGCATCAGCCCGCAAGGCGTCGTGCCCCCGCCCGGCCGCGGGTACTTCCTGGTGAACCACCGGATGGTCTTCCCGGGATACTTCGAAGCCTTCGGCATGCCGATCGTCCGCGGGCGCGGCATCGAGCGCACGGACGTCGTGGGCCACGAGCGCGTCGCGGTGGTGAGCGAGACGTTCGCGCGGCGGCACTGGCCGTCTCTCGATCCGATCGGCCGGACGATCAAGCGCGGACGGCCGGACGACCCGCGCCCGTTCTACGTCGTGGTCGGAGTGGCGGCGGACGTCAAAGGAGTCGCGGATCCGACGGACGGCGACGTGCCCGGCGTGTGGTACCTGCCGTTTGCGCAGAATCCGGGATTCCTCACCGACGACGTGACCTTCGTGGTCCACACGCGCGCGGTTCCCGAGACCCTGGAGAGGTCCGTGCGGCAGGCGCTCGGCGGCGTCGACCCGCTGGTCGCGCCCTACAACTTCACGACCGTGGAGCGCATGACGGAGAACAGCTACGTCGAAGACCGCTTCGCGACGCTCCTGATCGGCCTCTTCGGCATGCTGGGTCTCGTGCTGTCCGCGCTGGGCCTCTACGGGCTCCTGTCCTTCCAGGTGGCCCGCCGAACGCGTGAGCTCGGCGTGCGCGCGGCGCTGGGCGCGCGTGTCGGGGACATCGTGTCCCTGGTGTTGCGCGATGGCGCGCTCCTCGTGATCCCGGGGCTGGCCCTGGGCCTGGTGGGCGCGTTCGCGGTCACGCGGCTCCTGGCCAGCCAGCTCCACGGCGTGCCGCCCACGGATCCGCTGTCCTACGCGGTGGCGGCGATCGTCCTGGGCACCGCCGCGGGCCTCGCGTCCTGGTTCCCGGCGCGCCGCGCCGCGCGCGTGGACCCGATGGTGGCGCTGAGGTCGGAGTAGCCCGGCTAACGGCCCGCGCCGACCAGCACGGCCTGGCTGCGGTAGGCGTCCGGGAAGAGCCGCTTGAGCTCGTCGATCTTGGGAAGGTCGTTGATCCGGATGTAGGGGTGGGTCGGGTTCTGGGCGAGGAAGTCCTGGTGGTACTCCTCGGCCGGATAGAACGTCCGCCCGGGCTCGACCCGCGTGACGAGGGGGCGGTCGAACACATGCGCCTGGTCGAGCTGCGCGATGTACGCCTTCGCGATCCCGGCCTGCTCCGCGCTGGTGGGGAAGAGGGCGGAGCGGTACTGCGGTCCGGTATCGGGCCCCTGGCGGTCGAGCTGGGTGGGATCGTGCGCGACGGAGAAGAAGATCTGGAGCAGCCGGCCGTAGCTGACCACGCGCGGATCGAAGGTCACCTGCACGGATTCGGCGTGCCCCGTGCTGCCCGTGCCGACGATCTCGTATTCCGCCGTCTTCTTTTCGCCGCCGGCGTAGCCGGACACCGCGTTGGTCACGCCCTTGACGTGCTGGTAGACGCCCTGGACTCCCCAGAAGCAGCCACCGGCGAAGACGGCCACTTCGGATTTCGCCGTGGGCGTCGTCTCGTCCACCGCGGGCGTGGGAACGACGCGTGCCTTCTCCGCCATCGACGCCGAGCCGGTGAAGCCGTGGAGGGTCACGACGGCCACGGCCAGGGCGGACGCGGCGACGAGGTAGAGGAAAGACCTGGGCATGATCACGGAGTGTATCGCTCGCGACGGCGCCCCCATTCCCCGGGGCGGGCGCGCGCACTATGATCTCGCCGGAGAACCCGAGAACACCCAGGAGGTTGGCGAATGAGACGAGTGACTCTTCTGACTGGCGTCGTGACGCTGGCCATCGGGATGGCGGCGGGGATCCTGGTCGCACAGCCGCCTCCGGCTCCCTCGCCTTCGCCAACGCCCCAGCCGTACTTCGTGGGTAATCGCCTCGGCCTGCCCATCAATCCGGCCGCCGATGGCGCCTTCGAGCCGATGTCCTCCAACGTCAAGGTGTACGGATCGGTCTACTCCGCCGAGAGCTGCTCCTACGACTCCCAGCGCGGCGTCATCGTGGTCCCCAATCGGGGCGTACCGCAGACCGTCCAGACCAACAACGCCTGGATCACCTTGCTCAACCACGACGGGTCCGTGCACACGTCGCGGTGGATCGGGGTGCAGAATGCCGGGGAGGCGCGCAGCCTCCTGACCCCGCCCCTCGTCCTGAACGAGCCGTACGGCAGCGACATCGCGAACGGCCTCTTGTACCTGGCCGATCGTGACGGCGGCACGACGCCCACGGAGCCGTCCGTCGCCGTCATCCGCAAGTTCAACCTGCAGACGGGCGCGCCCGCCGGAGAGATCCGCGTGGAACGCTCGCCCTGGCTCAACGACATCGCGGTCGCCGCCGACGGGACGATCTACGCGACCAACACCGGCGTGGGCGGGGCCACGCCCGACCCCGCGACCTGGCAGGTCTGGAAGGTCACGCGCGACGGCGCGGCCTCGGTCTTCGTCCAGGGTCCGCCTCTTCGCCGGCCCAACGGCGTCGCCGTGGACGCACAAGGCAACATCGTCGTGGTCAACATCGACAGCAGCGACGTGCTGACGTTCGCGCCGGACGCGAAGCTGCTGAAGACGGAGACGGCGGCGCAGGCGGGCAACGACGGCCTCGTCATCATGCCCGACGGCACCAAATACGTGAGCAGCGTGCTCAACGGCGGGGTCTCGAAGATGAGCCCCGGAAAGCCGGCGGAGCTCATCGCGAGGAACATCCCGAACGCGGCGTCCATGTGCTACGACGCGGGGGCGAACCAGCTCGTGATCCCGATGAACCCCAACAACGGGTTGGCCTTCATCCGCCTGCCCTAGGGGTGAAGCAGGTCGCGGTCTAGGAGGGTCCGAGGCACGAACGGACCGCGGCCGTGAGGCGGTCGTCGTCGCCGAGCGACGTCCAATCGATGGTGACGTTGCTGCGGCCGTAGCGTGTGGCGATCCCCGACAGCCACACGGTGAGGGCGGCCTCACCCTGGAAGTGCCGGGACTCCAGGAGCTTCGGATCGCCCTCGGCGGACGTCCAGACCAGGGCTCCGATTCTGCCGTCCGAGGCGCGATCGACGACGAGGAGGACGCTCATGCCCAGTGGGTGAGGTGAGTGCGGTCGCGCTATCTCCCGTCGGGTTTGCATCGGTGGGCCCAGAAGATGCGCTCGAGCTGGGCGGCGATGGTCTCGTAGTCCACCGGCTTCACCAGATGGCCGTCGAAGCCGGCCTCCCAGGTGCGCCGGACGTCGGCGTCGCTCCCGAGCGCGGTGACGGCGAGGACGGCCGTCCGGCTGAGCTTCGGGTCGTTCCGCAAGTGATCGATGAACCCGAACCCGTCGATGACGGGCATGCGGAGATCACACAGGACGAGGTCCGGCCTCACCCAGGAGACGACACGGAGGGCCTGGCGGCCGTCTTCGGCGACGGCGACGGACGCGCCGAAAGACTCGACCGCCTGCCGCAACATGTCTCGCGAATCGGGATGGTCTTCCACGATGAGCACGGTGATGCCGCGCAGATCGAGAGAGGGCGTGGATCGATGAACACGCGCCGCGTAAATCGCGCGCTCCGCCGGCGTCCGGCCGTGCGGGGCCGGTCGTGGTCTCAGCGCGGTGAGCGGAGAACCGACGTGCCTGGCGGACATCACCTGACCCGAAGCGTCCCGACCCAGCCCGCGGCCCAGGCGACGTCGCGCGTCCGCTCTAGATGACTCAAGGCTAGCGCAATTGGCGGCGGCGTGGCCGGCCGGGCCGCGAAAAGGCGTAGCCTTCGGCGAGCGTCAGGGCGTGCCGGGATCGGCGAGGCCGTTGAGCGCGCGCACGGTACGGAAGAGCGCACCCGTCCGGTAGAAGTCCACCGCGAGCACGGTAGGCCGCCGGCCCCGCGCCGTCTCGCACTGACGGGCGCGCGCGAGCAGCGCGTCGTAGGCATTGACGATCGCGGCGTTGCTCGGCTTGGGGTCGGGCGTCGTATCGATCCAGTTGTTCATCAGGAAGAGCGAGCCCGAGGTCCCTCCGCGGTTGGGCGAGCAGGACATATCCGAAGGCAGCTTGAAGCGGTACGGCGTCTCCTGCATGACCGCGAAGGCGGGGTGGATCCAGGGGACTCCCGGCCGGCCGGATTCGGTGAGCACGAGCACGCGCTGGCGGCGGTCCACCATCTCCCGCAGGGTGGGCCAGGGCGGCTGGGCCGCCCCCCGGTACACGAGCTCGTCGAGCCCGCTCTCCGCGAACGCGGCCGCGAGGTCTTCGGGCGACACGTAGTCCTCGATGACGAGGACGAGCACCTCGTCGGGGTTCTGCACGAGGAACTCGTGGATGCGCTCCAGGGCATCGGGGAGCGGCGTCGCCCCCAGCTCGCAGAAGCCGTGGCACATGTAGAGGCCCGGCTTGCCCTCTTCCTTGCCGGCGAGGCGGTCGCGAATGCGCATCGCGGCGTCGAAGCCTTCCTTGCCGACCGCCTGCTCGAATTTCTCCCGCGACCCCGACTCGCGGTCGAGATCGGTCTTCACCCGGCCCTCCACCGGGATCCCGTAGTGGACGTCGAAGAGGAGGGCGCGGATGCCGTCTTCGAGCTGGCCGGAGATGCCTCTCTCCTGCTGCGGGAAGAGCCAGTTCGGGATGTCCGCCGCCGACATGGAGTTGTGCGTGCCGGGGAACACGACCTCGTCGAGCCGGCGCCCGCACAGCTCCGATGCGCCGTTGCAGGCGTCCGAGGGCGGGCGGACCGCGGGCGAGCGCGGCCAGCCCAGCCACGCGATGGCGGTCACCAGCGCGCAGGCGGCGACGACCACGATCGTCCGGCGGTACCTGGCTTCGCGTGCCGGCCGGGCGGCCGCGGCCGCCTCCGGTTCGGGCGCGGGTCCGAGCACCATCTCGAAGATCTCGCGGAGTCCCACGAAGGCGAGGATCCCTCCGGCGAGGACGACGGCCAGAGAGACCACGCGGGCGGGCCAGAGCAATGCAACGGTGCCGCCCCCGACGAGCAGTACGGCGCGGAGCACACGGCCCGGCGCGCCCCCGGGCGGGTTCTCCATCCAGGCCAGGAGACGCGGCGCGGCCAGGCGCGGATCGAAACGCCCCATGAGGGAGCGGCTCGCGGCCTGGAGTACCAGCCCGACCCCGCCGAACACGATGGCCCAGGTCCGGAGCGGTCTCGCAAAGGCGTCCCACAACCCCGCGGCCGCACCCTTGGCGAGGGCATCGTGGGGCAGGGATCCCGCGATCACACCTCCTGCGGGCACGAGCAGGAAGAGTACGAGGCCCGCCACCAGCAGATGGGGCCCCAGTCGCGCAACCGCCTGCCGCGCGCTCCCGGCCATGAGGAAGCCGGCCAGCATGAGCAGGAGCCCGCCGAGACCGAAGGCCGCGGTCAGCCACCGCGCGGCCCGGGCGAGCCGCCAGAGCCGGAGCACGAATTGGTCGACGTTTCGGGATCCGATGGAGGCCACGACTCCCTTCACGCGGATGGGAACCTTGTCGGCCAGGGAGGGGTTGGCCTTCGCGAGAGCGCTCCGGAGCAGGATGCCGACATCGGGCACGGACACGATCACGGTCCGCCCGCCCTCCGAAAACAGGGCGGCATGGGCCGTCCGCGCGGCCGTCCGCGCCACCGCCCGGAAGCCGGAGGTGGAGACGGTGCCACGGGCCGTCCCCGCGATGAGGGGACGGAACGCCGTCAGGTCGGGACTCTGCGTGATCAACGCGTCGGTCAGGCGATCGGCGACGAAGGCCGCCACACGCGTGTCCTCGAGGCTGGCGTCGATGCGCTCCGCGAAGGCGTCCGTGTCGAACAGCGCGCGCCGCGCGACGCTGGAGACCGCCCCCAGGCCGAGCGCGACCACCCCCAGGGTGATCAGCACGTCGGCGGCGCGGCGGCTGGAGGCCACGCTAGAGTACGCGCCGGCCGCGAAGCTCTCGCAGGACCTTCACGAGATAGCTCGCCATCACCAGGACGAACAGGGGCTGGGCGATGAACGTGAAAGCGCCCATCCAATACGGCCCCGGCGACAGCGTGTAGCCGATGCTGATCACGAAGGCCACGATCGCGGCCATGCACTCCGCCCGCAGCTCGCTCATTTCCTCAGCTCCTGGAGCCGGGCATAGTCGGGCGAGCCGGGCGTGCGTGCCGCGCTCGTGGGGTGGGGCTGCCCATGGCAGTTCAGGCACAGCATGGCCTTCTCCTCCAGCAGCGGCCTCACGGTCTGGTGCGACTTCACGGCTTCGAACAGGGGCGTGCCCCGATGGCACTTCAGGCAGTTCTGGTTGTCGAAGCGGCCGCGGAAGGCGATGGGCTCCTGGTACGTGCCCGTCGTGTATCGCGCGAGGTGGCGGAACCCCTCGGCCTTCGCGGCGTTGTTCCCGGCGAGACCGTAGTCCGAGTGGCAGGCGTAGCACTGGTCCTGCGGGATCCATCCGTTCCGGAAGTGCCGGGCGGCCAAGGTCGTGCTGGCCGGGTCCTTCATGTCGGTGATCATGGGGCGCATCACGTGACAGCGGCCGCAGGCTTCGACCTCATGGATTCCCTCGAACGTGTGGTAGTTGGCGATGACCATGGTCAGGACAGGCACGGCCACGAGGGCGGCGAAGGCGAGCAGCTTCCACAGTGTCGCGGGGGAGAAACGGATGTGCCCCACGGACACCGTTTCCTCCGTCGAGAGCGGTACGACGCGCTTGCGCCCCACGCGAAACGCCAGGTAGATGCCCAGGAGGCCGAGCGCGGTGCCGAGGAAGTGGACGAGCGTGACCGCTTCCATGGCCTCAGGCCTCCAGCCTGCGCAGGGCGACCG
>Ga0207675_100006498_pt1 | contig 11059 bp, 5 predicted proteins | sample KBSSwiS42_FD_184305 | JGI IMG/M metagenome (GOLD analysis project Ga0207675, IMG submission 184305) | Switchgrass rhizosphere microbial communities from Kellogg Biological Station, Michigan, USA - KBS Switchgrass S4-2 (SPAdes) (version 2) | ecosystem: Host-associated > Plants > Roots >...
CCAGCCCCGCCAGCCACCCGCTCCGCCGACTCGATCGTGTTCATCAACAGCATCGTGATCGTCATCGGCCCGACGCCGCCGGGCACCGGCGTGATGAACGACGCGAGCGGGGCGACCGAGGCGAAGTCGACGTCGCCGCACAGCTTGCCCTCGTCGTTGCGGTTGATGCCCACGTCGATGACGATGGCGCCGGGCTTGACCATGTCGCCGCGCAGCGTGTCGCGGCGGCCGGTGGCCACGACGACGATGTCGGCCTGGCGGGTGTGCGCGCCGATGTCGGCCGTCGCGCTGTGGCAGATCGTGACGGTGGCGTTGGCCTGGAGCAGCAGCAGCGCCATCGGCTTGCCGACGGTGTTGCTGCGGCGGATCACGACCGCGTGCTTGCCCTTGATGGGCACGCCCGTGCTCTCGATCAGCTTCATGCAGCCGTAGGGCGTGCAGGGACGGAAGCCGGGCAGACCAGCCATCAGGTCGTCGGCGCTCTGCACCGAGTAGCCGTCGACGTCCTTGGTCGTGGAGATGCGCTCGATGACCTTCTGCGGGTCGATGTGCTTGGGAAGCGGCATCTGCACCAGGATGCCGTGGATCGCGGCGTCGGCGTTGAGCGCATCCAGCCGCGCCATCAGCTCGGCCTCGGTCAGCGTGGCCTCGTACTTCTCGAGCACCGAGCGCACGCCCGCGTCGGCGCAGGCCTTGACCTTGTTTCTGACGTACGTGGCCGAGGCCGGATCGTCGCCGACGAGGAGGACCGCCAGGCCCGGTTGGTGGCCGCGAGCGGTGAGGGCGGCGGCGCGTTGCGCGACCTCCTCGCGGATCTTGCGCGACAGCGCGACGCCGTCGATCAGTTGTGCGGTCATGGGCGGGGCTCCTTGAATCAGTTCAATGGCAATTGATATTCAAAATGCAAGAGGCCGCTTCGTCAGCGGCCTCTCATCGGCATGGGTGTCACCTGGCGGGCGAGCGCTCGGCCGCCCGGAGCGAGCCCAGGCTGCCTTGTACTAGGCTTGCTTGCTGGAAGGCGCGCCGAGCGCGATCTTGAGCAGGTCGGCCACCGTGTTGGCGTTGAGCTTCTCCATGATGTTGGCGCGGTGCGCCTCCACCGTCTTGATGCTGATGCCCAGATCGTCGGCGATCTGCTTGTTCAGGCGGCCGGCGACGATGCGTTCGAGCACCTGCGCCTCGCGCGTGGTCAGGCGCTGCAGCAGCGCGTCGCGACTGGCCTGTTCCTGGTGCTGCGAGAACGCGGAACGGGCCTGGTCGAGCATGCGCTCCACCAGCGAGACGAGGTCGTCTTCCTTGAAAGGCTTCTCGATGAAGTCCATCGCGCCCTTCTTCATCGTCGATACCGCCATCGGCACGTCGCCGTGGCCAGTGACGAAGACGATGGGCAGCGGGCTCTTGCGCTCGAGCAGGCGATCCTGCAGTTCCAGGCCGCTCATGCCGTCCATGCGGATGTCGGCGATGACGCACGCCACCTCGCGCGGGTCGAAGCGCGACAGGAAGGATTCGGCGGAATCGAAGCACTTGACGCGGTAGTCCTTGCCCTCGAGCAACCACTGCAGCGAATCGCGAACCGCCTCGTCATCGTCGACGACGTAGACGGTACCTTTCTTGGGGATCAGGCTCATTGACGCAAAACTCCGTGCTTCGCACTTCAGCTATTCATTGCCGTTCGCATCGGATGCCGCATCCGCTTCCAACGTGCTGAGCGCGTTCGCGGAATCGACCCGTTGCGTCGTCTCGACCGGGAGGGTAAACGAGAAACTGCACCCCACCACGGTGCCGCCATTGTAGAGGTTCTGCGCGCGGATCCGGCCCCGGTGCGACTCGATGATGGAGCGGCACAGCGACAGCCCGATGCCCATTCCTTCCACTTTTGTCGAAAAGAACGCTTCGTACAGCCGGTTGAGGACGTCCTCCTTCAGGCCCGGCCCCTTGTCGTTGACGCTGAACTCGATGACGCCGCCCTCGTCGGGCGTGTAGCGCGGCACCACGCGCAGCTCGATGTGGCGGCGCAGCAATGGCAGGTTCGCGCCGTCGATCGCCTCGGCCGCGTTCTTCAGCAGGTTCAGCAGCACCTGCTCGATCAGGATCGGGTCGACCAGCAGCGGCGGCAGGCGCTGCGCCACGTAGACCTGGATGCCGACGTTGCGGCGGCGCAGCTCGATCGACGCCAGCTCCACCGCGTCCTCCACCATCTCGCGCGCCTGCGCCACCTGGCGCTGCGGCTCGCGCCGCTTCACGAAGTTGCGGATGCGGTGGATGATGTGGCCGGCGCGTTCGGCCTGCTTGGCCGTCTTCTGCAGCGCGGCGATCAGGTCTTCCGTGCTGATCGACTCGTTGCGCACGCGCGAGACCATGCCGCTGCAGTAGTTGGAGATCGCGGTCAGCGGCTGGTTGAGTTCGTGCGCGACCGACGACGCCATCTCGCCGACGGCGATCAGGCGGCTGGTGAAGTTGGCGCGCTCGGCCTGCTGCTGGGCCAGCTGCTCGGCGCGCAGGCGGGCGGTGATGTCGGTGGCGATCAGCATCTGCGCGAGCCGGCCGTCCGTCCACTGCAGGTAGCGGGCGCGGACGTCGAACCACTTGTCCAGCGACTCGACGAACACCTCGCGCGGCGACGTGCCGGCCTCGGTGAGCTCGTTCTGCGGCAGGCCGCCGTAGCCGTCGACGCCGTCCTCGGTGTCGAGATCGGCGGGCGGCACGCTCGCGTCGATTCCGCCGGCCAGCACCGCATGGATGTGGGCATCGGAGCCGAACCACAGCCGGTACGAGCGGTTGGCGAACAGCAGCTGGCCCTGCTGCACCGACAGCACCGACACCGCCGCGTCCAGGCCTTCCAGCACCGTGGTGAAGCGCTCGTGCGAGGCCGACAGCTGGTCGCGCACGCGCTTGGCCTCGGTGATGTTGGTGACCGAGGTCATCCAGCCGGTCTGCACGCCTTTGGCATCGATCAGCGGCGAGACGTACATGCGCGCGTCGAACACGGAGGTGTCCTTGCGCATGATCTTCACCTCGATGCCACCGGCCGGGCTGCGGCCCTGCAGCTCCTGTTGCAGCAGGCGCGAGTTCTCCTCGATGCGGTCGTGCGGCCAGTGCGGGAAGGGCGGCAGCTTGCCGACGAGCTCGTTGTCGGAGAAGCCCGTCATCGCGCAGAAGGCCGGGTTCACGTAGGTGATGCGGCCTTCCATGTCCATCGCGCGCATGCCCGTGAGCATCGAGTTCTCCATCGCGCGACGGAAATTCGTCTCGTGCACCAGCGCACTCTGGATCTGCGCGCGCCGCCGCACGTGGCGCCAGGTGCCCAGCAGCATCCACACCGTCAGGCCCGACAGCGCCAGCACCATCCAGAACAGCGAGTTGGCCACGAGGCCGATCGAGGTGCGATACCCCAGTCCGCGCAGGATCAGCCCGTTGGAGGCCGGCGCCAGCGGCGCCTCGAACGCGATCGACGGCACCGCCGACGGCCGGCCCGGCATCGTCGTGATGGTGCTGGCCAGCAGCTCCTCGTGCTCGTCGAGCACCTCGATCGCGCGCCGCTTGGTCACCTCCTCGGGCACGGCGTGGCGCAGCAGCGCCTCGATCGAGTACTCGGCCACCAGCACGCCGGTGAACGCGGTGTGCGAGATCAGCGGGATCTGCACCTGGAAGACGGCGGTGCCGTCGACGTCGATGAAGGGCTTGGAGAACTGCGGCACGTGCGTGTTGCGCGCCGCCGTGAAGGCCGCTTCCGAGGCCGTGCTCGCGCCCTGGTGCGGCAGCGACGGATCCTCCGCGCTGTTGCGCAGGCTGGCCGCGCCGCGGAAGATCGACCCGAGGAAGGTGGCGCGCGGCGTGCGGTCGGCGTTGAGCCAGATCACCTGCGTCAGCTCGGGCCGCGTCGGCGCGAAGCTGGCGGTCTGCGTGAAGAAGCTGTCGGTGTCGACGTCGTGCGTGACGATGTCGCGCGTCAGCCGCACCATCAGCTCCTGGTCCTCGCTCAGGCGCGAGCGGATCTGCTGCTGCGCGACCTCGGTGTCGCGCCGCACGGCGTCGGTGGCGCGCTCGATCTCCTCGTTGCGCAGCGTCCAGAACGCCGCGACGATCGCCGCGAGGAACAGCAGCACCGAGACCAGCGGGCCGAGCGTGGCGAAGCGGTCCTGGCGCGAGGGCGACTGGCTGCGCCACCAGCGGCCGAAGACGCGCTGCGTCCATGACGGTGACGAAGTCGAGCCGGACTCGGGAACAGGTTGCATCCGGGCATTATCGAGTTGCAGGCGTGCGAGTGTCCGTCTGCGGAGCAGCCGAGCGCGGCGGCGCGCGCTTGAGGCCGTCGCCCGATCTGCTTCTCCGGAACGGGAATGCCACGGTCCGCCATCGAATCGACCCATTTGATATCACGATATGAAAGGCGCTGCCGTCATTTGAAATTCACGGAGGCTTGTGCGACACTCCGCCCCGTCCGTGATCTAGACCCACCGCTCTAACAAGTCCAGGAGACAAGGCATGTCCGCGATCCCCAACGCCCTTCCCGGCGCCGCCAACGACGCCGATGCACAGGAAACCCGCGAATGGACGGACGCCCTCGCGGCCGTCATCGCCGTCGAGGGCCGCGAGCGCGGCCACTTCCTGATCGAGCAGCTGCTGGATCACGCGCGCCAGCAGGGCATCGACCTGCCGTTCTCGGCCAATACCGCGTACGTCAACACGATCGCGCCCGAGGACGAGGCGCAGTTCCCCGGCAACGTCGACATCGAGGAGCGCCTGCGCGCGTACATGCGCTGGAATGCGATGGCGATGGTCGTCAAGGCCAACCGCCTGCACCCGGCCGACGGCGGCGACCTCGGCGGCCACCTGTCGTCGTTCGCGTCGCTGGCCACGATGCTGGGTTGCGGTTTCAACCACTTCTGGCACGGCGCCGACGGCGACCACGGCGGCGACCTGCTCTACATCCAGGGCCACTCGTCGCCCGGCATCTACGCCCGCGCCTACCTCGAGGGCCGCATCACCGAGGAACAGCTGCTGAACTTCCGCCAGGAAGTCGACGGCAAGGGGCTCTCGAGCTACCCGCACCCGAAGTTGATGCCCAATTTCTGGCAGTTCCCGACGGTGTCGATGGGTCTGGGCCCGCTGATGGCCATCTACCAGGCGCGCTTCCTGAAGTACCTGCACGCCCGCGGCATCGCCGACACCAGCAAGCGCAAGGTGTGGGTGTTCTGCGGCGACGGCGAGATGGACGAACCCGAGTCGCTGGGCGCCATCGGCCTGGCCGCGCGCGAGAAGCTCGACAACCTGATCTTCGTCGTCAACTGCAACCTGCAGCGCCTGGACGGACCGGTGCGCGGCAACGGCAAGATCATCCAGGAACTCGAGGGCGAGTTCCGTGGCGCCGGCTGGAACGTCATCAAGCTGCTGTGGGGCAGCTACTGGGATCCGCTGCTCGCGCGGGACAAGGACGGCGCGCTCAAGCGCCTGATGATGGACACGCTGGACGGCGACTACCAGGCCTTCAAGTCCAACGACGGCGCGTTCGTGCGCAAGAACTTCTTCGGCCGCGACCCGAAGACGCTCGAGATGGTCGCCAAGATGAGCGACGACGACATCTGGCGCCTGCAGCGCGGCGGCCACGACCCGCGCAAGGTCTACGCGGCGTACGACCGCGCGGTCAAGACCGTCGGCCAGCCCACCGTGCTGCTGATCAAGACGGTCAAGGGCTACGGCATGGGCAAGAGCGGCGAGGCCAAGAACACCGCGCACCAGACCAAGAAGCTGACCGACGAGGACATCAAGGTCTTCCGCGATCGCTTCGCGATCCCGATTCCCGACGAGAAGCTGGCCGAGCTGCCGTTCTACAAGCCGCAGGAGCACACGCCGGAGATGGAGTACCTGCACGCGCGCCGCAAGGCGCTGCAGGGCTACCTGCCCGAACGTCGCGCCAAGGCCGACGAGAAGCTCATCGTGCCGGGCCTGTCCGCGTTCCAGGCGGTGCTCGACCCGACGGCCGAGGGCCGCGAGATCTCGACGACGCAGGCCTACGTCCGCTTCCTGACCGCGCTGCTGCGCGACAAGGAAGTGGGCCCGCGCGTGGTGCCCATCCTCGTCGACGAGGCGCGCACCTTCGGCATGGAAGGCCTGTTCCGCCAGATCGGCATCTACAACCCCGCGGGCCAGAACTACACGCCGGTCGACAAGGACCAGGTGATGTACTACAAGGAGGCCAAGGACGGCCAGATCCTGCAGGAAGGCATCAACGAGCCGGGTGGCATGTCCAGCTGGATCGCCGCGGCGACGTCGTACTCGACGAACAACCGGATCATGATCCCGTTCTACGTGTACTACTCGATGTTCGGCTTCCAGCGCATCGGCGACCTGGCCTGGGCCGCCGGCGACATGCAGGCGCGCGGCTTCCTCCTGGGCGGCACGTCCGGCCGCACCACGCTGAACGGCGAAGGCCTGCAGCACGAGGACGGCCACAGCCACATCCTGGCGGGCACGATCCCGAACTGCGTCAGCTACGACCCGACCTTCGCGCACGAGGTGGCGGTCATCATGCAGAACGGCCTCAAGCGCATGGTCGAGAACCAGGAGAACGTGTACTACTACATCACGCTCCTGAACGAGAACTACGCGATGCCGGGCCTGCAGCCGGGCACCGAGGACCAGATCATCAAGGGCATGTACCTGCTGCAGCCGGCTGCCGCCAACAAGCTGACGGTCAACCTGCTCGGCTCGGGCACGATCCTGCGTGAGTCGATGGCCGCCAAGGACCTGCTGGAGGCCGAGTGGGGCGTGGGCGCCAACGTGTGGAGCTGCCCGAGCTTCAACGAGCTGGCCCGCGACGGCCATGCCGCCGAGCGCCACAACCTGCTGCACCCGACGGACTCGCCCAAGAAGTCCTTCGTCGAATCGCAGCTGGCGCCGCACGACGGCCCGGTGGTGGCCTCGACCGACTACATCCGCAGCTACGCCGAGCAGATCCGCGCCTTCATCCCGCGCGGCCGCGCCTACAAGGTGCTGGGCACCGACGGCTACGGCCGCTCCGACTTCCGCAGCAAGCTGCGCGAGCACTTCGAGGTCAATCGCCACTATGTCGTCGTCGCGGCGCTGAAGGCACTGGCCGACGAGGGCAAGCTGCCGCTGGCCAAGGTGGGCGAGGCCATCAAGAAGTACGGCATCGACGCCGACAAGATCAACCCGCTTTACGCCTGATCGCCAGGTCACAAGAAACCGGACGGAGACGAAAACATGGCAGTGGTCGAAGTGAAGGTGCCGGACATCGGCGACTTCAAGGACGTCGCGATCATCGAGGTGCTGGTCAAGCCGGGCGACGCCGTCAAGGCGGAACAGAGCCTGCTCACCGTCGAGAGCGACAAGGCCTCGATGGAGATCCCGTCGTCGGCGGCGGGTGTGGTCAAGGAGATGAAGGTCGCGATGGGCGACAAGGTCAACGAGGGCACGGTGATCCTGCTGCTCGAGACCGGCGCCGCGGCCGCTCCGGCTCCGGCTCCGGCCGCCAGCGCGCCGGCCCCCGCACCCGCTCCCGCGCAAGCAGCGGCGCCGGCTCCCGCGGCGGCGCCGGCTGCCGGTGGCGGCACGGTCGACGTCGAGGTGCCCGACATCGGCGACTTCGCCGATGTCGGCGTCATCGAGATCCTGGTCAAGGTCGGTGACACCGTGAAGGTGGAGCAGAGCCTGATCACCGTCGAGAGCGACAAGGCGTCGATGGAGATCCCGTCGTCGCACGCCGGCGTCGTCAAGGCGCTGAAGGTCAAGGTGGGCGACCGCGTGTCCAAGGGCTCGGTGGTCGCGACGATCGAAGGAGCCGGTGGCGCCGCGGCGTCCGCGGCCGCGCCGTCGCAATCGATCGCGTCGCCGAAGCCCGCGCCCGCCGAAGAAGCGGCGGATTCGGGCACCAGCGCCGCGGCCGAGATCCAGGATCCGCGTTCGATCGAGAAGCCGCTGCCCGCCTCGGCCATGCCGGCCCACGAACCGACGAAGCCGCCCGTGAACCTGCCGCACGCCTCGCCGTCGATCCGCCGCATCGCCCGCGAGCTGGGCGTGCCGCTGGAGGAAGTGAAGGGCTCGGGCCCGCACGGGCGCATCACGCAGCCCGACCTCGAAGGCTTCGTCAAGGCCGTGATGGCCGGCAGCACGCAGACCAGGGCGCAGGCCGCGCAGAAACCGGCCGCCGCGGCCGGCGGTGGTGCGCTGCCGGGCCTGCTGCCGTGGCCGCAGGTCGACTTCGCCAAGTTCGGCACGGTCGAGCGCAAGGACCTCTCGCGCATCAAGAAGATCTCGGGCGCGAACCTGCATCGCAACTGGGTCATGATCCCGCACGTCACCAACCACGACGACGCGGACATCACCGACCTGGAAGCATTCCGCGTCACGCTGAACAAGGAATACGAGAAGTCGGGCACCAAGGTCACGATGCTCGCGTTCCTGATCAAGGCCTGCGTCGCCGCGCTGAAGAAGTTCCCCGAGTTCAACGCCTCGCTGGACGGCGACACGCTGGTCCTGAAGAAGTACTTCCACATCGGCTTTGCCGCCGACACGCCCAACGGCCTGATGGTCCCCGTGATCCGCGACGCGGACCAGAAGGGCATCGTGCAGATCGCCAAGGAGATGAGCGAGCTCGCCGCCAAGGCGCGCGACGGCAAGCTGGGCCCGGCGGACATGACCGGCGGCTGCTTCTCGATCAGCTCGCTCGGCGGCATCGGCGGCACCTACTTCACGCCGATCATCAACGCGCCCGAGGTCGCCATCCTGGGCGTTTGCAAGAGCGCGACCAGGCCCGTGTGGGACGGCAAGGCCTTCGTGCCGCGCCTGATCCTGCCGCTGTCGCTGTCGTGGGACCACCGCGTCATCGATGGCGCGTCCGCTGCCCGCTTCAACACCTACCTCGGCCAAGTGCTGGCGGACTTCCGCCGCGTCATGCTGTAAAGGAAGAACAGACATGGCAGCGATCGAAGTCAAGGTTCCCGACATCGGCGATTTCAAGGACGTCGGCGTCATCGAATTGCTCGTCAAGCCCGGCGACACCGTCCAGGCCGAACAGAGCCTGATCACCGTCGAGAGCGACAAGGCGTCGATGGAGATCCCGTCGTCGACTGCCGGCGTGGTCAAGGAACTGCGCGTCAAGGTGGGCGACAAGGTCAACATGGGCGACGTGATCCTGGTGCTGGAAGGCGAGGGCGCCGCGGCGCCCGCGCCTGCCCCTGCCGCCCCCGCGAGCGCGTCACCTGCGCGTGCCCCGGCGCCCGCGGCCGCGCCCGTGAGCGCGCACGCGGGGCCGGTGCCTGTCGCGTCCACTTACGGCGGCGGCGCCGATCTCGAGTGCGACATGCTCGTGCTCGGTGGCGGGCCCGGCGGCTACTCCGCGGCGTTCCGCGCGGCCGACCTCGGCATGAAGGTGGTGCTGGTCGAGCGCTACGCGACGCTCGGCGGCGTGTGCCTCAACGTGGGCTGCATTCCGTCCAAGGCGCTGCTGCACGTGGCGATGGTGATGGACGAGGTCAAGCACTTCGCCGACCTGGGCGTGTCCTACGGCGACCCGCAGTTGGACATCGCCAAGCTGCGCACGCACAAGGGCAAGGTCGTGGGCAAGCTCACGGGCGGCCTGACGGCGATGGCCAAGATGCGCAAGGTCACCGTCCTGCGCGGTTACGGCAACTTCCTCGACCCGAACCACGTCAAGGTCGACGAGACCAGCGGCGAGGGCCAGGACAAGACGGGCAACGCCAAGACGGTCCGGTTCAAGCAGTGCATCATCGCGGCCGGCTCGCAGGCCGTGCGCCTGCCGTTCTTCCCGAACGACCCGCGCATCGTCGATTCCACCGGCGCGCTGGAGCTGCGCTCCACGCCGAAGCGGATGCTGATCGTCGGCGGCGGCATCATCGGCCTCGAGATGGGCACCGTGTACTCGACGCTGGGCGCGCGCCTGGACGTGGTCGAGATGCTGGACGGCCTGATGCTGGGCGCCGACCGCGACCTCGTCAAGGTCTGGCAGAAGATGAACGCCAAGCGCTTCGACAACATCCTGCTCAAGACGAAGACGGTGGGCGCCGAGGCGACGTCGGACGGCATCAAGGTGAAGTTCGAGGGCGAGGGCGGCACGCGCGAGGAGCTGTACGACCTCGTGCTGCAGGCCGTCGGCCGCACGCCCAACGGCAAGAGGATCGGAGCCGAGCATGCCGGCGTGATCGTCGGCGACCGCGGCTTCATCCCGGTGGACGTGCAGATGCGCACCAACGTGCCGCACATCTTCGCGATCGGCGACATCGTCGGCCAGCCGATGCTGGCGCACAAGGCGGTGCACGAGGGCCACGTGGCCGCGGAAGTGGCCGCCGGCGATCAGCACGCACGCTTCGACGCCCGCGTCATTCCGAGCGTGGCCTACACCGACCCCGAGGTGGCCTGGGTAGGCCTGACCGAGGACCAGGCCAAGGCGCAGGGCATCGCGGTCAAGAAGGGCCTGTTCCCCTGGACGGCCTCGGGCCGCGCCATCGCGAACGGCCGCGACGAGGGCCAGACCAAGCTGCTGTTCGACGCCGCGACGCACCAGATCCTGGGGGGCGGCATCGTCGGCATGAACGCCGGCGACATGATCGGCGAGGTCGCACTCGCCATCGAGATGGGCGCCAACGAGGTCGACATCGGCCGCACCATCCACCCGCATCCGACGCTGGGCGAGTCGATCGGCCTGGCCGCGGAAGTGGCGCACGGCAGCTGCACGGACCTGCCGCCGCAACGCAAGTGACGACGGCGGCGCCGGCCGCACTCGCATGCAGGGGCGCTGCGGCGCCCCTTTCCACATCTGCGCGGCCGCCCGGCGGATCCGTCGGTGCCAGTCACCGCGATACCGGCGACGGTGTCCGGCGACGGTGTCAGGTCTTGAAACGTTGCGGTGTCAGGTCTTGAAACGTGCACGCTCCGCCCGCGATGCGCAGCCACCTGGATTCAGCCCCATCTGCCACTGCCCGTGGCGGTGTCAGGTCTTGAATCGTTGCAGTGTCAGGTCTTGAATCGTTGCGGTGTCAGGTCTTGAAACGTGCACGCTCGCGCTGGCGCAGAGCAGTCA
>Ga0207675_100006499_pt1 | contig 11059 bp, 7 predicted proteins | sample KBSSwiS42_FD_184305 | JGI IMG/M metagenome (GOLD analysis project Ga0207675, IMG submission 184305) | Switchgrass rhizosphere microbial communities from Kellogg Biological Station, Michigan, USA - KBS Switchgrass S4-2 (SPAdes) (version 2) | ecosystem: Host-associated > Plants > Roots >...
TGGCGCCGGTCCGCGGCCTCCCCGGCCCGGAAGCGCTCCCGCAGCGAGACCGACACCACGGGGGAGCGCAGCCGGCCGATGTCGGCGGAGGGGATCACCGCGACCCCGCGCACCATCACGCTGCTGAGCGCCCACGCCACCGGCATCGCCAGCAGCACCCCGACTCCCACCCCGGCGGCGATACGGCTCACCGCGCCCGGCCGCACGCCCGCCCCGCGCCACACCAGGCCCACCAGGAGGACGCCGGCCGCCAGCACCGCCACCGCCAGCACCGAGAGCGCGAGCCGTCGCGACCATTCCTCGGCGACCGCCGGCAGCGCCGCCCCGTGCACGTACACCTGCCACATCGCGGTCAGCAGCAGCGCACCCCCGAGCGTCACCGCGGGGGCGTGCCCGGTCGCGTACTGACGCCAGCACACGGTCACCCCGATCGCGGCCAGCGCGGCCAGGGGCGGTCCCAGGGTCGAGAGGTAGTAGAAGTGGAAGATCCCGCCCGCCCAGCTGTACACGACCGCGTAGGTGAGCGCCCACCCGCTCCAGAGCAGGAGGCCGAGCCGCGGCGGCGCGATCGGCGGCCGCGCGCCCCCGCGCAGGAGCCCCGCCGCGCCGACCAGGGCCAGCGGCAGCAGCCACTCGACCTGCGCGGCCAGCAGGCCGTCCGCGAGACGCAGCGGGCCGACCGGCGCCCGCACGAAGAGCCGCGCGTAGGCCTCGCTCGGCCCCGAGGCCGGGCGGACCGGTGGCCGCGGCGCGGAGGCCGCGTCGGCGCGCGCCGCGCGGGCGCTCTGCCAGAGGCGCACGAAGCGCCCCACCCCGTTGTGGCCCACCGCGAGGTCGAGCATCGAGTTGTGGGCGCTGCTGCCCACGAACGGCCGGCGCGCCGCGGGCGTGAGGTCGTAGGCGATCATCCACGGCAGGGCCACCGCGGCGAGCACCAGGCCGCCGAGCACCAGGTCGGCCAGCCGGCGGCGCCACGACGCCGCCGGGCCCACCCAGTAGACGAGCGCGAGGGTCGGCAGCACCACGAACGCGGCCAGCATCTTCACGTTGAAGCCGAGGCCGATCAGGGCCATGGCCAGCAGCAGGAGGCCGCGCCGCCCGCTCTCGGCCGCCGCCAGCAGGGCCCACGCGGCCAGCAGCAGCACCAGCACCAGGCCGGTGTCGGTGTTGCCCGAGCGATCCACCGCCACCGCGATCGGGGTCACCGCGAGGAAGAGGCCGGCGAGCGCCCCCGCCCACGGGCCCCAGTGCCGCCGCACGAGGTGCGACGTGATCGCCACCGCCGCGACGCCCTCCAGCACCTGGGGCAGCAGCACCGCGAGGGGACGGAAGCCGAAGAGCTTCGCGCTCGCGACCTGGATCCACAGCGCGAGCGGCGGCTTGTCGACCGAGACGAAGCCCGCCGGGTCGAACGAGTTGTAGAAGAACGTGTGCCAGCCCGCGGTCATGCTGCGGACCGCCGCCGCGTAGTACTCGTTGTCGAAGCCGTTCTGGTCGAGGCGCCAGAGCCGCAGGAGCGCGCCGAGCGCTACCACCGCGATCTGCGCCACCGTGCCCCACGAGGGCGTGGCGACCTCCGGGCCCGAAGCCTCGGCGGCGGGCGACCGGCCGGAGGCGAGGTCGCCTTCGTCGGGCGCGACGCCGATCTCCTCAGTCGCCACCGCGTCGCACCAGGGACTCGGGGTCGATCGGCAGCGTGGTGACGGTCAGGCCGAGCGGCTTCACCGCGTCGGCCACCGCGTTGGCGATGGCCGCGGGCGCTCCGATGGTGCCGCCCTCGCCCATGCCCTTGTAGCCGCCGGGGGTGAGCGGAGATGGGGTCTCGAGGTGCCCGATGGTCGGCGCGGGCAGCGAGGCCGCCGCGGGCAGCGCGTAGTCCATCAGGGTGCCGGTCACGAGCTGGCCGCTCTCGTCGTAGACCAGCCGCTCGGCCAGCGCCTCGCCGACGCCCTGGGCCACCGCCCCGTGGATCTGCCCCTCCACGATCATCGGGTTGATGACCGGCCCGCAGTCCTCCATCACCGTGTACTCGCGCACCGTCACCCGGCCGGTCTCCGGATCGACCTCCACCGAGGCCACGTGGACCGCGCCCGAGAACGTGGGCCCCGGAGGATCGAAGTGCTGGGTGGCGGAGAGGCGCGCGAGGCCGCCCGCGCCGCCCCGACAGCGCCGCGCCACCTCTGCCACCGTCACCCCGCGATCGGGCACGCCGCGCACCCGTACCGCGCCGTCGGCCAGCACCAGGTCGGCCGGGCTCGCCTCCAGGAGCTCGCCCGCGGCCGCGAGCAGGGCCCCGCGGACGGTCGCGGCGGCTCCGTCCGCGGCGCCGCTCTGCGCGACCGCCCCGCGGCTCGCGAAGGTGCCGGTGCCGGCGGGCGCCTCGTCGGTGTCGGGCTGCCGCACCGTCACCGCCTCGAGCGGGACGCCCAGCTGGTCGGCCACCAGCTGCGCGGTGGTGGTGGCGTGCCCCTGCCCCTGTGACGGGAACGAGACCAGGCACGTCACGCGTCCGTCCTCCTCCACGCGCACCGTCGCCGCCTCCGGGCCGGGGATGTCGGTCATGCCGCGGCGGCGGTAGGTCTCCGAGCCGATCCCGGTGTACTCGGTGTAGCACGCCACGCCGATCCCGCGCAGCCGGCCGCGCGTCCGAGCCTCCGCGCGCTCGCGCACCAGCCGATCGTAGCCGGCCAGGGTGAGCGCGGACTCGAGCGCCTTGGGAAAGTCCCCGCTGTCGTAGACGAAGCCGGTGGCGGAGGTGAACGGGTAGGCGTCGCGCGGGATCAGGTTGCGCTGCCGCACCAGCGCCGGATCGAGCCCGAGGCGGTCCGCCACCAGGTCCAGCGTGCGCTCCATCACGAACGCGCCCATGGTCATGCCCACCCCGCGGTAGGCGCCGAGCGGCGGCTTGGTGGTGGCGAGCGCGGTGATGGCGAAGGCGTAGGCCGGCGTGCGGTAGGGGCCGGGCAGGATCGACGCGGCCCCGAGGGCCTCGAGCGCGCCGGTGAGCGGGTAGGCGTGGTAGGCCCCCACGTCGGAGGTGAAGCGTGCGCGCAGTCCGCGCAAGATCCCGTCCGCGTCGGCGGCGGCCTCGATCTCCACGCGCTGCTCGCGGGCGTGAGTCGCGGCGGCCAGGTTCTCGCGGCGGGTCTCGATCCACTTCACCGGCCGCCCCGCCCTCCGCGCCAGCGCCGCCACCGCCAGGTCCTCCGGCATCAGGTGCATCTTCTGCCCGAAGCCGCCGCCGGTGTCGGGCACGATCACCCGCACCCGCGCCTCCGGGAGGCCGAAGGCGCGCGCCAGGCCGGTGCGGAAGACGTGAGGAACCTGGCTGCCGGTCCAGAGCGTGAGCGCGTCGCCCTCCCATCGCGCGAGCAGCCCGCGGCCCTCGAGGGGGGAGGCGGAGCAGCGCCCGTGCGTGAAGGTCTCGCGCACCACCACCGCGGCGCCGGCGAAGGCGCCGTCCACGTCGCCCTGGTGACCGCTCCGCTCGAAGAGCACGTTGGAGGAGTGCTCGGGATGCAGACGCGGAGCGCCGGGGGCCACCGCGGCGGCCACGTCGGGCAGCGCGGGCAGCGGATCGTACTCGACGGCGATCGCGGCCGCGCCGTCCACCGCCGCGTAGGCGGTGTCCGCCGCGACGGCCGCCACCGGCTCGCCCACGAAGCGCGCGCGCTCCAGCGCCAGCGCGGGCCACTCGGTGCGCGCGAAGCCGGGGCCGGCCAGGTGCGGGGCGAGCCGCCCCACCGTCCCGTCGAGATCGCGCCCGGTGAGCGCGACGACGACGCCGGCCGCCGCGCGGGCGGCCTCCACGTCGACGGCGCGGACGAGGGCGTGGGCGAACGGGCTGCGGAGGAAGGCGGCGTGGAGCAGGCCGGGCAGCGTGAGGTCGTCGAGGAAGCGGCCGCCCCCGGTGAGGAGGCGGGGGTCCTCCAGGCGCTTGACGTGGGCGCCGAGGTAGCGTGGGGGCGCGGGGGCGCTCACCCGCCCGCGTCCGTCACCGCCGCGCCACCCGCGGCAGCACCTCGCCGGCGAGGAGCTCGAGCTGCTCCATGGACCAGTCGAGCGGGTTCAGCACGATGTACTCGCAGCCGCCGAGATTGGCCACCTTGGCCCGGATCTTCTCGGCCAGCTCCTCGGCTTCTCCCAGAAGATAGAACTCCCGCCAGTAGGGCAGGTCCATGCCGGAGTAGGTCTCGAAGTGCGGGACGGCGCTCTCCGGCTTCTCGCCCTTCTTGAGCACCCAGACGAAGTTCGAGTACACCTTGCTCATGTCGCCCGGCTTGCGGCCGAACTCGCTCATGAAGCGCTGGATCTTCTCCCAGTCGCCCTTGACCATGTCCGCGGTGGCCGAGGAATGCGGTACCCAGGTCTTCGCATACTTGGCGATGCGGCGCAGCACCGGATCGATGTTGGTCACGGTCTGGCCGTAGACCTTCTCGAAGGGCTGACTGCCCCCGCCGATCCAGATGGGCGGATGCGGCTGCTGGAGCGGCTTGGGATCGATGGTGAGGTCGCGGAAGCGGTAGTAGCGGCCCTCGTAGCTGACGCGGTCGCCCGCCCAGAGGGCGGTCACCGCCTCCAGCATCTCGTCCATGCGCCGCCCGCGCTCCTTGTGCGGCACCCCCATCAGCCCGAACTCCTCCTCGTGCCAGCCGACCCCGACGCCCAGGATGCTGCGGCCGCCGGAGAGCAGGTCGAGGGTCGCCCACTCCTTGGCGAAGTAGGCCGGGTTGCGCAGCGGCAGCACCAGCACCATCGTTCCGAGCTTGATGGTGCGCGTGACCCCCGCGAGCGCCGAGAGCAGCGCCACCGGCTCGAGCCACGTGCAGGCGTAGGCGGGCGGGGTGAGCAGCAGATGGTCGATCGACACCGCGCAGTCGAAGCCCAGGTCCTCGGCCCGGCGGAGGTAGGCGCCCATCTCGGCGAGGGTGGCGGTGCGCGGGCCGAGGGCGAAGCTGGGGAGGCGGAGGCCGAACTTGATGGGGCCCTTGGGCATCGGGGGGGTGCGGCTTCCGCGGGCGGTGGTGACGCTGGCTCGCGTGAGGTTGCTGGTGCGCGCGAGGTTCGTCCCACTGCTCTTTTTTGAGCGCGCTGTTCTGTGGCTACCGGGACTGCTCTTTCTGAGTCGTGCGACGGCGACCTTCTTCGCGCCTCGGGTGGGCCTCTTCGCGCCCTTGGCGCTCATCGGACGCCTGGTCATCGGGTGGGCCTCTTCGCGCCTGCGGCGGTCATCGGAGCCCGTCCTCCTTCTTTGCCTCGGTGACGGTGAGGCCGCCGACACGGGCGTGGGGACGGCCGCCGTCGGTGACCACGAGCGCGACGAGGATCTCGTTGGCGCGGGGGGCGTCGCCGAGGCGGACCTCCATGGCGTCGAAGTGGGTTCGCACGAAGGCCGCGTCCTTGAAGTGAAGGGGCACGTCGATGGTGCTGCCGGGAGCGCCCAGCTTCTTGGCCGAGGGGATGATCGCCTTGCCCCCGTGGACCAGGGCGCGGAACGGGGTGCCGAGGGTGGGGTGCAGGATGGCGGCCGCGTGCTCGTACTCGCCGTCCGCGCCCACGATCGCCGCCTTGCCGTAGGAGTGCACGGGAGCGCCGAGGGCCATCACCGCGCGACGCCCCAGCAGATCCCCCAGCTCCTCGCCGGTCTTGATCAGCTCCTGGAGGTCCTCCACGTAGCGGCCCGCGAACGGGTTCTCGATCACCGCCACCGCGGCAACCTTTCGCAATGGCCTCTCGAGGCGGCGGCCGCCGTCCTCCTGGATGTCCTCCACCACCGTCACGAGCTTGCGGATCTTCATCAGTGTCCTCCCGCGGCGGGGCCCTGCCCCCGGACCACCTCCGCCGCGCGCGTGGCGGGCGGCGTGTTCCGGCTCCGCCCGATCTTGACCTGCCCGTCTACCAGGATCATCGAGATGCCGAAAAGGTCCCCGACCTGCAGCGCCTCGAGCGCGGTGCGTCCCACCGAGCCGATGGGCGCGTCGACGATGCAGAGGTCCGCGTCGCGCCCCGGCGCGATCACCCCCGCGGAGAGCTTGTAGACGCGCGCGGTGTTGCCGGTGGCCATGCACACCGCCTCCTCGGGGGCGATGCCGCCCAGCGAGACCAGGTGGGCCAGCACCCGCACGATCCCGAGCGGCACCACCCCGGTGCCCGAGGGCGCGTCGAGCCCGATGATGAGGCGATCGGTGGCGCGGGCCTCCCGGGCCCGTCGCAAGGTGTGGAGCGCGGCCTTGCCGTTGCCGCAGTGGACGATCTCGAGCGCCATCCGGGTGGCCACCAGCGCGTCGATCTCGCGCTCGCTCATCGACGTGGTGCCGCCGTTGATGTGGCCCACCACGTCCGGGTCGGCCTCCAGCACCACCTCGCCGCTGATGGCGTTGGAGCCCGCGATGGACGGCCCGCCGGTGTGGATGGTCACGGTCATCCCGTGCTTCTTGGCCCACCTCACCATCGGGGCCGCGTCCTTGCCGGTGCGCACCGAGCCCAGGCCGATCTCGCCCACCAGGCGGACGCCGGCGCGCGCGAGCTCCGCGAAGTCCTCCTCGACCATGCCCAGCTCGAGGATCGGCGCGCCGGCGTGCATCTTCACCCCCGCCGGGCGCGCATTGGCATAGGCCCTGGACGCCACGATGGCGAGGGCCTTGAGGCCCACGATGTCCTTGGGTCGGCCGGGCAGGTGCACCTCGCCGGCCGAGATCATGCTGGTGATGCCGCCGTGGAGCCCGGACTCGATGAAGTCGACGGTGCGTTGCCGGGGGGTGAAGTCCCCGAACACGGGGTGGCAGTGCGAGTCGATGAGCCCCGGCACCACCGTGCTGCCGCGGGCGTCGATCACGGTGTCGGCGTCATCGTCGAGCCCGCGGCCCACCGCCACGATCTTGCCGTCCGCGGCCGAGATCGAGTCGCCGTCCAGCAGCGGGCGCGCGATATCGCCCGACACGATCTGCCCGATGTTCCTGATCAGCACTCTCAAGACGCGACAGCCTCCCTATTCCCCTCTCCCCTCCGGGGAGAGGGCCGCGTGAGGGGCGGTTCCGCCCACCAATTCCACACACCTATACCGTCAAGTACTTCCGCCGCAGATCCTCGTCCGCCATCAGCGCGGCCATCGGGCCGTCGAACCGGATGATCCCCTTCTCGATGATGTACGCCCGGTCCGCCAGGCGGGCCGCGAACTTGAGATTCTGCTCCGAGAGCAGGATCGTCAAGCCCTCCCGCTTGAGCGCCGCGATCTGCTCCCCGAGCGCCCGCACGATGACCGGGGCCAGCCCCTCCGACGGCTCGTCCAGCAGCACCACCCGTGGGTTGCCCATGAGCGTGCGGGCCACCGTGAGCATCTGCTGCTCGCCGCCCGAGAGGCTCCCGGCCCGCCGCCCGGCCAGCTCCCGCAGCTTGGGGAAGACGTCGTAGACGCGCTCCGCGCCCCACGCCCCCGTGCCCTTGCGGCCCACCAGCAGGTTCTCGGCCACCGTCAGGTCGCTGAAGATCCGGCGCTCCTCCGGCACGTAGCCCACCCCGAGGCGGCTGATCGCGTGGGTGGGCCGCCCGGTGATCTCGCGCCCGTCGAAGCGGATGCTCCCGCGGCTGACCGCGACGAGCCCCACGATGGACTTCAGCGTGGTCGACTTGCCGGCCCCGTTGCGGCCGAGCAGCGACACCACCTCTCCCGCCTCCGCCCGCAGGCTCACGCCGTGCAGCACCCGGGAGAGGCCGTAGCCGGCCTCGACGCCCTCGAGCTCCAGCATCAGTCGCCCTCGCCCAGGTACACGCGCTGCACCTGCGCGTCGGCGCGCACGGCGGCGGGCGGCCCCTCCGCGATGACCCGGCCCTGGTGCAGCACCATGATGCGATCGGCGACCGAGAACACCACGTCCATGTCGTGCTCGGTGAACAGCACCGTGAGCCCGCGCGCACGGGCGATCCGCTCCGCGAGGGCCATGAGGGCGCCGCGCTCCGCGGGGGCCATGCCCGCGGTGGGCTCGTCGAGCAGCAGCACCTCCGGATCGTTGGCGAGGGCCACCGCCAGCTCGAGCTTCTTGAGATCGCCGTAGGCGAGCACCGCGGCCACCCGGTCCGCCTGCTCGGCGAGCCCCACCTGGTCGAGCAGGGCGCGCGCCTCGTCCGCCTGGAGACCGCGGCTCGACTCCAGCATCGAGTAGGTCTTGCCGAGGTGCGACAGCCGCCCGACCCGCACGTTGTCGAGCGCGGTGAGCGTCGCGAACGTCGCGGTGATCTGGAAAGTGCGGCTCACCCCGCGGCGCCACACCGCGTGCGGCGGCAGCCCGCTGAGCCGCTCCCCCTTGAAGCGCACCTCGCCCGCGTCGGCGATCAGCTGTCCGGTGAGCATGTTGAAGAAGGTGGTCTTCCCCGCCCCGTTCGGCCCGATGAGGGCGCGGATCTCGCCCCGGGGCATCGCGAGGTCGACCCCGCTCACCGCCCGCACCCCGCCGAACGACTTGGAGAGCCCGCGCGTCTCCAGCACCGGGTTCAAAGCCGCGCAAGCCTCCTCAAACCGAGGGCAAGGCGAGGGGCGAGGGCAAGGCGAGGGGTGTTCTTCACCGCCGCCCGTCCAGCACGCCCGCGATACCGCGCGGGAAGACCAGCACCAGCGCCACGAGGATCGCGCCCAGCACGAGCTGCCAGTAGTCGGTGTACCGCGTGATCACGGTGTCGAGGAGCTTGTAGACGGCGGCCCCGATCAGCGGGCCCGAGGGCGAGGCCACCCCGCCCAGCAGCACCATCACCAGCGGCTGCACCGACATCGGCGACTCGGTGTAGACCGGGAACACGCTTCCCTTGAGGAACACGAACACCGCGCCGCCCAGGCCGGCCACGAAGCCGGCCACCACGAACGCGGTCCACTGCAGCGCGCGGATGTTCACCCCCAGCGCCTCCGCGCGCCGCGCGTGGTCGCGGATCGCTCGAAGCGTAAGGCCGAAGGGCGAGGCGGTGACGCGGCGGAGCAGCACCACCCCGGCCACCGTGGCGACCAGCGCCCAGTAGTAGTAGCGCGCGGGCGAGGCCAGCCACGCCGCGGGCCACACGCTCAGCAGCCCGTTGTCGCCCCCGGTGACCTCGTCCCACTGGTGCACGATCGCGTACACGATCTGGGCGAAGGCGAGCGTGAGCATCGCGAAGTAGATGCTCGTCAGTCGCACGCAGAAGTAGCCGAACAGGACCGCGGCGAGGGCCGCCACCAGCGGGGCGGCCAGGAACGCCAGCGGCATGGGCAGGCCGACCAGCTGGAGGAGCAGGGCCGCCCCGTAGGCGCCGACCCCGAAGTACGCGGCGTGGCCGAAGGAGACCATGCCGCCCACCGCCATCAGCAGGTGCAGGCTCGCCGCGAACAGCGCGAAGGCGAAGATCTCCACCGCGATCGAGACCCAGAAGGTCGGCAGCACGAGCGGGAGCGCGACCAGCGCCAGCAGCGCGGCCGCCGTCCAGGCGGGATGCGGGCGTCGCGCCGCGCGCTCGGCGACCGCCCCGCTGCCCGGCGGGCGGAGCTGGATCTCGGGGCGCCCGAGGAGCCCCCACGGCCGCACCACCAGCACCACCGCCATCACCACGAAGATCAGCACGATGGCGATCTTGGGCAGGAGCAGCACCCCGAAGGCGTTGAGCACGCCGATGAGCAGGGAGGCGAGCAGGGCCCCCCACACCGAGCCCATGCCGCCGATGACCACGACCACGAAGGCCTCCACGATCACCGAGGTGTCCATCACGGTGGTGAGGGCCAGACGCGGAACCTGGAGCGCACCGCCCAGGCCGGCCAGGAACGAGCCCAGGACGAACACGGATGTGAAGAGACGCGACTGGTCGACCCCGAGGGCCGCCACCATCTCCCGGTCCTGGGTGGCGGCGCGGATCAGCACCCCCCAGCGCGTCCGGTGGAAGAGCAGCCAGAGCCCGAGGGCCACCACCGGGCCGAACACGATGATGGCCAGATCGTAGGAGGGGAAGAGCTGGCCCGCGACCGGCACCGAGCCGGCGAGGCCCGGCGCCGACGGGCCGGTCTTGTTGTCCGCGCCCCAGACCCAGCGCACCACGTCCGCGGTGATCAGCACCAGCGCGAAGGTCAGGAGCAGCTGGTAGAGCTCCGGCGCCCGGTACACCCGGCGCAGCAGCAGCACCTCGACCAGCCCGCCGATCGCGGCCACCGCCAGCGCGGCCAGCAGCGCGGCGAGGTAGAACGCGGCGGGCCCGCCCGGCAGCGCGGCGGCCAGCGAGTAGGTCAGGTAGGCCGCGAGCATGTAGAAGGAGCCGTGGGCGAAATTGACGATGCGGGTGACGCCGAAGATGAGCGAGAGCCCCGACGCGATGAGGAAGAGGAACATCGCGTTCGCGAGCCCGCTGAGGAGCTGGACGAGAAGGAGGGACATGCGAGATCGGCCCCCCTCACCCTGCCCTCTCCCCCGCGACGAGGGAGAGGGTGATGGGGAGACGCACGAAGCGGATCGTGCTCAGTTCGCCGGGCGGAGCTTCTTCACTTCCTCGTCGGACGGCAGCACCTTCTCACCCGGTATGAGCTCGTGGTTCACCATGATGCCGACCCCGCGTGACAGATAGATCGCGGCTCCCGTACGAACTGGCTGCTCGTTGAGACCCGCCAGCTCTTTGCTCACCAGGTGGCGCTCGTGGAGGAGCAACCGATCCTCGGGTTGCATCTCGTCGACACGCAGCAGGACACCATCGTCGATCGAGCGAAGGCTGCCGAACGCTTCCCTCACCTGGGCCAGGATGCGCAGCCGCTCGCCGTCTCTCGCGCGGGGCGTGAACGCGTACCCCTCCAGATTGCGCGCGAGGCGAATGCGCGTCGAGATCACTATGTCGGCGTGCTCCCCGGAGGCGTCCAGCCAGCTGGCGCCGCCGTCGGGCAAAAGCGAGAGGTCCAGCATTACTCGATTCCTCTCAGCTTATCGCGCAGATCGGCCGCCAGCTCGAACTGCTCGGCCTCGATCGCTCGCTTCAGGCGGTCACGTAGCTCCGTCGCGGTGGAGACATGCGGTAAGTCACTTGGGAGCGGTGCCACGTAACGGCGCCCGATGTGGCGTGAATTCCC
>Ga0207675_100006501_pt1 | contig 11059 bp, 9 predicted proteins | sample KBSSwiS42_FD_184305 | JGI IMG/M metagenome (GOLD analysis project Ga0207675, IMG submission 184305) | Switchgrass rhizosphere microbial communities from Kellogg Biological Station, Michigan, USA - KBS Switchgrass S4-2 (SPAdes) (version 2) | ecosystem: Host-associated > Plants > Roots >...
CGTCGAGCGTGAGGAAGGGGTGATTGGCGCTCGCCTTGACCCGGCGACCGGACGCCAACTGGAGCTGGAACACCGACTTCACCCCGCTCGGGAACACGTGGGTCATGGTCCCCTGGACCAGCCGAAGATCGTCGTCGAGGGTCCAGACGGGGATGTCGCGTTCTCGGCGGAGGAGCAACTCGCCCAAGCTCTCCTCGGCGCCGGTGTCCGCGCGCATAACCCTCGTGTCGGCGGTCAGACAGCCGCTCTCGCGGAGATCGCTGAGCATCGGGCGACGATCGGCACGACTCTCCGGTTGCCGCGACAGCTGGGAGATGGCGATTACGGGGACCTCCAGCTCCTTGGCCAAGAGCTTGAGCGACCGGGAGATCTCGCTGACCTCCTGCTGGCGGTTCTCGAACCGCTTGCTCGGCTGCATCAGCTGCAGGTAGTCCACCACCACGAGTCCCAGGCCGTGGCGCTGCTTGAGTCGCCGGCACTTGGCCCGGATCTCCATCATGGTCGTGCCCGGCGAGTCGTCGATGAACAGCGGCGCGTCGGCCAGCTTCCCCAGCGACCTCGTCAGCCGGGTCCAGTCCGACTCCTCCATCCGCCCAGTCCGCAGCCGCTGCATGTCCACCGTGCACTCGGCACACATCAGCCGCTGGACCAGCTCCGTCCGGCTCATCTCCAACGAGAACACCACCGTCGGCACCGACCCCCTGACCGCCGCATGCCGAGCCACGTCAAGACCAAGGGTCGAGTTGTGCGTTGGGACCATCGACCGGCTGGCCAGGTAGAGATGGTCGGCGCCGTCGACCTCGACGCAGCGGACGGGAACGCTCGGGACGGGCCGCACGGCGGTGACGAAGCGCTTGCCGGTGCGGCCCGGACCCCTCCGCTCCTTGTGGAGCAGCCGCTTCCGCTCCAGCCGGAAGACCTCGTCGGTGGTCGAGAACGTGAGCGTGTAGGCCATGGAGGAGGCCGCCGTCCGCCCCTTGACCGGCTTGTTCGTCAGCGAGCAGCGGTACCCGAGACTGACGATCAGCTCGTGGGTGTCCTCAGCGAGACGCCGCGAGGTCACGGTGAACTGCAGTGCCCCACTTGCGGCAACCGTCCCGTCGGTGTCGAGCAGTCCGGCCAGGAGGGACCGTCGTTGCGCCTCGGAGGCCCGCAGATACGCCCCGGGGATGTGCTTGTTCCCGAGGACGCCCAGGGTCCGCAGCATGCCCTGCACGGTGCCGTGATGGTTCCGGCACGCCTGGCACTGCACCATTCCGCTGGACGGCCCCCCACAGTCGGAGCACGCCGGGGGCTGAACCGGGGGGGAGACAAGGCGTGCCCGTCCGCCACAGATTCTCCCGCAGGTACGGACCTGGGATGTCTGGGGGCGAAACCGCTTGCCACACACAGCACAGGAGCGCTCCGCAACCGGGGGGCGCTGAGGGAGGCGCAAGGAGTAGTTCAGGCCGTTGCCGGGCACGACCCACAGTCCATCTGCCTCCAAGTGGACGACGATCTCCGGGTCGGCGGTCGTGATCCTCGCGCCTGCCGCGTGGCCGTCCCCGAGCCACACGCCGAGGGCGTAGGGCGCCAGCTGCAACTCCTGAGCGGGCAGGTCAAGGGGCCTGGTATTGACCACGGCATGGTTCAGCCGCCGCTCGGTGCCGTTGCAGTGGAGTGTCGCGGAAATCTCCTCGGTGGTTCTGACCGAGGGGAACGTCCGCTGGGTCCGGATGCGGTTGTCCCCCCGGGCGGCCGCCCACGCTGACCTGCGCGACGCCCGGGTCTCGGTCAGCCATTGATGCTCGGCGTCGGCGACGACGACGGTTCCGTCCGAGAACTCGACTTCGTAGCAGGGCCGGCCGCGGAGCACCTCGGTCGTCGCGACAACGGTCGTCGGCCTGCCGTCGGCCCCGAGCAACTGGTCGCCGACCGCGACGTCCGCCATGGTCGTCCAGCCGGCCGGGGTCGGGAGCGGCGTGTCAAGGGCGAGCGCCTTCCCCACCGCTGGCCTTGCCGCGACGATGATGAGGTTGGCCGGCTGGAGGCCGGAGGTGAGGCGGTCGAGGTCGGGGAAGCCGGTGGGGACGCCGGTGATCTCGCGGTGGTCCTCGTGGAGGCGCTCGATCGCCTCGAGGGTGCCGGTGAGGACGTCGCGAAGGGAGTGGTAGTCCTCGGTGACCCGGCCCTGGGCGACCTGGTAGACGAGGGACTCGGCGATGTCGACGGCGCGCTCGGTGTCCTGGGGGGTCTCGAAGCCGAGCTGGACGATCTGGGTGCCGACGTCGATCAGGCGGCGCAGGACGCCCGCCTCCTTGACGATGCGGGCGTAGTAGCTGGCGTTGGCGGCGGTGGGGACGCTGGCCACCAGGGTGTGGAGGAACGGGGCGCCGCCGATGTCGGCCAGGGAGCCGTTGCGGCGCAGCTCCTCCTGGACGGTGACGGCGTCGACGGCGTCGCCGTGGCCGTACAGCTCCAGGACCGAACGGAACACCGTGCGGTGGGCCGGGCGGTAGAAGTCGTCCTCGCGCAGCAGCTCGAGGACCTCGGCGATGGCGTCCTTGGAGAGCAGCATGGAACCGAGGACTGACTCCTCGGCCTCGACGTTGTGCGGTGGGACACGCTCGTAGGCTGGGGAAGCGCTGGCCCGCGAGCCGCCGTCAGAGACGGGGCGGATGGCCATTGCCGTTCTCCTTGCTCGTCGCTGCCCCGCCTAGCCGGGTACGACCTCCACGTTGACGGTCGCCTCGACCTCGGGGTGGAGCCGGATGGTGAGGCGGTGGGTGCCGATCGACTTGATGGGAGCGTCCAGGTGGATGCGGCGCCGGTCGATGGAGGTGCCGCCGGTCCGCTCGACCGCGTCGGCGACCTGCGGGGTCGTGATCGACCCGAACAGGCGTCCCTCCTTGCCGGCCTTGGCGGGGATCGTCACCTTGAGGGCCTCGAGGTGGCCGGCGATGGAGCGGGCCTGCTCCAGGTCGGCGATCTCGCGCTCGGCCCGGCGGGCCCGGATGCCCTCCGCCTGCCGGATCGCGCCGGGGGTGGCCAGGCGGGCCAGGTTGCGGGGCAGCAGGTAGTTGCGGCCGTAGCCGGCCGAGACGTCGACGATGTCGCCGGGCGCCCCGACCCCACGGACCTCCTGGTTCAGGATGACCTTCATCGGGGGCGCTCCTATCGGATGGAGTACGGGAGCAGGGCCATCTCCCGGGCGTTCTTGACGGCGGTGGCGACGTCGCGCTGGTGCTGGGCGCAGTTGCCGGTGACCCGGCGGGCGCGGATCTTGCCCCGGTCGCTCATGAACTTGCGCAGCAGGTTGACGTCCTTGTAGTCGATGTAGTCCTGGTGCTCGGCGCAGAACTGACAGAACTTGCGCTTCGGCTTGCGCTGGAAGGTGCTCTTGGGCATGCAGGTACTGCCTTTCGGGTCCCCGCCGTTCTAGAACGGCGGCTCGTCGTTGAACTGACCACCCTTGCTCGCCCCGGCCGCGCTGCCCGCCCAGTCGCCGCCGCCGCCACCACCGCCGCCCGAGCCGCCCCGGCTGGAGCGCTCGACCTTGGCGGTGGCGAACTTGAGGCTGGGGCCGATCTCGTCGGCCTCGACCTCGGTGACGGAGCGCTTCTCGCCCTCGGGGGTCTCCCAGGAGCGGGTCCGGAGCCGGCCGACCACGATGCACCGGGCCCCCTTCTGGAGGGTCTCGGCCACGTTCTCGGCCTGCTGGCGCCAGACGTTGATCCGGAAGAACGAGGTCTCCCCGTCCTTCCAGGAGTCGCCCTCGCGGACGCGCGGGGTGACGGCCAGCCGGAAGTTGGCCACGGCCGCCCCGTTGGGGGTGAAGCGCAGCTCAGGGTCGTCGGTCAGGTTGCCGACGAGCATGACTTGGTTGTCGTTTGCCACTTGTGTGTACCACCTCTCACATCCCGCGCCGGCACCCAGGCCGGGCACGAACCAGTACAACGGCCTCGACCTCGGCCGGTGAGGCCTCGGGCGGGGCCAGCGGGGAAGGAGACGCCGATCAGGCGGCCTGGGGCCGGATGACCTTGTGCCGGACCACATTGTCGGCCAGGAAGAGCACCCGCGACAGCTCGTCGACCGTCTCGGGCGCCGCCTCGAGGTCGACGACCGTGTAGTAGCCCTCTTCAAGGTGCCGGATCTCGTAGGCGAGCCGGCGCTTGCCCCAGTGGTCGATGTTGCCGACCGTGCCGCCACGGGTGGTAACGGTGGTCAGGAACCGATCCACCGCCGCCTTGGCGTCCTTGTCCTCCAGGCTGGGGTCGAGGATCAGCATGACTTCGTAGTGACGCATGTCACCTCCTCTGGACTATGCGGCCCCCGTTGTGGGAGCAGGAGTGTGAAGCCGGCCGAGGGTAGCAGGCGCACTGCCCGCGTCGCCAGCCGCCAAGCTCCGGTGGGGTGTCTCGATGGTCCCAGCCATGAAGCGAGTCTGCCATCAGCCCCCGACAGTCACCCGCGGGTTTCCACAGCCCCTTCGCGGGCCGCTGGCCTGCGGTTGAAGGCCTGGACGACCAGCGCGCAGGCGACCAGCAGGAGCAGGTTGCGCAGGGTCAGCAGGCCGATGTCGAACGGGTAGAGCCGGCGCAGCTGGGTGTAGCGGAACGGGAACACGACCTGGCTGACCACGGCGGCCGCGACCAGCGTCCAGAGCGCCCGCCGGCCGGCGAGGAACACGGCCAGCCCGACCATGGGGGCGCACAGCCAGACCAGGTACTGGGGCGACAGCACCCTGGTGGGCAGGACGAAGGCGAAGGTCCCGAGGGTGAAGGCGCCGGCCCAGTCGGCCGGGCCGAGCCCGCCGCTGGCCCTGGCCCGGCGCCAGACCAGCCAGGCCACGGCGGCCAGGGCGGCCAGGGTGGCGACCCCGGACAGCGCCTTGAAGGGCCCGGACAGGCTCGAGCTCAGGTCGTAGGCGCCGAAGCCGTAGACGGTCTGGGCGGGCAGGCCGAACAGGTGGGCGATGCCGATCAGGTTGGCCCACAGGCTCTCGACCTGCACCCCCCGCTGCACGTGGTACAGCACCGAGTCGGCCGTCCCCCTGGCCGAGAGGGCCAGCGCCGGCACCACCGTCAGGCCGAACCCGGCCAGGAACGGCGGCACCGTCCGCAGCAGCGACCGCCGCCACCCGAGCGCCGGCACCATGCCCAGCACCAGGAGCGGGGCCAGCACCCCGGGGAAGATCTTGGCCGCGGTGCCGTACCCGAGGGCGGCGGCGGCCCAGCCGAACCGCCCCTCGGCGGCCATCGCCGCCGCCACCAGCACGCACACCGCCGGCACGAGGTCGAAGCGCAGCACCAGCAGCGGCCCCACGGCCACCATGGCCAGCACGTAGGCCAGGGGGATGCGGCGGCGGCCGGCGTCGACGACCCGGCCGAGGCGGGTCGCCGCCCACAGCCCGACGGCGTCGACCAGCAGCATCTCGCAGGCGAAGGCGAGCCGGTAGCCGCCGCCGGTGCCGACCACCAGGGCGGGCAGGATGGTGAAGGGCACGCTGCCCGGCGGGTACTCGGTGGCGACGTCCCGGTAGGGCAGCTCCCCCTGGAACATGCGCTCCACCTTGGCCCCGTAGAAGCGGATGTCCCCGAACAGTGCGGCCGAGTACAGCCGCGGGTTGAGCGAGACGACCAGCAGGACGGCCCGGGTGAGCAGCCACAGCCCGATCACCAGCAGGTCGGCCCTGCTGCCGGCGGCCTGCTCCCGGCCCCTGGACCTGGCCCATGCCGGGCCACGCCGGGTGCCGTCCGCCGCCTGCTCAGGGACCCCGGTGCGGGCCCAGGCCGGGCCACGCTGGGTGCCGCCCGCCGCGGTCGCGGCCCGCATGCCTCCTGGCCTGCCTAGGCCGGGGTGGTCGGGTCGGGTCCCGGCCCGGGAAGGGTCAGGGTGGTCGGCGGCAGCGACTGGCCGGGCTGGGTGGGCGACGGCTGGGTCGGAGGCGGGTTCTGCGGCCCGGGCTGGGTCGGCTGGGGGACGGTGGTCGGCGGGGCCGTCGTGGTCGAGTTCAGCACCACCCCGCCGAGGTCGGCCGGGGGCACGAACGGCGCGTTGGGCCGGTCGCGGGTGGCCAGGTCCATGTAGTCGTGCCAGATCTGGGCCGGCAGCGACCCGCCGGACACCCCATCCAGGCCGCGGACGCCGACCAGCTTGTGCCTCGGGTTGTCGAAGCCGAGCCAGACCGAGGTGACCAGGTCGGAGGTGTAGCCGACGAACCGGGCGTCGGTGTAGTCGCTGGTGGTCCCGGTCTTGCCGGCCACCTCGCGGCCGAAGAGCCGGGCGGAATGGCCGGTGCCGTTCTCGACCGCGCCCCGCAGCACCATGTTCATGGTGTCGGCGTGCACCTGGGCGATCACCTGGGTGCCCTGGGGGTTGCCGGGGTGCTGCTCGAGCACCCGCTCCTTGGCGTCGACCACCCTCTCGACCAGGTGCGGTGCCTGGTGGATGCCACGGTTGGCCCAGGTCCCGAAGGCCGAGGCGAGCTGGAGGGTGGTCACGTCCCCGGAGCCAAGCGACAGGGCCAGCACCGGCTTGAGCACTGGCGGGTCCTCGAGCGGCCGCGGGTCCCGTGCTGGCTCGGCCGGGCCGGCGAGCTCGGCCGCCAGGCCGTGGGCCTTGGCGAACTTGGCCACCCGGTCGGGCTTGACCTGCTGCATGAGCTGCACGTAGATGGTGTTGACGGACAGCCGGGTGGCGTCCCGCAGGGTCATCTGGCCGTAGTTGGTGTCGCCGTAGTTCTTGAAGTCCTCGCCGTTGACGATCAGCTGCGCCGGGCCCGGGTACACCGAGTTGACCGAGAGGCCGTCGTTCAGCGCCTGGGCGAGCACGAACGGCTTCATGGTCGAGCCGGCCTGGCGGATGGCGTTGGTGGCGTAGTTGAACTGGCGGGTCTTGAAGTTCCAGCCGCCGTACATGGCCCGCACCGCCCCGTTCCGGGGGTCGATGGAGACCAGCGCCGCCTTGGGGTCCGTCTTCGGGTTGTCCAGGATCCGCTTGACCGTCTGGTCGGCCTCGGCCTGCATCTTCATGTCCAGGGTGGTGCGGACCCGCAGGCCGCCCAGGTTGACCGCCTCGGCGCCGTAGCGGGCGACCAGGTACTGGCGGACCTTCTCCAGGAAGAACGGTGCCTTGGAGTTGGCGATCCCCTGGGGCCTGGCCTTCCACACGACGCCAAGCTTCGACGCCATGGCCGCGCGCCCCTTCTTGGCCGTCAGCCAGCCCCGGTCGACCATGGCCTGGAGGATGTAGTCGCGCCGCACCTTGAGCGAGGCCGCGTGGTCCTGCTTGCTGTAGAACTCGGGGCTGCGGATCGCGCCGGCGAGCAGGGCCGACTGGGCCGGTTCGAGGGACTCGGCCTTCGTCTTGAAGTAGGTGCGGGCGGCGGCGTCGATCCCGTAGGCCCCGCGGCCGAAGTACACCGTGTTCATGTAGAACTCGAGGATCTGGTCCTTGGAGAACTTGCGCTCCAGCTTGACCGCGAGCACGGCCTCCTTGAGCTTCCGGAACAGGGTCCGGTCGCGGCCCACACCCGGGAAGGCGTTCTTCACGTACTGCTGGGTGATGGTCGAGCCGCCCTCGGAGATCCGGTGGCGCAGCAGGTTGGCCGCGCTCGCCCTGGCCAGCCCGCGCCAGGAGATGGCCCCGTGCTCGTAGAAGTCACGGTCCTCGGCGGCCAGCATCGCCCGGCGGGCGGACTCGGGGATCTTGTCCAGGCGGACGACCCGGCGGTTCTCCTGGGCCGAGAGGGTGCCGATCTCGTGCCTGCCGGTCTCGTCGAGGAACACGATCGTCTGGGCGGTCGGGACCTCGGACGGCACGGGCACGCGGGCGAAGGCGTAGATCAGCCCGACGACCGTGCCCATGGCGATGGCCACGGCCGGCACGGCCAGCCATAGCGTCCAGCGCAGGACCCGACGGAGGCGGGAGCGGCTGGGGGGCGCCTGCTTGCGCTCCTTGACCTGCGGTCTGCCCTGCTGTTGGTGCCTGGCGGCCCGGGTGGGGGTGATCGGGGGTGCTGCCATAGCGCAAGGATGGTACTGCACCCTTGGCCAGAAACCGATTCTGCGGCCGGTACGACCGGTCAGCCGACGTGGCGGCGGCCCAGGAGGTAGCGCTGGGCGAGGTGGTTCCAGTAGCAGGCCGTGCAGACCTCGACCACGTAGCAGGCCACCTCGTCCATGGAGCGGTGCAGGTCGGCCAGGCCGGTGCGGGGCCAGACGCGGCCGTTGGCCTGGCGCAGGGCGTCGCCGAACACGTAGGTGACGTGGACCAGCGGCTCGGCCTCGCAGACCGGGCAGGGGGTCGGGGTCCGCTCGCCGACGTTGCGGGCGGCCCGGAGCAGCTCCGGGTGGGCGTCGCAGACGTCGTCGCGCGACAGGCGGCCACCACGGAGCTCGGTGAGCTTCGCCCGCTTGGCCAGGGTGTAGTCGACCAGCCGCATCTCGGCGCCAGTGTACCCGGCCCCTCACGGCGGCACCGGGGAGGTAACGGCTTGACAACGCGAGTTGACATACTCGCGTTGGCGTACCTATCGTGGCGATACATCGAGCCGATACATCGTTCGATCTGCAGTAGTGAACCACAGGCAAGAGGGGACGTGCTTCGTGCTCGAGCTGGCCGTGCTTGGGCTGCTCAAGGAGACACCGATGTCTGGCTACGAGCTGAAGAAACAGCTCTCGGTCAAGCTCGGGGCCTTCTGGCGAGTCAGCTATGGCTCTCTGTACCCGTGTCTCAAGCGGCTGGCCGCCGATGGGACCCTGGACGTCGAGGTCTCGCCGTTCACCTCACGCAAGAAGCACGTCTACCGGTTGACCGACAAGGGCAACCGGCTGTTCCACCAGCTCCTCGAGACGGCCGACGGCCATGAGCTGGAGCAGGACCGGTTCTCCATGCGACTGGCCTTCTTCCGCTACCTGCGGCCGGAGGCCCGCCTCTACCAGCTCGAGCGGCGGCGCGGCTACCTCCAGGAGCGGCTGGCCGACCTGCGCGCCTCGGTGCGGACAGCCCGCGAGCGCATGGATGCCTACACCATCGAGCTGATGGACCACGGGCTGGACGAGCGCGAGCGCGAGATCGCATGGCTCGACCGTCTGATCGCCCGCGAGCGGCGCTCCACCGAGACGCAGCACGAGCAGGACCCAGCTGAGCCGTCGCCGCCGGCCCAGCTTCCCCAGTCCCCGCGCGACCCCCGCCTTCCCGCTCAGACCGGGTAGGCCGCGCCGTCCAGGAGGAGACCAGAAGCCGATGGGAAAGCTACGCGTCGCGATTGTCGGCGTGGGCAACTGCGCGTCGTCGCTGGTGCAGGGCGTCCACTTCTACGCCGACGCCGAGCCTGGTGACCACGTCCCCGGTCTGATGCACGTCGAGCTCGGCGGCTACCACGTCCGCGACATCGAGTTCGTGGCCGCCTTCGACGTCGACGCCAAGAAGGTCGGGCGCGACCTCTCCGAGGCCATCCGCTCCGGCGAGAACAACACCATCCAGTTCGCCGACGTGCCCCCGCTCGGAGTCGAGGTGCAGCGCGCGCCGACCCTCGACGGGCTGGGCCACTACTACGCCGAGACCATCCAGGAGTCCGACGCCGCCCCCGTCGACGTGGCCGTCGCCCTGGCCGCCTCCGGCGCCGACGTGCTCGTCTGCTACCTGCCGGTGGGCTCCGAGGAGGCCGCCCGCTACTACGCCGAGCAGGCCCTCAAGGCCGGCGTGGCCTTTGTGAACTGCCTGCCGGTGTTCATCGCCGGCCGCCCCGAGTGGGCCGAGCGCTTCACCCGGGCCGGGGTGCCGATCATCGGCGACGACATCAAGTCCCAGGTCGGCGCCACCATCGTCCACCGCGTGCTGAGCCGGCTGATGGAGGACCGCGGCATCCACATCGACCGCACCTACCAGCTGAACTTCGGCGGCAACATGGACTTCATGAACATGCTGGAGCGCAGCCGGCTGGAGTCCAAGAAGATCTCCAAGACCCAGGCCGTCACCTCCCAGGTCGACCACGACCTGGGCAAGCGCAATGTCCACGTCGGCCCGAGCGACTACGTGCCCTGGCTGGACGACCGCAAGTGGTGCTACATCCGGGTCGAGGGTCGCGCCTTCGGTGACGTGCCGATCAACCTGGAGCTGAAGCTGGAGGTCTGGGACTCCCCGAACTCGGCCGGCGTGGTCATCGACGCCGTCCGCTGCGCCAAGCTCGCCCTCGACCGCGGCATCGGCGGGCCGCTGCTCGGCCCCGCCGCCTATTTCATGAAGTCGCCGCCGGTGCAGTACACCGACGACGAGGCCCGCCGCCTGGTCGAGGAGTTCGCCGCCGGCACCGACAGCTGAGGGAGGCCGCCACTTGGGCAGCGCCAACTGGTGGCGGCACGGGGTCATCTACCAGATCTACCCGCGCAGCTTCGCCGACGCGAACGGCGACGGCGTGGGCGACCTGGCCGGGATCACGTCCAGGCTCGGCCACCTGAACGACGGCACCCCCGGGTCGCTGGGGGTGGACGCCATCTGGCTGTCGCCGTTCTACCCGTCGCCGATGGCCGACTTCGGCTACGACGTCGCCGACTACACCGACGTCGACCCCGTCTTCGGCACCATCGACGACTTCGACCGGCTGGTCGAGGCGGCGCACGCCCGCGGCATCCGGGTGGTGGTCGACCTGGTCCCCAACCACACCTCCGACCAGCACCCCTGGTTCCTGGCGTCGCGCTCCTCCAGGGACAACCCGAAGCGGGACTGGTACGTCTGGGCCGACTCCCGTCCGGACGGCTCGCCGCCCAACAACTGGATGAGCTCGTTCCCCCGGGCGGGGAAGGCCTGGGCCTTCGACGACGCCACCGGCCAGTGGTACCTGCACTCGTTCACCCCCCAGCAGCCCGACCTCAACTGGTGGAACCCCGAGGTCCGCCAGGCCATGGACGACGTGATGCGGTTCTGGCTGGACCGGGGTGTCGACGGCTTCCGGGTCGACGTGGCCCACAAGATGGCCCATGACCCCGAGCTGCGCGACAACCCGCTGGTCGAGCTGGGCGACGAGGACCTGGGCGAGAGCCAGGAGGCCAGGGACAGCCGGCGGGCCAAGCTGAAG
>Ga0207675_100006504_pt1 | contig 11057 bp, 9 predicted proteins | sample KBSSwiS42_FD_184305 | JGI IMG/M metagenome (GOLD analysis project Ga0207675, IMG submission 184305) | Switchgrass rhizosphere microbial communities from Kellogg Biological Station, Michigan, USA - KBS Switchgrass S4-2 (SPAdes) (version 2) | ecosystem: Host-associated > Plants > Roots >...
TTGCCTGCCGGCCCCGCGATTCAACGCAACGTGATACCGAGCCCCTTCAGAACTTGTACCTCGCTCCGGCGAAGAAGAACCGCCCGCGGATATTGTAGATGGAGCTCTGCGCGGTGGTCGGGCTGGTGGCTGACGTGGACCCAATGAGCCCCAGCGGCGGCAACTTGTTGGTCACGTTGTCGACCCCGACGTACGCGTTCAACCCGGCCGTGAAGTCATAGCCCGCGCGTATGTCGTGGTAGATCACCGACGGATAGCGGAGGCGGTCCGCGAAGTCCGCGTTCTGCGGCGCCCGGTCTTGCACGGTGAGATAGTTCTCCGCCGAGTCGAGGGCCATCTTGCCGATGTAACGCAGCTCGTACTCGCCGCTACGCCGCCGCATGAGCCGCGCCACCGGAAAGATGCGCCGCGATTCCGGGTCCTGCCAGGCGACGAACAGCGTGCGCACGAGCGGGGTCATACGCCCGGCAGTTTACCACGCTGGCGCCGTCCGCCACTGCTCGGCGCGGCCTGTCGACCGCTGGTCGTCGGGCAGGGGTGGTCAACGCCGCGCAGTGACGCTATGGGAGCCATGGGTCCTGACATGATTTCGCTCGCTCAGCAGCTCACGCTCTTGCTTCCGGCGCTGCTCTTTGCCACGCCGTTCAGCATGATCAGCACCGGCGTCACCGTGCTAGCCGCGCCCTCTGCCCGCGCTGCGGCACTCGAGCTCGAACAGGCCACGCCGGCCGCCGATCGGCCCAAGCTCGATCAGCCCTTCACGGACGCGGCCCGCAGCGACTGGCACTACATCCCGCGCAGCCGCGTCGGCATCGCCTGGCGCGACATGAACGCCGCACAGCGCGCGGCCACCAGCAAGCTTCTGCGCAGCGCGCTCACGGACTCGGGCGTGGACAAGGTGCACGCCGTGATGGCGCTCGAGATTGCCCTGCGCGAGCTCGAGACGCTCGGCCGCTCGCGCGATCCAGGCAACTACGCGATCGCGCTGTTCGGCTCGCCGAGCACCGCCTCGCCGAGCACCGCCTCGTCCAGTACACCTGCGCCGAGCACGGGCTCGCCGAGCGGAGCGCCCTGGGGCTGGCGCATCGAGGGCCATCACCTGTCCTTGCACTTCACGCTGGAGGGTGACCGCTACCTCTCCAGCTTGCCGCAGTTCATGGGGGCAAACCCCGCGCTGGTGCCGCGTGACATGCAGAACGGAGGACCGAAGAAGGGCGTGCGCGTGCTCGCGCAGGAAGAAGACCTGGCGCGAGAGCTGATGGCAGCGCTCGCCCCCCCCGAGCTCGCGGCCGCCCTGTTCGAGCGTCGTCCCTATGGCGACATCGTCACGCGCAACGCGCAGAGACTGAGCCCGCTTTCGCCGGTGGGAGTCGCCTGGGTGCAGCTGCCCGCGGCCGAGCAGGCGCTGCTCCTGCGGCTGGTGCGCGCCTTTGCCGAGCACCTGCGGCCCGAGCTCGTCGAGCAGCGCTTGCAGCGCGTGCGCGCGGGCGGGCTGGATTCGCTCCGCTTCGGCTGGGCAGGCTCCCTCACACGCGGCGAGCCGTACTACTTTCGCATCCAGGGGGCCACGTTCCTGATTGAATTCGACAACTCGGGTGGCAATCACATCCACTCGGTCTGGCGCGATTTCGACGGAGACTGGGGACGCGACACGCTCGGGGAGCATTACCGAGGCGCTGCCGGCGGGCATTCGCACGGCCAGCGCTGACAGCCGGCACGCCCGGGCGGCGCGGGACGTCCCATAGAGCGTGCGGGGCGATCGGCGCAGCGCGGAAGCTCCCTCTGGCTACGTTCCGCCCGCCCCGGAAAATCCAAGCAGCGGCTGGCCCGTGAATCTTTCACGGTGTATACCGCCGCAGCCCAGCCCGGGGGTCGTGCTCGAGACACGCGGTCTGGAACATCCGCTTCCATGACCACGCCCGATCTGTCTTCGCCCAGCGCCGCGGAGCCCGCATCGAGCACGGCGGAGCCTGCGCAGGCCGCGCCGTCGACCAGCACACCGTCGCTCCCGGCAGCGGTTCTCCCGCCGAGGGCGCCGCGCGAGCGCTTTCCGCTCGGCGTGGCGGCACAGGCACTCTCCGTCTTTGCCCTGCTGGGTGCGTCGCTGGGGCTGTTCAGCGGCCTGCTGACGCGCATGGGGTCCGAGCGCTTCGTCGCCTTTCTGGAGCGCAACGAGCTCGACCAAGAGCTGCGCTGGCGCTTGTTTCTTTTCATCGTCGGCGGCGCCGGGCTGGCCCTGCTGCCGTGCTTCGGCATTCTGATCTGGAAGGGCCGGCGCGCGCTGCCGAGCTTGCAGCGCGCGGCGGAGATCTGCTGGCCGCTGTGTCTGATCGGTGTGCTGCGCAGCCTGTTCTCCGCGCTGCCCTGGCATGCTCAACCGCTCACTTATCTGGTGGGGTTGTCGATCGTGGTGATCGTGCTGGAGCGCGCGCTGCGCCGCTCGCAGCGCGCGCTGCCCGAGCGCGTCCTGCCCGCGAGGCTCGCGCGCCTATTTGCGAAGCTGCGGCCGCGACCGTCCGTCGCGCGCTGGCTGCCGCTCGTTGTCGTGCTGCTCGGCAGCCTCGGTTACGCCATCTACTTCAGCCACTTCACGATCCTGAATCACCGTCGGCTCGGCACGATGGGCTTCGATCTCGGGATCAACGTCAACTGGGCGTACAACGCGCTACACGGCAACTTCTCCCGCAACACCGTGGCCCTCGGCGCGAGCGTCAGCAACTACTTCGGCGTGCACGCCGTGTTTGCCATGCTGACCTGGCTGCCGTTCTTTGCGCTCAAGCCGGACGGCGAGTTCTTCCTGATCTTCCAGGCCGTGTCGGCGGGATTTGCCGCGACCACGCTGTATCTGTTCGCGACCACGCAGATACCGCGCTGGTCCGCCGTGGTCGTCGCGTACGCGTACCTGTTCTACGCGCCACTGCATGGCCCGAACTTCTACGACTTCCACGAGCTGATGCCGCCGCTGTTCTTCCACTTCCTGCTCTACTGGGCCATCGCCCAGCGCAAGAACTGGCTGGTCTGGTTGCTGGTGCCCGTGATCTGGTCCTATCGCGAGGACCTCACGATCGGGCTGGTGGTGCTCGGCTTCTTCCTGCTCGTCACCGGCGTGCGGCCGCGGCTCGGCCTGGGCATTGCGCTCGCGTCCGCCGTGTACTTCGTGACCGTGAAGCTGGTGCTCATGCCCCGCTGGTGGAGCGGCTGGTTCGATACCATCTACACGAGCCTGCAGGCGGGGCAACGCGGCTACGGCACCGTGCTCGTCACCATCCTGAGCAACCCGACCTACTTTCTCAGCACGCTGCTCGAACGCGAGAAGCTGGTCTACTTCCTGCATTTCTTTGCGCCGCTCGTGTTCCTGCCGGCGCGCCGCTGGTCGCTCCTGATGCTGGCGCTGCCCGGCTTCGCCTTCAGCCTGATCACGACGGGGTACTGGCCGACCCTCTCGATCTCCTTTCAATACACCTGCCACGCCATTCCGTACGTGTTCTGCGCCGCGGTGCTCATGCTCGGCCTGATCAGCCAGGGGGCGGAGGGCACGCTGCGGCGACGCGCGGTGCTCGGCGCCATGGCGCTCGGCATCGCGAGCCACAGCTACGTCTTCGGAGCCGTGCTGCAACACGAGACGTTCGTCGGCGGCTTCAGCAAGATCGAGTTCCAGATGAGCGAGGAGGAGAAATACCGCTACGCGACCTTGCGCCGGCTGCTCGCGATGATCCCCGAGTCCGCCAGCGTGGCGGCCAGCGAGAATGAAGTGCCGCACATCGCTGCCCGCACGAGCGCCTACACGCTCAAGGACGGCGACGCCGACGCGGAGTACGTGCTGGTCCACTCCCACCACCTGGGGGTGGGCGCGGGGCGCGCGGCGCTGGCCTTCATGGTGAATCGAGAGCCGTATCAGCTGATCGGCGAGGGCGACGACCTGTATCTGTTCCGGCGCGGGCCGAGCACGCGCGAGACGAGAAAGGCGCTAGCCCGGCTCGGAGTGCAGCTCACCCCGAAGAACTAGGCACTACTGCGAGAGCTCGACGAAATCGTCGACGATTCGGAGGATTTGAACCGTGTCGCGTCGGCTCGCTGCCGAAACGCCACAACCGACAGCGCCGCCCCAAGCTCATCGCGAAACATGAGGCGCCGAGCCACGGGCACGCCAGTGTGCTCCAGTGGGGCGATCGCCGCGCTGCATCGCTCCCGTCGTCGCGAGGGGGCGCTCGGGGCAGGTCGCCCCGTGTTGCACGGCCGGTGTTGCTCGGACGTCCCGTTGCTGTCAAGTTATGATGTGCTGTCAAATACCAATGACAGCACAAGCCGGCGACAGAGCCGTGCAGCTCGAGGTGCCATGCTGAAAACTGTTCGCGTCCGCTACATTCCACGCTCGTGGCTGGCTTGCCGCAGCTGGGGGTGCGGCGCCGTGCTGGCCCTGGGCGTGGGCTGTTCCGAGCACTCGGCCTTGACCCTGGCCCCCGCCGACGAACCGTCGCAGGGCGACCCGAGCGACCCGAACAACCCCGACGCGCTCGCGAACGGAGATCCGGGAACGTCGAACACCTCTGCGAAGGCCCGAGACGGCACCGATCCCAACGACCCGTCGAATCCCAACGACCCGTCGAATCCCAGCGACCCGTCGCATCCCAGCGACCCGTCCAACCCCGACACGGAGCCCGGCGCCTGGGGCACGACTCCCGCGCTGCGCGACCCGATCGCGCTGCCCGACGTGGAGCTCGCCCAGCAGGCGCTCAGCCTGCTCGGCGGCAGCTGCAGCAACTGTCATACCCTCGGCCGCCCCACGCTCACGCACTGGGCGCAGCTCACGCGCGAATTCGCGACCGATTGCCTCGGCAATACCGAGCTGCCGGATCAACCGGCGGTCGATGCCATGCGCGCCTGCTTCAGCGCGCGCGCCGGAAACGCGGCGGCGTCGCCCACGAACTTTGGCGTGTACGCCGCTGCGGCGCGCTTGCCCTGGTTCTCGTTTCTGTTCCAGCACACGCCGGACGGCGCGAGCGCGCAGAGCGATTTTATCAGCCACGTGGGCATGCCGCGCGGCGGCCAGCCCTGGACGCAGGCCGAGTTCGACCTGGTCGCGGAGTGGTTCGGGCGCCGCTTGCCGGGCTTGTTCGATCTCGTGCCGGCGGACTCCGGGGAAGCCTGCGTGCCGGGCCTGGCGCCCAACCTGGACAGCTACCTGGAGCAGATGGAGCTCACAGGCTGGCGCGCAAGAAACGCGCAGGTGCCGCTCTTGATGTACGGCTGCGCCAGCGGCCAGACAGGCTCGGCCTGTCTCAGCGGGCTGCCCCGCGCCGCAGACGAGACCTACGGCGCCGGCTGGGAAAGTCTGCCGGGAACCAAGATCCGCATCCTGCGCGACAACAGCACCAGCGTCAGCAACTACTGGTCGCGAACCTCGGCCGACGGCCGCTACGTCGGCTCGGGCCTCAATGTCCCCAACGGCGCCTACGGTGGCCAGGTCATCGATCTGCAGCAGCCAGACGGCGTGATCCTCGGCGACTTTGCCTACGACGCCACGTTCTTCCCGGATAACTCCGGCTTTCTGATGCAGCAGGCCGTGAACGACGACGCGGACGATCCCGGCGCGCCGACGGACGGCACCGTGTCTTCGGGCGCCAGGGCATTGGTCTGCTCGCAGAGCGTGCTCGCCAGCACTGCCGGGCCGATCACGGGGGCAGAGCCCGAATGCACGCTCGTCGACGGCAAATTCGGCCTGTACCAGCAGACGGCGAAGTCCGTGGACGGCAGCGACTACTGGGTCGTGCACGGCTCCTACGAGGGCGACAACGGCGGCTTCTCCGAGGTGCACGAGCAGCCCTGGGCCGCCTTCGGCGCGCAGAGCACGACCACGCTGACGCCGCTCGTCAACCAGGGCAACGCCTTCGTGGCGGGCAACGCGGCTCAGGTCGTGACGCCGCACATGGGTGACCCGATGCTCTCGCCCTCTGGCGGCCTGCTGGTGCTGCGCGTGAAGGGCCTGGAGGGCACCAGCGTCGACAACCCCGACGTGGTCACCGCCGCCCAGAGCGGCTACGCCCTCTACTCCGTCGACAAGACGAATGGCTCCACCTCCACGAGCGCGACGCTGAGCGACCTGGGCCGCATCTGCCTGACCGGCGGCAAGGCGACGTTCTCCTACGACGAGCGCTGGCTGGTCTTCCACCACTATGTCCTGCCGACGGACGCCGTGGATCTCGGCTTCACGGGGCCAGACGACCCCGGCTTCAGCGATTACAAGCTGCGGGGCTCGTCCAACCTGATGCTGGTCGACCTGCGCACGGGCGCCGTGCAGCGCCTCACCACCATGCACCCCGGGCAGTACGCGCTCTTCCCGCACTTCCGCTCCGACGGCTGGATCTACTTCGTGGTCCGCACGTTGGACGGCGACGAGTACTACGCCGCGAGCGACGCCGCGCTGGTAGCTGAAGCGGCGCACTAGCGGCACCATTCCGTTTCAGAGCTCGCGAGGAAAAGCGGGCTTTGTGCCGCGCTGTGCGGCCCAAAGCCCGCTCATCCAACCCCTCGCTGGTCGAGCGCGGCTACGGGCTTCAGAGACGCGCTAGGGCGCTAGGGCGCGAGCGGCAGCACCTCGATGGGGTCGCCGATCCGCACCGTGCCCCCCTGCACGACCTGCAGGTTCACGCCGCGCAGGCGCAGCGAGCGCAGATCCTTGTGATTGACCCAGCGCAGCGCGCCCGGCCCGAAGCGCTGTCGGAACTTGCTGCAGCCGAGGTGGGGCTCGGCCGTGACCTCGAGCAGAGCGCTGCCCAGTCGCACTCGAGCCCCGACCGGCAGAGCGCTCTCCGACAGGTCTAGATCGACGAAGAAGTTGTCGCCCGCGGCCAGTGACGGTGAACCCGGATGTGCAACGCACGCCGCCGCGGTGGCGTTCATGCAAGTGATCTGCGAGAGACGTTCCGGATCGTCCGCCGCGCTCCAGCGATCACCCTCGAGCCCGTGCTCCAGACTGATCTGCGCGCTCTGCAGCGCCTCGTGAACACCGCCGGGCAGACGCCGGCAGATCTCCCTCACCACTCCGCGACCCGCGGGAGCGCGCGCGGCCGCTCGCCAAGCGCGCTCCAGCTCTTCAAAGCTCTTCACCCCGGAGTCCTAGCGTCGCTCCGGAGAGCGTGCAATGCTGGCCCGCGAGAACGGATGGGGCCGTCACGACGAGGGGCCGTGACGAGGGCTTGACGACGGGGCCTGACGACGGAGCTGTTTGAAGACGGAGCTGCGATGAAGATCGTTCTGTTTGGTGCGAGCGGTATGGTCGGGCAGGGCGTGCTCAGAGAGTGCCTGCTCGACCGCGATGTTTCCGAAGTGTTGTCCATCGCGCGCCGCCCGAGCGACCGCCGGCATGAAAAGCTGCGCGAGGTCATGCATGCCGACTTCAGCAACTTCTCGGCGCTGCAGGCGCAGCTCACGGACGTCAACGCTTGTTTCTTCTGCCTCGGCGTATCCTCCGCCGGTATGAGCGAGGCCGAGTACCGCCGCGTGACGCATGATTTCACGCTGCGCGCGGCCGAGGTGCTGGCGCGCCAGAGCCCGAAGCTGACCTTCGTGTTCGTCTCCGGCGCCGGCACCGACAGCAGCGAGCAGGGCAGCAGCATGTGGGCGCGCGTCAAGGGCCAGACCGAAAACGCGCTGCTGCGGCTGCCTCTCGGGGCCGTGTATCTGTTTCGCCCGGCGCTGATTCAGCCGCTGCACGGCATCACTTCACGCACGGGTGTGTACCGCTTCTTTTACGCGCTGCTCGGCCCGCTGGTGCCCGCGTTCGGCGCCGTCTTCCCGAAGCTGTTCACGACCACGGAGCGCATCGGCCAGGCCATGCTGCAAGCAGCGAAGCGGGGCGCGCCCAAGCCCATTCTCGACAGCGCCGACATCAACGCCCTGGCGGCGCTCGCCACTGCCTCTGCGGCTGCCTCTGCGGCTGCGGCTGCCGCCGTCGCCGCGCCGCCGCACGCCTGACCCCCGTCGCTACCAAACGGCGATGCCGCCGTCGGCGCGCGGCTCCGTCGCGACGGCGTAGGCACCCGAATCGAGCCGCCAGAGCAGCTGGCCGCGGCCAAAACCGTCGGCATTGCTCGCCACCTGCACCTGGTGGCCGCGGCGGCGCAAGGCTTCTACCACCGCTGCCGTCACCTCCGGCTCCACTGCCACGTCGAGCCCGCCGAGCACGCGAAAGCGCGGCGCATCGAGCGCGGCTTGCACGTTCAGGCCGTGGTCGAGCAGGCTGGAGACCACCTGCAGCTGCCCCTGCGGCTGCATCTCGCCGCCCATCACTCCGAAGGGACCGAGCGGCATGCCCGCGCGCGTGATGAACCCCGGCATGATGGTGTGGCGCGGCCGCTTGCCGGGCTCGGCGAAGTTGGGATGCCCGGGCTCCAGCGTGAAACAGGCCGCGCGGTTGTGCAGTGAAATACCGGAGCCGGGCACCACGATGCCGCTGCCGAAGCCCATGTAGTTCGACTGGATGTAGCTGACCATCATGCCGTCACGATCGGCTGCGCACAGGTACACGGTGCCGCCGCGCAACAGCGTGCCGGGCCCTGGACCGCGCGCGAGCTCGCCAATCTGGGCGCGCCGCGTGGATACGTGGGAGTGGCCGAGCCAATCGCTCACGGGCACGGCCGCGTGCCGCGGATCGGCCAGCCTGGGCTGCACGTCCTCGAGCGCCCGCTTCAGAGCCTCGATCTGTAGATGCCAGCTATCGGCGCTGGCATGCGGCGTGGACGCCAGATCGAAGCCCTCCAGAATGCGCAGCCCGAGCAACGTGGTGACACCGGGGCAATTGGGCGGCACTTGCCAGATCTGGTAGCCGCGATAGCTGGACTCGATCGGCACCGACCACTCACTGTGGTGCGCAGCCAGATCTTCCGTGCGCAGCCAGCCGCCGGTGGCACGCGAGTAGGCGCTGATCGCCTCGGCGAGCTGCCCCTGATAGAAGTCGTCCACACCCGCCTCGGCGAGCCGCCGCAGCGTCGCCGCATGACCGGGCGCGCGAACCACCTGGCCCTCGCGCGGGGCGTTGCCCCCGGGCGCAAAGGTCTCCGCCCAAGCGGCGAGCGCCGGGTCGCGCTGCGCGAGAAAGCGCGGCGCCGCCAGCTGCCAGTAGTGCGCGACCACGGGCGAAACTGGAAAGCCCCGTTCGGCATACTCGAGCGCCGGAGCCAGCAGCTGCTCGAACGGCAAGCGCCCAAAGCGCTGATGCAGGTCGCGCCAGGCCGCCGGCGCACCGGGCACGGTCACGCTCGGCCAGCCCAGCTCCGGCATCTCGCGCACCCCCGCAGCGAGCAGCGCGCGCGCGTCGGCGGCCGCGGGCCAAGCTCCGGAGCCGTTGAGAGCGCTCAGCTTGCCGCCATGCCAGACCAGCGCAAAGGCGTCCCCGCCGATACCGTTGGAGGTGGGCTCCACCACCGTCAGCGCAATCGCAGCGGCGATGGCTGCGTCGACCGCGTTGCCACCCGCCCGCAGCACGCCGAGACCTGCTGCGGCTGCCAGCGGCTGACTCGTGGCGACCGCGCCGTTGGCGGCGAGCACGACGCGACGCCGCGATGGGTACGGGTATTCGTTGAGGCGCATGCCAGATCTGCTACCACGCTGCACGAGCCCCGAGGAGCCCGCGTGAAGCGTCAGAATTGCAAAGTTCTCGTGAATGGAGAGCCGCAAATTTGGACCGGAGTGAACTTCTGGTCGCGGACCAGCGGTCCGCTGATGTGGCGAAACTACGATCCACGCGTGGTCGTGGGAGAGCTCGAGCACGAAGACGGCCGGCGCTTCGTCTGGCTGATCAATCTGGTGGATGCGGCCCTGAGCTGCGAGCCGAGGCTGCGCGCCGGCGCGTTGCGCCAGCTGGAAGGCGCGCGCGAGCTGACCGGCAAGAGCGTCGAGCTCGGCCCGTTCGGAGTGCGGGTGCTGGAGCTCGAGGCAAGCTCGGGGAGGGCGGCTCGGGCCAGATGACGTTCGTTCCCGCCGTCGCGCCGCCGGCCCTCTTGTCCCCACGATCGCGCTGCTTCGTGGTGCAAAAGCTCGGGCTCGTCGTGCGCGACAGCAGCCGCAACGAGGCGGAGCCGCTGCAGCTGCCGCAGCTCTCGGACTTGCCGCAGCTCGGGCTCTCCGCCTCGGACGCGCTGTACCTCGGACGCCTGAACGGAGAAGACTGCTTCGCGCTCGACGCCGGTCGGGGGGAACTGCCGGCACCCTGGGCAGCGCAGGGCTTGCGCAGCCTGTACGGGCAGCTCACCGAGGAGGAGTTTGGCGTCGCCGGGCGCGCGGTGCAGATTGCCACCTTCGCCGTGACGCACCGCTTTTGTGGCGCCTGCGGCCAACCGACCACGCGCGACGCCGTCGAGCGTTGCGTGCGCTGCGCGGGCTGCGATCTGGTGTTCTACCCGCGCGTATCGCCGGCCATCATCGTGCTGGTGCGCCGTGGCGGGGAAGCCTTGCTCGCGCGCTCCGCCCGCTTTGCCACGGGTTTCTACAGCACGCTCGCGGGCTTCGTGGAGCCCGGTGAGTCGCTCGAGCAGACGCTCGCGCGCGAGGTGTTCGAAGAGGTCGGCGTCCAGGTCGACAATGTGCGCTACTTCGGCAGCCAGCCCTGGCCCTTTCCGCATTCATTGATGGTCGGCTTCTTTGCCGACTACGCCGGCGGGGAGATCGTCGTCGACGGTCAGGAGATCGTGGACGCGCGCTGGTTCAGCGCCGACGCGCTACCCCCGGTACCGCCCCGGCTCAGCATCGCGCGCAGGCTGATCGACGCCTGGCTCGAAGACGTTGCTGGCCGCACCAGGCCTGACAACGGCAAGACGAGCGCCGGCATTTAGGGCAGGATGTAGGTGATGAAGGTTCTCCGGCTTCGTGCACCGAGCGCAAGAGCAAACCCGGGCCCGCAGAGGACGCCACGCCGGGTCCCGGCAGCCCTGCTCGCCGGCTCGCTCTGGGCGCTCACCTGCTCGGATTCCGGCACCGAGACTGCCGTACCGAGCGCCGGGGAGCTGGGCAGCGCGGTGCTGAACCTGAAGCTGACACCCATCGTCGAGGGCCTCGACAAC
>Ga0207675_100006506_pt1 | contig 11055 bp, 8 predicted proteins | sample KBSSwiS42_FD_184305 | JGI IMG/M metagenome (GOLD analysis project Ga0207675, IMG submission 184305) | Switchgrass rhizosphere microbial communities from Kellogg Biological Station, Michigan, USA - KBS Switchgrass S4-2 (SPAdes) (version 2) | ecosystem: Host-associated > Plants > Roots >...
CCTCACTTCCTTCGTGTCCATCACGTGCAGAAGTTTGGCCTGAACGGCCAGGCTCGCCTTGTCCACTTCGTCCAGGAAGAGCGTTCCTTCTTCGGCCTCTTTGAAGAGACCGGTCTTGTTATAGGTGGCTCCGGTAAAGGCGCCCTTCATGTGCCCGAAAAGCTCGCTCTCCAGGAGCGGCTCGGGAAGGGCGGCGCAGTTCACTTGCACGAAGGGCTTGGCTCTGCGGTCCGACGCTTGATGAATGATCTGGGCCAGGAGGCCCTTGCCGGTGCCGGTCTCCCCTTCGATGAGAATGGATACCGGGCTGTTGGCGACCTTGGCCACGAGCGTCAACGTGCGCTGCAGTTCGGGATGCTGGGTGACCAACCGGTCCTGGCCCGTGTCTAGCGCAATGCGTGCCTTGAGTGCTTCGTTCTCGCGGATGAGATCGTTGTTCCAGCGCTCCATCAACGACAACGCGGCGAGGTTGGCCAGAATGGTAAGGAGCTGAATTTCGCCCTGGTGATAGGCGCCCTCGATGTTGCCGTTCGACTTCTCGACCAAAAGCACCCCGCTCTTCTCGTCGGTCAAGGTGAGCGGCAGAAGGACGATGCTCCGGGTCCGGAACCGAGGATCCGTGGCCACCTCCCGGAAGCGTGCGTCTTCCTGGGTGTTGTTCGAGCCGATGGGCCGGTTGTCGCGGATCGCTGTCTCCAGCGTGGGACCCAGCGCCCGCAAAAAGCGTTCTGCTTCCTCATGCGACCAGCCGTGTGCGGCAGTCACGCGAACGCGGCCGTCGTCGCGCGCGTAGGCCACGCTCCCCCGGTCGGAACCGGAGCGGGTGACGGCGAGGCGGATGAGCTCTTCGAGCACCGCATCGGTGTCGCTGGCGCCCTGGAAGAGGCGCTTCAGCTCACGCAACGACGTGAGCACATCGCCACCCGAGGACCAGCGTTCCGCGAATGCGTCCTCGATTTCGAGAGTCAGCGCCTCGAGCTTGGCACCGAGATCCGCATCCGCGCGCGGTGGATACACCTGTCGGGCCTTGCCCAGATATGCGGACGCTTCTTCATAGCGGTGAAAACGGGTTTCGAGCCAGGCCCGCTCGTACGCGGCGCGCGCCGCGCCCACGCGCGCATCCAAGTCCAGAAACGCGCCATACGCACGTTGCAACTGGGTGGCTGCCTGCTCGAGATCATCGGTGGAGCGATCCTTGATCGCTGCTTGGGCTAACGCACGGCCATAGGCAAGGTGGGTTAGACCCTTCTGGAACGATTCGCCGATCTCGCTCAGGCATTCCAGAGCGCGACCGACCACGCGTTCCCCTTCCTGGCGTTCATCCAGGGCAAAGAGGGCGAGTCCGACCACGCGGAGCGCGACCGCTTCTTCGTAGCGATCGCCGTCACGACCGGCCATGACCGAGGATTCACGCGCATAATCCAACGCTTCGCGCGGCGATCCTGCCTCGAGCCGCGCCGTAGCCAGCCGGCGCAATACTTCGGTCACCAGGTCGCCGTCGGGAGCGAGCGCGCGCGCCGACTCGAGGGTTTCGGCTAAGAGCTGGCTTCCTGCTTCTGCGTCCCCCCGAACAACGAGCAGCTCGCCCATGAACTCCTGGGCCAGGATGCGCTCGCGGCCGTAACCCTCTACCTCCGCGGTGTCCGAGGCTTGCCGGTAGAGGCCTTCGGCTAGATCGAGAAGATGACGCCGGAGGGCGAGGTTACCCTGCGCGAGCTGGATGCGAACGAGCGACTGCTTGGATTCGATTTCGCGCGCGATGCCTTCGGCAACCGCGAGATTTTCTTCGGAGAGCTCCCACTTCCCCAGCTTCCAGTGGACGATGCCAAGGTTGAGATGGGCAGTCATGAGACGGTGGCGATGGCCGAGTCGCTGGAATAAGGTGCGTGCGTCTTCGAGGTAACGGATGGCTTCGCGCCATTCGCAGGCGTTCTTGTACTGAATGCCGAGGTTGTTGAGCGCACCGGCTTCACCACTCTTGTGGCCGATGCGTTGATAGGTAGTGAGCGCGTTCAAGAACCCCTGGCGTGCTTCGCGGGAGCGGCCGAGTCGCGCGGCCAGCATCCCCAGGCTCATCTCGATCGAGCCCATCTCCTCCTGCTCGTTCGTGCCGGAGAGGATCTTCTTCGCTAGAAGGAGATAACGCTCGCAGCGGTCGTACCGGCCCAGCTCGAGCATGATGTGGCCGCGGCGGGCATAGATCTTCGCCAGCCGCACCTTGTCGAGATGGCGGGGCAGAACACGACGCGCTTCGTCCAGATGTTCCAGGGCGAGCGTGAAGCTGTTGCGCCAGGAATAGCAGCAAGCGATCCGGTAATGCAGGCGCGCTCGCAACTCGGGTGCGAGCGACTGCTCACCGGCGCCAAGGACGGACCTGTACGCCTCCAGCGCATCGCCATAGCGCTCGGCCTGGTAGCAGACATCCCCGAACTTCACCGCTTCGGGTAGGTCTTGCCACTCCTGCCGCGCCGCATCTGGACTGACGCCGTGCTGCCGTTCTGCTTGACCTGAACGGTTCACCCTTATTAAGTCCTCAGCCGACTCGAACCGCCCTCCTGAGGCCTCGGTCGACGGCGTTCAGCGAACTAGTAAATAGTCCCCTTCCCCCAGAGGAGAATGGACGACATGACCTGGACGACCGTAATCAACGTGGATCGAGGCGTAGTATGAAGGCCCCCGGAAACCGGGCCAGAAGGTGGCGGCACCTTCACGGTATCCTGGGGCGCTAACGCGCCTCCCACGGGTTTGTTGGTGTACTGGTCAGGATCTCCGGCTTGAGCGAGGTCTACGCCGGAAATCCCAGGGACAAGACGAGGATGCGGTACCTCGGCGGGTCCCACCAGACTCCAAAGGGCGACCAGGGCAACGAGGACGATGCCCAACCGTTTGGGAGTCATTTGCTTATGCTCCTCGGACAGCCGCGGGAAACCCTCGGGCGATGGGGGGGACGCTAGGGCTTCCAACGACAGAAACTTCGGAAACGACCAGGGACGGGAGTCCCTCCACCGCAGGGACTATCCGACCAGAGCACAGGTTCAAGTGGACGTGGCTTTAGGCCCAACCCGCTTGAATACTGCAAAGTATAATCGGCCAAGACGAGTGCGGGAAGAGCGGACCGGTCCTTCCCTCAACTTTTTTGATAGAGGGATCTACACTCGGTTTACAGAGGGCGCTCGTTTTTATGCGGGACTCACGTGGATAATCGTTTGTCATTTTTCGACTTCACCCGGAAAGAGCTGGCGGATTTCTTCGAACGCCTGGGCGAGCCCCGCTTCCGGGCCGAGCAGCTCTTCGTGAACGTGTACCAGCGGCGGACCCTGGATTTCCAGGACATGACCGATTTGCCCAAGCCGCTCCGGCGGGAGTTGGACGCTCTCCTGGATCTGAAGGGGCCGGCCGAGGCGGCCCGGCGCCGGTCCCCGTCCGGGGACGCCGTCAAGCTGCTCTGGCGGCTGGGGGACGGTCACCATGTCGAGAGCGTTCTCATGCAGGCCGACTACGGTGAAACGCTCTGCTTCTCGACCCAGGTGGGATGTGCGTTTCGTTGCTCGTTCTGCGTCACCGGCAAGATGGGCCGGCTCAGGAACCTCACCTCAGGAGAGATCGTCAGCCAGATTTTTCAGCATTTGGGGGAAAGTGTCGCCGGCAAGGGACCGAACCTGGTCGCCATGGGCATGGGTGAGCCCATGGACAATCTCGACGCGCTCTTGAAGGCACTCGAAACGCTGCACGACCCCAAGGGACTCAACATCGCCGGGCGGCGCATGACCGTCTCCACCGTGGGCGTGGTGCCGGGGATCGAGCGGTTGGCGCGTGAGAATCCGAGCGTCGCGCTTGCGTTGTCCTTGAATGCGACGACCAACGAGGTGCGTTCGGAGCTCATGCCGGTCACCCGAAAATATCCGATCGAGGTGTTGATCCCCGCGGTGGAAGCGTACGCGCGCGCCTCGGAACGCAGGGTGACGTTGGAGTACGTACTCATCAAAGGGCTAAATGACACCCGCGAGGATGCACAACGTTTGGGACGCATCGCAGAGCGGTTTCCCTCCAAGGTAAACGTGATCCCGTTCAATCCTTCGGATCTGTTCGAGTACCAGCGGCCTGACCCCGAGCGGGTGGATGCGTTCGCGAAATGGCTCTGGCCGTATCGCACTACCGTTACCGTACGCTACTCGAAGGGCCTCGACATTCAGGCGGCCTGTGGACAGCTCGGTTACGACCAGGTGAAGTCGCGCTTGGCCACTGAGGCCTGAATGTAGTGGGCTGGACGCCGCGCACGCTCAAAGGGCAGCTCACGGTTTTGTTTTTATTGTTGACCTTGGGGCCCGCGATACTTCTCACCGCCGTGGCCACTCGAGGCGTCCTCTCCGCGTTGGAACGCTGGGAAAACCCAGGCGTGCAGTCTGCCTTGAAGGGCAGCATGGAGATGGCCCGCGATCTACTGGGCAGGGCGGAAAATGATTTGCGGCAGCGCGGACAGCTTCTCGCCGCAGACTCCACGATGACGCCGCCGTGGAAGGTAGAGAGCATTCGGCGTCAACTCGCCACGGCATACAACATCGATTTCGTGCAGATCTATGATTTGCGCGATTCGTTGGTGCTGGAAGTGACGCGCGATCCGCTGTTGAGCCCGCCGGGTCCTTTGGGCGCTGTGTCCGACTCGGCGTCATCGCACCCGTTTCTCGAGAATCCGGACCATCACGTGCTGGCGTTCGCCGGGTTTCTTGGTTCTCCAGAGAAAACCGATTGGGTGCTTGTTTCGGGGATTTACCTGGACCCGAAGTTCTATGAGCGTCGGAACGACCTCGTTCGCGGCGTTGGCTACTACGATCAGCTGCCGACCTTGATCCGCTTTCACCAGCGGATTGCGTTGTTAACGCTGGGAGGCGTGGTGATCTTGCTGGCCATCCTGGCCACGTGGACCGCGCGTGTTTTGGCCACGCACGTGAGCCGGCCGGTGGAAGACCTCGGCTCCGGCATGGAACGCGTCACGCGCGGCGAGATGTCGGTGCGGGTTCGGCCGCGTGGAAGTCAGGAAATGGAGCGCCTCATCGAAACCTTCAACGCGATGAGCGCGGAGCTCTCGCGGTCACGGCGTCAGCTTGCTCGCGCCGAGCGCATGGCGGCCTGGCGCGAAGCCGCGCGTCGCGTGGCTCACGAGATCAAGAATGCGCTTACGCCGATTACCTTTTCCGCCCACCGGCTCAAGAAGTCGGTGCCCGAGCTTCCGGAACCGGAGCGTGAGCGCTTTCAGGAATCGGTGAACACCGTGCTGGAGGAAATCGAAGGATTACAGCGCCTTGCCTCGTCATTCAGCGAGCTGGCGCGGCTTCCAGTCGCGGAGCTTCGCACCGTCGATTTGCGCGAGCTGGTCAGCGCCGCGGTGGCGGGGTTCCCCGACGCGACCCGCCGCATCGAGACCCATCTTTCTGGTGACGCGGTTGAGATCGAAGGCGACCGCACGTTGCTGCGCCAGGCGCTCACGAATTTGGTGAAAAATGCGGTGGAGGCGACGCACGACGGCGAGCGCATCTGGGTGCGTTTGGAACGCGATGGTGGAGGGGCGCGCGTGATCGTGGAGGACGAAGGACAAGGATGGCAGGCGGGGGTTCGCGAGCAGGCGCACGAGCCCTACGTCACCACGAAACCACAGGGCACGGGGTTGGGATTGAGCTTGGTGCAACGAACGATGTTGCAGCATGGCGGGTATCTGGAGCTGGAGGATCGCCCCGAAGGCGGCGCGCGGGTCACGTTGGTTTTCCCGGGGGCAGCCGCCAAGGTTTCCCCGGAGGCATCATGAAAAAAGACGAGGAAGGCAAACGGGTGGTGCTGGTCGTGGACGACGAGGAGCGGGTGCGGAAGTCCCTCGTCCAGTATCTGGGTGAGGAAGGCTTCGTAGTGGTGGAGGCCAAAGACACCAAGGGCGCCGATGAAGCCATTGCTCGCCGCGCCGGTTCGGTGGATTTGATTCTCTTGGACGTGCGCATGCCGGGCGAGGATGGCTTGGCGTATTTGAAGCGTTGTTCGGACCTCAGCGGCCGCGTTCCCATCATCATGATGAGCGGGCATGGCACGATCGAGCTGGCCGTCGAAGCCGTGCGTCACGGCGCATTCGATTTTCTGGAGAAAGGATTCACGCCGGAGCGGCTCACGCTGACCGTGGAACGCGCGCTGGAAATGAATACATTGAAGCGCCAGAACAAAGCGCTACGCGAAGAGCGCGGGCCTTTGTACAAGATGGTGGGCCAGAGCAAGGTCATTCGCGATCTGCGCGAAGAGGTGAAGCGTATTGCTCCGACGGGAGCCAAGGTGCTCATTCTCGGAGAGAACGGGGTAGGTAAGGAGCTGGTTGCTCGCGCCATTCATGATCTTTCGCCCCGGCAGGCCGGCCCCTTCGTCCGACTCAACTGCGCCGCGATTCCTAAAGAGCTGGTGGAAAGCGAGTTGTTCGGGCACGAGCGCGGCGCGTTCACCGGCGCGGAGGCACGGAAGCAAGGCAAAGTGGAGGTCGCCCAGGGCGGCACGCTGTTTCTGGATGAAATCGGTGACATGACGCTGGATGCGCAGGTGAAACTGCTTCGCGCTTTGGACTCGAACGAATTCGAACGCGTGGGCGGCACGCGAACCTTGACGTTTGATGCCCGAATCATTGCCGCCACCAACAAGGATCTGACGAAGGAGATCGCGGAGCATCGTTTCCGCCAGGATCTTTTCTATCGCTTGAACGTGGTGCCAATCGACGTTCCACCGTTGCGTGAACGCAAAGAAGACATACCGCTCATTGCGGAGCATTACCTGGGCTACTTCAGAGGAGAGTACGGACGCCCGCACCTTTCACTCGCTTCCGATGCAATGACGTTGCTGATGGGGCATCGCTGGCCCGGGAACGTGCGGGAGTTGCGCAACGTGGTGGAACGGCTGGTCATCCTCGTCCAAGGCGATCAAATCGCGGCCGAGGATGTGGCGATGGTCCTGGAATCGAGCCCGGGCGGCATGGAAGCAGCCCGAGGGGTGGAAGCGCCTGCGGCTGACGGCAAGCTGCTGGAGACCGAGGGGCAGCTCAAAGAGCTTTTGGACCAGGCGGAAAAACAGATCCTGGAAGCAGAGCTGGCACGATCGGCCGGCAACGTCAGCCAAGCCGCTCGTAACCTCGGTATCGACCGCGCTAATTTCCACCGCAAGATGCGGAGGCTGGGAATCGAAAGGAATCGGTAAGTGTTGTTGGGATGCGCCACGTGTGGCACTTCGGCAACAGGCGGGATAAAGTTTTGAGCCTGATGGGCGATTTATGTTGGTTGAGGCTGGAATGAGTTTTGCTGTTAATGGGCCGAGGTGCTTTCTTTGAATTACGCATACATCACGCTCTGGGTCTTCGCCTCGCTATCCATGTTCTTTGGCATCGCGGGAGCCCAAACCCTGCTTCAAGAAGAAAAGCCCTATGCGCCTCGGGATTCCGTGCGAACGATTACTCAGCCTACGTCGGAAAAGCCGGAGCGTCTCGCGTTGACCCCTCCCCCACCCGGGCCGCTCATCCCTCATGTGGAACCGCCCAAGCCGACCATGGACGGGGCCACCACGTGGATGGGCGACCAGCAGCTCAAAGTTTGGGCGCGCTATAACCGTGTCGAGGGACCGGACCTGAATCTCGCCGTCGTTCGTCCGTTGAAGCCCGAGGGGTTCATCCCCGCGTTTCGCGCGCAGTTCGGATATGCGTTTTCTCCGGAACGTGGCCAGTACTTTGCGGGGTTCGAGCAGCCCGTGGCACCGCATCATCGCGTGACTGTAGGCGCAGAGGCCTATCGAAGCTTTCTTCCGTTTTATTACGCCGACGAGTCATTGTCCTCGGGTGAGAACTCCGCCAGTGCGGTGTTGTTGCATCGCGATTACTGGGATTGGTACGAAGCAGAAGGCCTACGCGCTCTTGCCACGTTTTACGCGACGCGAACGATCACGGTTACTACGGCGATGCGGAAAGACGACGAGTCAAGTTTGAGAAACAGTAACGATTGGGCGATCTTCAATCCGGGAGAAGAGTTTCCAGAGAACCCGTCCATCATCGATGGGGAGTATCGCGGATATGAAGTGAGCGCGTCCTACGATACGCGCCCGCGGCAAGAGGCGGATAACATTTCACCGCGATCAACTTGGCCGTCCTGGACAATGTGGCATCGAGTGTCCTGGGAACGCGGTGACGGCGGATTGGGCGGGGATTTCAATTTGTGGCGTGTCACCGGTGATTTACGCAATTACTTCCGCATCGCTCCGAATCAAAATATTTCGACGCGGATTTTGGCCGGAACCGGAGATGCCGCAGAGGGGATATTGCCTCCAGAGCGTCGCTATGAAATCGGCGGTTTGGGGACGCTGCGGGGGCACAACTATCGTAGTATTCGCGGAGATCACCTGGCGCTTGGCAACGTGCAGTACGCGATCGGAGTTTGGCGCCGCGGTTGGGCGCTGGCGTTTTTAGATGCAGGAACGGCCTGGGATTCCGGGAACGTGTTCGATCAACATATTCCGATTGATCTAGGGACCGGGGTACGCATCGGCCAGAGCGGCCCCACGTTTTTGATCGCTCACCCCATTAACGAATCGGACGGCGACTGGCATCTGCAATTTCGCTTCCAGGAATCGTACTGACCCCCCGAAGGTAACCGGGCCGAATGTACGCGAAGCATCGTATGCATTCGGGCCGACTCGCCGGGATCTGCGTCATTGCGCTCTTGGTTTGTGTTCCGATTTGCGCAGAGGCCTTGGGGGTTCGTGTGTCCGCGCCGGGTGAGCCGTATGTTTTGGCTTCCGGGGGAACCTGGACGCCGCGCGCAGCCGGTGATTCGTTGGTGGCGGCGTTTGGGATCAATGGAGTATTCGATCAGAACCCATCGTTAGGAGATGGGATTGCGGCGACGCTGTTGATCGTCATCGATCTTTGGCAGGACAAGAGCAGTTGGTGGGATTCACTTGTGCGTAGCCGCGTGGTGGCGTACCGCTTTCGTCGTGATGTGTGGACGGGAGAAACCGAGCTCTTGGACCAGTCCGGAGCTTCGCGGCGCTTCGCGGATCGGGAGGCGTTGGCGAACGAGCTCGAGCGTTTGCGGGAAGTGGACCTGGGTTCGGCTCACGATTTCAAGCCGGGAAAGAGTTATTACGTAAGCGTCAAAGCAATGGTGCGGCCGTTGAGTTTGGAAGATTTGGAGAATGTAGATGCTTGGCTCTCCGGAAAAGTAACCGGGGCGGAAGGCAAAGGCATCCTCGGCATCCCCAAGGCGGTCGCGCGCGCGTTGATCGGCGCAAGCGGCCTGGGCGACCAAAGCGCGGTCGGGAAGAGTTTGAGGTTCAAACCACGGCCTTAATGGAGTTCACATCGCCCCGGGGCGATTGGGAGTGACAAGCCGAACCGCCCCAGAAGTCGAAGCTCTACCGCGCGAGCAACACCTTCCCCGTCCAAACCTTCCCATCCCCGTCCGCACGCAGGAAATAAAAACCGGGAGGGGCGGCGGATCCGTTAGCCAAACGACCGTTCCATGAGGTCCGGACCCCCAAGTGGACCGGCAGTTCAGTCACGCGCCGCCCCTCCACGTCGAAGACTTGGATCTTTGACGGGCTCGCAAACGAAGCTGCGTCGCTAAAAGACAACCCCATGCGCGTCCCCGCGGGAGCAGGATTTGGCAGCGCCACGATGTGGCCCGCGGGAATCGGCAACCGGCTGTCCTGGAGCGCAAGCATGAAGGCGTTCAGTCCAGACACGTTGGCGGGTGGAGAGAGATACGGGTTTTCCACGCGACCCGAACCGGCGGCCAGCTCGCCACCGAACAGCACGCGGAAGTCTTCGGCAAAGATTTCGTGCGGGCGGTCCCGATGCATTGCGGACGCACAATACGTCGCCGTGTCTTCGATACCACGAAGGTCGCGATACGCGGCCCACGCAGCACGATCGCCGTCCGGCATGAAGGCATGCTGCACGAGGTGACCCACTTCATGCGCCACGAGCATGTGCACTTGGGCATCGCTCATTGCCGCCACGCCGGGCGACACGATGACCGCTCTTCCGCGGGCTTCCGAATCGAGCATCTCTCGGCGGGGATACGGCAGGATGAACACGTCGCCTTCGAGCGCATCGAGCGGATACGGGATCGAAGCGATGGCACCCTCCACGGATGCACGAGAAGCGGGATAGAACGCGCAGTCTCCTTTGTAAAAAATCGCCGGATCGTCGATGTTGGTCACGAGCTCCCACATGGATCCGTCGGGATCCATGAAGTAGAGCCGCCCTTCGTACTCCTTCGTGTAGTTGCTAACCACATCGGTCGCGTCGTGAACGACCAGGCTGGCTTGTACAGGCAGGGCGATGCAGAGTCCGGCGAGGAAGAACGCTCCCAGGCGCCCTGCTCGCGATAGGGATCGGTGCGGGTTCGAGGCCGCTATCGCGGAACGGGGTGGGACGTGGGCGCCTGGGAGTAAGACGTTGCTGCTTTGCACACAGACACGTAAGCGCAAAGCTCATGCCATGCAGGCTGCATGAGCGAACGGCGGCGAGGGCTGCGCTAGTTCAGCAAACTACAACGGCATAGCAAGGAGGTGCCGCCGCACAGATCCTTAAGCCCCGATTGCGCTCAACCATCTATTGGGCCAAGCGGCCCAATTGGGGGTGTTCCTGCTGTTAATTACCCACCACTCACCGAATAGGACGGTGGCGGAGGCGGTGGAGCAGGCGGGACCAGCGCAGGCGCCTCGATGGGCGGGGTCTGGGCGTTACGGAAGCGCGTGATGAGGAATGCACCAAACCCCATCGTTACGGCGACGAAGATGACCGACCAGCCGAGCACGGCCAACAACATCCCAAAGAAGTGCAGGAAGGATCCGATGAGCCCCAAGAACTTCCCGACCAACACCGCACTCTCGAGTGCCAACACGCCAACCAGCATGACACCGCCCCGCCAGCGGTGCTCGACTACGCTCACGCGGGTGCGTCTCGTTATCGCTCGCTGCTCGGTTGACTACATCGGCCGGTTGACCGCCCACCTCCCGCTCGCGACCCGGCTGCTCATGGTCAAG
>Ga0207675_100006507_pt1 | contig 11054 bp, 12 predicted proteins | sample KBSSwiS42_FD_184305 | JGI IMG/M metagenome (GOLD analysis project Ga0207675, IMG submission 184305) | Switchgrass rhizosphere microbial communities from Kellogg Biological Station, Michigan, USA - KBS Switchgrass S4-2 (SPAdes) (version 2) | ecosystem: Host-associated > Plants > Roots >...
AGGGCTGCGCTACGTGGTTCCTGTGGCAGCCCTGAAGGGCTGCGCTACGTCGTTCCTGTGGCAGCCCTGAAGGGCTGCGCTACGTCGTTCCTGCAGCAGCCCTGAAGGGCTGCGCTACTCGACGTTCGCGCTCACCGACGCGTTCGCGGTGATGGTGAACGTGCACGTCCTTTTCCTGTTCCCGCCGCTCGAGCATGCGCCCGCCCAGATCGCATCGCGCCCGGTCGACACGCTCAGGGTGATTTGCGTGCCCGGGGCGAACGACGAGACGGCGGTGCTGCCAACCGGCACATTGATGCCGGCCGGGTTCGAGATGATCCGCGACCCGCTGCGGCCCGACGCGGTCACCGTCAGTGCCACCTTTGTCCCCGGTGGTGAAGCGGTGGCGCCGGTCAGCGAACCGGCAATCAGAAGCGAAGCGGAGAGAGCACGACGAATGCGCCGCAAGGCGATGCTCATCGAAGATCGAATCCGGCGCGAGCCTATCCCACGTCGGCCGACGAAGGCGATGAAGTTGGAGTCCTCGCCAGACCGACAGGAATATTCTTGCCGCATGGTGCGTGAACGAAACGAGTTCTGGCTTATACCTGCTACCAGCGGATCGTTTCTCGCCGCGCGTGGTCAGTAGGCGGATGCGCGTCGGCCGTGATGGCCGCTGTTACAAGGCGATCGCTTTCGTTGGATCGCGGTTGCACCCACCTTATGAAAGCCCAACAAATCGCTTGCGCCGCTCGAATGGTCGCGCTTAGTGTTTGGCCTTCTCTACGGTTCAGTTCCAGCGCTGTCGATCGCAAAAGGCCGTACCCGGAGGGCGGCTGCGGCGTGGCTCACGAGCCAGCCGCACATCGACAAAAAGGAGAGCGGGCAGATGAAGACACTGCGCATCGTTCTGGCGGGACTCATGTTCGCCGCGACGGTCGCCACCGTCACACACGTCGCAGCCGATGATCGCGGGAACGGCCGCGACAACAAACTGCGCACCAGCCTGAAAGGCTTCAACGAGGTCCCCATTGTCTCGACCGGCGCGACCGGCAAATTCAGAGCGGAAATCGTGGAGACGGCCACCGGAACCGCGATCGAGTATGAGTTGTCGTTCAGCGGTCTCGGGGGAGTCGTCGCGCAGTCGCACATTCACCTCGCCCAGAAGGACGTGAACGGCGGCATCGTGCTGTGGCTCTGCCAGGGAACGGCGCGCGCCCCGGCGCAAGTTGCGGCCACCACGCCGGAGTGCCCCCAGGCAGGGACCGTTACCGGCACGTTGACGGCGGCGAGCGTGGTCCCCGTCGCCACTCAGCAAATCGCGTTGACTGAACTCGACGAGGTGATTGCTGCGATTCGAGCGGGCAACGCCTACGTCAATGTGCACTCCGCGCCGTCGCCGGGCGGCGAGATCCGCGGGCAGCTCGACGACGACCACAGCGACCACAGGTAGCACCGTCCCTGGGCGCGGGACGCGGGCCGGATTCACCGGCTCGCGTGCCGCGGCCGCGGCGCTCGCCGCATTTCACTTTCCGCCCGCGTGTTCCCTGGTGGAACAGCGCCCGCTCGACTGACGGACTTGTATTTCAGCTAATTTCCTGGAAAACCGGGCTTTAGGTGGATATCCGTCCTGGCGACGGTATTGATAGTCCACCAGACAAGCATGGTTGTGTACGACGTGTCTCCCCCCCGCCGCCCCGACGATCGCGACGACGTGACCGCGGAAGCCCACGCCATCCTCGCCATCGGCAAAGCGCTCTCGGCTCTCGACCCGGAAACGCGGCTTCGCGTGCTGCGCTGGGCCAACGAACGGTTCAATGCGGCCGCTGCGCTCGAACAGCCTGCGTCGATGGCTTCGAGCCCCGCTCGTTCCGCGGATGCGATGCTTTCTCTCGAGGGCGTGCATGCGCTGTTCGAGCCGTCCCTGACTGGGTCCGAAGCCAACGACGCACCGCACGAGCTCGCGCACGACGATTACAGCGACCTGTTTCCCGCACCGGTCCCACGCGGCCGCGTAGAACTGCGCGTCGTCGCGCGCAACGATGCCGCGCCGAAAGCCGTGGAGGGCGACAGCACCGCTGCCGCTGTTGAGGCTGATGCTGCCTTGGAGACCTACTGCAACGACACCGTCGAGGACACGCCCGCGGCGCTCGAAGTGACGGCGACCGAGGAGCAGCCGCTCGACACGCTGGTTTCGGACCTCGCGACCTCCCTGCGGGCTCTCACCCTTCAATTGGAAGACGCCACGGCGTAAGTCGAGGCGCGGACTAAGATCGGCGGGCGCGCTCGCGCGGCGAGCCGCCTGTCGTCGATGCGCGCTCTTCCCGCCTCGTGTGATGTCGCGATTGTCGGCGCCGGCGCCGCGGGCCTGGCGACCGCCATCTTCACGCGCCGGCTCGATCCGTCGCGGCCGGTGGTCCTGCTCGACAGCGCGCGGCGCCCGGGCGCGAAGATCCTGGTCAGCGGCGGGTCGCGCTGCAACGTCACCAACGCGTCAGTGAGCGAACGCGATTTCTGGGGCGGCCGGCCGGCAATCATCCGTCGCGTCCTGCGCGCGTTTCCGGTCGCCGACACCGTCGCCTTCTTCCGCGACCTCGGCGTCTCGCTGCACGAGGAGGCCGGCGGCAAGCTGTTCCCCGATTCGAACCGCGCACGTGACGTGCTCGATGCGCTGATCGCGGAAGCGGATCGAACCGGCGTCGCGCTCGTGGCCGGTCATCGAGCCACCCGCGTCGAGCGGCTGCCCGACGCGTTCTCGGTCGCGACAACGGAGGGCGAGCTTCGCGCCCGGCGCGTGGTGCTCGCGACCGGCGGCCAGTCGCTGCCCAAAAGCGGCAGCGACGGCGCCGGCTACGAGATCGCGCGGAGCCTCGGCCACACGATTGTTCCAACCACGCCGGCGCTCGCGCCGCTCGTCGTGTCGGAGCCGTCGATCCATGCGCAGCTGTCGGGCGTGTCGCAGGAGGTCGAGCTCTCGGTGCGCGCCGATCGCGCCGTCGTCGCGCGGCTGACCGGCGCGCTGCTCTGGACGCACTTCGGGGTCAGCGGCCCGGTGGCGATGAACGCATCACGCCACTGGCTGCGCGCGCGGCTCGAGGGCCGCACGCCGTCGATCACCATCAACTTCCGTCCGGGCGCGCAGTTCGATGCGGTGGACGGCGCGCTGCGGGAGCTCGCGGCCGAAGGTCCGAAGATGATGGTCCGCAAGGCCGTCGCCACCATGATGCCGGCTTCCGTCGCCGACGCCATCCTCGAGCGCCTGACGATCGACGGCGATCTCGCGCTCGCTCACTTTCCGCGGGAGGAACGGCGAAGGCTGTCGCGGGCGCTGGTCGAGTGGGAGCTGCCGGTGGTCGACTCGCGCGGCTACAACTTCGCGGAAGCGACCGCGGGCGGCGTGACGCTGACCGAGATCGATCCAGGCACGATGGAATCGCGGCGTTGTCCTGGCTTGTACTGCGTCGGCGAGATCCTCGACGTCGATGGGCGGATCGGCGGGTTCAACTTCCAGTGGGCATGGTCGAGCGCGTGTGTCGCCGCGCGCGCGATTGCAAGAGGGGCCGCCGGCGCGCGCTGACGATCGATCGATGCGCTGCGATTAGCGGTTGCCTCCCTGGCCGCCGCCCTGCCGTCCACCCTGGTTGCCCTGCTGCCCGCCCTGGTTGCCCTGCTGGCCTCCCTGGTTGCCCTGTTTCCCCGGCTGGTTCTGGGTCTGCCGGTCTCCCGCCCCCTTCTCGGATTCACGATCCTGATCGGGGCGCTGCCCGCCCTGGCGCTGCTGATCACCGGTGTTGATGTTCGCGTTCTTGTTCTGGTCCATGAGCATGCTCCCTGCGCTCGAGCGGCCCCGCGCCGAGGTTGTGCAAAGTCGTCACCAGCCGCTGCCGTTGACAGCGGCGCCGCGCCACCCTACGCTCTAGACCGATGAGTCCGCAGTTTCTTTTCTGGGGCTTCAAGTCCTCGCACGAAGTGCTCGAGAACAGCCTCGGCGCCCTCGAGCGCGAAGTGATGGACGTGGTGTGGGATCGGGGCGAGACCAGCGTCAAGGACGTCAGCGAGCGGTTGAGCTCCCCGATCGCGTACACGACCGTGATGACGACGATGGATCGGCTGTTCAAGAAACAGTTGCTCACCCGGCGCAAGGTCGGCCGGGCGTTCGTGTATCGAGCTGCTGCGACGCGTGATGAACTCGAGGGCGCGGTGGCCGCGGAGCTCGTCCAGAGTCTGTTCGATCGGCCCGGCAATGGCTCGCTGCCGCTGCTGTCGACGCTGGTGGATGCCGTGTCGGAGCGCGATCGTGCGCTGCTCGACGACCTGGAGCGCCTGATTCAGGAAAAGCGGCGCGCCATCGGAGGCAAGAGTCGATGAGCTCGGTCTTCTTCGCGCTGCGCGGCCTCACGCTCGGGCTGGCGTGGTTCGCCATTGTGAATGCTGTTGCGACGGTCGTCGCCGCGTGGACGCTCCGCCACGCGGCTCGACAGCCGCGCGTGCAGCCTGCAGCCTGGTGGCTGGCCGCGCGGCTCTTTCCGGCGACGGCCTCGACCGTGCTCGTCCTTGCTGTCTTCGTCCCCTCGTACTGGATGTTCGAACCGCGAAACTACGACGAAGGATTTCAGGGCGTGATCACGGTGGCGGCGCTCGCCGGAATCGCGATCGTTGCCGCGGCAGCGTTTCGCGCAGGTGCCGCGTGGACGCGGGCGGCGAATCGTGCCCGGGCATGGATGCACATCGCGCAGCCGATCGCGCTGCCCGGCGCGACGATGCCCGCGTTTGCCGTCGACAGCGACGCACCGGTGATGGCGCTGGTCGGCATCCTGCGGCCGCGTTTGTTCGTCTCGCGCCCCGTGCTGTCGCTGTTGAACCGCGAAGAACTCGCGGCCGCGGTTGCGCACGAAGTCGGCCACCGGCGCGCGTTCGACAACCTGAAGCGCCTGGCCGTATGCGCAACGCCCGACTGGCTGGCCGGCACGCGCACCGCGCGGCAGATCGAGAACCAATGGGCGGCAGCCGCCGAGCACGAGGCCGATCGCATCGGCCCCGCCGCCGCGAAGGGCGATGCGCACAGCGCGCGCTGTGCGCTGGCGTCCGCGATCGTGAAGGTCGCGCGGCTGATGCCGGTGGCGCCGGCGATCGTCGAGCCGATCAGCACCCTGGTCGATGGCAGCGACATCCAATCGCGCGTGTGCGCTCTGCTGGACGGCTCGGCGCCGGTTGAGCCGCGTCGGCGCTGGCGCAGCGCCGTCGCTGCGATTGCCGCCATCGTCGCGCTCGTTGCTGCGTTCGCCCTCTACAGCCCGCTTCTGCACAGCGCGCACGAAGCGACCGAGCTGCTGGTCCACCTGCTTCCCTGATCCCGCGCCGGTCCACCTTCGCTCGCGCTGGATCGCGGCGCGAGCTTCGGCGGGACGCACCAGCTTGCGCCTCCGGCGCTGCTGGTGCGGAACGCTTTGACAGGGGCTCCCGTCTAAGTGCACGATGTCCCCCTAAGCTACTTATGGGAGAGAAGGGAAACGAGCCGGCGTTCATGCCCGGCACGCTCGACATGCTGATTCTGAAATCAGTCAGCCGCGCGCCGATGCACGGATATTCAATCGTCCAGCACATCCAGCAGGCATCGCAGGAGGTGCTGCGGGTCGAAGAGGGCGCGCTCTACCCGGCGCTGCATCGCCTCGAAGTGCGCGGCTGGCTCAAGGCCGAGTGGGGCACTTCCGACAACAACCGCCGCGCCAAGTTCTACCGGCTGACCGCGCTCGGGCGGCGGGAACTGGAAAACGAGGCGGAGTACTGGCAACGCGTCGCCGCGGCGGTGACGCGGGTGATGCAGACGGCGTAGGCGGACGGCTTCGGTCGGGGTTCGAGGGACGGGGTTCTCGGTTCAGGTTCTCGATTCTGCGTTGTGGGTTCTGGGTTCATGCAACAGCTGCTCGCTCTCTGGCACCGGCTGCTCGCGCTGTCGCATCGGCGCCGCCTCGAGCGCGACCTGGACGACGAGCTCGCCTTCCACCTGGCGATGCGCGAGGCGGAATACCGCCGCGCTGGCGCGCCCGGGGGCGAAGCGACCCACGCGGCCCGCCGCCGATTCGGCAACGTCGCCTACCTCAAGGAGCAATGCCGCGACATGTGGACGTTTCACCCGCTGGAAACGCTGATGCAGGACGTGCGCTACGCGCTGCGGACGCTGCGCCGCGCGCCGGGATTCACCGTGGTGGCCGTCGCGGCGCTGGCCATCGGCATCGGCGCCAACACCGCGATCTTCAGCCTGGTCGACGCGATGCGGGCCCGCGCGCTGCCTTACGACGAGCCATCGAGTCTCGTCCAGCTGTGGGGCAACGTGATGCGCACGCGGCTCGAGCGTCGCGGCAACTCGTATCCCGACTTCCTCGACTGGCGCGCACAGGCGCAGAGCTTCGAGGCGATGGCCGCGTTCAACAACCAGTCGTCGACGCTGACGGTCAACGGCGAGCCGGAGCGGCTGTTCGGAGAATTCGTGTCGGCGCCGTACTTCTCGCTGCTCGGCATCGCGCCCGCGCGCGGCCGGACGTTCACCGAGGCGGAGGACAATCCCGCCGCGCCCGGATATGTGATCGTGCTCAGCAACGGGTTGTGGAAGCGCCGCTTTGACGCCAACCCCGACATCCTCGGCACGAAAACGCTGCTGAACGGCAACGCATACACGGTGATTGGCGTGATGCCGCCGGATTTCAAGGGGCTGACCGACACCGCGGAGTTCTGGGTGCCGTTCGCGTTCAACGCGCCGCCACGGGTGATGGCGAATCGCGGCAACCGGGGGTGGGGCGCGCTGGCGCGCCTCAAGCCGGGGGCGTCGCGCGCGAGCGCGCAGCTGGAGCTGGACGGGATCGCGCGCCGGCTCGAGCAGCAGTATCCCGACACCAACGAGAAGCGCGGCGTCGAGGTCAGCCCGCTCGAAGTCGAGCTGTTCGGCGGGCTTCGGCCGGCGCTGCTGACGCTGATGGCCGCCGTGGCCTTCGTGCTGCTGATTGCCTGCGCCAACGTGGCGAATCTCCTGATCGCGCGCTCGGAAACGCGGCGCCGTGAAGTTGCCGTGCGAACCGCGGTCGGCGCGAGCCGCGGCCGCCTGGTGCGTCAGCTGATCACCGAGAGCTGCGTGTTGACGGCGCTCGGCGCCGCCGCGGGCCTGCTGGTCGCGCAGGGCGCGATCTCGGTGCTGATCGTCCAGAGCCCCGTCAGCTTCCCCAGTTACGTCACCCCCGGCGTCGATCTGCGGGTCGCGGCGTTCACCATCGCGGTGTCGCTCGCGTGCGGTCTGCTCGTCGGCCTGGCGCCGGGGCTGCAGGCCGGCGGCGTCGATCTCAACGAAGCGCTGAAGGAGACCGCGCGCGGCAGCGACGGCCGCCGCTCGCAGCGCGTGCGCAACGCGCTGGTCGTCGCCGAGCTCGCGCTGGCCGTGGTGCTGCTGGTCGGCGCCGGGCTGATGATTCGCTCGGTGAGGAACATCGCGTCGCTGAACCCGGGTTTCGATCCGGCGTCGATCGTGACGCTGCGCGTCAGCGTGCCGCGCGTGGCCGCGCCGGCCGCTGCCGTGCCCGCCACGCCAACGGGAGCGGCACAGCCGGTGCCGGAACCGGTCGTGAGCGGCCGCACGCTGCTCGAGCGGGTCCAATCCGTACCCGGCGTCAAGGCCGTCGCGCTCGGCTCCGACCTGCCGCTCGACGGCAACGCGTCGGCGACGATCTTTGCCGCCGAGGGGATGCCGCCGGTCACGGCGGAGAATGCGCCTCGCAGCTATACCCATCGGGTCTCGCCCGGATTCTTCAGCACGCTCGGCATCGCCTTCGTCGCCGGCCGCACGTTCGACGACAACGAGCTGACCGCCGCCTCTCCCGCCGTCATCGTCAGCGAGCGCGTGGTGAAGCGCTTCTGGCCGGATCAGGATCCAATCGGCCGGCGCATCAAGTTCGGGACGCTGACCGGCAGCACCCCGTGGCTGTCGATCGTCGGCGTCGTCCGCGACGTGAAGTATCGCGGACTGCCCGACAACCCGACCGCCGATCCCGACATCTACCTGCCGTTCATCGATCGCAACCAGCAGTTTTCGCTGGCGGTGCGGGCCAGCGTTCCGCCCTCGTCGCTGGTCGCGCCGGTGCGCGCGGTGATTCGCGCCACCGATCCGTCGATCCCGATTTACGACGTGTCGACGATGGAGGCGTTGATTGGCGGGCAGACGTCGCAGTCGCGCTTCATGATGTGGCTGATGGGCGTCTTCGCCGCGGTCGCGCTGGTGCTCTCGGTGATCGGGATTTACGGCGTGATGTCGTACCTGGTCTCGCAGCGGACTCGGGAGATCGGCATCCGGCTGGCGCTGGGCGCGGCGGGACGCGACATCATCGCGCTGGTGGTGGGCAACGGCGCGCGGCTCGTCGCCGCGGGGGTGGCGATCGGCCTGGCGGCGGCGTTCGCGCTGCAGCGGCTGGTGGCGTCGCTGCTCTACGGCGTCTCCGCGGCAGACGCGGCGTCGGGGGTGGCGGTGGCGGTCCTGGCAGGCGTGGCGCTGGTGGCGTGTTATGTGCCGGCGCTTCGCGCGACGCGCGTGGATCCGCTTTACGCGCTGCGCTACGAGTAGCGAGCGCAGCGGCGAGGTTCGGGGTTCGGGGTTCGGCGTTCGCTTGCGGTTCGGAGTTCGGGGTTCGGGGTTCGGGGTTCGGGGTTCACGGTTCGAGGGACGTTCGGGTGAGGGCCTCGGACCCACGAACCAAGAACCGAGAACCCAGAACCGTATGCGAACCCTGAACCTCGAACCCCGAACCCCGAACCGAACTTCGTGTCTACGCTTCGGCGGCCTTCTTCTTCTTCACCGCCCGCTTGCGCGTCGGCGACTTGTGCGGCGCCGGTTCATTGGAGGCTTGCAGGACGACGAGCCTCGTGGCGAAGACCTTACGACCGCCCTCGTCGAAGTCGATCACGGTGTGGTGTTCGTTGACTTCGACGAGTGTACCCGCCCCGTAGGTGGGTTGGCTGACGCGATCGCCTTTCGACCAGTTTTTCATCGGAATCCCATGCTGCCGCCGCCGCTACCAGCGCGGCTCACGCCGCCCGCCGCCGCCACCGCCGCCGCGGTTGCCGCCAAAGCCGCCGCCACCGCCGCCAAACCCGCCTTCAGGCTTCGGACGCGCTTCGTTGACGGTGAGTGCGCGGCCGCCCATCTGGAACTGGTTCAGCTCGCTCGCCGCCTTCTGCGCCTCCTCGTCGGTAGCCATCTCGACAAAGGCGAACCCGCGCGCGCGGCCGGTCGCCGCATCGCGCATCACCCGCACCGATTCAACCGTGCCCGCCCGGCTGAACAACTCCTGCAGCTCCGCCTCACCGGTGGTGTAAGGGAGATTCCCGACGTAAAGCCTTCGACCCATCATTCACTCCTCGTTCTCGAACCGGGCCGCCACCACGCGTGCTGCGAAGTGAGGGTACCGAACACGGTGGCTGCTGCACGTCGGCTGCTCGAAAACTCACAGGGAGAGAGCGAGTCGGACTTGAGGCTCGATCGACTCTCGGCGCGGGCGAAGCAGGCGGGGCTGACCACCAAGGGCGGGTAGCATATCAACGCGCCGCGATCAGAAGCAAGTGCGCCAAGCCCCTATAATCCGGGAATGGCGCTGATGCTCGGAAGCGACCGGCTGCTGGCCTCGAACCGACTGGATGGGCGCCGGGTCGGGGTCGTCTGCAACCCGGCGTCGGTCGACGCCGGCCTCGCTCACATCGCCGACCGCCTCGCGGCGCTGCCGGGCGCCCGCCTCAGCGCGATTTTCGGGCCGCAGCACGGCTTCCGCTCCGACGTCCAGGACAACATGATCGAGACCGCGCACGGCCACGACGAGGTGCGCCGCGTGCCGGTCTATTCCCTCTACAGCGAGACCCGCGAGCCGACGCCGGAGATGCTGCGCGACCTCGACGTGCTGGTCATCGACCTCCAGGACGTCGGCGTCCGCATCTACACCTACATCTACACGATGGCCAACTGCCTCAAGGCGGCGGCGCGGCAGGGGCTCGAGGTGATCGTCTGCGACCGCCCCAATCCGATCGGCGGCACGCAGGTCGAGGGAATGGTCCTCGAGCGCGGGTTCGAGTCGTTCGTCGGCATGTACCCGATCCCGATGCGCCACGGCATGACGATCGGCGAGCTGGCCAGGCTGTTCAACGAGGAGTTCGCGCTCGGCGCGAAGCTCGAGGTCGTGGCCATGCAGGGGTGGCGCCGCGAGATGTACTTCGACGACACCGGCCTGACCTGGATCATCTCGTCGCCGAACATCCCCACCTTCGACACGACCACGGTCTACCCGGGCGGCGTGCTGTTCGAGGGCACCAACGTCTCCGAAGGGCGCGGCACGACGCGGCCGTTCGAACTGCTGGGGGCGCCGTGGGTGGTCGCCGAGCGCCTGGCCGAGCGGATGAACCGGCTCGAAATGCCGGGGGTGTACTTCCGCGCGGCGCTGTTCGAGCCGACGTTTCACAAGCACGCCGGCAAGGGGTGCGGCGGCGTCCAGATCCACATGACCGACCGCCGCACGTTCCGGCCGGTGGAGGCCGGCGTCGCGCTGATGGAGGGGTTCCGCGCCAGCGATCCCGCGCAGTTCGGCTGGAAGCCGCCGCCCTACGAGTACGAGTTCGAGAAGATGCCGATCGACTGCCTCGCTGGGTGTAGCACGCTGCGGCAGCAGATCGAGGCGGGCGTCAGCGGCAAAGAGATCGCCCGGTCATGGGACGCGCCGCTCGCCGCCTTCAAGAAAGTCAGGGAGCGATTCCTCCTGTATTAGCGAGGAATCGCCTACGACCCAGCTTTGGCCCGACGCGCCGCATCCCGCGCGACGAGAATCTGCTCGGCGTGGTTGTGGGCGTGCGAGGCGTAAATCTCCAGCCACTTCTCGGCGGTGTAAGGGCCGTGCTCGGTGTGCGTGCCGGCGGCGCGCGCCCAGTGGGCGTCGGTCATCCGCTGCAGGATCTCGCCGGTCGAGCGGCGCGCGGTCTTGAACGCGTCGAGAGAGGCTTCGATCGGCCGATCGTAGAAGAGACGCTTCGCGAACTCGTCCTGGTTGTAGCCGAAG
>Ga0207675_100006510_pt1 | contig 11052 bp, 15 predicted proteins | sample KBSSwiS42_FD_184305 | JGI IMG/M metagenome (GOLD analysis project Ga0207675, IMG submission 184305) | Switchgrass rhizosphere microbial communities from Kellogg Biological Station, Michigan, USA - KBS Switchgrass S4-2 (SPAdes) (version 2) | ecosystem: Host-associated > Plants > Roots >...
GACCAGCACGGCCGCCGACACGGCCAGGCAGAGCGCCCAGGAGCACGGTCAGGAGCTGGCCGAGAGCGCCAGGCAGAGTGCGCAGGAGGTTCGGCCGGAGGCCAGCAGCTCCCCGCCGGCGGCCGGGCTGTAGGGCAGGGACGTGCCCGAGCGCGACAACGCCGACGCGGCCGGCAGGGAGGCCGAGCGCCCCAGCCAGATCCCGCCGAGGGGATGGTTCGCCGTCCTCAAGCGGGTCAAGGCCGAGGTGAAGGAGGACAACGTCTCCCTGCTGGCCGCCGGCATCGCCTTCTACGCCATGCTGGCCATCTTCCCGGCCATCATCGCCCTGGTCACCATCTACGGCATGGTCGCCGACCCCGCTCAGGTCGAGTCGCAGGTCGGCGGGTTCGCCAAGAGCCTGCCGTCAGGGGCCGACCAGCTGCTCACCGAGCAGCTCAAGAACGTCGTCAACGCCGGCCAGCAGTCGCTGTCGATCGGGCTGGCGCTCAGCCTCCTGGCCGTGCTCTGGAGCGTCTCCAGCGGCGTCCAGGGACTGGTCAAGGCCCTGAACGTGGTCTACGACGAGCGCGAGACGCGCGGGTTCGTCAAGCTGCGCGGCCTGTCGCTGCTGCTCACCCTCGGGGCGATCGTGGTCGCGGTGGTCGCCCTGGTCCTGATCACGGTCTTCCCGGGCGTGGTCGACAACCTCGGGCTGGGCCAGGCCGGGAAGCTGGCCGCATCCATCGTCCGCTGGGTCGTCCTGGCCCTGCTGGTGCTGGTCGCCCTGGCCGTGGTGTACCGGTTCGCCCCCGACCGGGCCAACCCGCGCTGGCGCTGGGTGAGCGGGGGGGCGGTGGTCGCCTTGGTGCTGTGGCTGCTAGGCTCCATCGGGTTCAGCTGGTACGTCGACAAGTTCGGCAACTACAACCAGACCTATGGCGCCCTGGCGGCGGTGATCATCTTGCTCCTCTGGCTGTACCTCTCCGCCTTCGCGGTGCTCCTCGGGGCCGAGCTCGACGCCGAGACCGAGCGCCAGACGGCCAGGGACACCACCACCGGCCCGGAGCGGCCGCTGGGCCAGCGGAACGCCGAGGTCGCCGACACCCTTGGCGAAAGCGCTCGGCGCCGGTGACGGCGCCGCTGATCGCGATCCCCACCTACCACCTGGGACCCGGGCGGGTCGGGAACTGGGAGGGCGCCTACGCCCTCCCCGAGTCGTACGTGGCCGCGCTGCGCGCCGCCGGGGCCCGGGTCGCGATGCTGCCCCCGGCCCAGCCCGGCGACCCCGAGGAGGTGCTGGCCCCCTTCGACGGCCTGCTCCTGGCCGGCGGCGGGGACGTCGAGCCGGCCCGCTACGGGGCCGCCGACCACCCGGCCCAGTACGGGGTCGACCCCGAGCGCGACCAGCTCGAGCTGGAGCTGGTCGGGGCGGCGGTCCGGCTGGGCCTGCCCGTTCTCGGCATCTGCCGCGGGGTGCAGCTGCTCAACGTCGCCTTCGGCGGGACCCTGGTCCAGCACCTCCCGGACCAGCACGCCGAGAACCAGGTCGAGCACCGCAACGAGGCCATGCAGGCGATGCACGGCCTGCGGGTGGAGCCGGGCAGCCGGCTGGCCGAGGCCATCGGGCAGGTCGAGGCCGAGGGGCTCTCCCACCACCATCAGGGTCTCGGCCGCATCGGGGACGGGTTCCGGCCGGTCGCCTGGGCGCCGGACGGGCTGGTCGAGGGGATCGAGCGCGTGGGGGGCTGGACGGTCGGCGTGCTCTGGCACCCCGAGAGCACCGCCGCCGCCGACCCGGTCCAGCAGCGGCTGCTGCGAGCGTTCGTCGACGCGGCGTCCCGGCGTGGACAGGCGTTTTGGCGCCGGAGCGCCGAGCCGGTAGGGTTTGGCGGTCCCGGGAGCGCCGCAGGGTGAACCGGGTCGGCCGGTCCATGCGTCCCTCGCGGTGAGATGCTGTTCTCCAACTTGCTGGTCGCGATCGCCCTTACGGTGCTGTTCCCGCTGGGGCTGATGGGCATGCTGGCCGCCGGCGAGTGGCTGGAGCGCCGCACCCTGGCGGCCGAGGAGGTCGTGCCCCGGCGACTGCGCCGCATGGACAGCAAGCCGCCCGAGGCGGTCGAGGCCATGGTGCTGGAGGAGACGGCCCACGTGGTCGCCCAGTACTGGTCGGCCACCGGCCGCCCGGCCCCTCAGACCCCGGCCCCCGAGACCCCGGCCCCCGAGGTCCCGGCCGCCGAGGCCCCGGCCCCGTTGGCCGCCCCCGAGGGGCACGCCAACGGCGACGACCCGGCCGCGGTGTCCAGGAACGGCAGCGGCGGCCGCCACGCCCGCCGGGTCGTCCCGAGTCGCGCTGGCCGCCACGAGCGCCGTCGCTGACGGGCGGTTACCGTGGAGGTGTGAGAGCGCGGACCTCCTTTGTGCTGGGCACCGCGGCCACACTGGTGGCCACGGCCATCTTCGGGCTCGTCCACCTGGTCCAGGCCAGCTTCCCGTTCCCTCCCCTCGGCCTCGCCCAGCGGCTGCTGCGGCTGATCCCGGGCCCGGCGGCGGTGTTCTTCATCGACCTGCTCGGCCACTGGGCCCTGCGGCTGTTCGCGGTCGGCTTCACCCTCGGCAGCATCCTGGCCGGCGGGGCCGCGGCCGTCCTGGTGGCCAGGGCCGGCCCGGACCGCCGGACCCGGGCCGCCTGGCTGGCCGCGGGCCTGCTCGGCCTGGCCGCCCTCGGCGGCTACCGGGCTCAGCCGGGCGCGCCGTCGCTGCTGGTGTACGGGGCGGTGGTGGCCGCCGCGGCCGCCGTGTACGTCAGCGTGCTGGTTGGCGCCATGGGCCGGCTGGAGCGCGACCCGGTCCCGGCCCCGGCCAGCGGGCTCGGCCGGACCAGGCGCGAGCTGCTCAGGGCCGCCGTGGGGGCGGCCGGGCTGCTGGCCACCGGGTTCGCCATCCGCCGGCTCACCGGCGGGATCGGCGACGCCGGCGGGCAGCCCCTGGTCCGGCCGGCCGGGGCCGCCCCGGTCCGCCCGCCACCGGCACCGGCGGCGGCCCCCGGGAACAACCCGGCCACCTGGGACATCGCCGGCCTCACCCCCGAGGTGACCGCCAACCGGCTCCACTACACGGTCGACGAGTCGATCATCGACCCCAACGTCGACAGCCGGTCCTGGCGGCTGCGGGTCGACGGCCTGGTCGGCCGGCCGGTCACCCTCGGCTACGACGAGCTGCTGGCGATGCCGTCGACCGAGCAGTACGTGACCCTCCAGTGCATCTCCAACCTGATCGGCGGCGACCTGGTGGGCACGGCCAAGTGGACCGGGGTGCCGCTGGCCCGGGTGCTGGAGCGGGCCGGCGGGACCGGGCCGGGGGCGGTCCGGGTGGTGTTCCACGCCGTCGGTGGCTACACGGACTCGCTGCCCGTGGCCAAGGCGCTTGACCCGGCCACGGTGGTCGCCTACGGCATGAACGACCGCAGCCTGCCCCGGGCCCACGGGTTCCCGGCCCGGATCATCGCCCCCGGCATCTACGGCATGAAGAACGTGAAGTGGCTGGAGCGCATCGAGGTGGTCGACTACGACTACCGCGGCTACTGGCAGCGCTCCGACGGCTGGGACAACATCGCCGAGATCAAGACGGCCAGCCGCATCGACGTCCCCCAGGAGCTGACCTCGGTCGAGCCGGCCGAGGTGGTGGCCGGCCTGGCCTGGGCGGGGGACCGTGGCATCCGGCGGGTCGAGGTGTCGCTCGACGGCGGTGCCACCTGGGTCCCGGCCACCCTCCGGCGCGAGCTGGCCAGGGCCGCCTGGCGCCAGTGGCGCCTGCCCCTGCCTCCCGGCATCTCGGGACGTCACCTGCTCAAGGTGCGGGCCGTCGACGGCCGTGGCGACCTCCAGACAGCCCGCCAGGCCCCGCCACATCCGTCCGGGGCGACCGGCTACGATCAGGTCGACGTGGTATCCAGCTGAGTGGGAATGCCCGCCGCGGCACCTTGGTTGCAACCTCCAGAGGCGACGGAACCGATCGAGCGACGGAGGTGTGAGGGTGCGCTATCCTGCCCCGGTGGCGACCCTTGTCCCGTTGCCACAGTTCCTCGGAGCGGAGGACCTCCTGGTACAGCCAAGCTCGACCTCTGACCTGGGCGGCGAGATCATCCCGGCGGACCCCGACGGGGCCCGCGTGCCGGCCAGCGAGACCGAGGAGGAGCGGCGTCAGCGCTTCACCGACTCGGCCATCCCGCTGCTGGACACCATCTACGCCGGCGCCCTGCGCCTGACCCGGAACCCGGCCGACGCCGAGGACCTGGTCCAGGAGACCTTCCTGCGCGCCTACAACGCCTTCCACCAGTTCGAGCCGGGCACCAACCTCAAGGCCTGGCTGTACCGGATCCTCACCAACGCCTACATCAACGCCTACCGCAAGCAGCAGCGCAACCCGCAGTCGGTCCCGACCGAGGACGTCGACGACTTCTCGCTGTACCAGCGGATCGCCAACGCCAACCCCTCGGGCGCCGAGACGCCCGAGGACCTGCTGCTCGACCAGATCCCCGAGGAGGAGGTCCGCGAGGCACTCGACACGTTGCCCGAGCAGTTCCGCATGGCGGTGCTGCTGGCCGACGTGGAGGGCTTCTCCTACAAGGAGATCGCCGACATCATGGGCACCTCGATCGGGACCGTGATGTCCCGGCTGCACCGCGGCCGGCGTCAGCTCCAGCGGCGGTTGTGGGAGTTCGCGGCCGATCGCGGGCTGCTCGAGGAGGGACAGGAATGGGTTCGGCCGAAGTAGGCGGCGGCGGCGAGTGCCGAGACTGCAACGACGTGCTCGGGTTCGTCTGGCTCTACCTTGACCACGAGGCCCCGCCGACCACCTGCGAGGAGCTGGAGGCCCACCTGCTCGAGTGCGAGCACTGCCAGCGGGCGGTCCGCTTCGACCGGCGCTTCAAGCAGCTGGTCCGCCGCTGCGCCGACTCCCCCGAGCCCGTGCCCACCACCGTGGTCGAGTCGCTGCGGATCCGGGTCGAGCGGACGATCCTGCGGGGGAACACCTCGCCGTCGTGAAACCGTCTTTATGTCCACCGGCGTATAGATGGTGGCGGAAGGACGGTGAACACGATGCGCTCCGACAACGTGAAGGGCCACCGGCCCGGCAGCGACCCCCCGCCTTCCAAGGTTGAGCGGGTCGGCCGCATCTGCCGGGAGCAGGAATGTGAAACGCGCCTGTCGATCTACAACAAGACCGGCATGTGCTGGCAGCACCAGCCCCTGATCTTCCCCAACTACCGGGGCAAGCGGCTGGCCAACCCCTGATCCCACCGACACGACTCGGCCGGCCCTCTCGGGCCGGCCGTTCGCGTTTCCTCAGCCGCTCTTTGACTTCTGGAAGACGTCGTCGATCTCGCCGATCAGGTCCAGTACCTTCTGCTGGTCCGCCGGGTCGACCGAGTGCTTGGCCTGGCCGGCCGCCTTGGTCGCCTGCCAGAACAGGTCGTGCAGGTTCGGGAACTGCTCGAGGTGCTGGGGCTTGAAGTAGTCGGTCCAGAGCACCCACAGGTGATGCTTGACCAGCTCGGCGCGCTGTTCCTTGATGAGGATGGCGCGGTCCCGGAACACCTCGTCGTCGCTGGCGTGGTACTTCTCCACGATCTTGGCCATCGACTCGGCCTCGATCCGGGCCTGGGCAGGGTCGTACACGCCACAGGGCAGGTCGCAGTGGGCGTGGACGACCCGGGTGGGCCGGATCCATGCGGCCAGGCGCTCGGCGATCATGCGCATCGTCCCCTTCCGATCGATGTCTTCGCCCGACGTTACTACCACCGCAGCTTTCGCCGCACACCGTCACGCGCGATGATCCGGCCATGCGGAGGACAACCGTCCTGGGGGCGGGTGCGCTGGCCGTCGGCGTCCTGGCGGCAGCCGGCCTGGCCGTGCGCCGGGCCCGGCTGGAGCCGATGCTCGTAGAGGGCGGCAGCATGCGGCCCACCCTCGACCCCGGCCAGCGGATCGCCGTCGCCCCCCTCGTCCGCCCGCCCGCCCGCGGCGACCTGGTCGTGGTCGCCCGCCCCCGACCCACAGGCGACCTGGAGGTGGTCAAGCGGGTGGTCGGCCTGCCGGGGGAGCGGGTGCGGCTGGCCGCCGGCCGGCTCGAGGTCGACGGCCTCGAGCTCGCCGAGCCGTACCTCGCCGGCGGCCCAGGGGCCGGCGAGCTGGATCTGGAGCTCGGCCCGGCCCAGTACCTGGTCCTCGGCGACCACCGGGCGGCCAGCACCGACGGCCGCGAGTTCGGCCCCGTCGGCGCCGACGCCCTCCTCGGCCTGGTCCGCTTCGCCTACTGGCCTCCCCGGCGCCTGCGCCGTCGGGGTTAGACTGCGCCGAGGGGCACGATTCGGGAGGAAAGATGCTCGTCGTGGTGGCCGGCGGGGCCGGGTTCCTTGGGGCGAGCCTGGTCGACCGGCTCCAGGCCGAGGGCGACGAGGTGGTGGTGGTCGACGACCTCTCCCACGGGCACCTGGCCAACCTGGCCGAGGCCAGGCGCCGGGGCGGAGTCCGCTTCCACCGCATGGACGTCGCCCAGGGGGGCCTGGCCACCCTGGCCGACCGGGTCCGGGCCGACGCCTGGGTCCACCTGGCCACCGCGATCGACCCGGTCCGGGCCTGGGAGGACCCGACGGGGGAGGCCAGGGCGGTGATCCCCGGCGCGATCGAGATCCTGCGGGCGGCGGCCGCCACCGGGGCCAGGGCGGTGCTCGCCTCCTCGGGCGCGTACCTCTACCCGGCGCAGCTCACCGGGGCCACCAGGGCCGGCGACGTGCCCCGGCCGGTGCATCCGCTGGGCGCGGCCCGCCTGGCGATGGACGCCTACGCCAGCGCGTTCGGTGCCCGCGGCCTTGAGGTGGCCACGCTCGTCCTTGGCACGGTCTACGGGCCGCGGCAGGACCCTCTCGGCCCCGGCCTGGTGGCCAGGGCGGCCTGGACGATGCTCCAGAACCAGCCGCCCCGGGTGGACGGCGACGGCCGCCAGGAGCGCGACTTCCTGTTCGTGGACGACGCCGTCGACGCCGTCGCCCGGGCCGTCCACGCCAGCCCGGCCTCCGGCCGGGTGCTGGTCGGCACGGGCACGGCCACCGGCGTCCTCGAGGTGGTCGAGCAGCTGGCGGCCCGGATCGGCTGGACCGGCGAGCCCCAGTGGGCCCCGGCCCGGCCGGGCGACCCGCGGCGTTCGGCCCTCGACCCGGCCGCCGCCGGCAAGGCCCTGAACTGGCAACCCTGGACCCGCCTGGAGGAGGGCCTTGGGCTGACCGTCGACTGGCTCAAGGCCCGGCTCCCCGGTCATCATCGCCACATAGGGCGTTGACTCGACCTTCCCTAGTGATCGAGACGTAGGTGGAAGTTTCGAGCTGAAACCGCCCAACCGGGCTATGGTGGGCGGTCGGGCCAGTCCTAATAATCGCCCTGTTCGCACTGCTCCCAGCAGGGTGACCGACAGACCCGTTCTCCGCCGCACGTCCTTCTGCTCGGCTCGCCTGTCGGGGTTCGGACTCGAGAAAGGGACGAACCGGTGGCACAACGCAAGACCAGCACCAGGATCGAGGCACCGAGCTACCTCCGCACCGCCGAGGTGGCCGACATCCTCCATGTCTCGCCCAAGACGGTCTCCCGCTGGGCAAAGGAGGGCAAGCTGCCCTTCCTCAAGACCCTCGGCGGGCACCGCCGCTACCCCGAGGCCAAGATCCGCGAGCTCGCCAACGACCTGCGGGAGGAGCCGACCGGCTAGGGAACCGACCCGGGGGGGTCACTCCGCCCACGTCGTCCACGGGACCGTTCTGGCCTCGTGGGCGCCGTGGGCGGTCGCACTCTCGTCCTCGCGCCGGAACGGGCCAGGGCCGCGGACCAGATACTGGAGCAGCAGGAACAGGCCGGCCAGCTCGATCACGGTCCCGTAGCTGGTGACGGTGCGCAGCGGCCGGACGGCCAGCCGGTCCCCGAGCAGCCCGAGGCGGGTGCCGCCGCGCTCCAGCACGTGCTTGGCGTCGGGGCGGTCGGGGACCGGCTGCTCGACCCCGATCCCGGCCCGCTCGAGGGTCTCGGCGCGCACCGGCATGCCGACGTTGGCCAGCACCACGACCAGGTTGAGGATCAGGCCGAGGGCGAGCAGGGGCACCCCGGCCAGGCGGGCGTTGGTCCTGGCGATCCCCAGCAGCGTGGCCAGGGCAGCCACCAGCAGCACGACCCCGCCGAGGCCGGGCACCGGCAGCACCACCACCGACGCCTGGACGGCCAGGCAGCCCACGGCCAGCCAGACCGCCTTGACCCCGTGGTCGCGCAAATGCCCAAGCGTCCCGCCCCTGGCGAGGCCGACGGCCACCGCGGCGGCGGCCACCAGCAGGAACAGCAGCGGCTCGCCCATGGCGGGAGCCTACTCCACGATGCCGTGCTTGAGCGCCACGGCAACGGCCCGGGTGCGGTCCGAGACGCCGAGCTTGGTGAAGATCCGCTCCAGGTAGGTCTTCACCGTCTGGGGCGAGATGTGGAGGGCCTCGGCGACCTCGCGGTTGGTGGAGCCGTAGGCGATCATCTGCAGCACCTCGACCTCACGGGCCGAGAGGGTCGAGACGCTCTGCTCACCCCTGGTCAGCTGGCGGATCTCCTCGATGAACTGGCGGGTCAGGTTGGGGTGGATGACCGCCGAGCCCTCGGCGGCCAGGTGCACGGCCCTGGCCAGCTCGTGGGCGTCGATGTCCTTGAGCAGGTGGCCGGCGGCGCCGGCCTGGATGGCCTCGCCCACCCTGGCCTGGGTCTCCTCGACCGTCAGCATGACCACCCGCGCGTTGGGCACGGTCCGGGAGATGGCCTGGGTGGCCCGGATGCCCCCGAGGACGGGCATGCGCACGTCCATGAGGACCACGTCGGGCTTGACCGCCTCGGCCAGGCTCACCGCCTCCTGGCCGTCCCTGGCCTCGGCCACCACCTCGAACTCGGCGTCCAGGGCCAGCGCGGCCTTGATGCCGTCTCGCGTCAGCGGATGGTCATCAGCCACGAGGATGCGAACGACTTCCCCCATCCCGCCCCCTTCGCCGGACGATCTGTTCACCTCGATCGTACCGCTTCAGGCGAGAGGAATGAACCCGTCGATCTGGACAGGGCCGTGTCCACGTCGCGCGGAGCGCGGGCGGCTCGGGACCGGTGCGCTAGGCGATGCGCACCCTGCGGCGCTGTCCGCGACGCAGCGCGCGCCGCTCCTCCTCCGACAGACCACCCCAGACGCCCGCATCCTGGGCCGTGTCGAGTGCCCACTGGAGGCACTCATCGCGGACGGGGCAGAGCGCGCAGATAGCCTTGGCCGACTGCACCTGGGCCTCGGCCGGACCGGTGGTGCCGACCGGGAAGAACAGCTCGGGGTCGACATCGCGGCAGCGGGCACGATGGCGCCAATCCATTGACATCCTCACTTTCCGGTGCAAGCCCTGGGGGAAGGGCAAGAGCGGCGTGAGTCTAGGACAGTAATCCGGCCTTGGGAAGGACCAAATTCTCGCTCGAGCGGTTGAAACTTCATCATTTGCCGCACACGCCCAAGGTTGGTTGCATCGCCTCGGTACCCGCTCTCAGCGCCATGAAACGCCCTGAAGCTATGGTCACCGCGCATCTGGTGCCAATGCTGTAATGAGAATGGCCGATATCTCTCGGGAGAATTACGCACGCGCCGGCGGCGCGACCACGGCGAGGGCGGATCGACGGCATCCGAATGTCACGCTGGTCCGGTCGCCGACATATTCGCCGTCAAGCTGGAATGGCAGGGGAATGTCGGCCGACAGGGAGAAGCCGTCGACGTCGTGCAGCACCGGCAGGCCGGGGTAGCCGGTCCGCGGGTTGGGGGAGAGCATCCCGGTGACGGCCCGGGCCAGCGACCTGGCGGCCATCGTCTGCCCGACCAGCAGGTCGAGCCCGCCGTCCCAGGTGGCCCGGGGCGTCGGCCGGAACGGCCGCCGGCCGAGGTAGGTGAACGGGTCGCCGTTGCCGACCAGGGTGAAGAAGCCCCGCAGGGGCGGCCGGCCGTCGGGCAGGTGGACGGTCAGGTGCGGGTCGCGGTCGTAGTCGACCAGCAGGGCCTTGAGGCCGGCGGCCAGGTACGCCCGGTCGCCGTAGAGCTGCTTGGCCCGCTGGCGCCGCTCGACCTCGCGGACGATCGCCCCGCCGAGGCCCAGGCCGGCGTTGAGGGCGAAGCAGCGCTCGCCCGCCACCCCGAGGCTCACGCGTCGACGGGTCCCGGCGGCCAGCAGCTCGAGCAGGCGGGTGGTGGCCCGGTCGGGGCTGGCGGGCAGGCCCAGACCACGGGCGAGCACGTTCACCCTGCCCCCGCCGAGCAGGGCCAGGGCCGCGTCGGCGTCGCGCAGCCCGTTGACCACCTCGTTGACGGTGCCGTCGCCGCCGAGCACGGCCACCACCTCGGCCCCGTCGGCCACCGCCCGGGCGGCCAGCTCGGTCGCGTGCCCGGGGTGACTGGTCTGGAGCAGCTCCAGCTTGTGCCTGGCCGCCAGCGTGGCCACCACCCGGTCGCGCTGGCGGGCGCTGACCCGGCTGGCATGCGGGTTGGCGATCAGGGCAATGCGCAAGGGCCCTAGCCGGTCTCTTCGTCTTCCAGCAGTCCCGCGCGGAGCACGGCCAGGGTGCGGTTCAGGAGGCGGCTGACGTGCATCTGGGAGATGCCGAGACGGGCGGCGATCTGGGACTGGGTCATGCCGCCGAAGAAGCGGAGGTAGAGGATGCGGCGCTCGCGCTCGGGCAGGCCGGCGATCAGGGGGCCGAGCGCGGCCCGGTACTCGAGCGCCTCCAGGCTCTCGTCCTCGGCGCCGATGTGCTCGCTGACCGCCGGGGCGTCCTCCCCGCCGGCGGGGGCGTCAAGGGACACGACCGCGTAGGCGTTGGAGGTGTCCAGGCCCTCCAGCACCTCCTCCTCGGGCAGGCGGGCCTTGGTGGCGATCTCGGCGACGGTGGGGGAGCGCCCGATCTCCTGGGACAGCTCGGCGACCACCTTGTTGAGCGACAGGTTCAGCTCCTGGAGGCGCCGGGGGACCCGGACCGCCCAGCC
>Ga0207675_100006512_pt1 | contig 11051 bp, 7 predicted proteins | sample KBSSwiS42_FD_184305 | JGI IMG/M metagenome (GOLD analysis project Ga0207675, IMG submission 184305) | Switchgrass rhizosphere microbial communities from Kellogg Biological Station, Michigan, USA - KBS Switchgrass S4-2 (SPAdes) (version 2) | ecosystem: Host-associated > Plants > Roots >...
CCCAGACAGCCCGCGCCTTGTAAGCCGCGCATGTAAACGGTCGTGTAGCCAAGCACTTCGCCCGGTGAGCGGCCGAATGAACGGGAGTAAAGACCGTTTGAGAGCAGGTCGCGGTCCTCAGTCATGATCGACATGACAGGAGCGAAGTTGATGTTGAAGCCGAGCATTCGCAGCACTTCGCCCGTGATTCGTCCCAACGCGCGCGCCGCGGCGAGATCGCCGTGTTGGCGAATGGTGCGGGCCGCGGGCATCGGCGTGAAGATGCGGCGCAGACGATCGACCAGTCCGCCTTCCTGATCGACGCCGCACAGCGGCGGCGTAGCGACGAGTTCACGCGCGCCATCGAGCAATGAACGAAGTTGCTCCGGACCGGCGACGTTGCGACCGAAGATGATGATGCCGCCGGGTTGAATTTCGGTGATCAGATCGCGCGTTTGCTCGTCGAGTTCCGGCCCCGGCAAACCGATGAATAACAATTGTCCGATCTGTTGTTCGAGGGGAAGGGAATAGAGTTTTTCAGGTAGCATTTGACTCGCAAAAGTTTACCATACTTGCGCTTTGTGCTTGGTAAGACGTACGGAAGGGATGTATAAACGTGTCGATGCCACGCGAAATTTCCGATCGGGGTCGCGTTGTTGAAGCCGTCCAGAATCTCGCTCTAACAGCTGAACTCTTCGAAGAACAAAACGGCAAACAGAAGTATGCCTCCGATCTCGAAGTCATCCTGCAAGGTCGTGATTACGGCAACGGTAAACGTGTTGGGCCTTACGTTCGACTACTCGCATACGACTCAGGCGAAGAGATCATGCGCGAAGGCGAATGGGGTGGAAACACGTTCTACATCGCTGTTGAAGGTTTGCTCGATGTCTACGTCGGCAAGAATGGCGGTCGTAGAAAAGTCAACGTGCTCGGACCAGGCGCATGTTTCGGCGAGATGGCGCTGCTCGCCGGCATCGAACGTAACGCGACTGTCGCGGTGGCCGCGAACCAGAGCGCGGTTGTACTCGAAGTCTCACGTCCCGCGCTGCGCTTACTGCGCAAACTTCCCAAATTCGGACAGATCCTCGACGAAACTTACCGCACTCACGGCTTTGCGCGCGTGCTCGAAGACTTTGCGCGCATCACCGACAACCCTCTGAGTGAATCACTCGTTCGCGAACTGAAGCAGTCAGCCCGCTTCATGGTCTATGGCAAGAACCACGTGGTGTGCAAAGAAGACTCTCCGATCGATCGCGTGATCTTTATCAAGAGCGGATGGGTGAGACGCGCGCGCGGTATCCCGTTTCACGCTACTTCGCCGGAAGTTGTGCTGGGCATGAACGAGGGTATCGGCGTTGACTTCCTCGGCGCAGGGAATTGTCTCGGCCTCGAGGGAATAACTAAAGCGGAGACGTGGAAGTACAGCGCCAGCCTGATGCAGAGAAGCGAAGTACTCGAGATCTCGTTGACCACGTTTTCAACCGACGCAGATCTGAGAGCGGAATTGTTGAGTGCGTTAGCGGACTTCTCAAACGCTGACGACTCATTGCCACTCACGCTCGAGGCGATTCCTGACATCAGTGCACTCAAGTCAGCCGAAGAAACGATCGGCACGGGAATCATCGACGGTTCGAACGTGCTCGTGATGGACATGGATTTATGTGTTCGCTGCGGCAACTGTTCGCTCGCGTGTCATAAGGTGCACGGACAGTCGCGTTTACTTCGCCGCGGCATCCAGATCGAACGGCCCGTTTCAATCGGCAAGAAGCGGCTGCAACACGCGCTCGTGCCGCAGGTCTGCATGCACTGCGCCGATCCGGAGTGTCTTACCGGCTGTCCGACTGGTGCAATCTTTCGCGATCCCCGGGGTTTTGTAGATATCGACAAGACAACATGTATCGGTTGTTTTGATTGTGCGACGCAGTGTCCGTACGACGCGATCACGATGGTGTCGCGCGACGCGCCGGCAAACGGGCGTGGCTTGATGAGGGCACTCGCGCGCGTCTTCAGTTTCCGCATTCCCGATCCACCGTCAGCAACCGCAGCGGATGACGTCGTTGCGATCAAATGCAACCTGTGTGAAGGCACGAAGATGAATCCGCCCGGCGCGCGCCGCCAGGCGTACTCGTGCGAAGAGAACTGCCCAACAGGCGCATTGGTACGCGTCAATCCGGTTGAGTATTTCGAGGAGGTGAAGTCATCGCAGGGTTTTGTATTCCGCGACCAGACTCACGCAATCGGCCGAAACATTCATAAGAGCGATCCACTTGCACGTGCGTGGCACGTTGCCGGCATCGTCGCGACGCTCGTGGCTATCGCGGGTGTCGTTTGGGGCCTCGCGCGATATGGTTTTGACGATGTACTCGCAGGCACATGGTTGACGATGCGGTGGCTCACAGGACTTGTCGGTCTTGCCGGTGTCGCGATTGTCATGACGTATCCGTTCCGCAAACAGGTCTACCGCCGTCGCGCGGGCGCCTTGCGCTATTGGATGCTGCTTCACGTTTATGCGGGGGTCGTTGCGGGCGTGGTCCTGTTGTTGCACTCCGGTCCAAGCACGGGAGGATTGATTACGACTTTGTTGTACGTCGTGTTTGATCTCGTGATCTTGTCGGGAGTGGTTGGAATTCTGGCTTACATCGTGTCGCCGCGAATCATGACTCGCATCGAGGGCGAGCCGCTGCTGCTTGAAGATCTGACAGCACGTCGCGACGAACTACAAACGCAAGCGGCGTCGATACTCGAACAGAGCGAAGGCTGGTTGAAAGACGAAATCCGCGATCGAGTTTATCCGCGGTTTTCATCCTTTGGCTTCTTGTGGCGTCAACTGTGGCGGCGCGAAGAATTGAAACCGCTGTTGGCCCAGGCGCGCGAAGAGTTCAAGGCACGCACGACAAGAGTAGCGACACATGAAGAACGAGACTTACTGTTGTCGGCGGTTGAAACGGCGGTTACTTTGCGGCGCGTCGATGCGTTGTTGTTGCTTCACCGAACGCTTCGTTCGTGGATTCCGATTCACGTTGTCTCGACAGCGGCAATGCTTGCTTTGATGGTCGTGCATATCGTGCAGGTAGTTTTCTTCAATGCCGGTTAACAATCAGTACATCATTGTTCGACAAGACCTGACGATCGATCCTGTGACGGTCATCAGCGACGGGCTGTTGATCGGACGGCTGCCTGAGTGTGAACTACTGCTGAACCACCCGTCCGTCTCACGCGTGCAGGGGGGCATCAAGCAGTTTGAGAATGCGTACTACCTCTTCTCGCTGCGGCCAAAGAATCCGATTCTTCTGAACGGTAAACCGGTCGAAGACAATGAAGCACTCGCCGCCGGCGACATCATCGAGATTGGACCATTTCAGATCGAGATCGACACGACTGAAAACGGGCTCATAATCCGTGTGGAACTCAACATTGGGTCGCGGCCGTCTGAGCTCGACCTGAGCGATCCGGGATTGAGCACGGATAATCTCGTGGCGCCCGCGGATGCAAAGGGAAAGAAGCCACGCCCGGCTCCGATAGGCGGTACGAAAGCGCTCGATATTTTTTGGGATAAGCGAATTCGCGAAGCAGGAAAGATGATGCGGCCGTCGCCTTTGTTTCCAAAGGCGGGACGCAGAAGTGGAAAGGCGCAGTTCAATTGGGCGCCGACAACTGACTTGGTATCGCGCTGGCCGGCGGCATTTTTTACGTGGGCCATAATTCTTATCGGCGCAGGTTCCGTTGCTGCTGCTTACTGGTACACGAATGCATTCGCGCCCGGACCGCTCAGCAAAGCGCATGCTGCATCGCAGTTGAGCCTGTCGCCGCCGATTGCGCTGGCGGCGAACAACGGCTCGTGCACGACGTGTCACGCGTTGAAGGGAAGCATGGACGAGCGTTGCGGCGCGTGTCATCGCACGGACGCGTTCAAGGCAACGGTTATCAAACCTCACGTCGCAGCGGGGATTGGTTGCGCTGATTGTCACTCGGAGCACAAGGGCGCGGAGTTTGACGCCGGCGAAGCGGCGCTCGCGTCGTGTACGACTTGTCACAACGACGGCAATCGAAATGTTTACAACGGACGCAAGGTTGGAACGCCGCATGGCGGCACGTTTGGTTATCCGGTCGTGAATGGTGTGTGGAGCGAGAAGTCGATCAACGACGAAGAGTGGGAGTTAAAAAAGCTTGCTGTCGTTCGATTGCCGAGTGATTCAGATCAGAAGTGGCGTAGTAATCAGTTTCATGCGCTGCACGACCAGCGTGTGAAAGTTATTGGCGGGATTAAGGGAAACGCGGAAGGGCGGTTGTCGTGTAACAGTTGCCACCTGGCCTTCGACCCGATCGATCGGACCACGCCACGGACAACCTGCGCCACTTGTCACAACACGCGCGACAACAAACCAAACTGCACCTCATGCCACTTGCAGCATATCCACGACACTACCCGCCTACAGATGAGACAGTTGGGTCAGTTCTAAAAACTATAGGCGCCTCGTGTCGTTGAGTTAACGATTAAGCCTGGCTGCGAAGCTTCAAGCATGCTTCTCAGCCAAGCTGTTTACAAGCACTCGAAAAAGTTTGACTTCGCTGCCTTAAAGGCATATTGTCCGCACGCTCTTTCAATCCTCTCGTTAACGTGCGACTCCATCACCCTCGCGTAAGACTAGCGTTAACGATGTCTCAACTGTGGGTTCGAGCCGTTCCTTACGCCCAGCAAGCGTCAGGCATGAACCATCACAGTGAGGGAGTTGCCATGAAGACAAATCGATCAATTACGCTTTACGTCGTAATTACTGCAATGCTGGCGTCTGTCTGCTTCTTGCTCGATACCGGCTTTAATGGTGTTGACGCACAGCAACCGCAGCAGCCACCCGATAGTCAATGCCGGGGCAGAGCAGATGGGTCGCTCTGTCAAATTGGAGGGACGCAAACCTCCTGTAGTGTCGGGCGCTGTCGCAGCTCTACCTGTGAGATTGAACCGGCACCCGCCGGCACGTCCTGTCCTGACACCGACGGTAATCCTTGTACGATCGCGCGTTGCTCGCCCACGGGGCAGTGCGATCAGCGAAGCCGGCTTCGCCCCGATGGGACAGTCTGTTCGGACGCGACGCCGGGATGTCGCGTTGGTGGCCAGAGTTGTAGCGCTGGCCGGTGTTTACCAGCCGCAGGAGTTGGAGATCCTTCACAAGTCGATAAAGTGAGTGTGGAGGGTGTTCAAGTTACCGCGCTGCAACCGCGGATTGAGCAGAAGACCTCGTTCAATGATTGTTGCGGTGGGATCTTCAGTGATTGCGAGGAACAAAACCTCGAGGCGTTGGTTCCCACAGCCGGCGTGCCGGCACGTGTTGAAGCCGACGGTCGCTTGCCCTTACGTCGAAAGTTCTGTGGGGTTGTGACGAAATATGAAGTCAATGATGAACTGGACGACCCGCGGGACATGAACATCAACATAAGGCCCAAACCGGGTTCGCCATATGTCAATTTTCTCAACGGATTTGTCAAAACCGCCGATGCCGATTTGAAGGACGATGACAAGCGACGATTCGGCAACTTCAATTGCGATCGAGGAGCTTGCCTGCAAAGAAGCTCCGAGCCGGATTTAACCCGCGAAAAGATCATACATGCCGAGGTGACTCCCGACGAACATTTCTACGGTCAAGACGGTCGTTTCCTGCCCATCGAAGGAAGTAGCTCCAGATGTGGCGGCGGAGCGTTTCCAACTTCTCCCACTTCTCTCAATTGCCTCAGGTGCATTGACAGTGCGGCATGCGAGTCGGAGCTTGAACCTCGCGGACAACTTGCGGGAGCGGAGACCTGCGTTTACGGAGTTTTTGCTTACGATCATGGACTGCACAAGCCCTCACGTCATTCGGAACTCTGTTGTTTCGACTCTAGCCATGACCACCCGGAGATCCATCCTTACGATGCAGTCTGGTGGCGACATCCAGCCAGGAATGGCTGGATGTTCGGAGTCTTTCAAGACGACTCTAACCGCTACAGTTTTCCACACTGTCGTGAGTCGCAGAGCAACGGCAACACATGGTCGCAAGCTCCACGCGATCTAACCTTTGAATTCCCGTTCAGGTTTCCCCGCCGAAGCGCTGTTCAGCGAGTTTGCTTGCGGCACGTGCGAACGACCAAACTTAAGGATGGCTCGGCAAACATAGTTCGGCCACTAAACGTCATTACCGGAGCGTTCACAGACCCTCAATCCGAAGTTACAACGCTGAGAATTGGACGCCAGCGTTTGTTGGAATTAGTGAAGGAACCCGGATCGGAGAGGGAAACGCACGTCAGCATCGTGGGCCGGCTCGATGGGGACTTTGTTGTGGGTCGAGTCATACTGCGTGTTGCCGTCGGCTGCGACCAGCGAACTCAGGCTTGCGGTCGGCCCACTGGGCCACGAGATCACAGGCAACCCATTTTCGATCGTCTTAAACCGATCACAAATCTTGTTCAATTCGATAAGGACGATCCGGGAGCGGGTTACTTTTATGCGGAACTCACATTCAACTGCGACTGTCGATAAAATTTGCGGGTCTTGAAACTAACCGGCGGGTTTGTGGCAGGGAAGGCAGTCGTTAGAACCCGGCACTTTTCCTTTCAACGCAGGGCGCGCGGCGATCGCTTTGTCGTGACAAATATTGCAGTTCAAGTGATACGCCACCTCGTTCGTTAACTTCGTGGGCGCGGGCTTGTCGGGGTACTGAACGGCCGGCATCGGCGCGCTGTCGTCACCAGCCTGCAAATGGCACGCGCGACAACTCTTCACCGGCTTCGCATCCGCCGCAGCCAAAGCCTCCGCTGTCAACACTACTCCACGTTCCGAAGTCTTCAACGGCGGTTTCAAACTCGCCGCCGGCTGGTCCGTGTGATGGCACTCGACGCATGTCAACATGCTTTGTCCGTCAGCGCTGTACTTCTTCTGTGTGTGGTTCTCGTGATTGAAAGCCACCTCGCCGTACTTGTCCGATTGGCTGTCTTTCGAGAGTACGACTTCCTTGGGTTGGACCTTGCTCTCTTTGTCTTGCACATTGTCTTGCACAACGACGGTGACGCAACCAATCGCCAGGAACAGAAGCAGGAGGATTTTCATAGGGTTCGAATCTTATCACAGGGGCATGCGGAAGGTGGGACCTGAATGACAGCGCTTGCAATCGTTAAATCCGAGGTCGCCTCCAAAAGTTCGTTTGCCGGTGTGACAGCTCGCGCAGGTCTGCGCCCGAGGGTTAATGAAGTGTTGGGCCGCAGCGGTTGAACTTACTTGTCGTGTTTGCGGCGCACCGGCAGTCAGCTTGTGGCAATCCGCGCACGCGAGACGTTGCCGCGTGCCGTGGTCCTCATGACTGAAAGCGAAACGATAGGCACGCGCGTTCGTGCTCGTGGGACGGTACGATTTCTGCTCGTGACAAACTCCGCACGACGCAATCTCGCGACCGGCGTTGGATTTACTCGACGGCGTGTGACAGGTGTAGCAATTGTTATGTGCCGCGAGGTTTACGGGAATCGACAACCCTGCACGACGGTTGACGGGCGCGCTGTGACAACTCACGCAACCATTTTGAGGCCGCGCCGAGCCTGTGTTGTGTTGTGCGTGATCGAACTTCACGTTGAAGGGTTCGTTGAAATTTGCGGGAAAATTCTTTAGTGGCGGATTGTTGCTCTTCGTGTCGGTATGACAGATCAAACACATTGGCACCGACGGCGTGGTGAACTGGCCGCGGTGACAATCAGTGCACGCCTTGTGACCCGGGAACCGGGGTGTTGCCGAGTTGTCGGTGCGTTCGTGACACGACGTGCAGGCCAGCGAGCGGTGCTTTGCGCTGCTGTGGAGAAACTTTGAGTAATCGACTTCCGGCCCTTGTGCGGCCACGGATGAACACAGAAGACACAGGGTAAGAAAGGCGAGTCTGATCATTTGGTGTCTCTGCGTGTCAGCGGTGGGCGTTGGGCGATCAGGTAGTGGCTCGCGGGAGCGTCAAGTTTACCGACGTTGGAAGTGTGGCAATACGTGCAAGTGAACGCGCGGTTCTTGTCGAGCGCGATCAACTCTTTGCTGAGATCCTGTCTTAATCCTTCCTTGTTGTGACACTCGGTGCAGGACGTGATGGGCACGTCCGGTTTAAGGCCGCGGAGTGAAGCTGATTTGGTGATGTTGATGTGACACGTCGTGCATTCCGCGACGTGTTGTCTCTTTTCACCGCCGCCTTCGTGCATGAACTTGAGTGAGATTCGTGTGGGAAGAACTGCGGCGGTGTAAGGAGTCGCAAGTTTGTGACAACCGTTGCAATTGGCGGCGACCGGTTCCTGTGATTTCCAGTGACAGTTGAAGCACGACGAATGATCCGATGGAGCCGCTTTGAACGTTGCAGCAGGGGGCGCGTAGGAATCGATCCATCCGCCGGCTGGTGGCGTCGAAACAGCGGCCGCTTGCGCGTGACAGATGGTGCAGTTGTTGAACTGTTGAGGTGGCGGCGCGTGAGCCAGGAGAAACCTCGCGCGCGGTTGGTTCTGTGGTCGCAAGGCGATCACGTCCTGGTGCCGATCGTGCGGAAATTCGATCGCAAACTGCAAACTTGAAGCCGGTTTACGGAACGCGTAACGCGCGTCCTCACGCGGAGATGTCTTTAAGTGACAAACCGAACAGATCGGCGGTCGCGCGCCGCGGAAAAACTGGGCGCGATGGCAACTCACGCATGCGTCGTGATCCGGGTAGTCGGTTATGTCGGGGTATTGAGAAACTTTGGTCCAGTTTTTTGTTGGGGGTTTGTGGCAGGTGTTGCATTCGGACTTATGTTTGGTTGTTGAGTGGGAAAACTTGGTGTAGTCGACGGCGCCCAGGGCCACGGCCAACGGTAAAAAAATTAAAACCAAACTGCTAAGACCGATCTTCATGGGCATAGTGGCGCAGGTTTCTCGACAGCGACGCACTTGACGAGTTTGTCTTTGCGATTTGAGACCAAATAGGGTTTTTCGCTGGCGAGATCGTCGGGTTTGATCTGGACCTCACAGTTCCAGGTCGCCAGTGTTTGGCCCAACTCCGTAGGCACGAGATTCGATAAAACGTAAGTTCCTGGTCCAAGGTCAGTGAAAAACGCAGTACCATTCCGATCAGTCATCACTGACTGCACCGCGGCGCCGGAACTCGCCTGCGCCTGTTTGAGTAACGCATCGAGCACGCCTTTTCGATCCCGATAGAAACCGTCGCGCAGATTCGGCGGCAAATTCGTACTCAACCACTTCAACGCCGTCGGCGAGTTGCCAAACTCTTTCTCACTCGCTGCAAACGCCGTCGCAAACTCAGGTACTGCCTTTGGACCACGCACAAAGTCCTGCTCGATTTCACGGCAATAAACCGATTCGCAATCTGCTTCCTTCAGCCAGTTCAGCAGCGCCGCACTCGCGCCGTTCTTTGTGTAATAACAATCTCGAGTCACTAACGATTGGCGCTCAATCGCTTCGACAACGGCGCGGTTCTGTTCGAGTGAACCATGAATCAGGAAGAACCGTTTGCGCGCGAGTCCTCGCAACGCGTTCGATTCACCAAGCTTGACGCGTGCCCGCAAACGCAGCACGCCGGTTTGCCGCGCCGGCGCGGTCTGGTTTTGCGAACGACCAGCAGTTAGCGGCAACGCAATCAGCAACGTGATTAGAACAATTAACCAGCGAGTAGCACGTGTCATTTAGAGATTCGGGCTTCGCGGAAATTTAAGAAACGGTAGACGCACGCCGCGCACGAAGATTTGATCCGAACGCATCGCCGCGGGCGCTGAAAAGCCGTTCGCGCCCGCAGCCGCGATTAAATCGTCCTGGTCGATGCCGTCACCGCTAATGCCGATCGCGCCAACGAGCACACCGTTTTTGTAGAGCGGCACGCTGCCCGCGAAGATCTGAATACCGTTCGGAAGCGCGGGAATCGATGTGCATGAAGCAATTGGTCCACTGAGCGCCGCGAGAAAGTTTGTGCGAACGAGATCTAATTGCAACCCCACATTGAACGGGCTCCAGCTTCCGATCGCAGTGCTGAATGGACCAGCCGCAGTGTTGTCTATCCCATCGGGGAAAAACGGGCGATGAAGAAACCCAGTTGCTCGATCGGTAAATGCGAACGCGCCGTCAAAGCGTAGGCCGTCGGCCGCGGCTCGATCAACGTAAGCGCCAAAACCTGCGGCTCGCAAGGCGGCGGCAGCGTTCGCACTCGAGAAGAAAGCGGCAGTCCTGGCTTTCTGGACCGCGACGTCAAAACCAAATACAGGCGCGTCCTGTTGGCGAAATACGCCGAGCACAACGCCTGCCGTATCGACAACGGCAATCGTAACGCGTGCGTTACTGCCGAGTGGTTGCCGAATCGCTGCGCGCGTGATGTTTGCCTGTTGTGCTGCGTGCGAAATGATTGTTTGCACTTCCGCAGCGGTCAGTGCATTGCTGCCGGGCGCTGTGCCGGCAATAAACGGAAAGAACCGAGGACTCACTTCACCGGCAACGCCTCCGATAACTTGGGGAGTGAATTCTGACGCAGGCGGAGGTGTGATAATGGAACCAGTGATACCGGCGACTGTGGTTGGTACGAGCGCGGTTTGAACGTTTGAAAACGGAAGCCTGATGCCGTCGACCAGTATCGTGTCACCGCGAATTCCGGCCGGTGCTTCGAAACCACGAATGCCGGACGCGGCGACCAATTCTTCAAACGGCTGATCGTTATCGGTTGGATCTCGATCGACTGTATAAACTCCGTCACCTTCAACGCCGATGCCGCCGGCCGCCAGACCATCTTTATAAATCGGCAAACCGCCGGGATCGCCGGATAGACCAAGACGCGCGGACGGTTTCTTGATGTCTCCGCAGGGAAGTGAAGAGAACTGCACGCCGTAAAGTGGACCGCCTGCACGAAAACTGATTCCCGGCGGAAAGTGTTCCTGAATGATGAAGCCGGCCGTGCGCGTCGAAAATGCGTTGCCGGCCGTGCTGAAGAACGCTGCGGTTGCGGCTTTTGCCGTTGCTGCTTCTGCGGCCGGCGCGACTGTGCCTTCGAGGCCTTGTCCGGCAGCGCCGACGCTGCGAATCGTTGTGGTTGCGGGGGCGCCACTCAT
>Ga0207675_100006515_pt1 | contig 11050 bp, 8 predicted proteins | sample KBSSwiS42_FD_184305 | JGI IMG/M metagenome (GOLD analysis project Ga0207675, IMG submission 184305) | Switchgrass rhizosphere microbial communities from Kellogg Biological Station, Michigan, USA - KBS Switchgrass S4-2 (SPAdes) (version 2) | ecosystem: Host-associated > Plants > Roots >...
GAGGCGAGCGTCGAGGAGATCGACCGGTTCAACATCCTGCGCGCCGCGTTGCTGGCGATGCGGCGCGCGGTCGAGGGGTTGGCGCAGCAGCCGAGCATCGTCCTGGTCGACGGCAACCAGCGCCCCGAGCTGGCGATGCCGGTGCGCACAGTGGTCGGCGGCGACGCCCGGGTGCGCGCGATCTCGGCCGCCTCGATCATCGCCAAGGTTCACCGCGACCGGCTGCTCACCGCCTTGCACGAGGAGCATCCGGAGTACGGCTTCGACGGCCACAAGGGCTACTCGACGCCCGAGCACCTGGCGGCGCTGCGCGAGCACGGCGCCTGCAGGCATCACCGGCGCAGCTTCGCGCCGGTGCGCGAGGTCCTGGACCGGCTGTTCTGAGGGCGGCCCGGTGGCCAGCCACAAGCTCACCCACGTCAGCTCGCGCGACAACCCGCTGCTGGTGCGGCTGCGCAAGCTCGGGCGGCATCCGGGCGAGTACCGCAAGCTCGGCCAGCTCCTGCTCGAGGGCGAGCATCTCTGCCAGGCTTGGGCGGCGCGCGGCGGCACGCCGGCCCTGCACGCGCTCGTTAGCGAAAGCGCCTGGGAGCAGGGCGCCTACCGGTCGCTGGCCGAGGCGGCCGCGGCGACGCTGGTCGTCGCCGACGCGCTGATGGCCGAGCTGAGCACGCTCGACACGCCGGCGCCGCTGGCTTTCGTCGTGCCGCTGCCGGCGTCGCCGGCGATCCGCGGCGACATGCCGAGCGTCGTCCTCGACCGGGTCCAGGACGCGGGCAACGTCGGCTCGATCCTGCGCAGCGCCGCGGCCTTCGGCTTCGGCCAGGTGATCGCTCTCGAGGGCACGGCGTCGCTCTGGTCGCCCAAGGTGCTGCGGGCCGGCATGGGCGCGCATTTCGCCCTCGGCCTGATCGAGGGCCACCAGGCCGAGGCGCTCGATGCGCTGACGCTGCCGCTGCTCGGCACCAGCTCGCATGCCGAGGAAAGCATTGCCGGGGCGCTGCTCGACTGGCCGTGCGCCTGGGTGTTCGGCAACGAGGGCGCCGGCGCCAGCGTTGCGGTGCAACAGCGCTGCGCCCGGGTGGTGCGCATTCCCCAGCCAGGCGGCGAGGAATCGCTCAACGTTGGCGCGGCCGCGGCGATCTGCCTCTACGAATCGACGCGCCGTCGGTCCTAGCCCGGCGCCCTCACTCGAGCTTGCCGATCCGGCGCACCGCCTGCGTCATCACTGCGGCATCGGCGTCCCAGTAGGTCTGGAATTCGGGTGCGTCGAGGTATTCGATCGGGCTGCCGGCCTTGTTGACCACCTGGCGCACCGACGGGTCGGCGGCGGCTCGCGCGGCCGCGGTGCGAAGACGCTGCACCACGTCGTCGGGCGTCTTGCTCGGCACGAACAGGGCCGACCATTGCGCGAAGCGCACCGGGTAGCCGCTCTGGACCAGGCTGGGCACGCCGGGCAGGGCGGCGAGCGGCTGCTCGCCCCAGTGCGCCAGGGCGCGAAGCTTGCCGGCCTGGATCTGCTGCACCACGGTCGAGGGGCCGCTGGCGATGGCGTCGATCTGGCCGGCGAGCAGGGCGACGATCGCCGGGCCGGCGCCGGTGTAGGGGATGTGGGTCATGCGAAACCCGGCCGAGGACTTCAGCATCTCCATCGGCACGTGCATCGTCCCGTAGTTGCCCGAGCTGCCGTAGTTGAAGCGACCCGGCTGCTTCTTCATGTCGGCGACGAATTCCGGCAGCGTGTGCCAGGGCGAATCGGCACGCACCACCAGCACCGTCGGGTCGGCGGTGAAGCGGGCGATCGGCTTGAACTGGTCGAGCGTGTACGCCGGCTTTCGATTGAGGATGGCGTCGGCCTCCGGCAGGATCGAGATCGACGAGAGGCTGAGCAGCACCGTGTAGCCGTCGGCCGGCGCGCGCGACGCCAGGCCGATGCCGAGGGCGCCGCCGGCACCGGCCTTGTTTTCCACCACCACCGATTGCCTGAGCTCGCGCCCGAGGGCCTCGGCCACCGGCCGGGCGACGGTGTCGGCGACGCCGCCGGGCGGGAACGGCACGATCATCGTGATCGGCCGCTCCGGCCAGACGGTCTGAGCGACGGCGGCGCCACAGACGCCGACCAGCAGGGCGAGGATCCACGGGGACGGGGATCGATGCAGGGTCATGGTCGACGGTCCTTGCGCTGCGCGCCCTTGGCAGGCGCGCTGGCGGATCGAGCGGGCGGCTCGGCGGGGCCGAGCGCATCGAGCAGCGCGGTCGCCAGCTTGGCCGGATCCTCGATGTGCGGAATGTGGCCGACGTCGGGCAGCTCGACGAGCTTGGCCTGCGGTATCCAGCGCATCAGCGACCGCGCCTGAGCGATCGGCGTGATGCTGTCGGCCGTGCCCCAGACCAGGCCCACGGGCGGGCCATCGCGTGCCCAGGCCGTGATCCGAATCGGATCGAGGCTGGCCGAGGCCTCGCAGCCGGCGCCGGCGAACGCGTACGCCCAGTCACCGATGTCGGCGCTGTAGGAGAACCGACGCATCGGCAGCTGATAGGCGGCCACCCGCTCGGGCGTGATCGCCTCCTTGCGGTGGACGAAGCGGCCGAGCAGCTCGTCGGTGAATGCCGGATAGCTCGCGGTGCCGGAGATCAGGACCGAGCGCACGTCGCGACGGCCGAGCAGCAAGGTCACCCAGCCGGGGAGCGGGGTGCAGGTGGGCGCTTCGCCGGCCGGGCCGAGGCGGAGGGCGGGCGCCACCAGCACCAGGCGGCGCAGGCGCGAGGGGCTGCGCATCGCCGCCTCGAGCGCCGGGCCGGCGCCGAACGAATGCCCGACCAGGGTGACCTCGCCCGGGCCGCCGAGCTGGCCGATCAAGTGCAGCAAGCGGAAGGCCTGCGCCGGGCGCGAATAGTCGAGCTCGCCGGGGCGGCCGTTCGATGCACTGAAGCCGAAGGGCGGTAGATCCACCGCGACCACCCGCCAGCCGGCCCCCGCCAGCGCCGCGGGCAAATCGAACCAGGTGCCGCTCCACGCTCCGGTGCCGTGCGACAGCAGCAGCACCGGCCCGTCCGCCGGGCCCCATTCCTGGACGAACAGGCGGCTGTCGCCGACGTCGACCCAGCGTCCGCTCGGGGGAGCCAGCGATTCGATCGTCATGCGCTCGCGCTGGCTGCGCTTGAGGGTGGCGTAGCCCAGCCAGCTGGCGACGCCGAGCGCAGCCAGCAGCAGCAGCACCAGCAAGGCGACCAGCAGACGGAACAGGACGCGCATCAGAAGTCGTAGATGTGCTCGACGACCACGCCGCCGCGCTTCTCGCCGAACGAGCGCAGCAGGGCGGTCAGCTGCGGAACACGGATCGCGATCACGACCCGTTTCTGCCCGGGCCGGGTGAGGATGGGCTGCTCGAACAATGTGCGCGCCGGGGCCGAGGCCATCCAGCCGCTCGGCACGAGCAGGCTGACGACGACCTCGCCGTCGTTGCCGGCGATCTCGCGGAAGTCGATCCCCTGGGCGGCGAGCCAGCGGCTGTAGGCGGTGAAGGGCTCGTAGCGCGGCAGCGTCGCCACGACCTCGGGGCCGCTCGCCGGGCGGGCCGTGTAGTCCGGGTAGTTGGCGATGTCGGGCCCCGGGTTCTTGTCCAACACCACCGCGGTGGTCGGCTTGGGCACGTCGTACACCGACTGGCTGCCGAGCTTGATCAGCCGCGCATAGCCTTCCTTGACGAGCAGCTCGGTGGTCAGGGCGAAGCGCCGTTCCCAGCGCCGGATCAGGTTCGGGCCCGAAAGCGGCAGGTCGGCCCAGAGCCGCGCCAGCGGTGCGAGGAAGTCGAACTTGTACCAGGGCTCGAGCCGGATGAAGTCGACGTAGGCCTGCGCGTAGTCGGCATAAAGCCGCTCCTCGGGCACGGAAGCGTCGCCGCTGACCGTCGCCTCGGCGAGACGGCCGATGGTGTGCTCGTAGGTGCCTTTCAGGCCGTACTCGACCGTCGTGCTGCTGCCGATGACCATCACCATCAGATGGTAGCCCCCGTTGAACGGAAACCGCGCCACTTCGCGATTGACCGCGGCATATCCCTGCCAGAACTGGCCGATGTGGGCGAACAGCGGAAAGCAGCTCGGCCGCTCGCTGCGCGACAGGAAGCGAGCGTACTCGGCCGGGCTGTGCACCAGGTACCACTCGGGAAACGTGAGGAAGGTCTGATCCGGCGTGCGCCGATCCTCGGGCGCGGTCAGCATCGCCGAGCGGATGATCGGGGCCGGGTCGGCGGCCGGGGCCGTCGCAGCCGCGAACACCAGGGCCGCCGCCAGCCCCCAGGCCCGGCCTCGCGACCGGATCGGACTCATGCAGACACGGCCGGATCGCGGCTCGCCGCCGTGCTCATGGCCGCGCCGCGCTTCTCGAAGCAGAACAGCGCGTTCTGCGTCGGGTCGTTCTCCTGGAGCAGGCGATGGCCGCGGTCATCGAAGCCGGCGTCGTGCAGGCGTTGCGCCCAGGTGTCTGCAGACTCGAAGAAGCGCAGCTCGGCGCGGTTGCTCTCCCAGGTCTCGCCGAGGCCGGCGTTGAAGACGGTGTGCGCGAGCGACACCAGCGCCCGCATGTCGTCCGAGCCGACGTCGTGATCGCGGACGATGAACACGCCGCCCGGACGGAGGATCCGCGCCACCGAGGCGAGGAAGGGCGTGAGCCGCTCGGCGGTCATGTGATGCAGGCCGACGTAGCAGGTCACCAGGTCGACGCTGTCGTCGGCGATCGCCGACGCCGCGATCGGCTCGTAGTCCTGCAGCGGCACGTGCTCGCCCTGCTTGGCGACGCCGCCGCGCTCGAGGATGTCGGCCGCCGAGAAGCCGGGCGGGCGCTCGTCGACGAAATGACAGGGGCCGGCGAGGTCGAGCTTCTTCGCCAGGCTGGCGAAGTACCTGGCCTTCGAGCCGATCTCGACGTAGCCCTCGAAGCGCCGGCGCGAGCCGAGCACGGCCAGGGTCTGCGCCACCATCTCCTGCTTCTGCTTGAACAGCGACGGCACGGTGTAGCGCAGGTCGGAGAGGAACGGCTTGATGCCCTTGAGCTCCTGCTGCACGTAGCGGTAGACGGCTTCCTCGTCGCGATGCCGCTGGCAGGCATCGTTGATCAGGTGATGGAAGCGGTCTTCGGGCACGGTGCGAAAGACGGTCTGCAGGAACCGGTAGAACGCGTCCGACAGGCCGACGTCGCCGAAGATCCGGTGGAACTCGCTCGGATGCTCGACCGTGGCCTCGGGCTGGGACCGATCGAGCCAGGCGCGGTAGTACTTGTCCCAGAGCACGTTGGTGAAGCGGAAGTTCGGATCGACCTCCCACTTCAGCGCGAAGAACTCGCGGGCGCGCGGGTAGGCGCGATGGAACTGCTCGAGCGTCGCATGCGGCTGGTACGGCAGGTAGTAGGTGCCGCCGACCGCGAGCGCGGCGTCGATCAGCTCGCGGGTCCAGACGCCGACCCGGCTCTTCGCGTTCTCGCGGGTGCGCTGCTTGTGATAGAGGACGAAGGCGAAGGTCTCGCGCGGCGCCCAGCCGAGCATCGTCTCGGTGTCGGGCATGGCATGGCGGATCGAGATGTTGAGCGCGTTGACCCGGTGCCGGCGCAGGATCTCCTGCATCCGCGGCACGAAGTTCTCGAGCTCCTCGACCGGCACGAAGTACTCCTGCAGCACATAGGTGCGGTGCATCCGGCTCGGCGGCTCGAGCTCGGCGACGTCGTAGCCGGCCTCGTAGTTGCGCCAGTGCACCTTCTTGCCGAGGTAGAGCAGCGGGTCGATCAGCTTCTCGCGCCGCTCCTTGCCGAACGGAGTCTCCGAGATCGCCCAGAGGAAGTACTGGTGCAGCGGGTAGGAGCGCGACTGCGGCTGCAGCCGGGTCGGCGTCGTCGCCCGCTCCTCGGTCTCGACCCAGGTCACCGAGCGCACCGTCTTGTAGTGGGGCGCGTAGAGGTCGGCGTTGTGAAACACCGCTTTCGGATTGTTGCGCACGGTGTTGCGGAAATGCGCCCGGTACTCGGCCAAAGGCATCACCGCGTGGGTCCGCTTGACCCGCTTGTTCTCGGCCAGGTCGAGCTCGACCTCGACGACCACGCCGAACGCGCCGTAGCCGCCGATCGCGCCGAAGAACAGGTCCGAATGCTGGTTGCGGCTGGCCTCGACGACGCTGCCGTCGTGCAGGGCGAGCTTGAGGCTGCGCACCGAAAGCACCAGCGGCCCGAGGCCGATGTAGCGGCCGTGGCAGTTGACGCTGAGCGCGCCGCCGACGGTGAAGTTGGCATAGGTCTGCATGATCTTCACCGCCAGCCCGTGCGGATCGACGAAGCGCTGGATGTCGCACCAGCGCACGCCGGCCTGGACCCGGATCACCTTGTCCTCGGACGAGAACCAGACGATGCGATTCAGGGTGCGCATGTCGAAGTGCAGGCTGCCGGGGCTCGCGGTCTGGCCGCCCATGCTGAAGCGGCCACCGCCGATCGATACCGGCCCGGTGGTGCGGCGGAGCGCCTCCTGCACGTCCTCCACCGAGCTCGGGGCGACGATCGCCATCACCCGCACCGGATTGAGCTGGGTGATGTCGTTGACGATGTGATGGTGGCTCAAGGCGATTTCTCCGGGAAGGCCGGGCTCAGACCGTGACGTAGTCGGCGCGATAGCCCGGCGCGATGCCGAAGCGCTCCGCGGCCGGGCCGGAGCGGAGGAACCCGCACTCGATCGCGAGGAAGAGGGCGCCCAGCACCGGCAGCGCCGCGAGCAGCAACCAGAGGGCGGAGCGGCCGCGGTCGTGCAGGCGACGCCCCCAGGTGGAAACGAGGAACAGGGTGGTCGCCAGGGCGGCGACGAGGCCGAGCGGCCGGCCGACGATCTGCTCGGCACTGATGCACAGGAACAGCGCCACCGGCAGGACCAGCAAGTGGCGCAGCCAGAAACCGCCGCGCCCGATCCGGCCGACGGGCAACAACTCGCGAACGAGCATCAAGGCCCGCCTCCCTTCATTCGTCGGGGCGGATGATGCCGTGAAGCACGGCCGCTGAACAGGCTGGCGGTTACATCCTCCGGACCGGCGGCGACGCGGTCGGCGCTCAGGCGGTGGTCAGGTAGAAGTAGATGCCGTCGACCGCTTCGCGCCGGTCTTCGCGCATCGCCGCCTGCACCGCGCGGACGATGGTGAAGCCATGGCGTGCGGCGAGCTCGCGGATGTAGCGGGCGGAGTGGGTGTAGCGCAGGCTGGGCTGCAGGGCGAACGGCGGGCCGTCGTCGCCGCTCGCCGCGAGCTCGATGCTGAAGCCGAACACTCCGCCACGCGCCAGCGCCCGCCGCACCCCGGCGAAAAGGCCGTCGAGGTCGCCGATGTAGACAAGCACGTCGGCGGAGACGATCAGATCGAAGGTCTCGGTGTTCGCCTTGAGCCAGGCCACCGCCTCGGCCCGTTCGAGTCGGTCGTAGACGCCGAGCGCGCGCGCCCGGTCGAGCATGCCGGCCGCGAGATCGATGCCGGTCAGGCGATCGGTTCGCGGCTTGAGCAGCGGGCCACAGAGGCCGGTGCCGCAGCCGAGGTCGAGCGTCGACGCGAAGTGCCGTTCCGGCTCGGGCAGGTTGCCGGCGAGGAGCGTGTGTCCCTGGTAGCCGAGGACGCCGACGAGATGGGCGTCGAACTCGGCCGCGTAGTCGTCGAACAGGCCCTCGACGTAGTCCGGCGGCGCGGCCGGCGGCGGCGTGCCGCCGGCGACGCCGGCGAGGAAATAGTCGGTGAGCGCCGAGTCGTCGCCCCGTGCTTGCGCCTCGGCGTAGGAGGCCTTCGCCTCGTCGAGCCGGCCCATCTCGCGCAACAGGCTGCCGCGCTGGCTCCACATCATGGCCAGACGCGGTTCCGCGGCGACCAGCCGGTCGTAGGCAGCGAGCGCCTGCTCCTGCAGCCCCATGCGCGCCAGGGCGATGGCGCGGATGCCGAGGGCGTCGACGTCGCCGGGCTCGACCGCGAGCACCGCGTCCGCGGCGGCGATCGCCTCCACCGGCCGGTGCATCCTGAGGCGCGTGGTGCCGAGGTTGAGCAAGGTGGAGGCCCGTCCCGGCACCGCTTCGAGCGAGGCGACGAAGGCGCGCTCGGCATCCTCGAGTCGGCCGGCCTTGAGGGCCGCCAGGCCTTCGAGGAACAGCTGCTTGGCCGACTCGAACGCCGGCCCGGCGGGTGCGCTGGGCGGAACCTGCTCCATGACCTTCCCGGCTTCCCCGAAGCTCAATACATCAGGCGATCGGGGCGAAGGTCGCGCAGGATCGTGGTCGCGATCTCCTCGATCGACTTGTGGGTCGACGACAGCCAGGCGATGCCTTCCTTCTTCATCATGGTCTCGCCCGACTTCACTTCCCAGCGGCAATTCTCGATCGACGCGTACTTGCTGTTCGGACGCCGCTCGTTGCGGATCCGCGCCAGCCGGTCGGGATCGATCGTCAGGCCGAAGCACTTGGCCTTGAAGGCGGCGAGCGAGGAGGGGATCCGGCCGCGCTCGAAATCTTCGGGGATCAGCGGGTAGTTCGCCGCCTTGATGCCGTGCTGCATCGCCAGGTAGAGGGAGGTCGGCGTCTTGCCGCTGCGGCTCACGCCGACCAGGATCACGTCCGCCTCCGAAAGGCTCTTGGTCGACTGGCCGTCGTCGTGGGCGAGGGCGAAGTTGATCGCCTCGATCCGGTCGGTGTATTCCTGGCTATCGGAAACGTCGGAGAAGCGGCCGATCCGGTGGTTCGAGGTGATGCCGAACTCGGCCTCGAGCGGCTCGATGAAGGTGTTGAACATGTCCATCACCAGGCCGTGCGAGCGCTCCTTGACGACCGCCAGGATCTCCGGGTTGACCAGGGTGACGAAGACGACCGGGCGTCGGCCTTCGACCTCGGACGTGTGGTTGATCTCGCGCACCACCTGGTGCGCCTTGTCGGTCGAGTCGATGAACGGCCGGCGGACGTGGCGCGGCTTGATCGCGAACTGCGACAGGATCGAGTTGCCGAAGGTCTCGGCGGTGATGCCGGTGCCGTCGGAGATGAAGAACACCGTGTAGCGCGGGCTGGGTGCGGCCTCGGCCGGGAAGGAAGCTGCGGTCGGGAGCAGGGGGGCGTCGCTCATGTCAGCGATCATGACACCGTGCCGCGGCGTCGCCGCCGACAAGGAGCCGGGGGGCCGGACCGTAGAATCGGCGGGCCTCGACCCTGGCAGCCCTCGCTCATGCGATTCGCCTCCCGCCCCCGCAGTGCTCCCCCGCGACCCATCGTCGCCGGGTCGAAGCGCGCGACAAGCGGTCGATGGCCGTGCTTCGCCCGACGCGCCCCAGGCCCGCACGCACCGGTTCTTCACGACCTTCGAGTGTTCCCATGTCATCCACCCACCTGGCGTCCGCCCTCGTCGCCCGCTTCGAACACCTGAGAATGACCGATGTCGAGGCGGTCGGCGGCAAGAACGCATCCCTCGGCGAAATGATCAGCCAGCTGAGCCAGTCCGGGGTCCGCGTCCCCGGCGGCTTCGCGACCACGGCACATGCCTTCCGCCAGTTCCTGGCTGAAGGCGCGCTCGCCAAACGGATCGGCGAGCGCCTCGTCCGCCTCGACACCGACGACGTGCGCGCCCTGGCCGAGGCCGGCGCCGAGATCCGCGGCTGGATCGAGCAGCAGCTGTTCCCGCCGGCCCTCGAGGCGGCGATCCGCAGCGAGTACGAGCGCCTGGCGGCCGAGAGCCCCGGCGCGACCTTCGCCGTGCGCTCCTCGGCCACCGCCGAGGATCTGCCGGATGCATCCTTCGCCGGCCAGCAGGAGACCTTCCTCAACGTCTCTGGCATCGACCAGGTGCTGGCGAAGATGCGCGAGGTCTTCGCCAGCCTCTACAACGACCGCGCCATCAGCTACCGGGTGCACAAGGGCTACGCGCACAGCGACGTCGCCCTCTCGGCCGGGGTGCAGCGGATGGTGCGCAGCGACGTCGGCGCGGCCGGGGTGATGTTCACGATCGACACCGAGAGCGGCTTCACCGATGTCGTCTTCATCACCTCGAGCTACGGCCTCGGCGAGACCGTGGTCCAGGGCGCCGTCAATCCCGACGAGTTCTACGTTCACAAGCCGGCGCTGCAGCGCGGCAAGCAGGCGATCATCCGCCGCAACCTCGGCTCCAAGCTGATCCGCATGGGCTTCGCCTCGGCCGAGGAGCAGCGCGAGCACGGCAGGCTGGTGACCACCCAGGACACCGCCACCGAGCTGCGCAACCGCTACTCGCTGAGCGACGCCGACGTCACCGAGCTGGCCCGCTACGCCCTGGTGATCGAGAAGCACTATGGCCGGGCGATGGACATCGAGTGGGGCAAGGACGGCGTCGACGGCAAGCTCTACATCCTTCAGGCCCGACCGGAAACGGTGAAGAGCCAGGCCGAAGGCAAGGTCGAGCAGCGCTTCAGCCTCAAGGGCACGGGCACGGTGCTCGCCACCGGCCGGGCGATCGGCCAGAAGATCGGCACCGGTCCGGTCCGGCTCGTCGATTCGGTCGCCGACATGGACCGGGTCCAGTCCGGCGACGTCCTCGTCACCGACATGACCGACCCGAACTGGGAGCCGGTGATGAAGCGCGCTGCGGCAATCGTCACCAACCGCGGCGGCCGCACCTGCCACGCCGCAATCATCGCTCGCGAGCTCGGCATCCCGGCGGTGGTCGGCTGCGGCGACGCGACCGAGACGCTGAAGGAGGGCGCGCTGGTCACCGTCGCCTGCTCGGAGGGCGATACCGGCTACGTCTACGACGGCCTGCTCGAGACCGAGGTCAGCGACGTGCAGCGGGTGGAGTTGCCGTACTCGCCGGTGAAGATGATGATGAACATCGGCAATCCCCAGCTCGCGTTCGACTTCGCGCAGATGCCGAATTCCGGCGTCGGCCTGGCGCGCCTGGAATTCATCATCAACAACAACATCGGCGTGCACCCGAAGGCGATCCTCGACTATCCGAACATCGACGCCGACCTGAAGAAGGCGGTCGAGAGCGTCGCCCGGGGCCATGCCTCGCCGCGCGCCTTCTACGTCGACAAGCT
>Ga0207675_100006517_pt1 | contig 11048 bp, 10 predicted proteins | sample KBSSwiS42_FD_184305 | JGI IMG/M metagenome (GOLD analysis project Ga0207675, IMG submission 184305) | Switchgrass rhizosphere microbial communities from Kellogg Biological Station, Michigan, USA - KBS Switchgrass S4-2 (SPAdes) (version 2) | ecosystem: Host-associated > Plants > Roots >...
CACGTTGTTCGACGTCCTCGTGGCGGGCCGGCAAGGTTCTTCGCTCGCCCCAGCCGCGATCGCCATATATCGCGAGGCGCTTCGCCTCCTGCCGCGGTTCCAGATCGAGGCGGGGCGGAACATTGACTACAGCGTCTGCTACCCCCGCGCGAGCTTCGATCGTCAATCCATGCTCTGGGATTTGAATTACTTCAAGTACTACTTTCTCAAACTGGCCGGCATACCGTTCAGCGAACAGGCCCTGGAGGATGACTTCGAGCGCTTCGCCGCGCTTCTGCTCACCGCTCCACACGATCAATTCCTTTACCGCGACTTTCAGTCGCGAAACATCATGGTGCGCGACGGGAAACCGTGGTTCATCGACTATCAGGGCGGCCGTCGTGGCGCGCTCCAGTACGACGTGGCCTCGATCCTTCTTGATGCAAAGGCGGACCTTCCGTTCGAGCTCCGGAACATCCTGCTCGAAGAGTACTTGCAGGCCGCCGAGGCGGTGATGCCTCTGGATCGGAATGCATTCTTGACCCTGTACCCATACTTTGCCTACATCCGCATTTTCCAGGCGTTGGGTGCTTACGGCTTGCGAGGCTATTACGAGCGAAAGGTGCGGTTTCTGCAAAGCATTCCCTACGCAATCCGAAACCTCGAGCGTTTGTCGATTGAATCTCCGCTTCCCGCGGAGCTTCCCGCCTTGGGCGATGTGGTACGGCGTCTCGTCAACTCCTCGGCCCTCCGGCAGATCGGAAACGCACCGCTGGAGCTCACGGTGCGGGTATCGAGCTTTTCGTATCTCAACGGCGGCTTTCCTACGGATGAGTCCGGCCACGGCGGGGGATGGGTGTTCGACTGCCGGTTCCTGCCCAACCCGGGTCGTGAGGAACGGTTTGCCGCCATGACCGGACGCGATGCCGAAGTCGCCGCGTTCCTCGAGGCAGACCCCGCCGTGCGAGGGTTTCTGGAACGCGTGAGTGCGCTCATTGACGACGCGGTGGCGAATTACCGGAAGCGCAACTTCACCGATTTGAACGTCGCCTTCGGGTGCACGGGTGGCCGTCACCGCTCGGTGTATTGTGCGGAACGATTAGCCGAGCATCTGCGTAGCCATGGTGTGACGGCGGAACTGCGGCATCGCGAAATCGGTGAGGTAACGTGAGGGCGATGGTGTTCGCGGCCGGGGTGGGAAGCCGCCTCCGGCCTCTCACCGATCGCGTACCGAAGGCATTGGTCGAAGTGGGGGGCCGCTCGTTGCTCGAGCTTGTTCTGGAGCGGTTGATTCGTGCCGGTGTGGATTCCGCGGTGGTGAACGTTCACCACGAGCCGGATCAAATCGTGACGTTCTTGAACACAGGGCGGATCGGGATTCCAATTGCGGTGTCGCGGGAGACCGAACTTCTCGATACCGGAGGCGGGCTCAAGCATGCCGCGTCGCTTTTGGCCGGGGACAAACCCTTTTTCATTCACAACGTGGATGTGTTGAGCGGGATCGATCTTGAAGCCTTGTACAGAGACCACACGAAAAGCGGGGCTCTGGTAACGCTGGCCGTTCAGCCCCGAGCGACCGGACGCGCCCTTTTGTTCGACCCGGAGGGGCTCCTGACCGGATGGGAAGAAGGTCCGGGCGGCCGGCGTGATTGGGCAGGCCCGCCGCACTCCAATGTCGAGCGTTTGGCGTTCTGCGGGATTCATGTCGCGAGCCCGAGCCTTCTGTCACGGCTTTCCGAAAGCGGCGCGTTTCCCATTGTGAGCGCGTACCTGCGTCTCGCCGGCGAAGGCGCGATCATTCGTGCCTTTCGGGCGGACGGCGTCTTCTGGTCGGATGTTGGAAATGCCGAAAAGCTGGAGGCGGTTCGACGCCTGTCCGCCGTGGGCGGCCTGCCCGCATAACGAAATCAAATGAGTCTTCGTAGCCGCAGGGTGACCGTCTGGGTCGCCGATCCTCGCTTGAATTCGAACTCGACCGTGCTCCCGTCCTGCTGCGAGAGCGTGCGGAGGGCGGCAGGATCCATCGCGCTGGCCGGCTTGCCGTCGATGCGGGTCAGGATATCGCCGGCTTGAATCCCCGCCTCGGACGCGGGAGTGGCTGGGTTCACGAAACGCACCACGAAGCCGGCGGGCTCGCGGGTTACGGCGAGACCCGTCATGTCCGCTTCGAACGGCTTGTCGAATCCCTCACCGGGTTCGAAGGTCACCGTTTTGTTTGCGTAATCGAAGGTGACCCGGCAACGCCCCAATAGTTGCCCGCCGATATTGCCGATCGTGCCGGCGGCGCTGGAGCGTCCCGACGTGGAGTCGGGAATCATGACCACGGGCCGATTGAAGGTGAGATCACCAAGCCGGAGCGACACGCCCCGGCCAATGCGATTGCGCACCTCACCCCCTACCCCTCGCGATAAGGCCACCAGCGTGCGAGGGAAGGATTGCGCGAGCTGGCCGCGGGTTCCGTCATTCGGGGAGACAATGAGCGCGGCGTTGGATCCGGTATCGATGACGAAGCGCCCCTTGATTGGCGCTTGCCCGGGTAAGGTCAACTCGCCGGCAACATACGGATGATGATCGATGAAGGTCAACGGCAACTGCGTTCCCGTAGACAGGTGCGGCGCGTGCCCCTTCTCCCACACATCGATCATTGCGGCCGGATAATCGAAACGAACCACGCAGGCCTCGAACAGCTCCGATCCGAGCACGACCTCGAAGGGATGACGCCCATGCGTGGTGATGGCCCCCAAATCCGTGGTGTCGAATGTCCTGAACGAGGCCTTGAAACCGGCGAGCTCGAGCGTGACATTCGAGACCGTGCTGCCGGCCTGCACCCCGCCCGCTCCCGCCGCTTCATGAGAGCCATGCTCCTTGAGTCTCATGCGCTTGGCCAGGCCCGCGTCCATGACGCTCTGCGATGCGCCGGTGTCGATGACGACCCAAACCGAATCGGCCTCGTTCAGCCTGCCCCGGACCCAGACATGACCGCCTACCATTTCAAAAGGAATGCGGGCGTGGCCATCGCCTTCGATCTTCACGCTCGCGGCGAGAAGGGGAGAGGGGATGACGAAGAGCGCCAAGACGCCCAGTGTTGCTCGAAACATGGGGACCTCCTGGGCGAAGGGGGATCTGTATCCTACGATGCTTGGGATGCGAAGACGACTATTCAATTCCCCTAGGACTTTGAGGCGAAGGTTACGCCTGTGAAGGTTGCGGGAGAGGTTTGGGCACTCGGAGTTTTTCTCGCCGCCTCCCGAGACACCGTTGGCTTCCTATGCGTCTTGGTGGGGCTGGCTGCCCTTTTTTTAATTAGCCTGCTTGCCTACAAGCGGCAATTCAAATGGCTGAGCCTGGCCTCGCAGCTTGGAGCAGCTGTAATCCTCATCCTCTTTCGCGACACAAATTATTTGTGGGGCGATTCCAGGTTGTGGATATCGGCGCTCGAGCACCCGAACTGGGTGGCTCCCTCCGTGCATTCCCCCGGATATGGGTTAGTGGTTCAGGCCTTGAGCAACCTGCCAGGGGGACGGGAGAGTATGGTCCTGCTTTTGGCTCTCGTCTCTGTGCTTAGTGGACTAGGTGTTGTATTTATTCTCGCGGATGCCTTGGGCAAGAAATATGACGTGAGGCCGCTCATTCTTGCTTTCCTTATTTGCCAACCGTTGGGTTTCATTTTCTTCGGACACATTGAGCCCTACGCATTGACCGCGTTATTGACTTCGGTGGTCTTGGCAAGAAGCGGCAAGGACATTGCCCAGGGGAAACTTAGTGTTGCCGTTTGGGGTCTTTTGCTCCTGGCCAGCTTGAGTCATTTCAGCGCCTTATTGCTTATCCCGGCCTTGCTGAGTTGGCAGCTTGGTAAATGGACCGGGAAAAATGTGGCGTCCATTTACGTGGTGATGATGGTTGCCCTGGCGGTATGCATTTTCTCAATTCCAAACTTGAGACAACTGACTCTGATTGGGGGAACGCTGAGCGAATCCGGAAGGGTTAGTTATCTTGTCGACGTCTTGAACATTTGGGCACTTGCGCTGTGTCCTGGCCTACTCCTTTTCTTGCAAGTTCGAAGAGGTGCCTTGGCGGATGACTTTGGACGCACCTTGGCTTTGATTGTGACTACGTACGCATTGTTTCCTCTCCTGACGCGCTTTGAGCTTGGAGGGCTGAGGGACCTGGACTTGATGGGGAACCTTGGGGTGGCGTGGGCTCTTCTGTTGGCTATTGGCGTAGTCCGAACAACACGGCGATTGAGGTGGCCTTTGGCATTGACCGGCGGCCTGGGAATTATGGCCCTTAGCGGGATCGTTCTCACCACGAGAGGGACGAGCGGAGCTGAAGTCATGAGGCTGCAGTTAGAACGAGAAGTCATGTCCCCATCCGTGAGGGCGTACGGGTTTGAAACATTGGCGAGTTATGAGGAGGACCATGGCAACTTAGCGGGGGCGGAAGCCAACTTGCGCGAGGCGATCAAGGAGGTTCCGGGAAACCTGCGATTTTATGGCGCGCTTGGCGAAATTCAACTTGAAAGGGGGGATACCTCGGAAGCCATAGAGAGTTTATGGACGGCGATGAAGTCCGAACGGGCCTCGCGAACCGCTCCACTCCTGGGTGAGCTATTGGTCAGACAGGATCGTTTCACGGAGGGGGTGCCGGTTCTGACGGGGATGGGATCTAACCTGTATGAAGACCGAAGAGCTAGCGCGGCCTTATGTGTCGCCTATACGCGGCTTGGATCGGCCGATTCCTCTTTGACCATTGCGAAACGAAGGATAGAGCGGGATCCAAAGGATGCTCTGGCGTATTTCAATGCCGCAGCTGCGCTGACACGCTTGGGGAAAATCGAGGATGCGATCAAATATATGCGTGCTGCGGTAACCCTCGAACCCGACAACACGGCCTATCGTCAGCGGTTAATGCACTTGTTGGAGAGAGGATCCGGTGAAGCTAAATAGATTCAGTCGTAAGAGAGCGGGGTTATGTCCTTCCAAAGCATCCAGCTTGGCTTGAAGTTAACTGCTCCGTACTTGCTATAAAACGCGCGTGCGGTTGGATTGTCTGGAGCCACGTCAACGCACACGCGTTTCGCGTTCCGTTCCATGAACCAGGCGGCAAGGCGATAGAGAAGCTCTTCAGCAATTCCTGCGCCCCGGTGCTCGGGGATGACGTTGATCCACTGCAGCTCACCATCGCAATTGAAACGGGTGGTCAGATGGCCAGCGATGAAACCGACGATCGCGGTTTCGTCGGTTGCCACCAGCACGACTCGTGGCTCGAGGGCATGACGAGGATGCAGCTCTCCCGACATGTAACCCAGGATGCGATCGCGCCAGTACGTTTCGTCGCCCCATTCCGCGGCGCGGATGCGCGCCAATGCGGGGACATCGTCGGTCGTGGCTTCTCGGTAGATCATTCTCTCGGCCCCATTTCTTGACAGTACCTTAGGTGCGTGACAAACTGTCACGCCCTTTTATTGACAGGCATTGTGCGCCCGTAGCTCAGCTGGATAGAGCGCTTGCCTCCGGAGCAAGAGGTCACAGGTTCGAATCCTGTCGGGCGTACCAAGGTTATTGAGGTTGAGAAAGCGTGATTCAGGATGTTGAAGGTGGGTGGGTTTCTCCTTGCCTTGGCTCTCCTGCCAGGGACTTGTGTCGGGCAATCCGAAAGCCTGGAATGGCTCACCTCCGCTAGCGAATCGATAGGCATTTACCGTCTCCGTGATGTGCATGCACGCGCTACAGCTACGTATTTCGTTGATTTGCGTGGTGAACTGGAAAGATCAATTCGCGGTGATTGCCCGGATAGCGTGTGGATCTTAGAGCAACCTACCCATAGGGTCCCCTTTTTAATGGAACGAATTCTGGTGTTTCAGAATCAGAAATGGGATGGCCCTTATTTCGTCAATTTGACTCAAGCCGAAACGAGACTGTTTAACTGCGCAATAACAACGAAGTTTGATGTGCTGACACAAGAGGATTCCATCCTTGCCGTGGTGAAAGAGCGCATCAAGGTTTTAGAAAGAGAGGGCGCTGAGCCAGGGCATTACGAGAATGCCATATTGATGGGCGTGCCGGACAACTCGCCGGCGATGTTTAGTATTTGGGACATGCACGGGTGGTCACTTGCAGTCCCGGCAGATGAGTCATACAAATCCTTCTATTTGGACGCTGTTCAAAAGAAAAAGGGGAACTCACGAGTTATGGCGGCGTGCGTTCTTATGCACTGTTACCCGGAAGTCCCAATGGAGAAATACCTCGGGGAAATGCTGCGGGACACTTACGTGTCGTCCATTAACGAAGGCTTGCCGGACGAAAGACCATTCTTTCCGGCTCGTGAGTTTGCGTACGCTGAGCTGCGGCGAAGAGGGGTAAAGGTCAACCGCCCCGAGGGTTACGTTGGCACTCTTGGTTACGAGGATGAATCCTTCTGCTGCTCAGGGTATTTTTGGAACCGCCACCCTCGGGTGTTTTCGGGAAAGTAACGATTCCCGGTCCTGATAGTTGCCAGACCCCCCCCTGCCGGCTGAAACCAGCCGTTTTGCCCTTCCCATTTTTTCCTTTGCCGTTTCGTGCCGGTTGCCGATACCCCATCCGGGTCCCAGAACCAACAGGATCGAAACGAGAGCATGGAACACACCTATCGCACGCTCTGCCAAAAACTTCGCGATCTAACCGACCTGGATGAAGGCCGCCGGGATTTGGGAGGCATCCTGTCCCGTGCCGCCGAGCTGACGCGTGAATGCCTGGGGGTCCCCTACGCTTACGCCGCCGCGACCACCGAAACCGCCAAGTTGGCGGCCTTGTCGCAGCCCGATATCGCGGGGGAATCGCGTCCCGAGTCCTGGCCGCTGCCCGGCCGGCTCTGCCAGCTCATCATCCAGACCCGGCAATCGCGCGAGTGGACGAACGGCAATGGGGATGGTCCCAACGACGTCGATTTACTTGGCCGTCCTGCCCTGGCGACCTGGGCCGGATTTCCGATTCCGCAAACCGATCGCCCTTCCGGCGTCCTCGTCGTAGGGCTTGCCGAAGCGCGTGCGCTGCGGGAATGGGAACGGGAAATCATCCAACTCATCGCCGGTCACACGGCCATCGCGCTCGCCAACCTGCGCACATTCCAGCAAGTCGAATCGCTCTCCGTCACCGACGATCTTACGCGCGTGTACAACTACCGCTTCATGAAAGCGGCACTCCGCCGCGAAGTGGAACGGTCTTCACGTTTCGGTCAGGTGTTCTCGATTCTGATGCTGGACGTGGATCGGCTCAAGGAATTCAACGAGAAGCACGGCCACCTGGAAGGCAGCGATCTCTTGCGGCGACTCGCCGGCATCCTGTCTCGCAGCTCCCGGGCCATCGATCTCGTGGCGAAATACGGCGGAGACGAGTTTCTCATCATCCTGCCCCAGACGAATGTCGAGGGCGCGATCGTGATGGGACGCCGCATCTGCGCCGCCGTGGCCGAAACCGCATTTCCCTTCTGTCGCCCGGGCGACATCACGGTGTCGATCGGTGTGGCGAGTTTCCCGCAGCACGGGGCGAGCATGGAAACGCTCCTTGCCGCCGCCGACGAAACGCTGTTCGAAGCCAAGCGCGCGGGTCGCAACTGCGTGCTTGCCGCGAAGCAACCCGGCCAGGCGAACCGCATTCCCAAAGCGGCCTAACCGGCTTGGGGTGGCTCCGGCCCCGTCCGTGTGCTTCAATTTCCCGGATGGAACGACTGGCCGAGCTCCGTGACCAGTACTTGGTCGTCGTATCCTTTGCCTGGATTGCCCTCGTCATTGCGTTTGGCGAAGGCGCGCGACGTCTCACCCGAGCCTCTCCCGATCTGACCCGCAAGATCATTCACATCGGGGTTGGTTTCTGGGCGCTTCCCACCGCGCTGTATTTCCATTCCCCCTGGTGGGCGGCATGCTGTCCGCTCACTTTCGTCTTCTTGAACTGGCTCTCCTATCATTACCGGCTCATGCCGGTCATTGAAGTGGAAGGGCGGGGGAGTCCGGGCACGATTTATTTCCCGCTCGTGTTCGCGGGGCTCATTCTGCTCCTCTGGCCCCACGGGGCGCGTGCGGCGAGTGTGGCTGGACTTTACGCGATGGGTTTTGGTGATGCGGCGGCATCGATCGTTGGGCAGCGCTGGGGACGCCACCGGTATCGCATTGCCGGAGCGGACAAGAGCTGGGAGGGAAGCATTGCGTTTTTCATCGCCGCATTCGTCGCCATTTACCTGGGCACGCGGATCCTTTCGCCCCACACCTCAAACCTGCTCCCGTGCTTCGGCGCCGCATTGTTAGCCACGTTTGCGGAAGCGCCGGCCGGTCATGGTCTCGACAATCTCACCGTTCCCATCACCGCCGCAGTGGTCTACTGGGGATTGGAGTCCTTGGTCCCATGAAGGTGCTCGTGACCGGAGCGGCCGGATACTTGGGTGAGCACGTTGCAGCCGCACTCCGTGATCGCGGCCATATCGTGACCGCGCTCGTGCGCAGGCCGGAACAAGTGGCGCAACTCAATCGATTCAACGTTCGCTTGGTCCCGGGAGACCTAGAACGTCCCGAAACGTGGCCGGCCGCCCTGGAGGATCAGGACGCCGTCGTTACCACCGCAGGAACAGTTCAATCGTGGGGACTGCCTCATGACACCTTCCGTCGGGTGAACGTGGATGGAACGCTTGGTTTGGTGGAGCACGCGCGTGACGTGGGTATTCAAAAGATTCTCGTGACCAATTCGCTGTTTTCTTTGGGACCAACCCCGGCCGGAGCGGTTCTCGATGAATCGGCCGGGGATCGCTCCCGGTCATCGCTTCTTGAAGCCAATGCCTACGTCAGCACGAAACGCGAGCAAGCCGAGCGGGTTTGGAAACTGCAGGACGCCGGTCATCCAGTGATGCTCGTCTACCCATCCGTGCTCGTGGGTCCCGGACAACGTTCCCGCGGCAATCACACCGCCCGTGTTCTTTCCGATGTGGGGGCGAAGCGATTGCCGGGCCTCATTGGTGATGGCAATCAACAGTGGAATCTGGTGAGCGTGGAGGATGCGGCGCGTGGGCATGTCGATGTTCTGGAACGAGGGCAGTCAGGAGAGAGTTATTTTCTGGGGGGGGAGAACTGGACGGAGCGCGCGTTGATCGAGCATGCCGCGCGCTTCTTTGGAGTGCATGCACCGCTTCGCAAGCTGGGCCGCGCGCTGCCGCTTGCCGTCGCGACCGTGTACGAGCTGATTGCGCATCTCACGAGAGGCGAACCCCGGCTCACCCGCGGCGAGGTGAAGCTCTACGACGCCAACTGGGCCTACACGAGCGCAAAGGCGGAGCGGGAGGTGGGCTACGCGCATGAACCCTTGGAAGGGGTCATCGAACGCACGGTAGCGTGGCTTCGGAGTGACGGCCTGTGACTACCGAAATCCCGCTCTTTCGCATTGCGGTTGGACTCTTGATCAACATCATCATGGGTGTGGTGGCCTGGCGGGCGGGGGCAGTCCGGAAATCGGGGCTGGAGGTAGGCATCCTCCTGGGGACCTGCATCTTTGTCGGGGTGGGCTGGCAGGGGTTCATGATCCTCGTCACGTTTTTCGTGCTCGGAAGCGTGCTCACCCGCATGGGGTACGCGCAAAAACGAGAACTGGGAACGGCGGAAGAGCAGGAGGGCGCCCGCGGTGCGAGTCACGCCCTGGCCAACGCGGGATTTGCGACGGCGTTTGCGATTCTATACTGGTTCTTGCGCGACCCCGTGTGGCTGCTCGCCTTTGTGGCCGCGTTCGCCACGGCATCCATGGACACCGCCGGCTCCGAGTTGGGACCTTTGTTCAGCCGGCGCACCATATCCCTCAAGAACCTGAAGCCCGTCCCGCCCGGAACCGAAGGCGGCGTGTCCTTGGAGGGCACGGTCGCCGGAGTGGTAGCGGCCGGCTTCGTGGCGATCATTGCCGCGTTTTTATTTCTCATTCCCATGACGCACGTGGGCCTGGTCATTGCCGGAGCATTGGCGGGAAATCTATATGAAGGTATGCTGGGTGCGCGCCGTCTTCTGTCGCATGCATGGTTGAACGCCACCAACACACTGGTTGGGGCGGGTTTTGCAGTGTTTCTGGCCGTACTCTTTTTTTGACGAACATCGCGAATCTCTGTAGAATGTAACGCCTTCAATTTCACAACCTTTCGGGGGTTTTTTCGTGTTGATCGAGAAGCTAAGGAATCGCTCCGCCCATTTGGGCGTGGTCGGTCTTGGGTACGTGGGACTCCCTCTGGCCATGGAGTATGCGCGGGCCGGGTTCAAGATCACCGGGTTCGACGTGGTGGCCAGCGTCGTCGAGGCCCTCAACCAGGGTAAATCGCATGTGCGCGACGTGCCCTCGAGCGTGCTTCAGGAAGCGGTGAGTTCCGGGCGTTTTCGGGCCACCACCGATTTCACGGAGCTGGCCAACGTCGATACCGTCAACATTTGCGTTCCCACGCCGCTTCGAAAGACCAAGGACCCGGACGTCTCCTACATCGTGTCCGCGGTCGAGGAGATCGCCAAATACCTGCACAAGGACACGCTCGTCATTCTGGAAAGCACGACCTATCCGGGCACAACTGAAGAGCTCATCCTCCCCATGCTCGAGGCGACCGGCCTCAAGGTGGGGGAGGACTTTTTTCTCGCCTTCTCGCCGGAGCGCGTGGATCCTGGCAATCCCACCTTCAACACCCACAACATTCCCAAGGTGGTGGGTGGCGTCACGCCGGCTTGCACCGAGACCGCCCAGCACCTTTATCGCGCCACCCTCGACAACGTGGTTCCGGTCTCATCCACGCGGGTCGCGGAGATGGTCAAGCTGCTCGAGAACACGTTTCGCAGCGTGAATATCGGCCTGGTGAACGAGCTGGCCCTCATGTGCGACAGCATGGGTATCGACGTGTGGGAAGTCATCGACGCTGCGGCCACGAAGCCGTTTGGCTTTATGCCGTTTTATCCCGGACCCGGATTGGGTGGACACTGCATTCCCATCGATCCGTTTTATTTGTCCTGGAAGGCGCGTGAGGTGGGTTTCGAAGCGCGCTTCATCGAGCTGGCCGGCATGGTGAACTCCTACATGCCGCAACAC
>Ga0207675_100006520_pt1 | contig 11048 bp, 9 predicted proteins | sample KBSSwiS42_FD_184305 | JGI IMG/M metagenome (GOLD analysis project Ga0207675, IMG submission 184305) | Switchgrass rhizosphere microbial communities from Kellogg Biological Station, Michigan, USA - KBS Switchgrass S4-2 (SPAdes) (version 2) | ecosystem: Host-associated > Plants > Roots >...
ATGACGGTCCAATCGGCCGAAGGGCCGATCGGCAAACACCGTGGCGGGTCCACAGGCCGGTCCGGCAGGAGAGCCTATTTGTTCGATGTCGGCGACGGGACCTTTCGCGCCGCGTCGCGTGCATCGTACGACACGGCGCCCGACGCCGGCATGGTGCGCGTGTTCTTTCTGCCGCGCAGCCGGCGCGTGGTCAACCTCGAGCGTCTGCCGGACGTCGCGTTCGCACCAGGGACGACGGCCCAGGATGTCGTCGCGTCGCTCGGTGCCGCGGTTCGTTCACACAGCCGCCGCGACGTCAATGAATTGCGCGCGAAAATGGCGCCGGTGATGGACGCGGTGAAGGCTGCCCGCGACGAGCCGGTGACGCCTCCGCCGTTAGGCGCGCGCGATCCACGTCCGCTCGAGCAGGCCATCGTGGGAACCTGGCGGAGCCCGATCCTGACGATCGCCTTCCAGGCAGATGGCAGTGTGTCGGCGACGATGCTCGGTGGAATGCAGCGGCGCGGACGCTGGTCGGTCGACCGCGCTGGCCGGCTCATCTCGGACGTCATGGGCCATCAAGACGCGGCCCAGGCGTGGGTCGTCGGTGACGAGCTGACCATCACGGCGGATGGGACCGCGCTCACGTTCACGCGCCACTGAAGAATCGGCGGGGATTGTCGACGGGCGTCCGGTTGCGGGGCGTCTAGCCGTCGCGTACGATCAAACATCGGCATGCAAACGACTGAGGTGGCAACTGATCATGATCCGATCGGCACGTCTCGGACGGCTCTTTCAGTCTTCGCACTCGCTTTAGGTAGGGAGCAGCATCGATGACGGAAGGTCGAATGAACAACACGCGGTCGATTCACGTTGTGGTGTTCGATGGTTTCGCCGATTGGGAGCCCGCTCACGCACTTGCCGAGCTGCGCCGCTGGGGCAAGCGCGCTGTGCGCGTCGTGGGGTTCGCCTCCTCTCCTGTCATATCGATGGGCGGGCTCAGGGTGTATCCCGATGTCGTGCTCGAGGACGTCGAGGTCGACGATGTCGAGCTGCTCATCCTGCCAGGTGGTGACATGTGGGAGCGCTCGACGTATCCGCGCACTATTCTCGAATCGCTCATCACGCAGCTCGTCGCCACCGACAAGCCGGTGGCAGCTATCTGCGGCGCGACCCTCGCGCTTGGCCGCGCGCGCGTCCTGGACGAGCGCCAGCACACGAGCAACATGCGGGACTACTTGTCCATTCACGTTCCGGAGTATTCGGGCGGGTCGCATTACGTCGAGGCGCCGGCCGTGCGCGATCGACACGTGATCACTGCCAGCGGGTTGGCGCCGGTTGATTTCGCGCGGGAGATATTCGCGGAGCTGCAGATCTTCAACGCGCGCGACGAGGCGCTCTGGTACACGATGTTCAAGGAGGGCCGGCTTCCCGAAGCCGTCACCTGACGAACGCTGAAGCTGACCGGTGATCGGGCGTTAGGCGCAGGCCGGATTATGGACGCGATCCTAACGAGCGCCGAGCTGCCCCAGCTGGGTACCGAGCCGCCCCGCGCGCGACGCCATCCGGTCGATCGCCTCCGCCACCTTCACGGCCTCGGCCTGCGCGTCCGCGCGACGACCCGCCTGGATCATCTGCCGAACGCCGGGCATTGGGTCAGGCGCAAAACCGGTGTACACGCCGGTGGCGTACATGGTGTGCTTGAACCACTCGCGACCGGGGAGGCCGGCCGGCGACAGCAGGTCCTGCTCCGACCGATAGAGGTCGACGTTGATGGCCCGCAACGCGTCCGCGTTCCGCGACAACGATGCCGAGCCAAGCCCGATGGCCTGCTCGTAGGCACGATCGTAAGCCGCGCCTGACGAGTCCAGCCGCTCGATGGCCTGCAGCACCGGCGACATGTCGAGTTGCTCCGGCCCCAGGCGCTCGCCCGCCAGCCGCGACACGTCGTCAGCAAAGCCCCGGAATGCATCCGCCGCATCGGTGAAGGAGAACGGCAGGAGCGGCGCCTCGGCCAAACGCATCGCGAAAGTGCCCACCGCCGCCGCCTGGGCGCGCCCGTAGACAAACCCCGGATCGACGAATCGCGTGAAATGGTCGTAGCTGTCGTAGATGCTGTGGTACGCTCCCTGGGTTGGAGCGCCATCAAAGCCGTAGTCCACGGACGGCACGCCAAGGTGCTCGAGAAACGCCTCGAAGTCAGTGCCGGAGCCGAGAGGACTCACGCGGAAACCGCGCGTGGTGATCGTTCCCGAGTCCGCAGCCGTCTTCGCCATCGTCAACTCATTCGCAATCGCTACATCCGCCGCGCTCCGCCCGGTGATGGGATCCACGACATCGCGCGCGACCTGCCGAACGAACGTCGTGAGCGTATGCGAGCCGCCGGCATTCAGGCGGCCGGCGGAATAGCTGTCGGTGTTGAGGTACGCGACGGCTTTTTGCCGGAGCTCCTCGGCATGCTCCTCGGCCCATTCGGTGGAGCCGAGCAATCCCCACTCTTCCCCGTCCCAGAGCGCGAAGATGAGTGTCCGGCGCGGCCGCCATCCCGTCTTCAACAACTCGGAGAACGAACGTGCAGTCTCCATGAGGGCCACGGCTCCGGAGACAGGATCGTCGGCGCCGTGCACCCAGCCGTCGTGGTGATTGGCGAAGACCACCCACTGGTCGGGATCGATAGCGCCCGGGATGCGGCCGACGACGTTATAGAGGGGGCGCACCTTCCAGTCGGATTTTGTCGTGACGCGGACGCGGGCCGGACCCGGCCCGATCTTGTACGACACGTTGAGCGCTCCCTTCCAGTCGTTAGGCGAAGCAGGCCCGTCCAGCGCGGCCAGCAGTGGCTCGGCGTCGCCGTAGGACAACGGGGCGACGGGAATCTTTGGGAGGCTCCGTGCTTCTGATCGGGGCAGCTTGCGCGCGCCGGCCTTTGCGCCCCAACCCGGCGTGAGCGGATCCCCGGGGTACATGGCCGCGTAGTCGAGCGCCGTGCCTCGCTGCACACCGTCGGCGGGACGCCAGGGCCCCTTGGGATACACGTCCCCGCGCGCAAAGCCGTCCTCCTTCGGATCGGAGTAGATCAGCACCGCGACCGCGCCGCGCTCGGCCGCCTGCTTGATCTTCGCGCTGCGAACGCCACGGCTGTACTTGACGATCACGACCTTCCCCCGGAGATCGATCTTCCGCTCGTCGAGCAGCGCGTAGTCCTCCGGCAGACCGTAGTTGGCGAATACCAGATCGCCGGTGACGTCGCCATCGGCGGCATACGGTGTGGACGTCGGCAGCATCCCCTCGTCCCCCGAGTCCTTGTCTTCCGGGATCGCCGGCTCGTTCATGCGCGCGACGAAACGCGTCGGGGAGACCAGCTCGACGCGTCGTAGCACCGGCATGGGGAGGAGAGCCTCAAACTCCTCGATTTGGGCGTCGAGTCCCCACTCGCGAAAGCGCGCGAGCGCGTACTCTGCCACCGCCTTCGCGCCTGGCGAGCCCGCGTGGTGCGGCTCCTCGGTCATGGCCAGCATGTACGCACGAAGCCGGGCCGTATCCGGCGTACTGGTGAGGACGGATTCGCGCTGGGCGAGGGCGGCGATCGCGTCGGCCGGGAAGCCGCGTACGGGCTGGTGAGCTGGAGTGCGCTCACACGCCGCAATGGTGAGGGCAACCATAAGCGCCGGCAGCGGGGAGTGAGGACCATTCGCCATGTACAGCCTCCGCGCGTTCTCAGCGCAGCGTCGGTTCGTTGCAGAGATTGCGCACGCTGGCGCAGCCTGTCCAGAAGCGCTGCCCGAGGGCGGCTTTCTACGCCGCGCTCAATCAGATATCCGCGTTATGTTCCAGCATGTACATCCCGACGTCCTTCCGCGAAGACGACCTCCCGACGCTTCACGCGTACCTCGACGCCCATCCGCTCGCGGCGCTCGTCACCGCCGTCGAAGGGCCCGCCAACCTCTACGCGACGCACCTGCCGCTCGTGCTCGAGCGCAGCGTTGGGTCACTCGGCACGCTGCGCGGCCATCTCGCTCGCGCCAATCCACACGCCCGACAGCTCGCGACCGGCGCAGCGCAGGCCCTCGTGCTCTTTTCGGGCCCGGACGCGTACATCACGCCGAACTGGTATCCACTCAAGGCGGAGCATGGACGTGTCGTGCCCACCTGGAATTACGTTGCCGTCCATGTGTTCGGCACGGCAGTCCTGCGCCATGACCCAGAGTTTCTTCACGCGCATCTGGAAGCGCTCGTGGCGCGCCATGAAGCGAGTCGGTCGATGGGGTGGAAGGTGAGCGATGCGCCCGCGGAGTTCATCGCCCAGCAAGCCCGCGCGATCGTCGGGCTCGAGATTCGGATCGACCGTCTCGAGGGGAAATGGAAGATGAGCCAGAATCGCGCCGCCGCCGACATCGATGGTGTGATCGCCGGGCTCGGCGCGTCCGGCTCACCGGCCGATCGAGTCGTCGCCGATATTGTCGCGGAGCGCCGCACTCGTTAGGCATCGTGTCAGCTCGAATCGACGAACGGCTCAATACTCCTCGCGAGATCCTGACGGCAAGCGATATTCCGTGGGCCGTCGCCGGCGGGTGGGCGCTCGACCTCTTCCTCGGACGCCAAACACGCGAGCACGCCGACCTCGATGTCGCGATCTGGCGCGCCGACCAGCACAAGCTTCGCGAGTCGCTCCCATCGGATTGGGTAGCGGAGGTCAGCGACAACGGCGTCTTACGACCATGGAGGTCGGAGGAATGGCTGTCGCTGCCCATTCACGAGATCCACGCGCGGTCGCTGAATCACGAGCGAGATTCGCTCGAGCTTCTGCTCAACGAGCGTGACGACACAGCCTGGATCTACCGCCGCGACAGGCAAGTCCGACGCGAGCTGGATCGCGCGATCCTCGTACGCGAGGCGATCCCATTCCTGGCGCCGGAGATCGTGCTGCTCTACAAGTCCAAGACACCGCGCCCAACGGACGAGGCTGATTTCCGTGCCGCGCTGCCGACACTCACAGCGGAGCCGCGAGCGTGGCTCCGTCTCGCGATCGCCCGATCGAGCTCCGACCACCCGTGGGCGACGGAGCTCGAAGCAGTGTAGTCGTATCGTCGAGCGTGGCACAACGACCAATCAAGCGCGACGAAAATGGTGAGACAGATTCTGTTCGTTCAAGGCGCCGGCGACGAGGTCCACGAGAAGTGGGACTCCCAGCTCGTCGGCAGTCTTCGACGCGAGCTCGGTCCGGGCTATGAGATCCGCTATCCGCTCATGCCAAACGAGGCCGATCCAACGTTCGCGACCTGGCATATGGCGCTCGACAGGGAGTTCGCCGCGCTTCAGAACGGCGCGGTTGTCGCCGGGCACTCGATCGGCGGAACGATATTGATCAACGCACTCGCCGAGTCGGCACCTGAAGCCGCGCTCGGCGCGATTGTTTTGATCGCGGCGCCCTTTGTCGGTACGGGAGGATGGCAGAGTGACGACATCCCCCCGCAATCGGACCTTGCCACCCGACTCCCGCCTGCGGTGCCGGTTTGGCTGTATCATGGCGACCAGGACGACATTGCGCCGGTTGCGCACGTCGACTTGTACGCGGCGGCCATTCCGCGCGCCCGTGTCCGCCGCCTCGCAGGTCGCGACCATCAACTGAACAACGACCTGTCAGAAGTCGCGAGCGACATTCGCGAGCTCGGGCCACCTTGAAACCGCGCGCGCGCCCGCCCCGTATGGGAAACCCATAGGACGACCGAAATCCCCTCTTGCGGAGTTTCGCGTCCGACCGTAGCCTCATATGGGTTTCCCATAGGACGCGACATGGCCGACAAACTGGATGTCAAGCAGGGCACGCTCGCCCTCATGATCCTCAAAACGCTCGAGGGCCTCGGCCCCCTCCACGGCTACGGCATCGCCCGCCGCATCGAGGAAACGAGCAGGAACCGGCTCTCCCTCAACTACGGCACCCTCTACCCCGCCCTCCTCAAGCTCGAGCAGGAAGGGTTCATCAAGGCCGAGTGGCGGCAGTCCGAGAACAACCGCCGAGCGAAGTTCTACGCGCTCACGGCCACCGGGCGGAAACAGCTCGCCCGGGAAACCCGCGAATGGCACGAGACCGCGGACCTCATCGCCGCGTTCCTCGCGCCGAAACGAGAGGCACAATGAGGTTCATCCGCGCCGCGCTCGCGCGCATCGCCGGCGTCTTCAGCAAGAACACCGCGGACGACGACCTCCGCGAGGAGATGCAGGCCCACCTCGACATGGAGATCGCCGAGAACGTCCGGCGTGGCATGAGCCCCGGCGAGGCGCGCCGCCAGGCGCTGCTCGCATCCGGTGGCCTCACCGCCGCCGCCGATGCCGTGCGGGACCAACGGGGCTTGCCCTGGCTCGACAGCACCGCGGCGGATCTCAGGTATGCCGTGCGGGCGCTGCGCCACAGCCCGGCGTTCACAACGGTGGTCGTCGTCACGCTGGCGTTAGGCATCGGCGCGAATACGGCGATCTTCAGTGTCGTCCGCGCCGTGCTGCTCAAGCCCCTTCCCCACCGCGAAGGCGATCGGCTGGTCTACCTGCGCCAATCGATGGATGGCCCGGGAGGCGCGGACATCGACTTCTCCGTGCCGGAGATCCGGGATTTCCGGAACGGCGCCCCTGCGTTAGGCAGTATCGCCGAGTACTCGCCGTGGTTCGGCACCCTGACGGGCAAGGAGGACGCCATCCGCGTCGACGTCGGACTCGTCACCGGCAACTTCTTCGAGGTCATGGGGCTCTCTCCCATCCTTGGCCGCGTGACACGGCCCAGTGACGATGGCCCCGGCGTTCCCGCGGTCATGGTGCTGACGCACGAGTTCTGGATGAAGCGCTTCGGCGGCGATTCGAGCATCGTTGGCAAGCAGGTGCGGCTCGACGGCAACTCGCTCACCGTGATCGGTGTGCTACAGCCGGCGCCGTGGTTCCCCGACCGCATGGACGCCCTCGCGAACATGGTGATCAGCCCGCACCACCTGAGTGCCCTGATGGTCGAGGGTCGCACGCACCGCATGACGGCGATGATCGCGCGGCTCGCGCCCGGGGCAACCGTGAGCCAGGCGAAAAGCGAAGTGGCGTCGGTCTACGACCGGATGCAGCGCGACCACAAGGACGCGTATGACGTGGGTTCCCACTATCGCGTCGCGGTCATCCCGTTCAAGGAAGCGCTGGGCGAACGGGCCCGCCTGACGCTGTGGATCCTCATGGCCGCGGCGGCGTTCGTCATGATCATTTCGGCCGCGAACGTCGCGAACCTGACGCTCATGCGCGGCGTGCGCCGGGAGCACGAGATGGTCGTGCGTGCTGCGCTCGGTGCCGGTGTGGGACGACTCAGACGGCTGCTGCTCGCGGAGAATCTGCTCCTCACGTTGACCGGGGCAATCGCCGGTCTCGGGGTCGCCGTCGCTGGCGTTAGGCTGCTGACGTCGCTCGCGGAGCGCTACTCCGCCCGGGCAAACGAGATCCGGCTCGATGCGCAGGTGCTCGCGTTCACGTTCGTCATTGCAGTGGTGCTCGCTCTGCTCCTGTCGTTCCTCGCGTCACTGCCCAGGGAGGGCAGCTTCGCCGAACGGATTGCCGCGGGCGTTCGCCGGCTGACCGGAGACACGAGAAAGCAGCGACTGCAGCGCGGGCTCGTCGTCGCACAGGTTGCGGTGTCGGTGGTGCTGCTCGCGGGCGCGGGCCTGCTCACGCGCACCATGGTGCAGCTCTCACAGGTGAGCACTGGCCTCAAATCCGAGGAGGTGCTCACGGTCCAGGTGCCGCTCCTCCAGATGAGCGGCGTGGCGAGCGGCGGAAGCGATCCGCGTGAGGTGTTCAAGGCCGTCCTGCAATCCGACGCCGCCGCGAAGGTGCGCTACGATCAGATGCGCCGAGAGATCACCGGGCTCCCGGGTGTCACCGAGGTCGGCGTGGGCTCGAGCACGCCGCTCAAGGCATCGATGGCGTCGTTCGAGGTGAAGGCAGAAGGGAAGTCAGTCAAGGTGGGTGAAGCAACTCCGCGCGCGGATTTTCGGACGGCCGCGCCCGAGTACTTCAGCGCCGCGGGAATCCCGCTGATCAAGGGCCGGGCGTTCGCGGCGACCGACGGCGTCGGTGCCGGGAAGGTCGTGATCATCAACCGAACGCTCGCGGACAAGTTCTTCCCTGGCGAGGACCCGATCGGGAAACGCATCGCCTGGACGGGCGAGGTGCTGAAGTTCAGCCCGATCAGCCCGGAGTGGCGAACGATCGTCGGTGTCGTTGGCAACACGCAGGATGGCGGACAGGATGCGCCTCCGCGACCGGCCATGTTCATGCCGTTCGCTCAGGAGCTCGCGATGAGCGGTGTGATCGTGATCCGAACCGACGCCGACGCCGCGAGCCTCGCCCCGACGGTCACGAAAATCATCCATCGCGTCGCGCCCGCGGCGCCGATCGAGAACGTGATGACCGTGAAGCAGATCAAGGCGCAGAGCCTCGCACCGCGACGGCTCAATGCCGCGCTGGTGTCGTCGTTCGGCATCCTGGCGGTGCTGATCGCGGCCGTGGGGATCGCGGGCGTGCTGGCGTTCTCGGTGAGTGCCCGCACGAACGAGATCGGCATTCGGATGAGCCTAGGCGCCGACAGCGGTCGCGTCCAGCGGATGATCCTCGGCGAAGGCGGCGTGCTGCTGGTCCTGGGCCTCGTGGTGGGCGTGGTGGGCGCGTTCTTCGCCACGCGGTTCATCCGCGGGCTCCTGTTCGGCGTGGCGCCTAACGACCCGACGACGTTCGTCGGCGTGGCGGTGATGATGGCGGCGATCGGGATCGTCGCCTGCTGGATTCCGGCGCTTCGTGCGGCGCGGATCGATCCGGCGATCACGATGCGCTCGACCTGAGGACCCGGCCGTGGTGGAGACGATGACGCTCACGCACGTGGCGCTGCGGTGGATCCACATCTCGATGGGTCTCGTCGGGATCCTTTCCGGCGCCGCCGCGCTCGTGTTTCGCAAGGGCTCACGGCCGCATCAGCTGGTGGGGCACGTGTTCTTCGTGTCGATGCTCATCATGGCGTCGATGGGTGCGACGCTCGCGATGACGTATTCGCCGAACCGGGGCAACGTCATGGGCGGCGGGTTGACGTTCTATATGGTGGCGACGGCGTGGGCCAAATTCCTTCTCGAGCACCAAAGCACGATGTTGCATCGCCCGTCGTTCGTCTGCGCCCTAACGTGCGATGAAACTGACGGGCCGTTGGACCGCTGCGCGACGCCGTCGCGTGCCACTACGCTGGGCCGTGGTTCTTCGCCCACGACCAGCCGACGATGCGCCAACCGGTAGGCCCTTTGAGCATCGCAAATGTGAATAGTGACCCGGTCTCCTTAACAGCCTTTCCTTTGAGCTTGAACGCGTACGTGGAGGGAATCACGAGGTAAGCCCGATCGCCGTCCACGTCGACGTGCAGCGGCGTGCCAAGGGTAACCGCGCCGTCTGTGACGCCTCGTCGAGCGGCATCGGCGTCGAAGTCCTTCATCCACGTGGCGCAAGCGCCGATGCCATGCCACACGAATGGGGCGAACTCGTCGACGATCGCGACGGCGTCGGCACAGGCGGCAACCGCGCCCTTGGCGTCTCCCTTGTTGAAAGCGTCCACGAACTCGTGGGCCGACTTGACCACGTCCGCCTGGGCCTGAGCTGCGGTCGGCAGTACCGTCACCGCGGCGAGGACAACGACGCCTAACGAGGATCGGGACAAGCGCATGGAGGGGCCTCCAGGTCAGGATGGTCCAGCAAGCGGCGCGTTCGCCGCGTCGCGCAAACTTCGTCCAAATCAACTGAACGCGCCAGTTGAAGGTTGGAACCGGGACGACATCAGCGGGCGCCCGCTGTCTGACTCGCGTTTCGCCACGACGAGCCGCGTGCCCGCTCCGAAGTGAGTCCTACTTCGCGTAGAGCGTGCGCAGCCCTCGCACCACCGACGTCCCCATCACGTGAGTATCCCATCCGGGGTGGAACTCGACCGTCATCTTGAGCCCCGGGCACTGGCGGCTGGCAAGCACTCCTGCCAGATGCGACATCCCGCTGACGATCTCTCCGGTCTTCGGAAACCTCCCCGAGCGTATAGCGTAAGGGCATAATCGACATCGGTCAGTGATATGCTAACCCCGGGACGTGATGTACGGTTCGCGCTGCGCTCGTTGCGCGGCGCGCCACTCGTGTCGATGCTCGCCATCGCGTGCATCGGACTTGGCATCGGCGCCGTAACCACGGTGTACAGCACCGCGAACGCCTTCACCTTCCGGCCGCTGCCGCAGCTCGACGATGCCAGCCGTCTCGTGCTCATCTCGGAAAACCGGGCTTCCGATCTGTCCGGTGTTCAGGTGACGCCGGCCACGTTCGGCGATCTCCGCGCGCTCCCCGAATTCGCCGCGGTAGGCGCGCTGCGGAACTGGTCCGCCAACATCGCCGGCATGGACATCCCAGAGCGCGTCGGCGGCGCGCAGGTCAGCTCCGACTTCTTCAAGATGACCGGACGCACCGCCGCGCTCGGCCGCACGTTCACGGCTGACGACGTGCGCGATGCCCGGCGCGTCGTCGTCCTCTCGTACGGACTTTGGCAGCGCCGCTTCGGTGGCGACTCCGCCGTGATCGACAGGACAGTTCGGATCGACGGCGAAGGGTATCAGGTCATCGGCGTCATGCCGTACGACTTCATCTTCCCCGCCGGTACGCAGCTCTGGGCACCACTCGCGCTCTCCCCTCGCGACGCCGCCGACCGTACAGCGCGGTCGCTGTTCCTGATGGCCCGACTCGGCCGCGGCATCTCTCGCGAACGTGCCGCAGCGGCCGTCACCATGCTTGGTAACCGGATCGCGGTTGACTACCCGGACACGCACAAGGGTTGGATTCTGCGAACCCAGGACGCCGAGGCATTCTTCGGCGACGGACCGCGTCCGTTCATGCTCGTTATGCTGGCCGCCGTCGGGTTCCTGCTTCTGATCGCGTGCGCCAACGTGGCCAACCTGCTGCTCGTGCGCGCGACGGCGCGACGGCGCGAGATGGGACTTCGCGTCGCGCTGGGTGCCACGCGTGGCCGGCTCGTTATG
>Ga0207675_100006521_pt1 | contig 11048 bp, 6 predicted proteins | sample KBSSwiS42_FD_184305 | JGI IMG/M metagenome (GOLD analysis project Ga0207675, IMG submission 184305) | Switchgrass rhizosphere microbial communities from Kellogg Biological Station, Michigan, USA - KBS Switchgrass S4-2 (SPAdes) (version 2) | ecosystem: Host-associated > Plants > Roots >...
GCAGCAGCGCCTCGCCGATCTGCACGGTCCGGGAATGCCGGCTCCCACCCTCGGGCTCGTGCGGCTCCTTGGTGTGCTCGTGCACCTGCTTGCCGACCTCGATCGGCGACAGTCCCTCAGGCATCGACCTGCTCCATGATCGTCAGACGAGCGGTTCAACCAGATGGTCATGGCGAGCGGCCGGGCGTCATCATGCCGAATGGATGAACTGACGCCAGGAAGCTCCTCGTGCGGTCACGCGCGGATGATACAGCGGAACCCGAGGTGGGAGGTTGCGGCTCTATTGGCCCGAGGTGAGCGCGTTCTCGAGCTTGGCGATCACTTGGTCGATGGTGAAGCTGGCCGCCTTCTGACGCGGCGGGAACTCCCTGAAGGTCGCCAGGAACTGGGTCATCACGGCCGTTGCCGCCAACGCGATGTAGTCGTTGTCGATGAACCAGTCGTAGTAGCTGTTGGAGGTGATGTCGGCCCGCTCGAAGGGGTCGGTGCGCAGGTTGAACAGCTTGGGAACACGCAGCGCCACAAACGGCTCGGCCCAGATCCGCAGCGTTCCCTGGGCCCGCTGCTCCATGAACACGATCTTCCAGTTGTCGAAGCGCAGCGCCAGCACGTCGCCGTCGTCGGAGAAGTACACGAACCCCGGCCGCGGGCTCTTGTCGGCCTCGCCGGTCAGGTATGGCAGCAGGTTGTAGCCGTCGATGTGCACCTTGAAGGTCGCGTCACCGATCGTGTGCCCGGCCTTGAGCTTGTCGACGATGTCGGGCTCCCCGGCGGCGGCGAGGAAGGTCGGCAGCCAGTCGTGATGGCCGACGATCTCGTTCGACACCACGCCCGCCGGGATCCGGCCCGGCCAGCGGATCATCTGGGGAACCCGGAAGGCGCCCTCCCAGTTGGTGTTCTTCTCGCTCCGGAACGGGGTCATCCCCGAGTCGGGCCAGGTGTTCATGTGGGGGCCGTTGTCGGTGGAGTAGATGACGATGGTGTCCTCGGCAATGCCAAGCTCGTCCAGCAGGTCGAGCAGCTCGCCCACGTGCTTGTCGTGGTCGATCATCGTGTCGTGATAGGGCGACTGCCAGCGCCCGGCCTGCCCAACGCTCCCCGGCTTGGGATGCGTCTTCAAGTGCATGTGGGTGGTGTTCATCCAGACAAAGAACGGGGTGCCGGCCGACTGCTGGCGCCGGATGAAGTCCTTGGCCGCGGCGACCGTGTCGTCGTCGATCGTCTCCATCCGCTTCTTGGTCAGCGGGCCGGTGTCCTCGATGCGCTGCCTGCCGACGCGGCCGAACCGCCCGTCCTCGCTCGGGTCGTCCTCCTCGGTCGCCCACGACCGGATGACGCCACGCGGACCGAAGCGCTCACCAAAGTGCGGGAAGTCGGCCGGCGGCGGCCAGTTCGGCAGCTCCGGCTCCTCCTCGGCATTCAGGTGGTAGAGGTTGCCGAAGAACTCGTCGAAGCCGTGCACGGTCGGGAGGAACTCGTTCTTGTCGCCCAGGTGGTTCTTGCCGAACTGTCCGGTGGCATAGCCCAGCGGCTTGAGCAGCTCAGCGATCGTCGGGTCCTCAGCTCGCAGCCCGACATCGGCACCGGGGATCCCGACCTTGCTCAGGCCGGTCCGGAACACGCTCTGCCCGGTGATGAACGAGGACCGCCCAGCGGTACAGCTCTGCTCACCGTAGGAGTCGGTGAACCGCATTCCCTCGGCGGCGATCCGGTCGATGTTGGGCGTGCGGTAGCCCATCAGCCCATCGCTGTAACAGCTCAGGTTCGTGATGCCGATGTCATCGCCCCAGATGACCAGGATGTTCGGCCTGTCGCCGTCGCTCACCGTCGCACCTCCATCAGTATCCCCAGCCTCCCGTCTGCCAGCGACCAAGCATCAAGGACGCGATGAGACGTCGGCATCACCCCGACCGGGTGATTCTCAGGGCCCACCGGTCCTGGAGCTGGTGACCGGGGTGCCGTCCCAGTAGCTGGTCTGCTTGCGGGCGCCGGCCCAGCTGAAGCTGAAGTGGATGTGGTCGGTGTGGGGGTTGGCCCCGACATAGGGGCGCCAGCCCTCTTCGGCCCGGTAGGAGGCCCAGATGCGGCGGTTGTAGATGATGTACATCACGCCCAGACGCCGGACCATGGCCCAGCGCCGGCCCGTGGGCTCGGCCCGGAACAGCCATCTGAGGACTTCGCTGGCGGCCGCCCGGTCGCCAGAGTCGGTGGCGGACACGCCCCAGTCCCAGGCCCGGCCCTCCTTGTGCTCGCTAGGGCCGCCGACCGAGCAGTCCCGCGAGATGCCATAGCTGGGTGTGCCCGGGAACGCGGCCAGGACGATCCGTCGGAAGCCGTCCACCCCGGGCTTGGCCGGAGGGCTGCAGGTGGTCTGGGGCTGGTAGGGGGCGAGGTCGTCAAGCGGCCCTGATCCCGGGGGCGGCAGGGCGGCCGCGGCCGACGCCGCGCGATCCGGCTGGGTGGCTGCCGGCGCGGGAGCCGGATCGTCCAGCGACGGTACGTCAACGACGCGCCAGCCCCCGGTGGTCCATCGGGCCTCGAACCCCATGTAGGCATAGGTGGCGCCACGGCAGGTCACCACGCCGTTGACGCTCGTGGTGGCCGGGCCGGGGGCCGGCCCGAGCGGTGGGATGTGCGCGCCGAACCGGAACGTTCCCGCCGGGGGAGTCCAGGAGACGGCCAGCCGGTCAGGTGGGCAGTACCGTCCCGGATCAGCCAAGTCACCGTCGCGGACAGGGACCGCCCGTAGCCGGACGGCCAGGTCGCGGGCGACCCGCTCCAGTTCGGTCGCCCGGCTGGCGGACGCGGCGGGCGTTGCCGCGGCGACCGGCCGGGCGGCAAGGACCGCGGCGACGACGAGCAGGGTGACAACGAGCCGTCGGATGGGGTCGCGTGTCGAGATCCGGGTCACAGCGCACTACCGTAGCGACGGCAGGTGACCAGAGAGAATCACCCGATCGTCGTAATGCACCGTGTTGCCCGGAACGCCTTGGTTGGCTCCGCCGTCAGGCCGCGAACACGACAACTAGGCACATTGACGCCCCTGGTCAAACGGTGTATGGCTTGCCTTGGTGCCTGGACCTCGAGTGTGTCCTCTGGTCCGGCTCGGGGGGAAGGTTGTGTGCATGGCCGGTGTCCTGTACCGGCTTGGTCGTCTATGCGCCAACCGCGCGATCGTGGTCGTCGCGGTCTGGCTCGGCCTCGTCGTCGTCCAGCTGACGGTCTTGCGCGTCGGGGCCGAGACGAGCAACGACCTGAGCCTGCCCGGGACCGAGAGCCAGCAGGCGACGGACCTGCTCGCCAGCCGCTTCCCACCCCAACAGAACGGCAGTAGCCCGGTCGTCTTCCACGTCACCAAGGGCAAGATCACCGACTCGGCCAACAAGCAGGCGGTCGAGTCCTCGTACAAGGCGCTGTCCAAGGCACCGCACGCCGCTTCGGCGCCGGACCCGTTCGCCAACAGCGCCTCGGGACTGGTGAGCAAGGACGCGACCACCGCGTTCACGCCTGTCCTGCTGGACATCCCCAACGGAGACGTCACCGAGGAGCTCGCCAACTCGATTCTCGACACCACCGCCCCCGCCCGGAAGGCGGGCGTCGACGTCGCTGTCGGGGGCAACCTCGGGGGCGTCCTGTCCAAGTCGCCGACCGAGAGCAGTGAGGTCATCGGCCTGCTCGCCGCCATGCTGATCCTGGCGCTCACCTTCGGCAGCCTGGTGGCGATGGGCATGCCCATCATCACCGCGGTGCTGGGCCTGGCCACCGCCGTCCCAGGAGCCAGCCAGGGGCGGCGACGCTCTGGAGCCGGTGGGCCGCGACCGTCACCGCCCATCCGCTGGCCTGCGGGCTGGCCGCGCTGGCGCTCCTGGCCCCCTTGATCGTCCCGATGCTCTCGCTGCATCTGGGCCAGGAGGACATCGGCGCCACGCCCGGGGACACCACCGAGCGGCAGGCCTTCGACCTGCTGGCGAGCGCGTACGGGCCCGGGTACAACGGCCCCCTGCTGACCGCGACCAAGCTGAGCCCGCCGGCGCATCCCAGCCAGGAGTACGAGGACAAGTACAACCAGGCGAAGGCGAACCAGGCCGACCTGGAACGCAAGCAGAAGACGCTGACGGCCGAGTCAAACTCGCTGAAGTCCCAGCAGGCGTCCCTGGAGCAGCAGCAGGCGCAGCTCCTGGCCGAGAAGCGCCAGCTCCAGCAGGAGCAGGCGCAGCTGCTCGCCCAGCAGGCGGTCCTCCGCCGCCAGGCCGCCCAGCTCCAGGCACAGAAGGCCGCCCTCCAACGCCAGCTGGCACCGCTACAGCGGCAGGTGGAGCGGCTCCAGGCCCAGAAGCGCCAGCTCCACCAGCGCGCCGTGCAGCTCCGGCGGCAGGCTGTCGCCCTCCAGACGGCGATCCGGGCCAACCTCCGGGCGCAGGCCGCGCTCACCGCCAGGGTGGGACGGGACAGGATCCGGATCCGGGCGCTCACCAGAGCGGTCGCGCGGGCCTGCGGCGCGGCGCCCCAATCGGTGGCGTGCCAGGAAGCCAGGCGTGCGCTGGCCGCGGCGCAGGCGGACCTGGCCGCGACCCAGCAGGCGTTGGCGGCCAAGAAGGCGCAGCTGCAGCCGCTGAAGCGGCAGGTCGTCGTGCTGGCCCGCGAGGCGGCACAGCTCCGGCGTCAGGCGGCCGCGCTCAGCAGACAGGCCGCCCAGCTGGCCAGGCAGGCCGCCATCAACAAGAGCGGGGACGCGGTGACCTTCAACGCGATCCCCAAGACCAGACCGGCCGACCCCAGGACCGCCGACCTGGTCACCGAGATGCGAACATCCGTCATCCCGGCCGCCACCAGCGAGGGCGGCATCACTGCCTACGTCGGCGGGGTCACCGCCGCCAACGTCGACCTGGCCAGCAAGATCTCCTCCAAGCTCGCCGAGCTGATCCTGGTCGTGCTGGCGCTGAGCATCGTGCTGCTGCTCATCGCCTTCCGCTCACTGCTGATCCCCGTCCAGGCGGCGGTCACCAACCTGCTGTGCGTCGGCGCCGCCTTCGGCGTCCTGGTGGCGGCCTTCCAGTGGGGCTGGGGGCTGGAGCTGGTCGGCCTCTCGACCCCGTACGGCTCGGTCCCGATCGCCAGCTATGTGCCGCTGATGATGTTCGCGGCACTGTTCGGGCTGTCCATGGACTACGAGGTCTTCCTGGTCAGCCAGATCGCCCAGCATCACGCCGCCGGCGAGCCTCCAAGGCAGGCCGTCCGCTCGGGTGTCGCCTCCAGCGCCAAGGTGATCGCGGCGGCGGCGATCATCATGATCTCGGTGTTCGGCAGCTTCATCCTCAACGGCGACCCGACCATCAAGCAGTTCGGCGTCGGGCTGTCGGTCGCGGTCCTGCTCGCCAGCACCATGGTCCTGTCCCTCGCACCGGCCATGCTGACCCTGTTCGGGCGGGCGGTCTGGTGGCTCCCACGCTGGCTGTCGAAGCTGCTCCCACACGTCGACATCGAAGGGGAACCCGAGCCGCCCTCCCCGGAGCCGGCCGCCCAGCCGCACCGCCTCGGCCCGGCCCCCGGAACGCCAACGCCAGCCACGAACGGCCCTGTTGCCGGGCGAACGGCCGGCCGGGGCATGCCCAGAACCGACCCCTGGCCCGAGCCGCCCACCCCAACGCGTGAGACGGCAGCCCCCGGCGACGGCAGCGTCCGCGGCGACCGCCCGCTCGACGACTGATCTCACCGACCTCACAGTCCGCAGGAAGGTACGTTTGTGTGAACGGAGCATGGCTGGCGCATGATGGTTATCCAACGGATCCAGCTCCGGGAGGTGTCGAACATGAGCGTTGCCGACCATTTCAGTCTGGTGGCCCCCGCCTATGACGCGTTGCGCACCACCGACGAGGCGCCGGTGCGGAGGATCCGCGAGCTGCTGCCCGACCGCCGGGTGGTCGGCCTCGACATCGGCTGCGGAACCGGACGGTACTCGCGGCTGCTCCGCGGGATGCTGCACCCCGGGTCGGTGCTGGTGGCCAGCGACGTCTCGGCGGCCATGCTGACGGAGCTCAAGGCAAGCGACGACGGCCAGGAGCCAGTGTTGGCGCTGCGGTCGACCGCCGAGCAGGTGCCGGTGCGGACCGGCAGCCTCGACCTGGTCACCGCGTTCAACAGCGTCCACCACTTCGACCTCGAGCGGTTCCTTGCCGTCGCGGGCAGGGTGCTGAAGCCGAACGGGCAGCTCTTCATCTACACCCGGACGCCGGAGCAGAACGCGCGGACCATCTGGGGCCGCTACTTCCCCGGCTTCGCCGAGCGCGAGCAGCGCCTGCACAGCGAGGCGGCGCTCCGGGAGGCCGTTCGCCGCACCCCCGGACTCAAGCTGGTCGACACCCAGACCTTCCGCCATGCCCGGTCGAGCACGCCGGAACGGCTCAAGGCCCAGGCCGAAGGCCACCACTACTCGACCTTCTCGCTGTATCCACCAGACGAGCTGCGCGAGGCCATCGCCATCTTCCTTGGCCGCCTGGCCGGCCCCGAGGTGACCTGGGTCGACGAGCACCTCCTGGTCATCGCCGGCCGCGGCCGGCGCGACCGGCGGCGGCGGTCGAAGCTCGCGGCCACCACCGCCGCAGTCCCGGCTCCAGCAAAGGGCCCGATCACCTCATGGCCCGGGTAGGCACGACAGTCCGGCGGATCCCAACTCGACCGGTACTGCGCGGTCAATCGGGGCCGGGAGCCACACTTGGCGCGTTCGGGGTCCCCACTGAGCGCACTCTCCGTTGTGCAGCTCCACAACACCGCTCCTCGCTGTCGTAAGCTGCGGGATCGGGTGCTATCTCGTGAAAGCCCGAGATGCGCGAGGCGGGACGGTGATGAGCGGCGAGCCCCCGTATCTTGTTCCACGATGCCGCGCCTGGCTGGCGACGTGGTGGCGGCGCCGCTGGCGCCTGACCCGACGCGGCCGAGTGGTCGTTGGCAGCCTCGGCGTCCTCCTGTTCTTCTTCATCAGTTCGCTGGTGGGCAGCTCGGCGCGGGATCCGCCGCACGCCAAAGGACTTCCAGTGCTCCGGTCCAGGGCTGGGCCCCCGTCCCAGCCCGTTGACGACGCCGCTGGCCGGGGGTTCACCTTGATCGCCTCCGGCGACGTGCTGACCCATGGTCCGGTCCTGCAGCAGGCGAGAGCCTATGGCCGGCGCGTCTCGCAGCCCTATGACTTCCGGCCCATGTTCGCCGACCTCCGTCCACTGGTCGCTGGGGCGGACCTGGCCTTGTGCCAGGAGTACCGGTCGGCCCCGACCCCTTGGCAGCGCGAGGTGGCCAAGCGGCTGCTGGTCGCGCCGGAGGTGGATCTCATCCTCGGCCATCATGTCCACGTGGTGCAGCCGATCGAACGGATCGGGAGCAAGTGGGTGGCCTACGGCATGGGCAACTCGCTGTCCAATCAGACGCCGGCCTGCTGTGCCGCCGGCTCCCAGGACGGCGTGCTGGTCAAGGTGAGGGTGACTGAGCAGGCCGGCCGGCTGCGCGTACGGGACCTGCGCTATGTGCTCACCTGGGTGGAGCACCCCAGCTTCCGGATCCGTCCCGTGCTCAGGGCCCTGGCCGACCGGTCGCTGCCTGCAGCCACCCGCCGCGCCTTGCAAGCCGCTCGAGACCGGACCAGGCGGGCTGTCGGTCCCACCGCGCGGCCAGCGCCGATCCGCTGAATGGCGGGCGCGCTGGTCAGGCCAGCGCGAGGAGGCGAACCTGCACGGCCTGCTGGTGCGGCGTGCAGCCCAGGCGTTCGTAGGTCCCGCGCGCGACTTGCAGCAGCGACCGGGCAGTGGTGGCCGGCTCCAATGCGGCGAGGTGCTCGCGGGTCCTTGCCGCTTCGAAGGGGACGCTGAGCCGCTCGAACCGGGCGAGCGAGCGGCGCAGCGCCCCGATGGCCTCGGGCGTCCGGCCTGCCTGGGCGTGCACCAACCCTTCAGCGCGGTCGCAGGAGGGGGCGAGCAACGCGTTCCCGGCCACGCTGGTCCGCGCCAGGGGCGCGAAGTCGCCGACCGCCGGCCAGTCCTCCAGCGCCACCAGCGCCTCGAGCAGCGCCAGGGCGTGCTGTGGACCGTACAGTTGCCGTTGCCGGGCCTTGTCGACCGAGATCCGCCGTGCGGTGCCTGGATCCCCGCTGGCCGTCGCGAACCGTGCCTGCCAGGCACTGGCGCTGTCCAGATCGTCGATGGGATCACCGACCCTGGCCGCGAGCGCGCGAGCCCGCTCGAGCTCGCCCAGGTGGGCCAGTACGGTCGCGCCGACAACTGGGCCGTCCCGCACGAACTGGCAGGCGACCGCCGGGTCCTGCTCGAAGGCGGCGACGTGCTCGTCCACGATGGGCAGCAGCTCTTGCCATCGGCCAAGGTGGTAGAGCGCGGCCAGCAACGGCCAGGTGGCGTGCATGCGCTGGTGCGGGCTGGCGCCGGCCAGGAGCGTGTGGCAACGCCGCGCCAAGCTGAGCCCCTTCTCGAACTCGGCGCTGATCGTGATGGTGTGGACGGCCCCGGTCCGCAGGATGTCGGCCTGGTCCAGGCTGGACGTGGTCTGCGTGAGCCTCTCCAGCTCGCGTCGGTCCAGCGCCAGGACCTCGCCGTAGCGGCCCGCGACCCCGTAGAGCACCTTCAACGCCGAGGTGGCCGCTTTCACCAGGTCGGGGAGACCGGCGGCCTCGCCGGCGGCCAGGGCTCGCTCGACGTCGGCGATCCGCGCTCCGACGGGCAGCGGGTCCGGCTTCGTTCCCTGCCCGAAGGGTTCGCTGCCCCGCCAGAGCCGCGCGGACATGCCGCGGGCCAGGAGCAGCCAGGCGTGGCTCGCCTCGTCCTTGGCGTCGGCGAGTCCCTCGGTGACGAACTGGTCGACCACCTCCGGATCTGGACTCGACCGGAAGGCTGCGGGGGTGGCGGCCATCAGCCAGGCCAGCTTGCGGCACAACCGTGCGCGGTCGGCACCGCCAGTGGGGTCAGCCCGTGCGTTCGCCAGCGCCTGGGCCCACCAGCCCACCGCCTCCTCGCCGTGATAGGCCGAACTGTGGTCGTCGCCCAGCTCCTCCAGCACGCCACGACGCTCCTGATCGGTCGTGGCCAGCGCACCGGCCCGCTCGTGGAGCTCGACAGCCTTGGCCACGGCGAACCTCCGCCGAGCGGCGGCGCCGGCCTGGAGCAGATGGTCGAATGCCTTGGCCCGCACCTGCTCGCGGACCGCCGTTTGGGCCCAGGCGAGCTCGGCGGCCAGAGACGCGGCACCGAAATGGTAGGCGAGCAGCTCGGCGAACTCGTCCCGCCGGCCCCCGGCCAGCTGCTCGAGCCAGGCGCCGACCTCAGCGTGGGCTCGGGCACGCTCGACCTTCGGGATGGACCTGTAGGCCACGTCGTGGATGAGGGCGTGCCGGAAGCTCAGCTCCGTCTGTCCGGGCAGGGTGGAGGCTGGCCGCCGGACGACGAATCCACGCCGCTCCAGGCTGCGGAGGCCGGTGGCGACCGGCTCCACGCCGAGCGCCCGCTCGACCGGGTCCTTCCAGAAGACCCGCCCGACCACCGCCGCCTGCTGAAGGACCCGCTTGTCGGCGGTGGGAAGGGCGTCGATGCGGGCGGCCAGCAGCGCCTGCAGGCCGTCCGGGAGCGCGCCCATCCCTCCTTCGGCCAGGTGCAGGACGAGCTCCTCGAGGAACAACGGGTTGCCCTCCGCCCTGGCCAGCACCTCCTCGCTGAGCCCTTCTGCCAAACGTCCCGCCGGCGTGAGGCTGTCAAGGAGCCTGCGGCTGTACCCGTCGGCCAGTGGCCGCAGGGCGATCGAGGCGAAGCCCTCACCCGCCAGGCGACCGAAGCTGGGGGAGACCTCGGCGAGCTCCGGCCGCGCCGTGGCGACGACCAGCAGGGGCCCGGTCGAACGGGCCACGGTGAGCTCGAGCGTCTCCAGCAGCTCCTCGCCGGCCCAGTGCAGGTCCTCGACCACGAGCAGCGCAGGACCGGTGGACGCGCACGCGCTGGCGAACCGGGGCCAGGCGCGAGCCAGCTCGTCGGCCACAGCCTTGGGTTCGAGCCGGTCGAGCGGGCTGTCAGGCAGGCTGACCCCACACGTGGCCGCGAGCGCGAACACGGTGGCGTCCACCTCGTCGGATGACTCCAGCCGGCCGAGGATCTCTCGGAGGCCCGTCGAGCACCTGGCCTGCGTGATGGCCAGCGGGTCGGCGAGCGAGACACCGCACGCCTGGCGCAGGATCTCGCCCAGCGCCCAGTAGGTGATGCCGCGGCCCGTTGACAGGCAGCGGCCGCGCAGGACCGTCGCGTCGGGTTCCCGGGCGACCATCGCCGCGACCGCCTCACCGACCAGTCGGCTCTTTCCCACCCCGGCGGATCCCACGACGGTCAGCAGCCGTGGCTGACCGCTCGCGACCACCTCGTCGAAGAGGTTGAGCACCACACCCAGCTCGGCTTCCCGGCCGATCATCGGGCCCTGCAGTCGCGGCTGGTCGGCCGATGGAGTGCTCGCCAGCCCGACAAGGCGGCGAGCTCCCAGCTCGCGGCCGCTCGCGTCCGCGAGCCGCACCGACTCCGCGAACTCGAAGCTGGCGCCGGCGACCCGGCAGGTCCGCTCGGCGACCGCGCCCGGCTCAGCCAACTCCTTCAGGCGGCCGGCCACGTCCAGGGCCGCGCCGGCGATCTCGCGCAGGTCTGCAGGAGTCCCGACAGGGGTGATCACCTCGCCGGTACCGACGCCGACCCGGACCGGCACCGGCGATCGCTCCAGCAGTTCCAGCCCGGCGCGGAGGGCGCGACCGGCGTCGTCCTCATGCGCCGTCGGGACGCCGAAGACGGCCAGCACCGAGCCGCCGACCAGCCGCTCGACGGTGCCGCCCCAGGACTCCAGCACCTCCGCCACCAGCCAGGCGCACCGGTCGAGCTCGAGGCGCATCTGCTCGGGATCCAGGGAGGCGGACGGCGCCAGGACGTCCAGCAGGACCACGGTGACGAGCTTGCGCTCCCCGGACGGTTGCAGGCCGACGCCGGCCGTTGCCTCCGGGACTGGGCCGGAAGCGATCATGGTTGGAG
>Ga0207675_100006524_pt1 | contig 11046 bp, 9 predicted proteins | sample KBSSwiS42_FD_184305 | JGI IMG/M metagenome (GOLD analysis project Ga0207675, IMG submission 184305) | Switchgrass rhizosphere microbial communities from Kellogg Biological Station, Michigan, USA - KBS Switchgrass S4-2 (SPAdes) (version 2) | ecosystem: Host-associated > Plants > Roots >...
CTAGAGGGACCTGACACGCGAATTCTGGCTTAGCTTGTGCAACTTGCTTAATTCGTTAACGTTGAGGTTCTCTATGCCCCTCAGCGGCTAGGGTTTGGGCGCCGGCCATCGAGGTGGCCTTTGCGGCCCTCCATAGTTAGCGCTCCACGGCGCAGCTTGCCGGATTTGGCGCCTTGACGACCTTGCCGACGAGGATGTGTGGCCCTACGCCGGCGTGGCTAGGGGCTAGCGGGCATCTCGAGCAGGTCCTGCTTCTTGAGCCCTTCTTGGACGATGCGCATTTGCCCGGGCGGATACTCTTGAGCCAAGGCGAACGGGACGTGCGGAGCGCCATTGAGCCACGCGTCGAATTCTTCTTCACGCGCCAATAAGACGGGCATTCGCTCGTGATTGATGGTCGCCACTAGCTTATTGGGCGTGGTGGTAAGGAAGGCGTCGACTTCGAGGTCGACCTTCGGTCCATCCTTCCGGACCGGCCCCTGATAGCGGCGCCAAATCCCGGGGAAGGCGAACAGTGGGCGGTCGTCCTTTCCGTGCAGCGCGAACCAGTGGCATGTGACCGGTTTGACGTCTCCGTTGGGTTCGCAAAAGGACGACGCCGGCAGCAGGCAGCGCCGTTCCTCGAAAGAGCCTCGCCAGAACCTGCTCTCGAGGATCTTGTCGTCACGCACGTTGGTGACGCGCCTTGGGGCACGGCCGTTTTGGGGTAGCACGAAGCCCCAGCTCACCAGAACTATTTCGCGCTCGCCATCGACGCTCGGGCGCACGACGGGCGCACCCACCCTCATCGCCTTCCTCGATTTCTCCGGCCACTGGAATCCGCGCCTGGTCGCGGTGATGGCGGGCGCCGTCGTCGTGTACGCCGGGATGCTGCGGCTGCTCGGTCCGATCGTGCGCGGCATCCGCCCGCTCCCGGCCCGCAACAACCGCGTCGACGCACGACTGGTGGCTGGTGCCGCCATCTTCGGCGTCGGCTGGGGCCTCTCCGGCTACTGCCCGGGGCCGGCGATCGTCTCGCTCGGATCCGGCGCGCACAGCGCCCTCGCGTTCGTGGCGGCGATGATCGTCGGCATTCTCGCCGCCGGCGCCTTCTCGGGCCGCCGCCGTTCCGGTTGCGAGACGCCGTAGCGGCCGGGTCAGGGAAGCCTGAACGTGCCGCTTCCCACGATCACCGCGTGCCCGCCCACCTCGACGCTGTCCAGGCGATCGCCGCCGCCGCGCGCGCGGGCGTGAAGCGTCGACGGCCGTCCGATCTCGACGCCTTGCTCGATCACGATCTCGTCGCCGAACGCGATGCGGCCGTGGCGGGCGAGGTGCACCGCCATCGGTCCCGCCGCGGCGCCGGTCCCGGGATCCTCCGCGATCCCTTCGCCGGGCGCGAAGACACGACACTTCCAGCCGGCGCCCTTGCGCGCAAACACGCTGAAGGCGGTGCTGCCGAGGTCCGCGAGGCGCGAAAGATCGGGCGCCAGCGCTTCGATCTCGGCGGGCGTGCCGAGCTCGACGAAGACGTAGTGCGGGCCGTTGTCGTAAAGCTCGACGGGGAGCGTGGAAGCCGGCACGCGGAGGGCCGCCAGCAACGCCGCGGTCTGCCCGTACGGCTGGATGCGCGGCAGCGGCTGGGTCATCCAGCCGAACGGCGGCCGGCCCGCCTGGTGGGTGAAGCGAATCGTGACGCCGCCGCGCGCGGTCTCGAGGTTGATGACGTCGCGTTGCCGGAGGGACGCGAGGACGAACGCCGTCCCGAGCGTCGGATGACCCGCGAACGGGAGCTCCATGGTCGGCGTGAAGATGCGGATGGCGGCATCCGCGGACGCGCCCGTCGGACGCAGGACGAACGCGCTCTCGGACAGGTTCGTCTCCCGCGCCAGCGCCTGCATCAGTGTGGCATCGATGGCGTCGGCGTCGGTGAAGACCGCGAGCGCGTTGCCCGCCAGCGGCCGGTCGGTGAACACGTCACAAAGGACGTAGCTGATTTCGCGCATGCAAGGAGCGGCCGGCGTCGTCGGCGCCGGCTCAGCTCGTCGCTGGTATAGCGCTGACCGAGATAGACAGCGAATTCTCGATGCACCTGATCCGGTGCCAGCAGCGGGCCGGCAGGTACAGCCAGTCGCGGGCGTTCAGCCGTGTTGCGACCGTGCTGGAGCGAAAGCAGTAGTCGTTCGCACCGGCTAACTGCACGACGAAGGCGTCCTCGAAGTCGTAATGCCAGCCGCCGCTGTTCGTGCCGGCCGGGGTCACGGAGAGCTGGACATGTACCTCGCCGGGAAGGACCTGTTCGAAACTCTCGCACAGGGCGGCGAGGTCGGGATCGTGAGCCTCGGCCGCTCGCACCACGACGCCGAGGCCGCTGGCCATCAGTTGCGCCACGTCCCCGCGCGAGCTTGGGCGAGCGATGCGAATTTCCTGGCCCGCCGCCACGGTGAGCACGTCGAGCGGTCGAGTGCTGCTCAGGACGCGATCGACGGTGTCCCAGTCCAGCGGCGGCAGGGCGTCCAGCGCCGCGAAAGGCCGCGCGCGCGGCGCCTTTTCCAGTTGCTGAGCCGCGAACCAATCTGGGCCGTCTGGTCGAAGGCGTTCGGTGAGCATGCGAACTCGTACCACCGTTACTTGTCGGCGAAGACTCGGTAACAACCCGTATTCGCAGCGTAGGCATGAGTCATCAGATCGCTGCGGTGCAGGTCGATCGCGGCCGAAACGGGCGATCTCTGGTTGGGGTTCGGCGGCTCGTGCGCGCGGACGCGTGGCCACGCCGCCGCGCGTCCCTAACTTGGAAAACAGGTCCTACGCAGGAGGTGGGTCATGAACGCAATCGAGATGTTGAAGAACCAGCACCGAGAGGTGGAAGAGCTCTTCGAGCAGTTCGAGGACGCGGAGTCGCCCGAGGCGCGGCGGGACATCTTCAACGAGATCGCGGACGCACTCGCCGTGCACGCCACGATCGAGGAGAGGCACTTCTACCCGACCGTGAAGCAAGCGCAGACGGAGGCGATCCTGCTGGAATCCGTCGAAGAGCACCTGGAAATGAAGCGCGCCATCGCCGACCTGCTGCAGATGGACGCCGCCGATGACGACTTCGGTCCGCAGGTGAAGGACCTGAAAGACAACGTCGAGGCCCACGTCGCGGAGGAAGAAGGGGACCTGTTCCCCATGGTGGAACGCCTGTTCGACGCCGTTTCGCTGGAGAGGCTGGGCGCCGTGATGGAGGACCTGCAGGGGCAGCTGCTCCGTGGCGGCAATCCGCGCTACGGGATCCCGGCCGAGACCGACGCCGCCGCGCCGATATGACCGCGCGCGCCTGACGCCGTGCACGTCAAGGTGACGTGAGCCGCGGCGGTCAATGGACCGCCGCGGGACGGGGCGCCTCCGCGGACGGCGCCACCGGAAGCGTGAAGAAGAAGATGCTCCCGCGTCCGAGGACGCTCTCGACCCAGATGTGTCCGCCGTGCGCCTCGATGATCCCGCGGGCGATCGGCAACCCCAGGCCCACGCCGGGACGTTCACCCTTCTTCGCCTGCCAGAAGCGGTCGAAGACCTGGGGCAGCCCTTCCGGCGCGATGCCGCAGCCGGTGTCGGCGACCCAGAACAGGATGTCGCCGTCGCGGGCCGCCGCGCCGATTGTGACGCTCCCGTGAGCAGGCGTGAACTTGATCGCGTTGCCGATCAGGTTCTCGAGGATCTGACTGAGACGGTGCTGATCGCCCCAGAGGTCCGGGAGATCGTCGGCGAGCTCCAGCCGCATCTCCAGCGCGGCCGCCGACGCCAGCGGCCGCTGTGCCTCCAGAGAATCCGCGATCAGCTGCCGCGGCGACACGCGCGCCCGCTCGATGTGCAGCTGTCCCACCTCGATCATGGTCGAGTCGAGGAGATCCCCGATCAGGCGATTCATCCGATTCGCGGCGCGCACGATGACCTCGGTCGGCTTCTGATTGCGGCGTTCCGGCTCGGGGCCCCGGCGCTTGAGCCGGGCGGCCTGCATGATGATGGTCGCCACGGGATTCCGCAGATCGTGAGCGACGACCCCCATCAATTCGTCCCGGAGCTGCGTCGCCCGGACCGCGGTCCTGTAGAGGCGCCCGTTCTCGATGGCCAGGGCGGCGCCCTCTGCCAGCGCCTCCGCCCTGCGCAGATCCTCCCGCCCATATATGCGTGACGGCGTCGTCGAGATGAGGATGAGGACGCCCCGCAGCTGTCCGCGAATCATCAGAGGCAGCACCATGATCGATTGCGGATCGATCGCGCGGAGGATCGCAAGGTGCTCGTCGTTCTGTGCGAACGACTCGAGACGTTCGCGCGTCACCCGTTCGACCAGGAGCGGACGGTGAGTCTCCAGGACGGGCGTCGCGAGATTGGGCCGCCCCCAGTCCAGGCGCAGCTGCTCGAACCGCGCAGCCAGCGGCGCCTGATCCGGGCGCGCGCTGACGACCTTCAGCCGCATCAGCCGGTTGTCATCCTCGGCGAGGTCCACGATGCACCAGTCGGCGTGATCGCGGACCATAAGGTCGCCGAGGTTCTTCAGCGTCTGTTCGTATTCGAGCGACGACGCCAGCACGGCCCCGGCCTCGGCCAGGAAACGCTGCTCCTCCTCGACGTGCTTGCGGTCTTCTTCGACGCGCTTGCGCTGGTCGATGTCGCGGACAAATGCCTGCCAGCGGCCGCCCGGAAGAATGTTCGAGCTGACCTCGACGGAGATCAGCGTTCCGTCGCTTCGGCGCTGCCTCCACTCGGCCCTGTCCACCTGGCCCGGCACGAGCAGGGTTTTCCGGACCGCCTGCAGCCGGGGGACGTCCTCCGATGGAATGATGTCGGCGATCGTCTTGCCGATCAGCTCCTCGCGCCGGTAACCGAGCATCCGGCAGGCGCTCTGGTTCACGTCGGTGAAGCGCCCCTCGAGATCCGCCAGAAAGAACGCATCGGGCGCCAGGTCGATGAGATCGCGCTGACCCTTCGCCGACGCCTCGGCGGCCCGTCGCGCGCGCACCATCAACGACGACAGGTAAACGATGACCAGGCCGTCGACCACGAACAACGACGACTGGACGATTGCCTGTGGCGCCGTGTAACCGGCGCGGACGATGAAGACGTAGGCGCCGAGCGGCAGACTCAGCAACGTCGCGAAGATTCCCGGCCCCGATCCGGCCCAGACGCTGGTCACCACGACGGCGCCGAAGAACAGGACGAACGGCGCGCCCGTCCCCGTGACGGGCTCGAGCAGCGTCTTCAAGCCAAACGCCACAGCGACGGCCGCCGCGCCCAGCGCATATCGCAGGACGGCGCGCGGGAACGCCTTGCGCCGTCCGGACTGCGATGGCTGCTCGCCGCTCTTCGATCGTGCGCGCATCCGCCGCTCTTAGAGATCGATATCATTCGTGATGGCCGAGCCCAGGCGGCTTCGCCGCAGCGGAGGCTTTTGCGTCAATGCCTTACCGCGCGCGCGTCACCTGCTCACGAGCGCCAGCGACAACAGAAATCGTCGCTCGTTCGAGCGCACGACGGTGCCGGGGATGCGGCTGTCGCGAAGATCGTCGTCGAACTCGAGCGCCACGCGGACCGGACCGCCCAGGGGCTGCGCGGATGCGATCGCGCGCGTGAAGACGCGCGTGTCGCGCAGAGAGAAGTTGTTCTCGATCTGACTCTGGTTGCTGTAGTCGGAATCGATGGACCAGAAATTGGCCATGCGTCCTTCGACGGCGACGCGGATGCCGCCCACTTCCGCTTCGAGCACCGCCGCGGAGACCGGCCCGTGCGCGTAGTAGTACCCCTGATCCTGCAGCACCTGTTTCAGCGTCACGCCGATGAACGACGATGCGGCTTGCGCGTAGGCCAGCGACGTCACCTGCGAGAAAGCGTACGTGGCCGAGAGCCAGCCGCGCAGCTGCAGCGCGCCGTGGCGGGAAGACAGTTCGACCGCCGGCCCGATGATGCCGGCCGACGCGATCCGGTCCCACCCGATCGTCGGGAGCTGGCGCGAGTCGTAGTCGAACGAGCTGGACAGACCCAGCAACGCGCCCCAGCCGTCCGCCGCGGCCACGCCGTCGGTCTCGGCGTAGCGGCGAACGTAGCGGCCGATCACCAGCGCGTCGGCGTTGAAGGCGGTGCCCCGGATCGTGTCACCTTCGAGCAGCAGGCGGCCGCGGACGGCGCTCCACTGGCCCGGCCAGGCCGTCGACGAACCGCTGCCCGGGCCGCCGTAACGCGCGTTCGCCCGGATGAGCGCCGAGAGGCCGAGCGAGAGGCCGACGCGCGCGTTGCCGTCGTCGAAGGTCGAGATCGACGGACCGAGCTCGGCCGCCAGGCGGTGCCACGTGGGCAGAACGATCATGCCCGGCGGTCGATCGTCCCGTCGGAAGCCACAGACCGACGAACCGTTGAACACCGCGACGGGCGAAAGCAGCGAAGCGCCCAGGCAGTTGAATGTCCCGCGCTCGCCCGCGGCGAACCAGCGGCCGACGCGATATGTCGCCTCGCCGATCACCCAGCCGGCCGCGGGGCTCATGATGAGATCGTTGGTGGAGTGGGCTTGATTCCACTCACCGAAATACTTCCAGACGACCGAGGCGATTACCGACGCCAGCACCGAAGCGCCGAAGCTCATCCCGTTGCTTCGTGGGATCTGATAGGCGACCGCGCCGGCGATCGGGTGGCCGACCCCGTTCGTCCTGAAGAGATCGTTTTCGAGCACGAAGTCGTCGGAGACGAGGTTGGCGACGAAATTGTCCACCGTGACGTCGGCGCCTTCGGACCCGTACCGCGAATGGCCCCAGTACCACACGCCCTGGAAAGCGAGCGCGCCGAATTCTTCCAGCAGCGTCAGCGCCAGCGCGTGTCGGACGGGCGCCGGCGGCAGGGAGGTGTCATCGCGCGCTACCTCGGGCGCGGGCGGCGCCGCGGCGACGGATACCGATCGTGCCAGCGCGACGACAAAGGCAACGGAACTGAGGAAAGACTTCCCGGAACCGCGAGCCAAGTCGCACACCTCCAGCGCCGGCCGGGAACCGCACAGGCGCCGGTGAACGGCAGGCGGCGGCGACTACCAGGGAAAGTCTCCATCCGGGAGGCGACCCGAAAGGTAGGGCTTCCTTGCAAAGTCGAAGGAACCTCCCTCACGGCGCGTTCCGGAGCGGCCCTGGGGGCAGGACGATCGCGCTCGCTTTCGTCCGATGTTTTCTGGAGGATAGCGACATTAGATCGGTCATGAAATGGACTTCCGCGATATTCGTTTCCGCCCTCTCGATCGGCGCGTGCTCGTCTAGCCAGCCCGGCATGCAGGGCACGGGGAACGGCGCGACCGGCGGTAACGCGACGGGCGGCGGCGCGACGGGCGGCGACACCGGCGGCGGCGGGACCGGTGGAGGTGCCATTCCCTTCGGAAACGCCGGGATGGGCGGCATGGACACCGGCGCCGCGGGCAGCGGCGGCGTTGCCGGAACGGGCGTTGCCGGGACGGGCGTCGCCGGGATCGGGACGGGCGGGATGGCGGACGGCGGGCGCGGCGGGGGCGGAGCGGGCGGGACCGGCGCGCCCGGCGGCACGGGCGGCTCGTCGACGCCGCCCGCCTGCACGAGCAACCCGGCCGACTACCAGTACCCGTTCCAGGATCCGTGCAAGCCGATCGAAGATCGCATCACGAACCTGCTGTCGCTCCTGACCACTGATGAAAAGGTCAGCTTGCTCTACGAGAACCAGCCGGCCATCACGCGCCTGGGGATTCCGTTCTTCACGACGTACACGGAAGGACTGCACGGTGTCGGCTGGTCGAAGATCGGCAACACCGCCCAGGCGCGCGCCACCGCGACGCAGTTCCCGCAAGCGTTCGGGCTGGCGCAGTCGTGGGATCCGGAGGCGATGCGCATCGTCGGCGACACGATGGGCGTCGAGTCACGCGTCTACTACGCGCGCTGGAACGATCCCAACCAGTGCTGCACCAGCATCGTCATCCGCGCGCCCGTGATCGATCTCGGGCGCGATCCGCGCTGGGGACGCACCGAGGAATCCTACGGCGAGGACCCGTACCTCGTTGGCGAGCTGGCGAAGGGCTTTCTCTCGGGCCTTCACGGCGGAAAGCAATACGGCGGCTTGCAGACCACGGACGCGCCCTACCTGATGGCGGCGTCGACGCTGAAGCACTTCCTCGCCTACAACAACGAGACGAACCGCAACAAGAGCGATTCGGCGCTCGACGAACGGAACATGAACGAGTACTACCTCGCGCCGTTCTACGACGTGATCAAGGCCGGCAAGGCCGACAGCATCATGACCTCGTACAACAAGATCAGCGGCGAGCCCGCCATGATCTCGCCGCGCGTGAAGAGCCTGCTCATGTCGCAGTGGAAGTTCGACGGCATGGTGTCGACGGATGCCTACGCGCTGAACGGGCTCTACGCGTCGAGCGGCCACAACTACATGGGCATGGGCTGGTCGTACGAGAAGTCGGCCGCGGAGGTGATCAAGAGCGGCCAGCTCCTGTGCGGCGGCAACGTGACGAACGGCAAGCCCGACGACGTCGAGGCCTTGCGGCGCGGCGTGCAGATGAACCTCGCCACGGTCGCCGACCTCGACTTCGCGCTGCGCGGCAGCCTGCGCCTCCGCTTCCGTCTCGGCGACCTCGATCCGAAGAGCCGCGTTCCCTACCGCAGCCTGACCGGCAACGAGAATCCCTGGAACACCGCCGAGTACAAGGCGCGCGCCCTCGACGTGTCGCGCCGGACCGTCGTGCTGCTGAAGAACGCGAACAATGCGTTGCCGCTGAACAAGACGGCGCTGAAGAACGTTGCCGTGATCGGTCCACGAGGCGATCAGATCATCCGCGACTGGTACGCGGGCAAGCCGCCGTACACGGCGGTGACGGCGCTGGCCGGCATCAAGGCGAAGCTCGGCACCGGCGTCAGCGTCACGTTCGCCGCCAGTGACAACGGCGGCGCCGCGGTCAGCGCCGCCCGCGCGGCGGACGTCGCGATCGTCGTCGTCGGTCCGCATCCGATCTGCGGCAACGCGGAAGACACATGGGCGGCGTGTCCGGCGTCGTCGATGGGATACGAGGGCCGCGAAGGCTTCGACGCCGACCGATCGCACATCGGCCTGATGCCGGATCAGCAGACGCTGGTCCAGAACGTGTTCGCGGCGAACCCGAAGACGATCGTCGTCTTGCTGTCGGGCTACCCGCAGGGCGTGAAGTGGGTGGCCGACAACGTGCCTGCCGTCGTGCACATCGCCAACTCCGGACAGGAGATCGGCACGGCGCTCGCGGACGTCCTGTTCGGCGACTACAACCCGGGCGGGCGCACCACCATGACCTGGTACGCGACGGAGACGGACATCCCGACGACGATCCTCGACTACGACATCAAGAAGGGGACGACGTACTGGTACTACAAGGGGACGCCCGTGTTCCCGTTCGGGCACGGGCTCAGCTACAGCACCTTCAAGTACGAGAACCTGGCGCTGTCCGGGACCAGCGTTTCGATGAACACGTCGGTGAACGTCAGCGTCGACGTCACGAACACCGGGACGCGCGCCGGTGACGAGGTCGTGCAGCTCTACGTTGCGTATCCGCAGTCGACGACGTTGCCGCGCCCGCGCCAGCAGCTGCGCGGGTTCAAGCGCGTCACGCTGATGCCGGGACAGAAGCAGACCGTGACGCTCCCGCTGGCGGGCAGCGCGCTGACCTACTGGGACACAACGGCGAAGGCGTTCGCCCTCCAGCAGGGGACGGTGCAGATCCAGGTCGGGTCGACGTCGAAAGACATCCGCCTGATGGGCGATCTCGGCGTCACGCCCTGATTCGAACGGCCGGCTAGTGGGCGGCGAGCTCGCGCAGCAGAACCGTCTCCAGGGCTGCGGGGCGGGTCCGCCGCGGATCGGTCCGATACACCTCGATGTGTGTCGGCGCCGGCGTCAGGCCGGCGCGGTCGAGCGCCGCGGAGATGAGCGCAAAGCTGGTCTCCTCGTCGGCGTAAGGGCCGACGTGAAGTACGCGGCCGAGGCGCTGGTTCGGGATCGTTTCGAGGAACACGTGCGGTACCACCGCGCTTCCCTGTAGCTTGCCGCCCTTCTTCGCGACGACCTCGCGCTTGATCCGTTCCACGTCGTCCCAGGTGACTTCGGCAGGCACGCCGATGCGAAGGCGCCAGTGCCACGCTTCGGGCGGTGGCTTCCCAGTGCCTCGCCAGGAGGGGACGGCTGACCAATGACCCTCGAGGGGGCCGACCTTGAAGTCACCCTTTCCGGTCTTCTTGCGAGCGAACTTCAGCGCGTAGCTCAGGCCGTAAAGAGCCGCGGCCGAGGCTTCGAACTTCGGGTCTTGCGGCGATCCGACCCCGTCGATCGCGAGGCACCGACGGTGCGGCACCGAAACGATGTCCGCGGTCTTCTTGGCGCTGACCAGCTCGCGAGGAACCGGCGAGCCATTCTCGGCGTGCGAACGCTTCCCTGTTTTCTTCATGCCTGGTTCAGCAGCAACGGCCGTGCCTGGCGGGCCGCGCCTCCACATGGGCGCAGCAGGAGGTTGACGCGCAGAACGTGCGCCCTCGTCAGGTGTCGGCGCCTTGAATGCAGCGGTCCGGGCGTGGCCCGGGCGTTGCTGCTGAGGAGTTTGGCCATGGCGCGATCGCTCTTCGTCTTCACCCTTCGGTTGCTGGCCGCCTTCAGGCGCAACCGGGCCCTGCTCCTGGCGGGGGCGGTCGCCTACAACACGCTGCTCTCGCTGGTTCCCTTGTTCGCGCTGCTCCTGGTGGTGCTGTCGCACCTCGTTGACGAACGCCGGCTCATACACACGGTGGCGCTCAACCTGGAGTTCCTGTTGCCCGGGCAGGGGCCCGCGATCACCGAGCAGGTCGCCGCGTTCCTCAAACACCGCCATGTGGTGGGCGGTATCGGTATCGCAGCGCTGCTGTTCTTCAGCGGGATCGCTTTTTCGATCCTGGAGAGCGCGATGGCCGTGATCTTCCACCATCGCGCGCCGACGCCGAGACACCCATTGCTGTCGGCCATCATTCCTTACGTCTTCATGATGGCGCTCGGCGCCGGGCTGCTTTTGGTGACCCTGAT
>Ga0207675_100006525_pt1 | contig 11044 bp, 7 predicted proteins | sample KBSSwiS42_FD_184305 | JGI IMG/M metagenome (GOLD analysis project Ga0207675, IMG submission 184305) | Switchgrass rhizosphere microbial communities from Kellogg Biological Station, Michigan, USA - KBS Switchgrass S4-2 (SPAdes) (version 2) | ecosystem: Host-associated > Plants > Roots >...
CTTTTATTAACCCACCTATGAGTGTGCCACCGGGCATATTTTTATTTAATTAATTTTGTTATAACAAAGCGGGAACAACTGAGATGTACTCGCCATTAATGACTGTCATTGCGATTCGGTTTCCACTTCCAGTGAAGTGCTCAAGCTGCATATTCAGGATATGCAGTGCAGCTACTAACCCAGCAGCCATGATTTGTTGTTTCTTTACTCCATCCGGTTCGTTCTGGGCTGAATTGATTGCCATCATCATTTCTTTTAAGGCTGGAAGACAAGGGACGCAGAGGTAATCATTCGGGACTTTTACTGGCCAGAAATTGAGCTTGGCAATAGCTTCTACCAAAGTCTGGGCGCATCCGGAATCGTCACTGTTCGGACTTGATACAATGGCTGGAAAAAAATATCTGGCATAGTTTGGACGGGTTTCAAAGGCTTGATAGGTGCCAATCATCCGGCGTGTGCTTGCAGTAGTGTTATATTCATAAACCCAAACCACCGAATCACGCTCTTCATTGAACTGAATGTCTGTAATGCAGGAGAAGAAGTTCGTTGATGTGGTTCCTGCCCCTTGTGCGAGCAGAATGACTTCTCCATCAGCTATAACACCATCCTGTTCGGTTCTGATCCAGATATTGTTTTCGTCATAACCCAGAACCAAAACTTCTTTTCCCACATCACTGGACAGGTCACAGACCAGATTAACTTTTTTATTCTGGTTAATTGGATTGATGTCAGCAAAAGTTGGGAAGTATCCACGGAATATAGCCTCATTCGGGCCACACCCAAAACCACAGCAACTGTCTGAATCAGTCGAGCTGGCTTGTTGTCCTCGTAACCCCCATCCACCATCCATCCATTCAAACCAAATTGTTCTGAGTGGGATTGGCTGGCCACAGATAGCTATGCGCTCAAGGGATGCAACCTGAGGCGGGTAGGTTATACATCCATCTGTGGCACAAAATCGAATACGCTGGACCGTGGTATGAAAGTGGCCTTCATACATCAATCGTTCCAGAGCTTCATTGGTGAGCTTCAGTAGTCGAGGATCATCTACACATGCTCCTACAGAAGATGGTATCAGACTATCTTGAAGATCTTTATATGTTTGTCTCATCCTACAATTGCGTAATGGGTTCGATTTGTTCTCTGTATCAGGATGCCTACCACATAGGGAGGCAGGATTGAAAATGGTTTAGTGGTTCCATCTGGACGACCGCCTACTTCCGATGTTGGTGCAGAAAAATCCTCTCCAACACCGCTTTCCCAGCTCGGTGTTCCTGTATCTTGTCGTGTCGGTCTGGTTATTAAATGGGAGTGTTTAGGTGTGTTCTCCAGATCTAAAGTGACCTGATCGGTTCCACCTTCGTCACCGGTATTAATCGTTGTTCCGTTTGGTAATATTCCAACTCCGTCAGGCCCACTAACTAATGGGAATTGGGCCTTTATAATCGTGCCATCGTCTAAATTGTTCAAATTACCTACACGGGCGTATTGCCACATGGGTCCAGTATTTGATGTGACCGGACCAGAACTTCCGTCTCCACCATCATAGCTTAGGATATCTGCAATATTCTGGAATGACCAAACCGTTTGACCCGGTAATATTGGATGTTTGGATAGCCAGAACCCGTTTGCAAAAACATAAGTGCGGATAGGGAAACCCTGTTCATCCAGCTGATACCATCCATAATCTTCTGCTTGATCTAAGGTGGGTTTTGTAGTTGAGAATATCCATAGCTTTCCCACACCAGCTGCTTGAACGGCAAAAAAGTGAGAAGCAAATAGTTGGGCCAACTCATTATAGGTAGCTGGACATGATCCCTCTGGTATTGTTTCAGATCTTATTGGTAGGTCGGGCATAGACTTTAGTTCCCAGTCGAATCATAGTTGAAAAATCCTATCCTACAACCATTTATAACCTGACAGGGTTTATTAGTGCAGGCATCTGAACCGTCCATGGGTACAGTTGAGATATTAGCTGCTGCTCGAAACGTCTTGAGCCTAGCGTGTCCAGTAATCTCTATTCTGAACTGCAATTGAAATCCCAGTCTAGCTAGTTTATCAACCTCAGTGCATGGATCTTCAGGTTCCGGGAGTGTGTATCTGGCCACATACCCTCTGGCTTTAGGTTTCCACACCTGACAATCTTCCGGAAGTTCACACTGGCTGACGTTGGCGCAAATGGTAAACGTTTTCCATTCAAACCACGTAGGCAACTCGTCTGGCCTCCACTTAACAGTGAGAGTAACCGTATCTACGATTTCATCTAACCATATCATCCCCATTCGGAGCCGTATCATTTGATCTGCTGTAACCTCAAAATTACTTGAACGGGTTTCAACTACTGTCTGAATTGGAGTGCGAGTTACTTCATTATCTACCTGATAAATGTCATAGGTTCCGTCTTTAAACATTTCCCACAGCTCAATTTCTTCATCGTCATTGGCTGCAAAAATGAATCCTCTCTCTACCTCATCGATTGTACCTTTCAATACTTGAAGGATGTTCAGTCCAGTATAAAGACCTTCCCATGCCATTGGAGCTTTGATGCGAAGTGTGGATACTGAGTCAAAATTTACTACAGCAAATCCTCTGTGTATGATGCCGATATCTGTTCTATGTGGAGATACGGTAATGAGCAATCGATTGTCGAATTGTACCGCGCTTCCAAAGTACAAAAGGAACTGGGTATCCTGATCCAGAACATTAGAAACTTCATAACTGACCGGGGTATTACCCGGCTGTCCAAAATTCCTTCGCGCAACGATAAAGGTTCTTACCCCGTCCAAAGCTCTATGCCACATATCCGCGTTGACGCTTATGGTTGACCGTGGCCCTTGTGGACCATAATCGAGCAGTGAAATTGTTTGGATAGGGTAGGTGAGATCTTTCCACGTAGTTCTATCTACTGGTGCGTTGTTCGAAAAAACGCCATTAGTTGTTCCGATTAGTAACACCCCCATTCCAAGGCTGGTATCCTGTGTCTCCAGAAACTGCATGGAGGTAATCAGCCCTGCATTTTGTGGTGCAGTAAACAATCCACCTTCATTTAGAAAGTCGTTTTCTGTTACTTTTAGGATTGCATCACGTCTTCGGTAAAATATTGTTCCACTATCTCCGTAAATGATGTCTCCAGCCCCGTAGGAACGACGGTCATTCAGTGTGTACCAAATTCTTCCCCATCCATACGCGCCAAGGACGCATGGTGGAATTTCCCGGAACCCAGCAAGACGTGAACTGTTGCCATCAAAGAAAACTGTTTTGTATTGTCCCCGGCAGATGATGGCCCAAATTTCTGCTTGAAACATGTAGATCAGATCGGCAGTGGGACTGTGGGTTTGCCATACTTTGGCCTGAACCATTCCAGTGAAATAGACTGCTGTGCCAAACAGTACTGTTGCATTAACGTTCTGTGGAAAATTAATAATAGTAGTTGCAGCCGCATTTCCGATATCACCACGGTTGCTGAGTCTTATATGTGTAGCATCCGGAATGGCTGTGATTGTGTAGTATCCACCTGTTGCTACATAAACTAATTGCCCCAAAGATGCCCAAGATGAATCTGTTACTGCGACATTAACGGTTACACCCGGAGCCGGTTGAACAAAATTTGCAGTTGTTGTGGTCAAAAGCGAAACTGCATCAACATTTGTTAGATCTAATTTGTTAAGAGATCTGTTCGTGACTGTGTATTCTTTTCCATTGAGGAAAACTGTATCTCCTGTTGCAAATGGGGTTTCGGTATTTACGAATACTTCTACGGTGTTCCCGATTGTTGGGATGACAAAGTCTTTTGAGGTAGATACTAACAGGATAGGAGTGATTTCGGTAATAACTCCAGTCTTAGAGATTCGGAAAAGCTTTCCACCACGCGAAACGATCCAGCAGGTTTGATCCGGTGTTTGTCCCTGATAGAGCATTGCTCCCTGAAATTTACCAGTCCATCGTTCTTCAGTTGTATCTCCTTCAATGTCAGAGAAGGTTAGCGGGATATTTCCCCATGGTGCTCTGGTTTTGAGAAGATTCCCACGGTTGGTTAGATTGGTGCCAAGAGCGTACTGATCAACTGGAAGCAAATCGGGATTTGATCCTCCATTCATACCGCCAGTGGCAATAGCCAGTGAGAAATGTCTTCTGCTTTGATCTGGCATTATACAAGTGGTGTAGGTCCTATAGTGTGATGTGTCAACATTTAGTGAGAGTAGATATCATGTCGGAAGCTGCTTCTTTGTAGTAGGTCAGAGCATATTGTTGATGTTCCTGATTTCTGCTGGCTACTCCCGGTTCTAGTGCGTAACCCCAAGTGCATTCAAAATTCACATTAAATCCCCAAGGTAGGTTCGATATATCCGTGTGTGGCGCATTAGCCATTCTCCAAGCACGGCTTAGGTAGAACCAGAAGAATTCTGATACTGGTGGCCATTGATGGGTAGGGTCACCATACGCTCTACATGATGCCCAGTGGGGCACTATGATAGTGGCTTTAGCTCCCGGCTTTAGCACTCGGTAGAGTTCATTAATATAATGAACACGCTCCTTTGCTGTGAAATGTTCAAGACAATGACTGCTATGCGCTTCCTCTACCGTGCTGTCTTTCCATGGCCAAGGGTTTCTAAGATCGGTAACAACATCTACTCCGGGAAATGCAGTTTGGTCGCAACCAATGAATCCCGGTTTTTTGTTGGGGCCGCAACCTAGATCCAACCGAGTGGGGGTATCGTTGATCGGGGTTGTAACGGTTCCATTGCTGGATGGATTACTGCGCTTCCTGCTGGGTTTAAGAGTTTTTGATTTCATATTTACCATACGATGTCTTGTTCTACGGAATAATGTCCAACCCGAACTGAGCAATCGATGGCGCACCTGTGTCCGTACTTTCTTGCATCTGCCCAGAAATAAAGATCCTGTGTACTGACTCCGTTTTGTTTCTGCGTTACAAACCATGGCTTACGCAGTCGATCATCCTTGAACATTGACAATCTAAATAGATTAAAACCCATCCCTGTTCCGCAACATTCTAAAAGTCCGTCATTTTTCGGAATCTGTGGCCTGAAGTTGATGACTGGATCATTAGGATCTCCCCAAGCCTGAGCTACACCACCTTCGCCTTTTGTGAAATATAATCCTCCAATGCAATCCAGTTCCGGATGTTGCTCCATCTGTTCTACCAGTTGGACCACTCCGTTCTGTGGCGGCATGTTGTCAGATTCGATTGTCAGAATAAATTCCCAGTCCCTTAACTCCGGATGTGCGAGGATGTTTGTGATAGCTGATGAGTAAGCGTCTCCAACTTCCATTCCCTGAGCCAGAATTCTAATGACACCATTGTTCGGGGGAAAAATGAGATTCCAATGTGAGAGCGCAACTTTTGCTGAAATCATGCTGGCCGATGGCAGGATGACAATGATTCTCTGTTTTTTCCACGAACCACCTTTCATCAGTCGCGCCCGTGTTCCATCCATGTCTGCTCCGAGCTTTCCACCAAAATCCTGTATGATTAATTGAGGTTCGTTCATGCTTGATTAATAAACTGCACGTACGGTAGCCAGTACGATGTTGAAGCTGAAATTGAAGCAAAGGCAATTGAACTGGTTGTTTGAGCCGCGTTGGTTGTCCAGCTTCCGAGTCCGATTTGAAATGCACAATTACTAACATTGGTTGCCACTCCCACAACACCAAGCGAGATGTTGCTTTGGTTCACGCCGTAAGTTTTGTAATTGAAGTCATTATTTTTACCTCCGACACTCCCGGTAATACGGTTTACTGCCATCCAATAATTCCCAGCAGACAGTGAAGTTGCGAACGGTATATCAAGGAATCTATTTCCATCAAGATTCCAACCACCAAATGAAGTTATAGGCCCATTGGTTGCGGTTGTGCTGTACTGTGTCGAGGTAGTAGCGGTGGTAAACCCTTCGGCTGGGAAGGTAAATCTTTGTGTAAAACTTTGTCTGCTGGCGTTGCTTGTTGATGCTTGCGATACCGATACTGCCCACGTCAACCCAGCAGAAGTGGAATAGACATATTGTAAACTTCTGGAATTTGCCCCAGTTCCGACAGTATAAAGCACAGCATTCATAGCCATCGTTTGACTAAAGGCGGTGCTCGCGCCGGTGGCATTGTTTACGGCTGAAGTTGCGATTGTCGTGGTTGTAAAAATACCAATAACTGCCAGCCTCAAGTATCCGATGGAAATGTTGGATGGAATCGTAATAGGGAACACTTGGAATGTGTTGGAGTCGGCAGTTGAAGTCGGGAGCGACACGTTTGGATAATAGGGCATGTTTGCGAAGTAAGATAAAAACGGAGCCATGGCCATTGACGCAGTGATTACTCCAGCACTTGCTCCAGTTCCAATTCCAAACGAGATCGAGTTTGAGTTGGAGAATGTAAAAGCAGAGGCATTTGTGCTGGTTGTTCCAGCTGACATATTTATGTTCCCGCCCATTGTAGCATCGGATGCCATCGCTGTTGTTAGCCATTTTGGGTAGCCAATGCTTACCCCGGCAGTATTAACTGTCATAGCTAAATCGCTTCCAGCAGTGGTTCCAACCGTTTCGCCAATGCCAGCGTACTTTGTTGTGTCTCCAGACAAGGCGGCAGTGGTTAGATAAGCTGGGAGATTGATTGCAATACCAGCCGTGTTGAGAGTGACACTCCCTCCAGTCATTCCCGTGGAAGTTCCAGCGTACTTACTGGAATCGGCACTTAACGCGGCAGTGGTTAAGTAGGCTGGAAGGTTGATAGCGATACCAGCAGTATTGAGCGTCACTGAACCACCCGTCATGCCGGTAGATGTGCCAGCATATTTAGAACTGTCTTGAGAGAGTGCGGCTGTTGTCAGGTAAGCTCCCGGAGATTGTGCGGTTGTGAGGTAGTTGGGTATCCCCACGCTCAGCCCTGCTGTGTCGTGGGTGCCAACAATGTTTGAGCCAGTGGTTGATGTTGTAGTAAATCCGGTTTTAGCAAACACACTACTACTGGCTGACTGCATCGCTGTGGTCAGATATGCTGGCAAGTTTATCGACACCCCAGAAGTATTCACCGTAATGGACCCACCAGTAATGGCTCCATTGGTCCCTGCATATTTAGAGCTGTCTTGAGACAGGGCAGCTGTTGTGAGATATGCTGGGAGATTCACTGAAACCCCGGCTGTATTTACGGTTATTGATCCACCTGTGATGGCTCCGTTTGTTCCGGCGTATTTACTACTATCCTGACTCAGGGCTGCTGTAGTCAGATAGGTTGGTAAATTAATAGATACGCCGTTCGTATTGACAGTTATTGACCCGCCAGTAATTGCACCATTGGTTCCAGCGTATTTCGAACTGTCCTGAGACAGAGCTGCTGTGGTCAAGTAAGGTCCAACTGGCTGTGCGGTTGTGAGGTAGGCTGGTAAATTGACAGAAACCCCATCTGTATTGACCGTGATTGACCCGCCAGTAATTGCACCATTGGTTCCAGCATATTTGCTTGAATCCTGAGATAATGCTGCTGTGGTTAAATAATTCGGTAGATTCACTGACACACCAGAGGTATTGACCGTGATCGAGCCACCGGTTATTGCACCGTTTGTTCCGGCGTAATTACTGGAATCTTGAGACTGGGCTGCTGTTGTTAAATATGCTGGGAGGTTGACTGAAACCCCACTCGTGTTGACTGTAATTGACCCGCCAGTGATTGCTCCAGCTGTGCCTGCATATTTAGAACTATCCTGAGAGAGAGCTGCCGTGGTGAGGTACGCTGGGAGATTTATAGAAACACCGTTCGTATCTACTGTGCTCGATCCTCCGGTTATGGCCCCATTTGTTCCCGCGTAATTAGTCCGAACTGAGGCTGTGACAGTGGAGACATTGGTTCCAAACGTGACTCCATTTGAATTTGAGAAGAAGTAGTTTGTTGCTGCACCAGCTCCGCTGACTACAGCTTCCCCACCATTACTCATGGTTACGGAGAGGTTGCTGAAATTAATTACCTTGGCATGGCCCTTAACGGAGCCAGCCTGTTTGATTAGAAGATAGTTCGGTGGCGATAATTTCATGCGCCAGATATTCTCAGGTTCACTACCCCAGCTGAGCTGGCCAAGGCTTGAATGGTGAAGAAACCCAGAATGATCTGACCGGCTGCTATATCAATGAAATCATTGGGTGCCATTGGAAAATCCCAGAGAATTGAATTTCCCTGAACGGCTGATTGTCCCGGAGGAACGAAACAAAGCCTCACAGTTCTGGATACAGTGTCTGTATTGGTGAGGATAATTCCTGAAAGCGTCGTTAATGCGGGTGCAGTAAGGGCGATTTGAAACGATCCCGTTAGGGTTATTTGTGCGGCTAAGCTCAATATCCTATTTCCATCATTTTGGCATGTGCCCCGAATCTGATATTGGTCAGGGCTGCGCCGGTAAAGATTATGGCCAATGCTTTATTTACATTGTCAGCTGTGACAGCAATGTTCCCGGCCACTCCCCATGTCGTGCCAGTGCCATCAGCCAGCATTGTTGTGGCTACAGCAGACACTAACGTGACTGTATTGGCATTATTCTGAATGGCTCCGGTAACTTTCCAGCAAGCTCCAACACCAACACTGGACCTGCCAGTAGCAATGATTTCGAATCCCCACGTTTTGTTTAATGGGATAATCGCCCTGATACCTGCTCCATCTAAAAAGGCTTCTGTTGGTGTTGCGTCTGTAGTTGAGATGCGCCAAATCAATTGTGAGAACTGGCAATCTCCATTTGCCGCAAATCGACCAGCAGCGTAACTGTCTTGGCCGTACAACGATGCTACTCCGGTTCGGCCACCGGAAACTGTTGAGTAATCTCCAGAGGCAGTATTTAGTAATCCCCCGCCAACTGTAGATGCACTCCCGGATGCGAGATTATTACTTCCTCCCGCAACAGTTGTGTTATCAGTAGATGCTTCATTATTAAATCCCCCGCCAATAGTGCTGGCCGATCCAGTAGCATCATTGGTGTTTCCACCACCTACAAAACTGTTGGTGGCTGTTGCGTTATTTGCAGCCCCGGCACATACGGCTGAATTTCCACCCGAGGCTATGTTTCCATTCCCGGCAAGGACGGCAGAATTTGAAGCTGAAGCGGTGTTGTTTACACCTCCAGCAATTACGCCATTATTTCCGCTGGCAACTTGTGTTGCTGCTGAGCGAGAAACCTGAAGATCGACCGCTCCTGTTCCGCGAGCGTTTCCACCTGTAGGTGTGGACTGGATTGCTCCTGCGTCAGTGATAATCAGTCCACTTTCCTGAAGAGGAATTGGTGTACCGGCTGCGCCATTAAGCCTAAGTATGCTATTATCTGTGCCTGTAATTGGGATTGTTGTTTTCCATGCCTGTCCTGTTGCTTGGGTACTGTCGGCTGTAAGTATTTGACCATCGCTTCCTACTGCTTGCCTAACAAGATTGGCACTGGGCGAGGCAGCTCCAGTGTCCACCAATAGATCTCCCTTTGTGTCTGTAGGAGATAGATCGTTTAAAGAAATTGATGGGGAAGTTCCTGTTGGACCTTCTAATCCTCCCGGACTGACTTGTTGCGGTGAGGTTATGTTTGTTGCAGGGGCTGCGTTTCCCGGATAATCCAAATTAGTTAGAGTTAGATGAGTAGCATCTGGAATTCCTGTAACTGTGTAAGACCCTCCTGTGGTTACATAAACCACCTGTCCATTAGCTGCCCATGCAGAATTTTCAACTTCTACCGTAACCGGATCGCCTGCATTTGGTTGAACAAAGCTATCAGTGGTAGTAGTGAAGGCATTGATACCCGGATCTCCATCTTGACCATTTGTTCCATTTTGTCCTGCTGGGCCGGGAACCTGAACTGTTACTTGCTCAGCACAGGCTGGAACACAGCACGAATCTGATAAAGGAAGAGGTGCGCTCATTACCCGCTTATGGCCCCTATAACATGTTACGTCAAGCAGGTTTAAAATCTAACTAAAGCCATACTTGACCTGTTTTGTCTCCATATTAAAGTCTCTACAAAATCTTTAATGGGAAAAATACTAACTCTTCCGGTTCCAGAGGTGGTTAATAGCTACGGGTTACCTCTTCCTCCATGGGCAGAAAACCATCCCCATACAGATGAATTCAAGATACGCCTACAGTTTCATTTTGATAAGATTGCTTTTGCTGAGCGTAGGACATGGCATGACATGCCTACCAGACCCGATCTATTCAGGCGCATTGCTGATACAATGATTCCGGGATGGTTTGAATGGCATAGCTGGACAAATAGGATAATAGATGCCCTTTGTAGGTATCGCTGGATAGGAATCCTTGGTTGCAGTAACAGTGCTAAAACGTACAATGTAGCTTCTTTCGCTGCTATTTGGTGGTTAATGGACCCGGACAATACTTCTGTATTCTTTTGTAGCACTACTTCTAAAATGTTGAAGAAGCGTGGCTGGGCTGAGATTCAGAAGATTAATCAAGCGATAGGAGGATTTGGTAACTTTGTAAATTCCCAGACAGTTTGGCAGGCTAAGCCGGGAGATGACCGACATGCGATTTTCGGAAAAGCCATAGCTGATGGTGACGTGGCTAAAGCTGCTGCTGACATTCAGGGTGTCCATACCAAACGACAAATGATTGTGTTGGATGAAGCAGAAGCAACTTCTCCTGCTATCTGGACTGGTTCAAAAAATCTGTATGCTTATCCCGATGATGTAGGTGGTGAATTTCTGATGGTAGCCATGGCTAACCCACGTTCTCGCCTTAGCCAGTTTGGTAGGTTTGTGGAGCCGGAAGGTGGATACGATACAGTTTCTGTTGAAACCGAGGAATGGATTGGTAAGCCACAAATTGATGGCCGGAAAACTTTCGTCATACGTTTCGACTTTCTTAAAAGTCCAAACATGATCGAGGGGAAAGAAGTTTCCAAACATCTCCCCAAAAAAGCGCGTATCACGGCGCAGATGAATGCGCTCAAGCTGACTGGTGGGGAGAATAATCCTGACTTTTGGTGCTACTCTCGCGGGTTCCCTCCACCTGAAGGTCTGACCAATACGGTTTTTCATGATTCACTTTTAAGCAT
>Ga0207675_100006527_pt1 | contig 11044 bp, 8 predicted proteins | sample KBSSwiS42_FD_184305 | JGI IMG/M metagenome (GOLD analysis project Ga0207675, IMG submission 184305) | Switchgrass rhizosphere microbial communities from Kellogg Biological Station, Michigan, USA - KBS Switchgrass S4-2 (SPAdes) (version 2) | ecosystem: Host-associated > Plants > Roots >...
AGTTCGGGCAACGCGAGCAGTTCGAGCAGTGCTCCGACGACACAGGTGCCCGTGCAGGGGTCGTCTTCCACACAGTCCGGCCCGCCGCCGTCGTAGTCTGGGCCGCGCGTGCGTCAACTTCGCGCGCGTGAGCTAACGCGAGGAGCGGCCCGACCAGTGGAACAACGGCCAGCTGGCACACGCCAGGCGCGTGAGCTGCTTCGGGTCGCGTTCGGGCCGTCGGTCGTGGCGCTGGTCATCATCGCAGCGGTGACGCTTTTGCAGCTGCTCATCGCCAACAGCGACATGACCGGCGCCTTGGGCGCGACTGCCAGCATGTGGCTGGGTGTGCACCAAGTGCCGGTGTCGATCGGCGGCAGCGAGCTGGGCGTGTTGCCACTGTTGCCGGTGCTTGCGATGGTGTGGGGCACCGCGCGCACCACAGCGGCGGCGACGTCAGACACCGCGTCGTGGTTCGTCACGCGCTGGGTCGTGGCGTCGGCGCTCGGCGGTCCCTTGCTGATCGCCGCGATCGCGCTGGCGGTCATCCACGATGCGTCGTCGGTGGTGACCGAACTGCAGACGCCGAACGCACTGCGGGCGTTCGGTGGTGTGCTGGCCGTGCACGCGATCGGCGCGGTGATCGGCGTCGGTTCGCGCATCGGCGGCCGCACGCTGGCGGCGTCGCCGCTGCCGAATTGGCTGCCCGACGCGGTCCGCGCCGCAGTAGCCGGGGTGCTGGCCCTGGTCGGCCTCTCCGGCGTCGTGATGGTCGGCTCGCTCATCGTGCACTGGTCGACGATGCACGACCTATACGCGATCACCGATTCGATGTTCGGGCAGTTCAGCCTGACGGTGTTGTCGGTGCTGTACGCGCCGAACGTGATGGTCGGCACGGCCGCGGTCGCAGTCGGGTCGAGCGCACATGTCGGCCTTGCCACGTTCAGTTCGTTCACGGTGTTCGGCGGCGATGTCCCGGCGTTGCCGGTGCTGGCGGCGGTGCCGACGCCGCCGCTCGGCCCGGTGTGGGTGGCACTGTTGATCGTCGCGGCCGCATCCGGTGTTGCGGTCGGGCAGCAGTGCGCGCGCCGGCCGCTGCCGCTGCTGCCTGCGTTGGGCAAGCTGATCATCGCCGCCGCCATCGCTGCGCTGGTCATGGCCCTGCTGGGTTTCGCAGGCGGCGGTCGGCTCGGCAACTTCGGTGACGTCGGCGTCGACCAGGTCACGTTCGGGCCCGCCGTCTTCCTCTGGTTCGTCGGCATCGGTGCGCTGACGGTGGCGATGTCCGGCGGCATTGCGCGACGGCCCAAGCGGGCCAAGCCGGTGCCGGAACCCGAACCCGAACCGGAGTTGGTCGAGGACGAGCCGGAGATGGCTGAGCCCGAGCCGGAATTGGCCGAGGACGAGCCGGAATTCGCCGAGGACGAGCCCGAGGACGACGTCGTCGAAGTGCCCGTCGCTCGCCGGCCGCGAGTTGAGGATGTGTATCCGGAGGACCCGGAGGACCATTTCGTTGCTGACGACGACGTCAGGACGACCCGCGACGACAAGAGTGAAGCCGGCGGCTAGGCACCCACTATTGTCGGAGGCGTGCAGCAACCGCTCCGTGTGCCCCCGAGTGCACCGGCGCGGCTCGTAGTTCTGGCGTCCGGAACCGGTTCGTTGCTGGCCTCTCTGCTCGAAGCCGCTGTCGGCGACTACCCCGCGCAAGTAGTGGCGGTCGGTGCTGACCGAGACTGCCGCGCTCTTCAGATAGCCGCCGAGGCGTCGGTGCCGACGTACACCGTGCGGCTGGGCGATTACGCCGAACGCGACGCATGGGACGCCGCGATGACCGAGGCCACCGCCGCGCACGAGCCGGATCTGGTGGTATCGGCCGGTTTCATGAAAATCCTTGGACAGCAGTTTCTTTCCCGGTTTCCCGGTCGCATCGTGAACACCCACCCGGCGTTGCTGCCCGCCTTCCCCGGCGCGCGCGCCGTCGCTGAGGCCCTGGCGTATGGCGTCAAGGTGACGGGTTGCACCGTGCATCTTGTCGACGCGGGCACCGACACCGGGCCGATCCTGGCCCAGCAGCCGGTTCCGGTCCTCGACGACGACGACGCAGCCACCCTGCACGAGCGGATCAAGGTCGTCGAACGACGGCTGCTGGTGGATGTTTTGGAAGCGGTGGCCACCCGCGGCGTGACCTGGACCGGAGGAAAGGCGACCATAGGATGACCTCAAACGACGGGCGCAGGCCGATCCGGCGCGCATTGATCAGCGTCTACGACAAGACCGGACTCGCCGAGTTGGCACACGGCCTGCACGATGCCGGGGTGACCATCGTGTCCACCGGCTCAACGGCCAAAACGATTGCGGGCGCGGGAGTTCCGGTCACCTCGGTCGAAGAGGTCACCGGCTTCCCCGAGGTGCTCGACGGCCGGGTAAAGACCCTGCACCCGCATGTGCATGCCGGTCTGCTCGCCGATCTTCGTAAACCAGAGCATGTTTCGGCGCTGGCCGAACTCGGCGTCGAAGCATTCGAACTCGTGGTCGTCAACCTGTACCCGTTCACCGAGACCGTCGACTCCGGCGCCAGCATCGACGAGTGCGTCGAGCAGATCGACATCGGCGGCCCGTCGATGGTGCGCGCCGCCGCGAAGAACCACCCCAGCGTCGCGGTAGTCGTCGACCCGTTCGGATACGACGGTGTGCTGGCCGCGGTGCGGGCAGGCGGGTTCACGCTCGACGAGCGGAAGAAGCTGGCGTCGTTGGCCTTCCGGCACACCGCCGAGTACGACGTGGCGGTGGCGTCGTGGATGGGCTCGGTGCTGGCCCCTCAGGAAGATGAAGCACCACAGCCGTTACCACTGTGGCTGGGCGCGACGTGGCGGCGTGCCGAGGTGCTGCGCTACGGCGAGAACCCGCATCAGCCGGCCGCGCTGTACCGCAACGACGCCGCGTGGCCGGGCCTGGCTCAGGCCGAGCAGCTGCACGGAAAAGCGATGTCCTACAACAACTACACCGACGCCGACGCCGCATGGCGGGCCGCGTTCGACCACGAAGAGATCTGCGTGGCGATCATCAAGCACGCCAACCCGTGCGGCATCGCGATCTCCTCCGTCTCGGTGGCTGATGCGCATCGCAAGGCCCACGAATGCGATCCGCTGTCGGCTTTCGGCGGTGTGATCGCCGCGAACACCACCGTCAGCGTGGAGATGGCCGAAACCGTCGCCGACATCTTCACCGAAGTCATCATCGCGCCCGCATACGAGCCCGGCGCGGTGGAAGTGCTTGCGCGCAAAAAGAATATCCGTTTACTCGTTGCCTCCGAGCCGCAACTCGGCGGCACCGAGTTCCGGCAGATCAGCGGTGGCCTCCTGCTGCAGCGGCGCGATGCGCTCGACGCACCGGGCGACGACCCGGTCAACTGGACGCTGGCCACCGGTTCGCCCGCCGACCCGGAGACGCTGGCGGACCTGAAGTTCGCATGGCGGACGTGCCGTGCGGTGAAGTCCAACGCGATCGTCGTCGCCAAGGCCGGCGCGACCGTAGGCGTGGGCATGGGTCAGGTGAACCGCGTCGACGCGGCCAGGTTGGCGGTCGAGCGTGGCGGAGACCGTGTGCGCGGCGCCGTCGCGGCCTCCGATGCGTTCTTCCCGTTCCCCGACGGACTCGAGACGCTGACCGATGCCGGTGTGAAGGCGATCGTGCATCCAGGCGGGTCGATGCGCGACGACGTTGTTACCGAGGCCGCCGCGAAGGCCGGGATCACGCTATACCTCACGGGCGCCCGGCACTTCGCGCACTGAGACGAGCTAGGCGGCCTCGGCGAGACGGAGTTCGATCACGGTCTGCGGGGTGCCGGTCTTGTGCACGGCGGTGCGTCTCAAGCCGGCAGCGTCGAACAACGCGTCGAACTCCTCGATCGTGCGCTCCTTGCCCGTGCACGCCATGAGCATGACCATATCCGTCAGTGCGGCATGTGGATTCGCCTTGTCGACGACCATGTCGATAATGGCGATTCGGCCTCCATGAGCGATCGCGTCCCGGCATTTCTGAAGGATCTTGACGCACTCCTCGTCCGACCAGTCGTGCAGGATGAACTTGAGCAGCAGCAGATCCCCTGTCGGGACGGACTCGAAGAAGCTCCCGCCGACAGTGCGGGTGCGGTCCGCGAAGCCGTTGCGCGCGATTTCGGCTTCGGCGTGTTCGACGACATTGGGCCGGTCGAAAACGATTCCGCTCAGCGCGGGGTTCTTGTGCTGAAGTAGCTGCAGCAGAGAGCCTTTCGCGCCCCCGACGTCGACCGCACACTGCACGCCTGTGGTGTCGATGGCGTCCGCGATGGCAGGCCCCCACACAGCGGTCATGCCTGACATGCCTGCCGAGAATCGTTCGGCTTCATCGGGATGCTGTGCCAGATAGTCGAATATGGTCTTGCCCCCGAATGCCTTTGTGGATCGGGTGCTGCCTTCGCGGATTCCGATCGCGAGTTGGTCCCAGGGCAGCCAACTGCCCATCTGGCTGAGCACGAGCGGCCGCAGGGATCGCGGATCGTCGGTACGCAACGTGTCCAGCAGCGGTGTCGAGCCGAATCGGCCGTCGGCTTGTTCGGTCAGCAGGCCGATGGCGACACCGGCGCGCATCAACCGGAGGGTGGTTTCAGGTGCGCTGCCCGCACGGGCGGCCACCTCCGCCGCCGTGAGACTTTCCCCGGCCAGGTGATCAGCGATCGACAGATCCGCGATCGCGCATGTCGTCCAGCACGCCCAGTAGTCATAGAGCGTGCCCACCATTTGGTGGTAGGCGTCGCCGCCGGTCTTCCACGGTGCAATGGGTGAAGCCACGTAATCCTCCAATCGAACGGATCCGGCGGTGATACCGCCTTCATTGGCAACCAACGGTGCCGCACCCCATTTGCGTTCAATTGCAAACCTCGTTCACTTTCGGACACCCGTGCCTGCTATCCGGTTGCGTCATGTTCGACGGCCGTAAGGTGCTGGCAATTGCGGGGAATCGTGGCGGCCGGTTCAGCGTGTTCGGGTTCGAGTGCGTCGACGGCGTCGTCGCTTGCCACGAAGGTCGATCACCCGCTGACGCTCACACCCCCGCAGCTGCTGGCTGCCACCGGTGGTGCGAGCCGGTGGCGTTCGGCGCCCCGGCGAACGGCAAGCTGACGTGCGGTCCGGCCGGAACCATGGTGTACACCCCGAACAAGTGGTTCTCCGGCACCGACCAGTTTCAGGTGACGACGACCGACGCGGTCAAGCTGTACGCCGTCGACACCCCGCCGCTCGCGACCGTCGGTGGTGTGGACATCCAGAGCAGTGCCAACGGTTCGGCCATCGCGGCGGTGCCTGGGAAGACGGACGAGATCTACGGGATGACCGATCGCGGCCCCGACGTCGACGGCCGCACGGACACGGAAAAGGTATTGCCAATCCCGGACTTTCACCCGCAGATCGCCGGGTTCCAGCTCACCGACGGCACAGCGACGCCCGGCAAGACCATCATCCTCAAGGGGCCTGACGGCGAACAGTTGGTCGGTCTGGTCGATCCCCAGGCCAACACCGGCGAAAGCCTGGTCGCCATGTCCGACGGCACCTTCTGGGTATCCGACGAATACGGGCCGTTCCTCGTCCACTTCGACGCGAATGGCAAAGAGATCGAACGGCTTCCGCCGTTCAAACGGGTCCTTGCCGCGTGAGTTGTCGTTGCGCAGCCCGAATCAGGGGATGGAGGGCCTCACCATCACGCCGGACGACTCGACGCTCGTCGGCATCATGCAATCCGCACTCAAGACGCCGGGTCTCGAGGGTTCGGCGAAACCGGTTCCCCTGGCACGCATCGTGACGGTGAACCTGGCGACGAAGGCAGTGAAGGAATACCTGTACCCGCTCGCCAATCCTGCGGAGACGAAGGTCGGGTGTCCGAGATCACGGCGCTGAGCAACACCCAGTTTCTCGTCGACGCGATGGCGAGCTGCAACCCGGTGGCAACAAGAAGGTCTACATCGCTGACATCGCCGATGCCACCGATGTGGGGCCCGGCGCCAACGTGCCCGGCGGTGTGCACCGCGCCGACGCGGGCGGATTGCAGCTGGACGGCAAGCCCGTCGAGACGCTGGTCGGCGTCAGCAGCGACGTGGCCGCCGTCGACAAGCTCAGGTCCCTTGGCGTCACCGTCGCATCCAAGCCGCTGAAGCTGGACCTCGGGGCGTTGTTGACCGAACTGAACGACAGGGGCGAGTTCTTCGGACACGACAAGATCGAAGGCCTCGCCACCCCGGACGGCGGCAAGACGCTCGTCGTCGCCAACGACAGCGACTTCGGGCTGGCCGGCATCGAGTCGCAGACACCGCCGTTCAAGCTCAAGCCGAAGGTGCTGGCCAGTGGGCGCCCGGATACGGGCGAGTTCCTGGTTGTCGACACCACCAAACTGCCGCCGCAGACCCGGCAGCAGACGGTATCCGTCAAGGTCGGCTGACGTCCCCGCGGGTGTGCGGAAAGTGCCGACTTTCCGCGGGGTGTCGGGCACAGACACGCACTCTCGCGGAGGGCGTCGTAGCGTGGAGTGGTGACACAACCTCATGATCTGCCCCGGACCGTTGGCGAGCTCAGGGCCTCCGGTCATCGCGAGCGGGGCGTCAAGGCCGAAATCCGGGAGAACTTGCTGGCCGCACTGGCCGAGGGCCGCGACGCGTGGCCCGGCATTCTCGGCTTCGAGGACACCGTGATACCGCAGCTGGAGCGGGCCCTGATCGCCGGGCACGACGTGGTGCTGCTCGGTGAGCGCGGGCAGGGCAAGACGCGGCTGTTGCGGGCGCTGACCGGGCTGCTCGATGAGTGGACGCCGGTGATCGACGGCGCCGAGCTGGGCGAGCATCCGTACACGCCGATCACACCCGAGTCGATCCGCCGCGCCGCCGAACTGGGCGACGACCTGCCTATCGGTTGGAAGCACCGCAGCGAGCGGTACACCGAGAAGCTGGCCACCCCCGACACCAGCGTGGCCGACCTCGTCGGCGACATCGATCCGATCAAGGTGGCCGAAGGCCGCAGCCTCGGCGATCCGGAGACCATCGCTTACGGCCTGATCCCGCGGGCACACCGCGGCGTCGTCGCCATCAACGAGCTGCCCGACCTGGCCGAGCGCATCCAGGTGTCGATGCTGAACGTGATGGAGGAGCGCGACATTCAGGTGCGCGGCTACACGCTGCGGCTGCCGCTCGACGTGCTCGTAGTCGCCAGCGCCAACCCCGAGGACTACACCAACCGCGGCCGCATCATCACCCCGCTCAAGGACCGGTTCGGCGCCGAGATCCGCACGCACTACCCGCTGCAACTCGAGGCGGAGGTGGGCGTCATCAAGCAAGAGGCACATCTGGCCGCCGAAGTGCCCGAGTATCTGCTGCAGGTGCTCGCCCGGTTCGCCCGCCACCTGCGTGAGTCGCATTCGGTCGATCAGCGGTCGGGTGTCTCGGCGCGGTTCGCCATCGCCGCCGCGGAGACCGTCGCCGCCGCGGCCCGGCACCGTTCCGCCGTGCTTGGCGAGTCGCATCCGGTGGCCCGGGTATGCGATCTCGGCACCGTCATCGACGTGCTGCGCGGCAAGCTCGAATTCGAATCCGGCGAGGAGGGGCGCGAGCAGGCGGTGCTCGAGCACCTGCTGCGGCGGGCCACCGCGGACACCGCGCAGCGGCTGCTCGGCGGCATCGACGTCGGACCGCTGGTGACCGCGATCGAGAACGGCTCGGCCGTCACCACCGGCGAGCGGGTATCGGCGAGGGCCGTGTTGGACGCGGTGCCCGAAGTGCCTGCAATCGCCCAGGTTCAGCAACGCCTCGGCGCGCACTCCGACGGCGAGCGCGCGGCCGCAGTCGAATTGGCGCTCGAGGCCCTGTATCTGGCCAAACGCATCGACAAGGTGTCGGGAGAAGGCGAAACGGTCTATGGCTAGACGGGGCCACGGGCGCTCGTCCCGGTATTCGAGCTACACCGGCGGGCCGGACCCGCTGGCGCCGCCTGTCGACCTGCGCGAGGCGCTGGAGCAGATCGGCCAGGACGTGATGGAGGGCAGCTCGCCGCGGCGGGCGCTCTCGGAGCTGATGCGGCGCGGCACCCGAAACATGCGCGGTGCGGACAGGCTGGCCGCGGAGGCGAACCGTCGGCGCCGGGAGCTGTTGCAGCGCAACAACCTTGACGGCACATTGCAGGAGATCAAGAAGCTGCTCGACGAGGCCGTGCTGGCCGAGCGCAAAGAGTTGGCTCGGGCCCTCGACGACGACGCGCGGTTCAACGAGATGCGGATCGAATCGCTGCCACCGTCGCCCGCGAAGGCCGTGCAGGAGTTGTCCGACTATGACTGGCGCAGCCAGGAGGCGCGCGAAAAGTACGAGCAGATCAAGGATCTGCTCGGCCGGGAGATGCTCGATCAGCGGTTCGCCGGGATGAAGCAGGCGCTGGAGAACGCCACCGACGAGGACCGTCAGCGGGTCAACGAGATGCTCGATGACCTGAACGACTTGCTGGACAAGCATTCTCGCGGCGAGGACACGCGGCAGGACTTCGACGACTTCATGGCCAAGCACGGCGAGTTCTTCCCGGAGAATCCGCAGAACGTTGAGGAACTTCTCGACTCGCTGGCCCAGCGGGCGGCCGCCGCACAGCGGTTCCGCAACAGCCTCTCGGCCGACCAGCGCGCCGAGTTGGATGCGTTGGCGCAGCAGGCATTTGGCTCACCATCGCTGATGAACGCGCTCAACCGGCTCGACGCGCACCTGCAGGCGGCGCGGCCGGGGGAGGACTGGACCGGCTCGTCACGATTCTCAGGCGACAACCCGATGGGAATGGGCGAAGGCACCCAGGCGCTAGCCGACGTCGCCGAGCTGGAGCAGCTCGCCGAGGCGCTTTCGCAGAGCTACGCAGGCGCGACGATGGACGACGTCGACCTCGACATGCTGGCTCGCCAACTGGGCGAGGACGCGGCCGTCGACGCCAAGACACTCGCCGAACTGGAGCGGGCGCTGGTCAACCAGGGCTTCCTCGACCGCGGCTCCGACGGGCAGTGGCGGCTCTCCCCGAAGGCGATGCGTCAGCTGGGCCAGACGGCGTTGCATGATGTGGCACAACAGCTTTCGGGCCGCCATGGTGAGCGGGACACCCGCCGCGCGGGTGCGGCAGGAGAGTTGACCGGCGCGACGCGGCCATGGCAATTCGGTGACACCGAGCCGTGGAACGTCACCCGGACGTTGACAAATGCGGTGCTGCGGCAGGCCGGCACGGGGGTGGCGGAGCCGCCACTTCGGATCACCGTCGAAGACGTGGAGATCTCCGAGACCGAGACCCGCACGCAGGCCGCGGTGGCGCTACTGGTCGACACATCGTTCTCGATGGTGATGGAGAACCGCTGGCTGCCGATGAAGCGGACGGCGTTGGCGCTCAACCATCTGGTCAGCACCCGGTTCCGCTCGGACGCGCTACAGATCATCGCCTTCGGCCGCTATGCCCGCACCGTGACCGCCGCCGAGCTGACCGGGCTGGAGGGCGTCTACGAGCAGGGCACCAACCTGCATCACGCACTGGCGCTGGCGGGACGCCACCTGCGCCGTCACCCCAACGCGCAGCCGGTCGTTCTCGTCGTCACCGACGGTGAGCCGACGGCACACCTCGAGGACGTCGACGGCGAGGGCACATCGGTCTTCTTTGACTACCCGCCGCACCCTCGGACGATCGCCCACACGGTCAAGGGCTTCGACGATATGGCCCGGCTGGGAGCGCAGGTGACGATCTTCCGGCTCGGCAGCGATCCGGGCCTGGCCCGGTTCATCGATCAGGTCGCCCGCCGCGTCGAGGGCAGAGTGGTGATGCCCGATCTGGACGGGCTGGGGGCCGCGGTCGTCGGCGACTATCTCCGTTCGAGGCGCAGGCGCTAGCCGCAGCCCGGCAAACCGGCGCGCTGCGTCGCTGCGTCGCTGCGCGGATCGGCTGACCAGCACCGGTAGAAGCATCCGGCGAACTCTGAACGCAATAAGCCTGCTGACATCCCTTCAGCAAAGCAATGCCCAGCGGCGTGCTCGCGGTTCGAGGCAGGCCGTGTGGCACTTCGCGAGGTGGCTGGATGCGGCGAACATGTGTGCCATGGGACGGACGTCAACACAATAGTTCTTCTGTGCAGACGTTAACTGGCCAGCCGTTAGCGCCTGACCGATGTAATGCGGGTCCACTAGTTGACATGCCTGTCACAACCATTCGACGACACAAGAGTGACTGATGTGGCCTATGTGGCTGATGTTACTGTTTGCTCTCCGTCAATGGTCCGGGCGGTCCGTGAACCGAGTCGTCTGAGTTATTTACGTTTGTGTATTTCCACCGTGCGCGGCACAGTGAGTTACGATATTTTTCCCGAGGCCGGGATTGATCCTCGGCGACTGGCGAAGCATGTCGACGCGCGGCGGGTCGGCCTTAGAGAGGAAACCTGATGGCGAATCAAATGGCAATGTCTCGACAGGCGCGACGTGTTGGCCCGGTTCTCGCGACCGGCATATCACTTGCTACAACTGGCATCCTCGTGGCTACACCGGCGATAGCGCCGTTTGTGGCAGCTCGGGAGGCCCAGGTTGCCGCGGCGGCCCCTAAGGCGTTGTCGGCGGCTCAAGTCAATCTCGCTGCTGCGGCAGACGTTATCGCGGCCGCTCTCTTGGCGTTCCAGGGTGGTGGGCCGGTAGGGGCGGTTCTGACCGGGGTTGGCACAGCGCTCGGGCCGGACACTCCGTTGGGAGCCGGTGTCTTGGCGTTCCAGGGTGGTGGGCCGGTAGGGGTGGTTGTGACCGCGGTTGGCACAGCGCTCGGGCCGGACACCCCGTTGGGAGCCGGTGTCTTGGCGTTCCAGGATGGTGGGCCGGTAGGGGTGGTTGTGACCGGGCTTGGCACAGCGCTCGGGCCGGACACCCCGTTGGGAGCCGGTGTCTTGGCGTTCCAGGGTGGTGGGCCGGTAGGGGTGGTTCTGACGGGGGTTGGCACAGCGCTCGGGCCGGACACCCCGTTGGGAGCCGGTGTCTTGGCGTTCCAGGATGGTGGGC